>Ga0228536_1000265_pt1 | contig 122573 bp, 123 predicted proteins | sample SJ1Smetagenome_FD_168611 | JGI IMG/M metagenome (GOLD analysis project Ga0228536, IMG submission 168611) | Enriched culture of PCE-dechlorinating microbial communities from Ithaca, New York, USA - SJ1.S | ecosystem: Engineered > Modeled > Simulated communities (microbial... > Unclassified...
CCTGCCCAGTGCCGGAAGGTTAAAGGGAGAGGTTAGCGTAAGCGAAGCTTTGAACTGAAGCCCCGGTGAACGGCGGCCGTAACTATAACGGTCCTAAGGTAGCGAAATTCCTTGTCGGGTAAGTTCCGACCCGCACGAACGGCGTAACAACTAGAGCACTGTCTCGACGAAGGACCCGGTGAAATTGAAATGGCTGTGAAGATGCGGCCTACCCGCAGCAGGACAAAAAGACCCCGTGGAGCTTTACTGCAGCTTGGCATTGAGTTTGGGTGTTGTTTGTGTAGGATAGGTGGGAGGCTTTGAAGCTGGGGCGCTAGCCTCGGTGGAGCCGCCAGTGAAATACCACCCTAACTACATTTAGACCCTAACCCCACACCGTAATCCGGGTGGGGAACCGTGCCAGGTGGGCAGTTTGACTGGGGCGGTCGCCTCCCAAAAGGTAACGGAGGCGCCCAAAGGTTCCCTCATACTGAATGGAAACCAGTAGAAGAGTGCAAAAGCATAAGGGAGCTTGACTGCAAGACCAACGCGTCGAGCAGGTACGAAAGTAGGGTTTAGTGATCCCACGGTTCAGAGTGGAATGGCCGTGGCTTACCGGATAAAAGCTACCCCGGGGATAACAGGCTGGTGAAGTCCAAGAGTTCTTATCGACGACTTCGCTCGGCACCTCGATGTCGGCTCATCGCATCCTGGGGCTGTATAAGGTCCCAAGGGTCGGGCTGTTCGCCCGTTAAAGCGGTACGCGAGCTGGGTTCAGACCGTCGTGAGACAGGTCGGTCTCTATCCGCTGTGGGCGTAAGGGATTTGAGAGGAGCTGCCCCTAGTACGAGAGGACCGGGGTGGACAGACCTCTGGTGTGCCAGTTGTCGTGCCAACGGCATTGCTGGGTAGCCATGTCTGGCAGAGATAACCGCTGAAAGCATCTAAGTGGGAAACTTGCCTCAAGATGAGATCCCTCATTCCATAAGGAAGTAAGATCGCAGGTAGACTACCTGCTTGATAGGCGATGTGTGTAAGTGCAGCAATGCATTAAGCTAAATCGTACTAATGATCGAGGGCTTCTGTGCGTGGTGCGGGGAACTTGGTACTTTTTCTGTAACCTACATACTATTCATAACTAAGTTAATTAGTCTCTTGGTGATTTGTGCGACGGGGGTACACCCGGTAACATACCGAACCCGGTAGTTAAGACCGTCAGCGCCGATGGTACTTGGGGGGCGACCCCCTGGGAGAGTAGGTCATCGCCAAGAGACTTTTTATTTTAACTGCCAAGCCTGGGTTTTCCCAGGCTTTTGTTTTCCTTTGCTCGGATTGTGTTATAAATGAATATCGCATTCATTAAATAGTGGTTGTGCTCGTGGATAAACCATCATCACCAAAGAAGCTCCCCCTCTTCTGGAAAATCGTCCTGATTCTCCTGGGTTTAGCTGCCGCGGCCAGCCTGGCTGTCTTCACCTGGTATCAGGTGAAGAAGGATAAGCCGCTCTCCGAAAGTTTGGATCTGCCAATAGAAGTTATTAATGAAGAAGCTGGGCTTGAATATGGCACAGAAGTAGCCGGTGAAATCCTGCCGACCGTTCCGGTCATTGCAGAAGGCATCAAGGTCACGCCCTCCTCCCCGCCTGTGTGCGGTACGGATAACGAGTGGATCGTACTGGCTGTGGGTATTGACTACCGCGGGCAGGATTACCTGTACGGGCTGGCGGATGTGATCAGGGTGGTACGCATTGATTTCACCAAGCCGCAGGTCAATATCGTTCCCATTCCCCGCAACGTGCTGGTATCCCCGCCGCCGCGGCTGGATGTGGCTGGTGACATGCTGCTCAACCAGGCTTACCTGTTCGGCGCACCAGGTATGGGCCATTACAGCGGGTCGGGCTATGGAGCGGGCTCACTGGCTGAAACCATATACTACAGCTTCGGGGTGCGCTCCGACCAGTATGTGGTGGTGGATTTTCGCGCCTTCGTTAAGTTCATCGACATGATAGGCGGGATCGAAGTTGACCTGCCCACTTACGTGGATAACAGCCCAGACAGTTATTTTCCTGCCGGAAAGCAGACGCTAAACGGCACCCAGGCGCTGGAATTAGCCAGGATCCGGCGTAAATATTCGGATGTTTACCGCATCAACAACCAGACCATCGTCCTGAAGGGCGTGTTTGACCGGTTGAAGAACCCGGCGGTCATTACCAGGCTGCCGCAGGTTTACGACACAATGGTTGATTCAGTGCTGACTGACCTGACCCCTGAGAAGATCAGTACGCTGTTCTGCCTGCTGGAAAAGATCGATTCCAGCGACTTGAATTTCTATGAGCCGCCAGTGGAGTTGTTGGCTCAGGATGCAGTCTTTATTCCCAACATGAACCAGGAAATGATCATTTACCACTGGGGCCAGGAATTTATCGACTGGCTGCACCGGTCCATCTGGGTAAGCAAGTAAGCTGTGCAATACCCCCCGGCAGAGGGTGGAACGGTTTAATTGACATTTCACCCAGATAGACGTATAATGGATGAGGTTTACGGTATAGTGACAATTACCGGAACATTACTTCTTTAACTACAGGAGGATGTGACTGGACGCAGCTTGAGATCGGACAATGAATCTCGCAAATGTACCTCGGCTGCAACCTTGCAAGCCGATTTTTTTGTGCCAGTCGCACTGCTGCAGGAAATGAACTTGGTAACAGGAGGAGGTGAGAAAATTTTATGGCATTGGTCAATCTTCGGCCAAATGAAAGCCAGGACCAGCTGCTAAAACGCTTCCGTAAAAAGGTTGTGAAGAGCGGTGTGTTGAGCACAGTCCGGCGCAAAAGATGGTTCATTTCCAAGAGCGAAGTACGCCGTGTGGAAAAGAAAAAGTCAATGCGGCGAGTAAAACGCCGCCAGTATACCCACATGGCTGAGTAAGTGAATGTGGCAGGAAGTTCCCGCCGGTTTGCCCCGGAGGGATCGGGAGGATAAATGGCGAAAGAAGACGATAAGATCACCGTTGAGGGCACCATTGTGGAAGCATTGCCGGCCACGCAGTTTAAAGTGCGCCTGGATAATGGCCACGATGTGTTAGCCTACCTTTCTGGCAGGATGCGCAAGTACTACATCCGGATTTTGCTCGGCGACCGGGTAAGGGTGGAAATGTCACCCTATGACCTGACCCGCGGCAGGATCGTTTACCGCCAGAAGAAAACCAGCGAAGGTCCTCTCGAAGAGTAAGAAACAATAGAACTTATACACCCCGGAGTAAAATACCGGGGTGTATTATTACACCTGCCTGGGATTTTCCCCACTGCGGAAAAATTGAAAAGCGAAATATTAGCCTGATCCATTCCCATTTCCGTAAAAAAAGACATATAATTATGGTTTGTCATTCCTGGGGGGATGATTTTCTGAATAATCTTGAAAAACTGATATTCCACGGAGGTTTTCATGAAGAGCAATCGCAGGTTCTGGGGGATGATTTCCGCAATCGTATTAATCATTTTGCTTCAACTGGCTTGCGCCTTGCCGGGTTCGAGCGAAAAAGCTGCCCAGACGGCTACCTCTGAAGCCAGGAAGACGGCGACAAAAGCTGCCAAAAGGACAGAAAGAGCACTGGAAGATATTTACGAGGAAACCGAAAAAGCTTTGGAAAGCACCCAGGAACTTCAGCCAACCGAAGTTGAAGCAACCCGTATTCCCGAAGAACCCAGGATAACCGCAGGACCAATTCAAATAACAGCTGTGAATGCTTCTGGCGAGCCTATCCCAGGCCTTGAGGGAAAATGGGAATACTATGATGCCGGGGGTTCACTTTCTTTTGATGTAACCATTGATTGGAATGGGAAGGAATATCTTGCACTTGGATGTACCGGGTACGGGCCGGTGGAATGTGAATTAGACAGCAGCGCCTGGGATGGGACAACATTGGCGATCACGTTCTACTTCCCAGCCAGCGGGTATACAACGACGAACTTTATTACCAGGGAATCGTTAGAGGGGGATGTGATTATTGCTGGACGGACGGGCACCGGCGGCGAAGGAACCATCAGGCTCTTGCGGGCACCTTGACCTGGCGTATTTTGTACCGGGTAGTGATAATAAAAAGAGAGGTAAGCATTTTGCCTGCCTCTCTTTTTACTATGTTTTCCTGGTTGTATTCTACAGTTTGTTGTCGAACGAGGTCAGTGTTTTCATGTAGTACGCCCGCTCAAAGGTAGCCGGGTCAGCCACAGATTTCTGGCTCATGCTTCCATGCATCTGGGTGATGGATTCATACTCCAGCTTTACCATTAGCGCTTTCATTTCATCCAGTACTTCCTGGATCCGGCCTGGGCCGCTGCGCAGCAGCTCGGAGGTGAGCATGACCGCGTTGGCGCCAGCCATGACAGCCTTGAGGACATCTTTCCCGGAATGGACCCCGGAGGAAAGCGCCAGGTCTGCATCCAGCCGGCCGTTTAGAATTGCCACCCAACGCAAGGGCAGGCGCATATCGCCCGTGTCGCTCAGGACCAGGTTGGGCACCACCTCGAGCTGGTCAATATCGATGTCCGGCTGGTAGAAACGGTTGAATAAAGTGAGCCCATTTGCGCCGGCTTTCACCATCCTGCTGGCAAAGTGCGCCAGCGACGAAAAGTAAGGGCTGAGCTTAATGGATAACGGAATGCTGATCTCTTTGCGGATGCTGGCAACCAGGCTGATATACTCGTCTTCAACCTGGTTTCCGGGCACTTCCGGATCGGTAGGGAGCGAATAAATGTTCAGTTCGAGCGCATCAGCACCGGCTTGTTCGATCTTGCGGGCATAGTTGATCCATCCGCCGGCTGACACGCCGTTCAGGCTGCCGATCACCGGGATATCCAGAGCCTTTTTCAGGCTCTGGATCAGTTCGAGATACCGTTCTGGACCCACATAATAGTGTTCCAGCTCCGGGAAGTAAGTCAGGGCTTCTGCATAAGATTCTGTGCCCCGGTTCAGAAAATGGTCCAGCGCAGTGCTTTCATGTGTAATCTGCTCCTCGAAGAGTGAGTACATTACAACCGCTGCCGCGCCGGCATCTTCCAGGCGTTTGGCATTCTCCACCTTTTTGGATAAAGGCGAAGATGATGCAACTATGGGGTTTTTCAGGTTCAACCCAAGGTACTTTGTGCTCAGGTCTACCATTCTGCCCTCCTGTTACTCTTCTGTTTTCTGGGCCTCTCCGGCTTTGTATTCGATCTCAGCCATCTGGCGGTAGAGGTTCCAGCGTTTATCCACATCACTGCGGGCTTGCTTCATTAGCATTTCCGCCCGTGCTTCGTCGCTCTGCAGGAGCATGCGGTACCGGGTCTCATTGTATGCGTAATCTTCCACAGAAATACTGGGGTCACGCGAGTCGATCTTCAGCGGATTTTTGCCCTCATCGATCAAGGTCGGGTTGTAGCGGAACAACGGCCAGATGCCGCTGGCAACCGCGTTCTTCTGCTGTTCGAGGCCTTTGCGCATATCGATACCGTGGGCGATACAGTGGCTGTAAGCGATGATCAGGGACGGTCCTTCGTAGGCATCTGCTTCGAGGAAGGCGCGCAGAGTCTGGGCATCGTTGGAGCCCATGGCAACTTTGGCGACATACACATACCCGTAAGCCATGGCGATCATGCCCAGGTCTTTCTTGGGCAGGCCTTTACCGTTGGCCGCGAATTTAGCCACTGCCGCGCGCGGGGTGGATTTGGATGCCTGGCCGCCGGTGTTGGAGTACACCTCGGTGTCGAGCACCAGGATGTTGACATTGCGACCGGAAGCAAGCACATGGTCGAGTCCACCGTAGCCAATGTCGTACGCCCAGCCATCGCCGCCGATGATCCAGACGGACTTCTTCACCAGGAAGTCAGCCACATTTACGAGCTGGGCAGCCTGGGGTTCTTTCATCCCCGCCAGGGTTTCTTTGAGGGCTGCTATGCGTTTGCGTTGTTCGGCAATCCCGGCATCGCTACCCTGGTCGGCGCTGAGGATATCTGTGATCAGCTGGTCATTGATCTTTCCTGAAAATCCCTTTAGCAGTTCGGTGGCATACTCGGTCTGCTTGTCGATCGTCAGGCGCATGCCAAGCCCAAATTCAGCGTTATCTTCGAAGAGGGAGTTTGACCAGGCGGGACCGCGGCCTTCGCTATTGAAAGCCCAGGGGGTGGTGGGCAGGTTGCCGCCGTAAATCGAGGAGCATCCGGTGGCATTTGCCACGACCATGCGGTCGCCGAATAATTGTGAAGCAAGCTTGATATAGGGGGTCTCGCCGCAGCCGGCGCACGCACCTGAGAACTCGAACAGAGCACGCAGCTGCTGGGAGTTTTTGACCGTATTGGGGGTGAACTTGGTGCGGTCGGCATCTGGGATAGAGAGGAAGAAGTCCCAGTTCTTGCTTTCGGTTTCGCGCAACGGAACCTGCTCTGCCAGGTTGATGGCTTTGCGCCCAACCTGGGTCTTATCCTTGGCCGGGCAGGCTTCCACACACAGGCCGCAGCCGGTGCAGTCTTCGGGGGCAACCTGGACGGTGAATTTAGCGCCAGGCATTTCCCTGAACTTGGCATCCACGGATTTAAAAGTGGCAGGTGCTTTTTCGAGCACTTCGGGTGCATACACCTTCTGGCGGATGGAAGCATGCGGGCAGACAAAGGAGCACTTGCCGCACTGGATACACACATTGGGTTCCCAGACGGGGATCTCAAGAGCAATATTGCGTTTTTCCCACTGGGTGGTGCCGGTCGGGAAGGTGCCGTCGACTGGGATGGCGGAAACAGGCAGGTCATCGCCTTCGTAGGCGATCATCTTGCCCAGCACGTCTTTCACGAATTTAGGTGCAGCAGCAGGCACCGGGTCGAGCCTTGCCAATTTACTACTGGCTGCAGCAGGCACCTTAACCTCATGCAGGTTGGCGATGGATGAGTCAACCGCATCAAAGTTCTTCTGCACAACCGCTTCGCCGCGTTTACCGTATGTTTTCTTGATTGAGTACTTGATCTGCTCGATGGCTTCATCGCGCGGCAGCACACCGCTGATGGCGAAGAAACAGGTCTGCATGATGGTGTTGACGCGCCCGCCCATTCCGGTCTTGTGGGCAACATCGTAGGCATCGATCACGAAGAAACGCAGTTTCTTTTCGATGATGGTCTGCTGGACTTCTTTGGGAAGGTGGTCCCAGACTTCATCTGGACCGTAGATGCTGTTGAGGAGGAATACACCGCCCGGGGCAGCATACTTGAGCATATCCAGCCGTTCCAGGAAGGTGAACTGGTGGCAGGCTACGAAGTTGGCATCACCGGCGCCGATAACATAGGGCGCGCGGATGGGTTTGGGGCCAAACCGCAGGTGAGAAATGGTAATCGAGCCGGATTTCTTCGAGTCGTACACGAAGTAGCCCTGGGCGGAGTTGCTGGTCTCTTCACCAATGATCTTGATGGAGTTCTTGTTCGCGCCAACGGTGCCGTCGGAGCCAAGCCCGAAGAAAATGCAGCGTTTGGTTTCAGGAAATTCGATCGAGAAGCCGGGATCAAATTCCAGGCTGGTGAAAGTAACATCGTCGTTGATGCCTACGGTGAAATGGTTCTTGGGTTCAGCCTTTTTGAGCTCATCGAACACGCTCTTGGCCATGGCAGGGGTGAATTCCTTGGAGGAAAGGCCGTACCTGCCGCCGATGACGGTGGGCATGTGTTTGAAGGGGGCAATGCCCTTAGCCAGACCTTCGCTGAGAGCGGTGACCACGTCCTGGTAAAGGGGTTCGCCGGAGGCGCCGGGTTCCTTGGTGCGGTCGAGCACGGCGATAGCTTTTGTGGTGGTGGGCAGTGCTTTAAGAAGATGTTCCACCGAGAAGGGGCGGTAAAGGTGGACGGTAATAACACCCAGTTTTTCGCCTTTTTCGTTCAGGTGGAGGGCGGTCTCTTCGGCGGTTTCAGCGCCGGAACCCATGACAATGACCACACGGTCAGCATCGGGAGCGCCGGCGTAATCGAACAGGCGGTAACTGCGACCGGTGAGGGTAGCAAATTTATCCATTGCCTTCTGCACGATCTCAGGACAGGCATTGTAGTAGGGGTTATTGGTCTCGCGCCCCTGGAAGTAAACATCGGGGTTCTGGGCTGTACCGCGGATGGAGGGGCGGTCTGGTGAAAGGCCGCGCTGGCGGTGGGCGAAGACGAGTTCATCGTCGATCATGGCGCGCAGGTCATCATCGCTCAACTGCTCGATTTTGTTCACCTCATGCGAGGTGCGGAAGCCGTCAAAGAAGTGCAGGAAAGGTACCCTGCTTTCGAGGGTGGCAGCCTGGGAGATCAAGGCCATGTCCTGGGCTTCCTGCACCGAGCGGCTGGCAAGCATGGCAAAGCCGGTTGAGCGGGCGGCGGCAATATCGGAATGGTCGCCGAAAATGGACAATGCATGGGCTGCAAGCGAGCGGGCTGAGACATGGAAAACGGTTGGGGTGAGCTCGCCGGCGATCTTGTACATATTGGGGATCATGAGCAGCAAACCCTGGGAGGCGGTAAAGGTGGTTGTGAGCGAACCGGTAGTCAGTGCACCGTGCACTGCGCCGGCTGCTCCGCCTTCGGACTGCATTTCCATAACCATGGGGACTGTACCGTAGATGTTGCGGATCCCCTGCGCAGACCAGGCATCAGAAAACTCACCCATGCCCGAGGATGGGGTGATCGGGTAGATCGCGATTACCTCGTTGAGGCGGAAAGCAACCTGTGCAACAGCCTCGTTACCATCAATTGTGATCATTTCGCGCTTCATAAATAACTCCATACTACTTTTATTGAAGTTCACACCTGGTTTCCGCTGGCAGGTGCCAGCAGGTGTGCTGGATTAACTGTATTCAACCCATTAGTATAATCGCATCAATTGTATCTGATAAGTACAAATGGTCATTGATTCTGGTGTTTCATGTCATATATACAACTGCGCGCCAAAAGCAGTGCTGCCAGTGTCTTGGCGTCATACAATTCCCCTGCCTCTGCCATCTGGTAAACCTGGTCTACCGGGATCTTGACCAGGTTAAGGAATTCATCTTCGTCACCTTGCAGGGGAGCCGGGTACAGGCCGGTTGCCAGGTAGATAAACTGGTATTCACTGGAATATCCAGGCGCCAGGTAGAATTCTCCAAGTTTTTGCATTGTCCTGGCAGCCATCCCGGTCTCCTCGCGCACTTCGCGTTCAGCACAGGCAAGCGGCTCTTCCCCTGCTGATAGCGTGCCTGCCGGAAGTTCCAGCAGGTCTTTGCCTACCCCAACCCGGTACTGGCTGACGAACAGGATGTTGCCGTCGTCATCCACTGGAACAATGGTCACTGCCCCAGGATGGGTGAGCAGTTCATATATATGGGTTTTACCGCCCGGCAGAGCAAGCGTCAGTTGTTCAACCGAAAAAACTTTACCGCTGAAAACCTTGTTCCGGTTTGTAACTTCAAAAGCCATGTTCACCTCTACTGGTTTGCTACATAAAAACCGGCGGGAGATTTCCCGCCGGTGTGCTGTGTTCAATGGATGCCTCAGGGGATGTGGATCGTCTGCCCCGGGGTGAGATCATACGGTTCCGAAAGGTTGTTGGCGAAAATGATGGCGTTGGGGTCGACATCGCCAAAGGCGCAGGCGACCGTGTAGATCGTATCGCCCGAAACAACCGTGTACTGGGTCGGGTGGTCAAGCAGGCTCCGTGCTGCGATATCCAGGTTCCACTCGCTTCCGCTAGGGATCTTCAGAACATACCCGACTGGTAGCAGTTCAGCTCCTGAAAGTCCATTTAAGCTGAGCAGGTCAATCGGGTTCAGGTTAAACCGGCGCGACAGGCAGTATACGCTTTCCCCTTTATGCAGTGCGTAGGTTTCCGGCAGGCCCGGGGTGGGAGTTGGCACCTGGATGGTGGGGGCGGCAGTATTGGTGGCAGCAGCAGTTGAGACCTGGGCGGTTGCCTGCGATTCCTGTGTTGCAACTGGAGGCTGGGTGGTGGGAACAAAAGTGCCAATGGCTGCCAGGGCGGTATTGGTTCCGCTGATCACCTCACTGATGACATTCGGCTGGGTGGATACGGGAAAAGACAGCGTTGCAGTTGCCTGTGCATTGGTGACTGGCGCTTTATAAGCGGCACGGGTACAGGCGCTTGTGCCGATCAGGATGATCACCATGACGATTATGATCACGGGATTTATCTTTTTCATGCTATCCTCTCCTTTATCCATTCTTTCATTTTACCATCGTTGGACGGGAAGGAACTTCATACGAGGTTATTACGGCGACTGGACGGTTTCTTCAAATACTGGCAGCTGGTCTACTGCACCGGTAACGGTAACGAGTGCGGTTTGAACACAAACGTACTGCTCTTCGCTGACCGGGATCAGCAGCCAGGCATTATCGGCTGTGCGGGCAATGGCGTTTGCCTGCCCGCCGGGCTGCATGGAGCCAACCACCGTCGCCGTATCACGCGGCAGGTCGTACAGCGGAATTTCGGTTGCGCCTGTATTGGATACCGTTACCACAACCGTGGTGGGCAGGGGGGTGCGGGTCGGCTGCGGCTCATAAGCCACATTGAGCAGGCGGGCCCTCTCGGTTTCATAGGCTGTTTTCAGCCCGTCGCTTTTAGCCAGCTCATTGTTGATCACATCCGCCGCATTGGTTCCGCCCATGAACAAGGTCAGGTAAGAGATCACCTGGTTCATGTAGTCCACGGTGCTGGTTTTCAGGGTAGCTGTACATTCAGGCAGGTCCAGTTTTTCCGCACTCCTGCGGATATCTTGCAGCCGGAGGATGACCGGGGCAAGCTGTTCCTGGGGAGTAACGCCTGCCAGCTCGAGCACTTCTGCAAACTCGCCGGTGAGCTCGTCCAATTTGGCTATTTCGCCAGGCAGGTTTTCAGCCGAGCAGCGGTCTTGCGCTGGCGGGGGTGTCTGCGTGAATGCTGCCAGGGTGGAAGCGGGTGTGGGTGTGCACCCGGAAAACACGAGCAGCAGGATGGTAACCAGGGTCAGAGAGAGGAAAAGTTTAGGGCGCATTTTTTCTCCAGGGGTCCGGGATGGGAATATTCCAAAGAAAGCCTGATTTGAAGTTTCCTTGGCTTATTTTACAACAAATTGGGGGTTAATTTTCAAGGGAATTGGCAGACCGACCGGCACACTTCTGGTAAGATTGTATTAAATGAATACCCTTGAATCGATCGGCAAGATGGTTGCCCTGCTGGGTGTTGCCCTGGTATGTACGGGCGGGCTGATCTGGCTTGCGGCAAAAATACCAGGCCTGGAAAAGCTGCCTGGAACGATTAAACTAACAGGATCAGGCTTTACCTGCCTGATCCCGGTACTGGCTTCTATTGTCTTGAGCCTGGTGCTGACGTTTGTATTAAATGTAATCGTCCGGTTAATCAACCGTTAGGATGCCTGCCCGTCCACCAACTCGAAATCCCAGGTGATCTCCGCCACTCCCCTTACTGTGGCTGCAACCGAACAGTACTTCTCCTCAGAAAGCTTTATCGCTATCTTGGCGGAATCTTCGGTGACACCAGCCCCAGCCATGCGGTAGTGCAGGTGGATCTTGCGGAAAGCCCAGGGCGGGTCATTGTCCTGCTCTGCGCTCACCCCGACCTCAAGCATTGTAAGGGGGGTGCGGCGCTTGGCCATGATTTCGACCACATCCACCGATGTGCAAGAAGCCAGGGCTACCAGCAGCATCTCTGAAGGCTTCATGCCCACACCTTCGTCGGGGGTGGAAAGGACCACTGAATGTTTGGTTGAATCAACGCCAATAAATTGTTTTCCGCCAACCCAGCGGACAGCAGCTGAACTCATCTTTTCCTCCAACTTTACATTTAATAACCAAGGTCTCTTAGGCAGATTTGCCGATCAAGGTGATGATGTCCTTGACCATCTGTTCCCTCTGGACAGTGTCTTTTGGGGCGCTATTCTCCACCAAACAGTTTGTGGCATATTCCTGCAGGAAATCCATGCTTGCGCCCTGGATAGCTGAGCGGATGGAGGAAAGCTGCTGCATGATCTCTTTGCAATCACGCTCGTTTTCCACCATCGCCTGCACACCACGCAGCTGACCTTCGATCCGGCGCAAGCGTGTAACCAGGTTCTTCTTGGCTTCGGGATTTTGTAATTTCATGTAATTACCTGCCTGTAGCTGACACGCAGCCTGATTTAGCTCCCTCAGGAAAACCCGCTGCCGGAACTGCCGCATGAACCGCCGGAAAGGTTGGCGCTGGTGTAACTGCTATAGGCAATCCGCGAGAGCCTCTTACGTGTATCAGTGCTTTTGCATTTGGGGCAGCTGGTGTCGGGGTTGGGGTCTGAAAAGCGCACCATCTTGTCAAACGGATGACCGCAGCTGGAACAGATATACTCATAAACCGGCATACATACTCTCCTGAAGATAATATACTATAGGGGAGTATACTATAAATTTATAGGTTGTCAATGTTTTCTCCGTTCCCTGTATCATGTTTGGGAGTAGATCGCGGTTTCCTCCTATTGTTTGAATCTTATAAGAGTTGCCTGCAGGCGCTTGACGCTGAATTTCCAGCATGGTATCATGATTCATGTAATTTTTAGCACTCTCGCATTGAGAGTGCTAAAAATGAGATGAATATGGATAATCTGACCGAACGACAGAAGCTGATCTTAAGCCTGGTGATCCACGAATACACCCGCTCGGCGCAGCCAGTTGGTTCGAACACGCTGGTGAAACGCTACAAGCTGGATATGAGCCCGGCAACCGTGCGCAATGAAATGGCGGCGCTGACCGATATGGGTTACCTGCGCCAGCCGCATACTTCCGCCGGCCGTGTTCCTTCCGAAGAGGGATTCCGGTTCTTTGTCGGGCGCCTGTTGCGCGAAACTGAACTGCCGGATGACACCCGCCACATGATTAGCCACCAGTTTTACCAGTCGCCGCCCGATACTGAACAGTGGATGCGGTTGGCAGCATCTGTCCTGGCACACCAATCCAGGGCGGCTTCGTTGGTCACTGCACCGCACCCTGAAAAAGCCCTGATCAAGCATGTGGAGGTGATCTCCACTTACGGCCGACAGGTGCTGATGGTCCTGGTGATGGTCGGGGGCGAGATCCGCCAGCGCATTATGACCTTGAGCGACCTGGTTCCGCAGGAAGTGCTCACCAAGGCAGCCCAAAATATAACCCGTCTGCTGCAAGGCAAGGACGCTGCTTCGATTAAAGCAGCCATGCCGCAGCTGCAGGGTTTGGAATATGACCTGACCCACTGGATGATGCAGGCAATGGGTGAATCGGATGCGGTTGTAGGCGGTGAAGTGTACCTGGACGGGCTTTCCAATGTGCTGGCTGAGCCGGAATTTTCCGACAGTATGGAAGCCAGGCGGGCATTGCGGGTGCTGGAAGAACGCTCCCAGCTGCAGCAGCTTTTATCGCGCACCATGAGCGGCGGCGGAGTTGGCGGGGTGCAGGTTTTGATCGGCGGGGAAGGCGCAATGTCTGAACTCAGCCAGTTCTCAATGGTGCTGGCCCGTTACGGTATGCCTGGTGTGGTCACCGGTATGCTGGGCGTACTGGGTCCGATGCGTATGCCTTACGGCAGGACAATTTCGACCGTGCGGTATATTGCCGGTATTTTGAGCGACCTGGTGACAGATGCAGTTGGAGATGAAAAATACGGATAAAGGTTGGTAACGACCTTGCATCCTGGTTCAAAGGAGATTCAATGGAGAAAGAGAAGAAAAAGGTAAAAACCACCCAGCAGACTGACACCGCTGATCACAGCGAAGCGGAGTGGGTAGAAGGCACAGGCGAAAAAGCTGAAGAATTGAAAATTGAACTGGAAAAAGCGAACCAGCAGGCAGCCGAGAATTTTGAAGGCTGGCAGCGCGAGCGGGCTGATTTTTTGAATTACAAGAAACGCATTGAGCGCGACCGGGTTTCCACTGAGCAAGCCATTACCAGCGATATTGTCAAGAACTTCCTGGTTATCCTGGATGACCTGGAGAGGGCGCTTAAAGCCCGCCCGGCTTCGGGTGAAGGCGCTGCCTGGGCAGAGGGGATCGAATTGATCTACCGCAAGCTGCAAACCCAGCTGGAAGCAAAAGGGGTTACCCGCATTCCTGCTGAAAGTCAGGAATTTGATCCGAACTTACATGAAGCGATCACCCATGAAGACAACCCGGATTTTGAAAGCGGGCAGATCATTGAGGTCATTGAACAAGGTTATCTTTTAGGCGACCGGGTTGTACGCCCGGCGCGAGTACGAGTCGCTCGATAGGAGGAATAAAAAACTATGGGAAAAATTATAGGAATTGATTTAGGAACTACCAACTCAGTTGTGGCAGTGATGGTCGGTGGCGAACCCACCGTCATCCCGACTGCTGAAGGGGAACGCCTGTGCCCGTCGGTTGTGGCTGTGAATAAGAACCACGAGCGGCTGGTGGGACGTGTTGCCCGCAACCAGGCGATCATCAACCCCGAAAACACCATTTTCTCGATCAAGCGCTTTATGGGCCGGAAATTTGACGACCCCGAAGTGCAGCGCACGATCGGCAGGGTTCCTTACAAGGTAACCAAAGCAGCCAACGGCGATGTGCGCGTGGTCCTGGACGGCAAGGAATATTCGCCGCCCGAGATCTCAGCCATGATTTTAGCAAAGCTGAAAGCCGATGCTGAAGCCTACCTGGGCGAATCTGTCACCCAGGCAGTCATCACGGTACCGGCTTACTTTAACGATGCCCAGCGCAACGCCACCAAGGACGCCGGTAAGATCGCCGGGCTGGAAGTGCTGCGTATCATCAACGAACCGACCGCATCCTCCCTGGCTTACGGTCTGGACAAGAAAAAGAACGAATCGATCGCCGTATACGACCTGGGCGGCGGTACATTCGATGTCTCCATCCTGGATGTCGGCGACGGCGTTTTCCAGGTGCGTTCGACCGCCGGCGATACCTTCCTGGGCGGCGATGACTTTGACCTGCGGGTGATGGATTACCTGTTGGAAGAGTTTAAGAAGCAGAGCGGCATGGACCTGAAACAGGACCGCCAGGCTTTACAGCGCCTGCGCGAAGCTTCCGAAAAGGCCAAGATCGAGCTTTCGACCATGGCCCAAACTGAGATCAACCTGCCCTACCTGACAGCCGATGCCACCGGGCCGAAACACCTGGTGATGCCCCTGTCACGCGCCAAACTGGAACAGCTGACCGCCGACCTGGTCAACAAGACGCTCGATCCCGTCCGGCGGGCCTTATCCGATGCCGGCATGAAGAACGGCGATGTTAATGAAGTGGTGCTGGTAGGCGGTATGACCCGTATGCCTGCTGTGCAGGAGCTGGTAAAGCGCGAATTTGGCAAAGACCCGCACAAAGGCGTAAACCCCGATGAGGTGGTTGCTGTAGGCGCTGCCATCCAGGCTGGTGTATTGGGCGGCGATGTCAAAGACATCCTGCTGCTCGATGTGACTCCCCTGACCCTGGCAGTTGAAACACTGGGCGGTATCTCCACCCCCCTGATCGAACGCAACACCACCATCCCGACCCGCCGCTCGCAGATTTTCTCCACCGCCAGCGATAGCCAGACCCAGGTGGAAATCCATGTCTTGCAGGGCGAACGCCAGATGGCAGCTGACAACAAGTCGCTTGGGCGATTCAACCTGGACGGCATTCCGCCAGCCCCACGCGGCATCCCGCAGGTGGAAGTAACCTTCGATATTGATGCTAACGGCATCTTGAAAGTTACCGCAGCTGATAAGGCAACCGGGCGTTCACAGCACATCACCATCACCGCATCCTCCGGTTTAAGCGAAGCGGAGATCGAAAAGATGCGCAAGGACGCAGAAGCCCATGCTGATGAAGATCGCAAGCGCAAAGAATTGATCGAAGCCCGCAACAATGCTGACAGCGTGGTTTACACCAGCGAAAAACTGCTGCGCGAGAACGGCGATAAAGTGCCGGCGGACATGAAGCAGCAGGTTGAAGAAGGCGTGCGTAAAGTGCGCGACGCCATGAATTCAGAGGATGTTGAGACCATCAAGCGTGCATCCGATGACCTCGGGCAGGTGCTGCAGAAGATGGGCGCCAGCATGTACCAGCAGCCAGAAGCTGGCGGTGCAGCCGGTCCGCAAGGCGATCAGGATGGCGGCCAGCAAGCCCCGCCTTCAGGCGACGGCGGCGATGATGTGGTTGACGGCGAATTTAAGAACGCCGGCTAGTTTAGACTGAACCTGTAAGAGGCTGGAAATGCAGAAGCAGTGGGGAAAGCACCCCCAAACTGCTCCTGCAGGAACAGCCTCTTTGGTGTATCATAGCCATTCATGACAAAAAGAGATTACTACGAAGTTTTGGGTGTCAGCCGCGGAGCAAGCAGCGATGAGATCAAATCTGCTTTCCGCAACCTGGCACGCCAGTACCATCCGGATATCAATAAAGAGCATGACGCTGAAGAGAAGTTCAAAGAGATCAACGAAGCTTACGTGATCCTCTCTGACCCCGACAAGCGGGCAGCCTATGACCGCTTTGGGCATGAGGGGGTGGCGAACGGCGCCGGTGGCATGCCAGACTTCAGCACGATGGATTTCGCCGACATATTCGAAGGCCTGTTTGGCTTTGGGGGTATGGGCGGCTCGCGCCGGCAGCAGAATGCACCGCGCCGGGGCGCTGACCTGGCCCAAACCATCGAGCTGGATTTTGAAGAGGCGGTATTCGGGGTCGAAAAAGAAGTACAGATCACCCGCGACGAAACCTGCACGACCTGCCACGGCAGCAAGGCCGAACCCGGCACCAGCCCGCAGCGCTGCAACAACTGCCAGGGCCGGGGTGAGGTGCGCCAGGTGCGCCAGACCTTCCTCGGTTCGATGGTGCAGGTAACCACCTGCCCGAACTGCAACGGCAGCGGGCAGATCATTGCATCGCCCTGCCATACCTGCCGCGGGCGCGGGCTCGAACGCCGCACCATCAGCAAGATGGTTCCCATCCCGGCCGGTGTGGATAACGGCACGCAAATCCGCCTGGCAGGCGAAGGCCAGCCCGGTATTAATAACGGTCCCAATGGTAATTTCTTCCTTGAGATCAAGGTCAAACCGCATAAGTTCTTCCGGCGCAAGGATGACGATATCTTCCTGGATGTGAAACTGAATGTTGCCCAGGCTGCCCTGGGGGCGGATATCCTGGTGCCCACCCTGGAAGGCAAAGAGAAGATCAAGGTTCCGGCCGGTACTCAGCCCGGCAAGGTTTTCACGCTCAAGAGCCAGGGGGTGCCACACCTGCGTTCTTCCGGCCGGGGCGACCAGCATGTGATGGTGAACGTGGAGGTGCCCACCCGCCTGAGCGCCGAGCAGCGCAAGCTGATGGAACAGCTGGCTGCCACCATGGGCAGCGAGGTAAAACCCGAAGAAAAGGGATTCTTTGACCATTTGAAAGAAGTATTTGGTGGCTGAAGCAGACTGGCTGGAAGTGAAACTGACCGTAGATGGCGAGCTGGCAGAAGCAGTAGCGGAAGTGCTGGCTCGTTTTACTGCCAACGGGGTGGTGGTTGAGAGCGATGTCAAATACAACGACGCTGAAGACGAAGGCACACCCTACGGACCGGTGCGCATCTTCGGATACCTGCCGGTGGATGAGAACATCGAGGATACCCGCCAGAAGGTCGCTCAAGCGCTCTTTTACCTGGGGCAGATCCAGCCGCTACCAGAGGCAGAATACCGGTACATTGCCAACCAGAACTGGATGGAAAGCTGGAAACAGTTTTACAATCCCATCCCGATCGGCAAACGCTTGCTGATCTTGCCGGCCTGGATACCAGAGCCGGAGGGCGGGCGCATTGCGGTCAAGATCGACCCGAGCATGGCATTCGGCACCGGTACGCACCCGACCACCCAGCTGTGCCTGGCGATGCTGGAAAAATACCAGCTGCCGGGGGTGGAAGCGATCGATGTCGGCTGCGGATCGGGCATCCTTTCCATTGCAGCCCGCAAGCTGGGCAGCCCGCATGTGCTGGCGGTGGATATCGACTCGGAGTCGGTTAAAGCCACCCTTGAGAATGCGGCAGCCAACGGTGTGACGGACGGGCTGGAGATTGGGTCCGGCTCGGTGGCTGAAATCAAGGCGGGCAATTTTTCGCGCAAATCCGCCCCGCTGGTGGTGGTGAATATCCTGGCGCCGGTCATTTTACGCCTGTTCGATGCCGGCTTATCCGATCTGGTGGATGCAGGCGGGCTGCTGATCCTGTCCGGCATCCTGGAGGAACAGGCGGACGGCGTGGTACAGCGGGGGATAGATGCTGGCTACACTTTGCTTGAAAAAGCCCTGATCAAGGATTGGGTCGTGCTGGTGTTGAAAAAACAGGGCTAGTGGAATTCCCATCTCCAAACCGGTATAATGACCGCAACCCGCCGGTGTGAAGCACCTGGTCAATGTGCAGCGCTGGCGGTTTACCTGTAATTGACCACTGGAGATGTGAGATGAAACCAACAGCCAAAAATTCCGTGTGCCTCTGGTTTAACGGCGATGCCGGGGAAGCAGCCCGCTTTTATACAGCCACCTTTCCGGACTCATCCATCGACAGGGTGTACCGCGCCCCGGGCGACTATCCTGCCGGCAAGCAGGGGGATGTCATAACGGTTGAATTTACCTTAATGGGTATTCCCTGCATCGCGCTGAACGGGGGACCTGAGTTCACGCACAACGAATCTTTTTCGTTTCAGGTTGCCACTGTGGACCAGGAAGAGACAGACCGCTACTGGAATGCGATTATCGGGAACGGCGGCAAAGCCAGCGTGTGCGGCTGGTGCAAGGATAAATGGGGAGTGTCCTGGCAGATCACCCCGCTGGCGCTTATCGAGGCGATCAACGACCCCGACCCGGCTGCAGCCAAACGCGCCTTCGATGCCATGCTGACGATGCAAAACATCGACATCGCTGCGATCGAGGCCGCCCGCCGTGGGTGAAAGGTTACAGATTATGAATTGAATACAGGTGAGAGGGGAAAATAACAGGAGTGACAAAATAAAAAAACTTAATCAAAGTTGGGTGATTCTTACCACCTGATTTGAGTTTAAATGGTCTAATTGAATTCATGAATTACAATAAAAATTAATTCGAAGATTAGGCCAATATTGAAATTACCTTATAATCAAATGGTGGAGATTATAGATCATGAATTTGCCTCTTAATCAGATTATTGAAGGCGATTGCATTCAAAATTTGAATGAATTGCCAGAGAAATCTATCGACTTAATATTTGCAGATCCACCTTATAACCTGCAATTACAAAATGAGTTACATCGTCCAAATATGACCAAAGTAGATGCAGTTGATGACCCTTGGGATAAGTTTGATTCTATGCAAGCTTATGACAATTTCACCCGACAATGGTTAACCGCTTGTAAGCGAGTATTAAAATCAACTGGCACAATTTGGGTTATAGGTTCATACCATAATATTTTTCGAGTGGGTGCAATCATGCAAGATCTAGGTTTTTGGATTCTCAATGATGTAATTTGGGTAAAGACAAATCCAATGCCGAACTTTCGTGGTGTAAGGTTTACGAATGCGCATGAAACACTTATTTGGGCTAGTCCTAAGAAAGGTGCCAGATACACGTTCAACCACCAAGCTATGAAAGGGTTAAATGATGAAAAGCAAATGCGGTCAGATTGGTGGTTATTATCGCTTGCAACTGGTATGGAGAGGATAAAGAACGAGAATGGCGAAAAGGCCCACTCAACCCAAAAACCAGAAGCTTTACTGTATAGAGTTATCTTATCGTCAAGCAAACCCGGAGATGTGGTTCTTGATCCCTTTTTTGGAAGTGGAACAACAGGTGCGGTTGCTAAACGTTTACATCGGAATTGGATAGGTCTCGAAAGGGAAAGAAAGTATATAGAAGTAGCTCAAAAAAGAATATCTGAAATTCAATCAGAATTATTTGATTCTTCAGCATTTGATGTTAAAAGTAAAGCAAAATTTGCGCCTAAAGTTGAATTTTCAGTATTGCTTGAAAATGGATACATGCAACCCGGGCAGAAGCTATATTTTAAGCAAGATAAATCTCAATTTGCAACCATAAAACCGAATGCGCATCTACTTACTGCAGATGGATTTGAGGGTAGTATCCATAAAGCAGGTGGACATTACATGAAAAATGCACCATGCAATGGCTGGGAGCATTGGTTTACTTTAGATAATGGGCAAATGATCTGTATAGATGATATTAGAGAACGATTTCGATTAGACAAAGGACTTTATGATGAAACATCAAGTAAAGCAAATCATCAATAAGACAGTGCTAGAAATGCTTTCTGGAAGTGTGTCAAACCAAAATATTCGGAAATTGGTAAAGAAACACTCAGATAAAGTACATTTTGTACCGATTCGTTATCGGGTGATTGGGGGAATACTTCAGGGCTTAAACATTAAATTTGGTAACTTCATAGAGAAATTGCTTAGCAACATAGTGGAAATAGATACTGGTGTTAATGTATTGCCTGATTCAGGAAAAAAGAGAAAACTATTTATAACAGCAAGAACAGATGCATTAATTGATAGCTATATCACAAGACGGCAATTACCTAATAGTCCTGATGATTGTGCAAATGATTTTTCAAAATTACTAGATTCCATTTTAGAGATTGAAAATGCTGCTACTGATGACCAAAGGCAGGGAATAACAAAAGATATTGATGGTTTATTTCAAACAGATGATGGATTGATTGTTTACACAGAATTGAAATACAACGATGACCATGATACAGGTAAGTTCGTTGATATTAATAGAAAATTTATTAAAACTTGGGCTGGGTTGGCTGTTCGATACAAAATAAAATCTAAAGAAGAGTTATTTCCAATTTTGTATTATTTTAATTCCACAAAGCGTTATGGTCCAATATATATTCCTAGCAGTAATATTATGCGCGGTAGGCAGCTTTTTGATAAGTATTTGCATATAAGTTATGCTGATGTCGATAGCTATCTAAAAGAAATCGGAGACGATCCCGAAATCCTCATGATTTTTGACAAGATGTACACTACCGTACGAAATTTACACCTATAAATCCGACCATTAAAAATGTTGGGGAATTAACAATTTATTAAATCACATGATGAATAAAAATATTGAATAAATTCAAAACGATACTCTATCTTTCCTGCTTGCAGAAAAGTGCATTGATTTTAAGTCTATAGATAAATGGTGATGGTCATGAATAAACTTGATATTGCTTCCATTTTTAAATCTGACGCAGATGATATTCTCAAAGCTAGAGTGGATTCAATTAGAATTCATGGTTCCAATATTCGCGCCGCAGGGAATGAAGTAGAAGAAAGTATTCGAAATTACTTAAGTAGGATGTTACCTCCGCGATACTTTGTTTCCCAAGGTCATCTTATTGATAGAAATGGTAAGACAAGTCCTCAACTGGATGTAATTATTTCCGATAATTTCAACATTCCGTCACTGATGACCACCAAAGATGGCACAAGGTATATTCCAATTGATTCGGTTTATGCTGTTGGAGAAATTAAATCCACATACTACAAATCAGACAAACCTATCGAAAAGTTTATTAAAACAATTATCGATGTAAAAGAAAACCTTTATCACGAGGATATAGTTAACACTGTCTTTAAAGGTTTAACAAATCATTCGCTTCTTCGTGATATTGTGTTGGGCAAAAAGAATATGGTCCTAAATAGGATTTTCTTCTTTGAATTTTTTGTTGATGGAGGAAATTTCGATTTAAAAGATGTTTCTAAACTTTTCAATGAGGAAAAAATTAAGTATTTGCCAAATATTGTAGTCATCCTAAATAAAGGATTTCTTTTGCGGGCAACTATTCATGAAGAATCTATTAATATTAATCGATATCCTGAAGATGTGCTAAATGATGAAGATGAATGGTACTTTTCACCATTTCAAGGTTCAGGAAATGGATCTCTTGAAGGCAACCACTTTGGGATTCTTTATAATTTCCTGATAGAACACTTGTCTAATTCTTACCTAGAACCTCCGACATTAAATTACTTTCTTTCAGATTTTATGATCGGAAGAAAATCTCAATTAAAAAAGATTAGCGAATATTTGTGAGACTTTCGTTGAGGCGGTAAGAGTAATCAAAAATGAGAATTGCTAGCAACTTAAAATTGCTGAAATTTTAAGTTCTACTGCAATAAAAAGGAAAAAATTAGTTGCTGTAATTGCAAAACAATGATTGAAATTGACAACCAAAAAGTAATTCCCTTCCACCCCCTCCTGATCGGGCTGTATCCCTTCCTGGCGCTGCTGGGGGCGAACCTGGGGCAGGTGAACCCGGTGCTCACCTTGCGGGCATGGCTGGCATCGCTGGTATTGGTTTTCATTACCTTCTTTTTGTTGCGCCGGCTGGTAAAGGACCCCCATAAAGCCAGCCTGCTGGCAGCCTGGCTGCTGCTGTTGTTCTTCACCTACGGGCATGTCTACACCCTGCTGGAAGGCAAGGTGCTTTTCGGTGTGCTGCTCGGCAGGCACCTGGTGCTGGCGCCGGTTTATGCAGTCCTGGCGGCAGGGGTGGGCTACCTCATCCTGCGCATAAAGGCACCGTTGCAGCCTGCCACCCGCATCTTGAACATCATCGCGCTGCTGCTGGCAGCGCTGGCGCTGGTACGTATTGGGGCATACTTTCTTACGAATACCCCGGAGCGTGCCGAGGTTCAGCAGGAACAACCAGTTCAGGCAGCTTCAGCAGCCTTGCCGGATGTGTACTACATCATCTTGGATGCCTACTCCCGCCCGGATATGCTTCAGGAATACCACAACCTGGATGTGACTGGTTTTATGCAGGAACTGGAATCGCTGGGGTTTGTGTTCCCTGCCTGCACCCAGAGCAATTACAGCATCACCGCCCTGTCGCTGGCATCATCGCTGAACATGGATTACGTTGAACAGGTCGCCCCGCAGATTGTCCAGCAGAACATCAACTGGGGCGCATTCTCCGATTACATCGTCCACAGCGAGGTGCGCAAACAGTTCGAAGCGCTGGGCTACCGTTTTGTCACCTTTGAAACCGGCATCCCCTGGGATGAAATGCCGGATGCCGGCCTTTACCTGGCGCGCGAAAAATCCGCCCTGCGCCAGATGCTCAATTTCCGGCAGATCACTGAATTTGAGATGCTTTACCTGCGCACCACGGCCCTGCGCCTGGCGGACGAGCTGCGCTCTTCAGCCGGGTACACCCTGGCAGATGAGGTGCAGTCTCCCCAGCAGGACCATTACGAGCGTATCCTGTTTGTACTGGATGAATTGGAAAACTCCGCCGCTGTACCAGGCCCCAAGTTTATCTTCCTGCACCTGATGGCTCCGCATGGACCGTGGGTGTTGGGTGAGGACGGCTCGTATGTTTACACCGATAATGAAATGGAAGGGTATGCCCGCTCGGTGAAATACCTCAATCAGCGCATCCCCGACATCCTGGAATCCATCATTGATAATTCAGAGCAGCCTCCGGTAATCATCCTGCAGGGCGACCACGGTTTCCTGAATGAAGAACGCCTGGCGATCCTGAATGCGTATCACCTGCCGGGGAGCAGTGAGGGGGTGCTGTACCCGGCTGTCAGCCCGGTTAATACCTTCCGGATCATTTTCAATGAGTACTTTGGGGCTTCCTACGAACTCCTGCCCGACCGCAGTTACCTGTCAGACCGGGACGATCCTTACAATTTCAGCCCGGTTGAGTACCCCTGTGTAAGCCAGCCTTAATCCCTTACCAGTATGTGCCTGCGATCATGGCGGCGACATCTGCGCTGGTCATTCCCTGGGTAACCACCAGCCGGCTGAGGTAAAACAGCGTGGACATATCATGCTGGCTGCTCTTGCCCAGCCCCATCCCGGCAGTGAACCCGTACTTGTACACCTTCTCAAAAACGTAATCATTGACCGAACCAAATGGATAGGCAAAGGTATTGACCGGTACATTCAACTCCTGCATGAGCAGCCCTTTGGATTGTGCCATCTCATAGTTGGTGTCTTCGGTATACTTCAGGTCGGCATGGGTCATGCTGTGGCTGCCGATTTCCCAGCCGGCTGAAATCAATTCTTCAGCCTGCTCCGTGGTGACGCAATCCTGTCCATTCAGGTAGGTTGCCACCAGGTACCAGGTTGCCACCATGCTGCGCTCTTTCAACACGGGGTAGGCATACTGGTAGACATCATCAAAACCGTCATCAAAGGTGATCAGCACCGGCTTTTCAGGCAGTTTTGCTCCCTGGGTCAATGCATCCACCAGCTGCGATGCCGTGATGCTGGTGTAGCCCTCTGCCACCAGCCAGTCCAATTGTTGGGTAAACAGGTCGAGCGTCAGGTAGTAATCACTGTCCACATACTCCGGGGTAACATGGTGATAGAGCAGGATGGGTGCGGTTACCGGCTGCCCGGCATCATGCCAGGTCCAGTTGGCGGGATCATTGCGGTCCAGCGTTGCCGTCGGCATGGGGGTTGGGCTGGGCGTCAGGGTTGGGGTAAGCGTGGGTTCGGGGGTTGGGCTGGGTGAGGGGCTGGGGGAAATTGTCGGGGTAAAGGTTGGCTCGGGGGTCGGAGTTGCGGATTGAAAGATTGCCATTACCTCCACCGGTACCCCGACACAACCAGCGAGCAGGGTTGCTGCAAGCACCAGGATAACCAGTTTCGAGAGGAGAGAACCCGGGGAGTTTTTATGCTGTCTTGTGGTTTGCATTTGCCTTACTCCAGCCCGCTCTTGACGGCGATTGCCAGCGCTTCATTGATCCCGGGGATTGCGGCAATCTCCTCGATGGAAGCCTCTTTAATGCCTTCGATTGACCCGAACTGTTTAAGTAGCGCCTTACGGCGGGCAGGCCCAATACCCGCGATCGAGTCCAGGCGCGAGGCGATACCCTCTTTCCCGCGCCGGTTGCGGTGGGCAGTGATGGCAAAGCGGTGCGCTTCATCGCGGATGCGCTGCAGCAGGTACAGGCCTTGCGAGTGGCGCGGCAGGACAATGGATTTGCTCTCCCCCGGGAGGAATAACTCCTCCTGCTGCTTGGCCAAGCCGGCTACTTTCACCTGTCCGGACAGGCCGAAGCGGTCCAGCACACTTACTGCCCGGCTCAATTGCCCCTTGCCGCCATCCACCAGCAGCAGGTCGGGCAGCAGGGCAAAAGAAGGATCAACTTTCTTGCCGGGGGTATTGTCTTCCTTGATGGTCTTCCAGCGGTTGAATCGCCGCGAAAGTACTTCTTCCATGCTGGCAAAGTCATCCGGACCGCTGACGGTTTTGATATTGAAGCGCCGGTATAAGGCCTTGTTGGCAACCCCTTGCTCAAAAACCACCATGCTGCCCACTGCAGCGGTACCCTGGGTGTTGGATATGTCATAACATTCCATACGGTTGGGGGCTTCGGGCATGTCCAGGGCTTTCTGCAATTCTGCCAGGGCTTCACTCTGGCGGTTGGTATCGGCTTCCCAGCGGGTGCGCAGCGATTGGAGCGTTTCCACCGCATTCTCAGCAGCCATCTGTACCAGCTCCTGGGCAGAGCCTTCACGCGGCACCAGCAGTTCCACTTTCTCTCCCTGGCGGCGGGTGTTCAGCCATTGCTTGATGATCTGTGCTTCTTCCACATCGTTGGGCAGCAGTACCTGGTCCGGTACCGAAGCGGCTTCGGAGTAAAACTGCTTGATAAATTCGGTTACCACTTCTGAATCGGCTTCATCTGCGGTGCCTTCGAGGATGAAGTATTCCCGGCCGATCAGCTTGCCGTTGCGGATGAAGAAGATCTGCACGCAGGCTTCCCCTTCGCTGCGCGCCATGGCAATCACATCCGAATCAACCTGGTCGCTCGAGATGATCTTTTGTCTTTCCACCACCCGGTCGATAGCCTGTAGCTGGTCGCGGATGGCAGCGGCCTTTTCAAAGCGCAGGTCGTCAGCGGCTTTTTCCATTTCCTGCTGCAGGCGGGTGATGATCGGACCGGTCCTGCCCTCCAGGAATGCGCCCAGGTCGGCGATCAGCTGGCGGTAGCCGGCCTGGTCAACCGCCCCGATGCATGGCCCGCTGCATAGCTTGATGTCGTAGTACAGGCAGGGGCGGGCATCTTTGCCGGTGATCTCGCGGTCGCAGGTCAGGTAGGGGAAAATGTGCCGCAGAACGTCGAGGGTCTGGTGCACCGCCCAAACGCTGGTGTACGGTCCGTAGTAGCGCGAGCCGTCCTGCACCATCTGGCGCGTGACGGTTACTTTGGGGTAGGGCATGTTCCAGTGGATCTTGATGTAGGGGTAATTCTTGTCGTCCTTCAAGCGGATATTGAAGAAGGGGCGGTATTTCTTGATCAGGTTGAGCTCGAGGATGAGGGCTTCCAGCTCGGAACCAACCACCACCCACTCAATATCGGCAATCTGTTTCACCAGGCGGCGGGTCTTGTTGTCCCAATCCGGCAGGCTGTGGAAATACGAGCGCACCCGGTTGCGCAGGTTAACCGCTTTGCCGACGTAAATGACCTGCTTATCGGCATTGCGGTAGATGTAGCAGCCTGGTTTCTGCGGCAGGGTATCCAGGATGCCCTGCAGGTGCTCGTTCACTTCAGTCATAAGGGTATTTTAGCACTGGAGAGGTAGCTATTCCAGCGGCATGGCACAGCCGTCTGCGCGCGGGTCGCTGCCGCCTTCCAGCACACCCGTCAGCGGGTTGCGGCGGATGATCTGCCCCCGGCCGAACAAGGCGCGATCAACGCCTTTCACCAGGCGCACCTTGTGACCCCACTTCTCAAGGGCGGCTGCGGTTCCAGGGTCGATCCCTTCCTCCAGGGAAACCACCGATCCGCTTTCATCCGGCTCGATGCAAAAACGGGGCTGGTTCAGGGCAGCCTGCGGGTTTAGCCCGTCATCCAGCAGGGAGCAGGCAACCTGCATGTGGCCTTGAGGCTGCATAAAACCGCCCATCACGCCAAAGGAGGCGTAAAGGCTTCCGTCTGCGCGGGTTGCCATGGCCGGGATGATGGTATGGTAGGGGCGTTTGCCCGGTTCAAGCCGGTTGGGGTGCTGCGGGTCGAGCGAGAAGTTGTGTCCCCGGTTCTGGAGGGTAAAACCCCAGCCCTTCGGGACGATACCGGTGCCGAAGCCCATATAGTTACTATTAATGAAAGAGCATGCATTGCCTTCACCATCGACCACGCAAAAATAGACAGTGCCGCTGTTGGTTTGCGGTGCACCGTGCCGGATGGCCGGGTTGGCTTTCTGCGGGAAAATGGCTTCCCTGCGCAGGCTGGCGTATTCTTTGGACAACAACCCTGCCAGCGGGGCAGGAGCAAAGGCCGGGTCTGCCGCGTAATAGCGGGTGTCGGCAAATGCCAGGCGCATGGCTTCGATCTGCAAGTGCAGGCGTTCAGCGCTCAGGGGAGTTAACGAGGAAAGTTTGTACTCTTCCAGGATGTTGAGAGCCAGTAAAGCTGCCAGGCCCTGCCCATTCGGCGGGCACTCCCAGATGGTTACGCCGCGGTAATCGACACTGATCGGGTCGACCCAGGTGCTGGTATGAGCAGCCAGGTCTCCAGGTTCCATGCAGCCGCCAGCCTGTTTAATCACATCAGCAATTGCCAGGGCGATATCGCCCTGGTAAAAGGCTTCTTTCCCGGCTGCGGCGATCACCCGCATGGCGCGCGCCAGCCCAGGATTGCAGAAGATCTCCCCGGCAGCCGGTCCATGCCCATCGATCAGCATCTCGCTGCCGTTGGGTGTTTTGCTCAGCAGCCTGCCGGCTGAATTGCGCCAAAACCAGGAGGTGACAGGTGCAACCGGGAAACCGTGTTCCGCCAGGCGGATGGCTGGCTGCAAAACCTCTGCCATGCTGAGCCGGCCATGCCGCTCAACCACATCACACCAGGCAGCACAGGCTCCCGGTACAGTGATGGTATAGGGGTGCAGCGCTGGCAGCCCATCTCCCATTCCTTCTGCCCGGATGCGTTCGATTGTCAATCCGGACGGGCACCGGCCGGAGCCGTTCAATGCAGTGACCTTCTGGGTTTTGGCATCATAGAATAAGGCGAATGCATCCCCGCCCAGCCCGGTGGAAGTGGGTTCGGTCACATTCAGGGCTGCTGCAACTGCCACAGCTGCATCAGCGGCAGTACCGCCCCGGCGCAGAATCTCCAGGCCGGCAGCGGTGGCCAGCGGCTGCGAGGATGCAGCCATGCCATTCCGGCCATAGACAGGGGAACGGCTGTAATCGTATGTAAAGGGTTCCGGGCTCATGCTGAAAGGACCTCGATGCCGCTGCCGGGAATGACCTCGCCGATCACCCAGGCTGGCTGTTCCATTTCTTTAGCCCTGGCTAAGAATTCATCCAATTTTTGTGGGGGCACCGCCAACAGCAGGCCACCGCTGGTTTGCGGGTCGAATAGCAGCATCCGGGCAGATTCATCAATACCGGCATCAAAGCGGACCTGTTTCTCAAAATACATCTTGTTATCGGCTGCACCGCCCGGGAAGGTCCATTTTTCGGCATAATTGCGGGCGCGGGATACAAATGGAATGGAGGGGTAATGCAGGCGGAATGCAACCCCGCTGGCGCTGGCCATTTCAAGCGCATGCCCAAGCAGGCTGTAGCCGGTTACATCCGTTCCGCTTTTCACTCCGGCTGCTACAGCCAGCTGTGAAGCTTCCCTGTTCAATCGGGTCATCCATTTAACTACTTCCCTGATATCTTTTGCAGTTGCAAGCTGCTGCTTAAGCGCGGTAGTTGTCACCCCGAAACCTAATGGTTTGGTCAAAACCAGCCGGTCACCCGGTAATGCACCTTTTTTTGAAATCATGGTGTTCGGGTTGACGAAACCGACCACGACCAGCCCAAACTTGGGTTCCTTATCCTGGATGGTGTGTCCGCCGGCAATGACTACCCCGGCTTCGTGCGCCTTTTCGGCAGCGCCGCGGATGATATCTGCACTTATCTCCAGCGGCAGGTCGGGCGGCAGGGCTGCCACATTCAACGCCAGGAAAGGCTGCCCGCCCATGGCGTAAATATCCGAGATGCTGTTGGCGGCTGAAATGGCGCCGTAGTCATACGCATCATCCACTACCGGGGTGAAGAAATCGGTGGTGATAACCATGGCGCGGTCGGGCTCCAAGCGCCATACGGCTGCATCGTCCGGAGAATCGAGACCGACCAGCAGGTCGGGGAAGCTGGTATTGGAGAATGTATCTTTTATGGGACGCAGAACCTGCGCCAGCGTTTCCGCTCTCAGTTTGGACGCTCAACCAGCGCAACTGGACAGGCTGGTCAGGCGGATCTGTTTTCCTGAGGCGGCTTTAACGGGTTTACTCATGCTTTTCTCCAATAATCTGCTCAGGGTGGACAATTCACCCTGTATGGGATATTATACCTGCCACTGTGGATGTAAAAGTATGAACCTGCTTGTATTCTTTGCCCACCCCGATGATGAAACCATGCTGGCTGGCGGCACTCTCGCCCTGCTGCAGGCGCAAGGTGTTAACATCCATTACCTGTGTGCCACCCGTGGCGAAGGCGGCGAAACCGGTACACCCCCGCTGTGCAGCCGCGCTGAGCTGGGGAAAGTACGCTCGCAAGAACTGGCCTGCGCAGTTGAAGCACTGGGAGGCGGCCGGCTTGATTTCCTGCCATATGCCGATCCCCTGGTGGGTGAGGGTGATACCTTGTACGCTTTCACCGACAAAGTGGACGAGCTGGTCGACAGGCTGGCAGAATGGATCGCTGCAGATAAACCGGATGCGATCCTGACGCACGGTTCCAGCGGAGAATACGGTCACCCGGCCCATGTGTTGTGCCATACTGCTATGCTGGCAGCGTTCGAAAAGCTGCCAGGTAATAAACCATTATTGTATACATTCCAGGCGGCATTTGAAGGACATCCCAAACCGCGCAGCATGAATAAAAATGACAAAGCCCACCTGGTGCTGGATATCAGCCGGGTGATGGATAAGAAGCTGGCAGCTACCCTGTGTCACCGTACCCAACATGCCCTGTTCGTGCGGCGGCCTTCCCTGGCGGCTGGCAGGCTGGTTACCCTGGAGGAGACCATAATCAAAGTGGAAAGCCTGCACAGGGTCTACCCGCCAGTCGAAAGCATCCTCACCGACCAGCTTGCTGACCTGCTGCGTTCCAGCGGGGCAGTCCTGTAAGACTCCTGTAAAAGCCGGATTTGTGCCATTCTCCCGTTTTCGTGATAATATTCAGCCTTAATACCTGCAAACAGGATAGATTATGACCATACCAGAAATTGATGCACTTGAAATAGAACACACACAGGTTGGCATTCTTACCGTAACCGCTGACAGCCAGTCTGTCAGGGGAGTATATTTTGGCACCCTGGGGCAAATCCAAAGCAGGTTTACCGGATACCCTTTAAAGGATGGTGGACAAAACCCGGCTTTGAAGGCTGCCTCAACCCAGCTGATGGAATACTTTGCTGGAGAACGGCGCGTATTTGACCTGCCGCTGAACCTGGATGACCTGACCCCCTTCCAAAGGAAAGTTTTACTGCTTACCAGCCAGATACCGTTCGGCAGCGTGGTTTCCTATGGACAACTGGCAATGAAGGCAGGCAGCCCGGGAGCAGCCCGTGCAATTGGCGCAGCCATGGCAGGCAACCCTATTCCCATTATCATCCCATGCCACCGGGTGATCGGCTCCGACCGTTCGCTGCACGGCTATGCCGCTCCGGATGGCATCACCACAAAAGCAATCCTTTTACAGCTGGAAGGGCATAACATTGTCGCGCAAAAACTGGCTTAAATTCATCACACTTGGCCTCATTTGGGGTTCCTCCTTCTTGTGGATCAAGATTGCCGTCACAGAGGTCAGCCCGTTCACCCTGGTTGCTCTGCGTGTATCCTTTGCACTGACTACATTAATTGTTATTCTTGCCCTCGGCAGGATCAAAGTCCCGTTGCGTTCAAAGTGGTGGGTGTTCCTTTTCCTGGGGGCTTTCAACATATCTGTACCCTTTATGTTGATCTCCTGGGCTGAGCAGTACATTCCCTCTGCCATTGCTGCGATCCTCAATGGCACACCCCCGCTCTTCACGATCATTTTTGCTACCATCTTCCTTTCCGATGACCACTTTACCTGGCGCAAACTTGCCGGGCTGGTGATAGGTTTCGGCGGGGTGTTGATCTTGATGGCAGATAATCTCGGGAATGGAATTGCCAGTTATACATTGGGCATGGCCGCCATGCTGGTGGCTGCCATGTTTTACGGCGGGTCGGCTGTCTTTGCCCGCACCTTCACTAAAGGAATGGAACCTGCAGCGCAGGCATTTGGGCAGCAGGTTTTTGCTAACCTGATCATGTGGCCGATCGCATTATTCGTCCAGCCGCAATTCGTCTTACCAAAACTGCCCATCACCTGGCTCGCGCTGGCTATCCTGGGTATTTTGTGCACCGGCCTGGCCACGATGATCTATTACTCCCTGCTCCATTCGGTAGGCCCCACCAAGACGATGATGACCTCGTACATCTTCCCGGTCGTTGGCGCCATTCTGGGGTTGATCTTTCTGCGCGAGCCTTTCCACTGGACTATGCTGCTGGGCACGGTAGTGATCATCACTGGTGTAATTATCGTTAACTGGCAAAAACCTGTAAAATCGTAGTATGGATGCAAACTTTCGCTCAGGATTTGTCACGTTAATTGGCCGCCCCAATGTCGGGAAATCAACATTATTAAATGCCTTGCTGGGGCAGAAGATTGCAGCCGTCTCGCCCAGGCCGCAGACTACCCGCCGCCGTCAGCTGGGCATCCTTACCCTGGAAAATGCCCAGCTGGTTTTTATGGATACTCCCGGTATCCATAAACCGCTGCACAAGCTGGGTGAATACATGAATGATGTTGCCCTGCAGTCGATCCCGGATGCAGATGTGGTCCTGTGGTTGGTTGATGCCAGTGTCAGCCCGCACCCGGAGGATCTGCTCATTGCTGATAAACTCAATGCCAGTCCGCCAGCTGGTTGGGTGGCGCTGGTACTGAACAAGTGCGACCTGCTGGGAAAAGAGGATATTAACAAGCGCAGCGAACAATACTCCACCCTGTATCCGCCTGCAGAAGTAATTACCCTCACCGCTCATAAACTTGAGTCGCAGCAAGTTATCCTGCAGGCCATTATTGACCATTTACCGGAAGGTCCGGCTTTTTACGATGAAGAGCAGGTGACTGACCTGTACGAACGCGATATTGCTGCCGACCTGATTCGTGAAGCAGCGTTGCTGCACCTGCGGGATGAAATTCCCCATTCCATCGGTGTACGGGTGGACGAGTTTAACGAACGCTCGGAACACCTGGCTCATATCGTTGCTACCCTGCATGTGGAGCGGGAAAACCATAAGGGCATCGTGATTGGCAAAGGGGGCGAAATGCTGAAGAAGATCGGCAGTACAGCCCGGCAGGAGATCGAGGCTATGAGCGGCCGCAAGATTTACCTTGAGCTTAAGGTGAAGGTCAACAAGAACTGGCGCAATAATTCCGAAGCGCTGGCACAACTGGGATATATCCTTCCTAAAGACGAATAATATGGCCTGGACCTGGCTCGTACTCTCAGGTGCATCGGCTATGGTGGACTGGACCGCCACCTGGTTCAGCAATCGCAAGGTCATGTATATTGCCAAACCGGCCACATTGATCTTCCTCATCATCGCAACCTTTACGAACACCCGCTGGCAGGGTGAAATGCTTTTCTATGGCATTGGGCTGGTTTTCTGCCTGCTGGGGGATATCCTGCTGATGATGCGGGCGCGTTTTTTTATCCTTGGACTGGCATCTTTCCTGGTTGGGCAAATTTGGTACATGGCTGCCCTGAACCAGACTCCTTTACCATCTACCCCCCTGGCTTATGCAGGCGGTTTGCTCCTTGTTTTGGCGGCAATCCTGCCGGTTGGCTTTATCCATAAAAAAATCCGCAGCCGGAACGGGCCGCGGCATCTGTCAATTGCCGTTATTTTCTACGGGTTGATCGAGGGGCTTTTCCTGGTCTCAGCCAGCCTGACACTATACAAAGATACCTGGCTGCCTGCGCATGCCCGGTTAATGACCCTGGGTGCTGCATTGTTTGTGGTTTCTGATATCGTGCTGGGGATTGACCGTTTTGACCGGCCGATTGCACACGGGCGCACCGTGGTACATGTGACCTATCACCTGGGGCAGATGATCATTGCGGCTGCCGCTATTCAACATGCCCTGGCTTAAACAGGTTCATTTATCTTTTTCAAATGATTTGAAACCCTCCCCCAGGGCTTCGTGTGCGGTTCCGATCACCATGAATGCAGCCGGGTCGATTTCTGACACCATTTCTTTGAGCTGGTTCACCTCTGCACGGGTCACCACACAATAGAGTACAGGCCGCTCGGTGCCGGTGTACCCGCCCTTACCGGATAGGATGGTAACCCCGCGTTCCATATTGTGCAGGATGATATCGCGGACCTGGTCGGGCTGGTTGGTGACGATCATAATCGAACGGAAAATGCCCGTCCCTTCCGAAATCATTTCAGCTGCCACCCCGCTGACGTAGATCACCACCAGGCCATAAAGAGCCTGCGGCCAGCCGAAGGAAAATCCACTTGCCAGCACCACCAGCGCATCGGTGATCAGGTAAGCCTGGGTGATAGGGATGCCCAGCTTGCGGTTGAGGATGCGACCCAGGATATCCGAGCCGCCGCTGGTTCCTTTGCCCAGGTAAACCAGGCCCAGGCCGATGCCAAGCGTGATCCCGCCGTACAGGCAGTTAAGCACCATATCGCTGGTAACCCCTTCGGGCGGGATAAAGAAGACCAGCAGATCAGTAAACAGTGAAAAGGTTGCGATAGCAACTGCCGTCCTTAATGCAAAGCGGGCACGTCCCAGGTAGCGCCATCCTAAAAGGAAGAGGGGTATATTGCCAACGAAGACCATCAAGCCGATTGGCCATTGCGTGTAGGAGTTGATAATTTGGCCGGCGCCGCTGATACCGCCGCTGACCATCTGGGCGGGCACGAGGAAAAGGCGCATGGAAAGTGCCTGGACAAGCCCTCCGAGCAGAATAAGGGCATAATCGCGCACTATCTGCCAGGGGGTAGGTTTGGCTGGTTTCCTGGTAGTTTCTTGATCCGGTTGAGTCAGGCTGCTCATAAAAAAATTCCGCTTTACAGGAGATCGATCTCTTTGCCGCAATCCCGGCAATATCTGTCACTGCGCTGCATGCGTTTACCGCAATGGGTGCAGTAGATGTAGGTCTGGCTGATTAACTGCTGGGCTTGTTTGATAGATGGGCCGTTCTTGTTGATGACCGAAGCATCCGCAACCCTGGAGGGTACCCGCTTACCAATCTGCCAGTACCACAAGCCGCCTGTAACGATCAAAATGATCCCCAGGATAGCTGCCGCCCAGGGGACAGCCCTGGATATGGTTGTCCTGCCATTGGTGTGCGAGTTAATGGGGTCAATGGGTGAGACCGATTGCAGGCCTGAACTCAGCAGGAAATCCGGTTTTTCATATTCCATTGAAATAACGAAAGACCTGCCGGCATCCAGTGAACCTGCCAGGTAGAGGAAATAATCCAGCCCGTCTTGCCCGGTCCGGCTTGAGCCCATATCCGGGGAGAGCGTCATCCTGACGGTATTCACCGGCTGCTGTACGCGTATGGTCAGGGCGTTGACCAGGTATGGGTTCTTCCACTCCAGCGCATAATTGCGCAAAGTGTCGGAGAACACCAGGCGGGGATCGTAATACTCCAGCTGGATATCCTGTGAAGGGGTGGTAAATGTAATGATCACCTCTTCATCCAGCTCGGTGGTGCTGAAATTGATGTCATAATACATGCCGTCCAATTCCTGCACAGCCAGGCGGGAGGGACGGCTGGCCTCTTTCGGGATCGAAATGGACAGGCTGGCAGGCAGGATGGTATCGTTCGAAAGGTGGATGCGGTAGGTAACCAGCACAGCCGGACGGTCGTATTCAGGCCAGATATCGATCTGCAGGGAGGATATGGTAATCTCGTCTGCTGCCGCGTTCACCGGGGCAGGCACAGCCAGGGAGAAGCTGAACAGCAGGATCAAGCCGGCAAGCCCGCATAATAAAAAATGCAGGAGGTAACGTTTAATCCGAAATGGGAAGCGGTACAGATTCATAAGAGCCAGATGCCATTTATATTACCATAAACTATTGCTATACTAGCTGTAACAAGCGGAGGTGCAATGGCTGGGAAGATGGTGCCAAAAATAATATTGGAGGGTACGCGCCTGACCCAAAAAACCGAACTGGCGTTCACCCTGAATGACCATCCCGGCGTGGTGGGTCCGCGCAAGTACCGCTACCATTCCCCGCTTATTTCGGCCGAATGGTGCGGCTTCACCAATTTTCCGTGGGGGAGGGGATTGATTAATTTTGACCCATCCGAGGAAGCCCAGGCGATGGAGACATACCAGACCTGGGCGCGGATGTTCGAATTGCAGCGCTATTACTCCTGGATTGTGGACCGCTTCCATATTTCTACCCAGTTGTACCAGCTGATGAATCATGGAATACTGTACGATTTCAGCTGGCTGGAAGAGCGGCTGCTGCCGCTCGGCTTCCGCCTGGTGTTTTTGACCCGCTCACCTGAATCTTTTGCACAGGCGCGTGAAGAAAGGCTGAAGGTATCGGGCAAGCCCTCACAGTATGACAACCTGGATGTATTCATCACCGAACAGGAACAATTGAGGGAACTGGTTGCCCAGAGCATGCTGCCGGTTTTGCACCTGGATATTTCAGATAACAATGTGGCTGGAATTGCAGATGCGGTTGCCGCCTGGCTGCGCGATACCGGGGGGTTGTACCTGCCAGATTAACACACCAATTACAGCATGCGGGGGATCATGGGCAGCCCGCCGGGCGGGCGCAGAGTGACCAGGGCATCCATCGACATGTGGGATGCCATGGTTCACCTATTGATGATACCGAATTGTTTGTGTATTGCAAAAAAAAGGAAACCTGTCAAGGATAACAGGTTTCCAAAAAAACTTACCTCATTTGCTGGTTGAAACTCAAGCCAGCCGGATGCAGGTATTAAACATGTCCTTCAAGCAAGTACTCGTGGTCTTTACCTACTTTTTCAGCCAGCTTGATGTAGCCTTCCATGTTGGCTTCTTCTTCGATCTGTTCGTTGGTGAACCAGTTCAGGAACTGCTGGGTGGCATAATCTTTATCGGCAATGGCGATCTCTACCAGGTTGTAAATGTTTTTGGTGACAACTTTTTCCCAGGCCAGGGCTGCTTTGAAAACTTCCAGGGCTGAGGTAAACACAGCTTTGGGCCCGGGAAGGGTGGGGATTTCCACCTTGCCGCCGCGTTCGAGGACGAACTTGAAGAATTTCATGCCGTGTGCGTGTTCTTCTTCTGCCTGTTCGTACATCCGTTTGGCGAGGTTTTTGTAGCCCTCTTCCTCAAAATAAGCTGCCATGCTCAAGTATTGCAGGATGGCTTCAAATTCATGACCGATCTGGGCATTGATTGCATCGTTTAATTTCTTGCTGATATCCATAATATCCTCCTGATAATTATTTAAGTGTATTTAGTATAGCACGTCAGTATTAATTATTTATATGTCCTGTATCATCTTTATACTGATCACATTGTTTTCATGCGACGCAGCATAACGGTATGAAATAATGCCATTGAGCCGGCAACCGCAGCGTTGAACGAATCTACTTTGCCGCTCATGGGAAGCGAGACGAGCAAGTCGCAGGACTTTTTTACCAGCGCACGCATGCCTTCCCCTTCATTGCCGACCACCCATGCCAGCGGGATGGTCAGGTCTACCTGCTCGATCGAACGCGATCCCTGCCCTGCCTCCAGTCCCAGAATCCAGACGCCGACTTCTTTGAGTGACTCAATTGCTTGTGCCAAGTTCGCCTGTGCGACCAGTACATGCTCGCTGGCGCCGGATGAAGCATGCACCACAGCCGGGGTAACCCCTGCTGTGCGGGCGAGCGGTATGATGACCCCGTCAACCCCAAGTGCTTCTGCGCTTCGCAGCAAGGTGCCGAGATTTTGTGGGTTCTGGATCATATCCAGTACCAGGATCAGGGCAGGCTTGCCAGGCTGGCTGGCTATCTGAAGAATATCCTGCACAGCGCGGTAGTGATATGCGCTGGCTTCAACTGCCACGCCCTGGTGGTGTTCGTCCAACTTATCCAGTGCCTGGCGCGGGACGGACTCGACCGGAATGTGCCGTTCTTTCGCGAGCACGGTGATTTCATTCAGGCGGGAGGAAGGCTGTACCCCGGCGGCAATCTGTACCTTGAACACCTGGCGCTGCCTGGCGCGCAGGACTTCATACACCGGGTTGCGGCCGACGATCCACTCGCGCACTATTTAAATCTCCAGGAAGTGCCGCCTTTGCCATCTTCAAGGATGACACCCATATCCAGCAACCGGTTGCGGATGAGGTCTGAAAGCTGGTAGAGTTTTTGGGCGCGCAGCTCCAGGCGTAGGTCGATCAGGAGCTGGATAAAGGGTTCGACTGCCTGGTCTCCCGCCCGGGAATTTTCCAGCCGTAAACCGAGCACGCCGGTCAATTCTTTCAACAGGTCCTGGGCTGGAGACAGCTGGGCAGCGGTTGCGCCTTCTGCACGTGCCTGGTTGATAACCCGTACCAGTTCAAAAAGGTAACCCAGGGCGCCGGCGGAGTTGAAGTCGTCATCCATGGATTGCTCAAACCCTGCCCGGGTGGCAACCGTTTGTTTTTGCAGCTCTTCGAGGCTCTGGGCAGAGGCACCGGCAGCGCCTGTTTCAGCCGGGCGCAGCCCGGATTGCAGGCGTTCGATTGCCCGGTCTGCCTGTTCGACGATCTCGTCACTGTAGGAAAGCGGGTTGCGGTAGCCACTGTTGAGGATCAGGAAGCGCAGCGAGTCGGCTTTATGTTTGGCCAGGAAATCATCGATGCTTACCAGGTTGCCGAGGGATTTCGACATCTTTTCACCGGAAAGCTGAAGCATGCCGTTATGCACCCAGTATCGGGCGAATTGTTTTCCGGTCAGACTTTCGGTCTGGGCGATTTCATTTTCGTGGTGCGGGAAGATCAGATCGTTGCCACCGCCGTGGATGTCGATCTGCTCGCCGAGATGGTTGAGGTTCATGGCGGAGCATTCGATATGCCAGCCCGGGCGACCCTGACCCCAGGGGCTGTCCCAGGCGGGCTCACCCGGCTTGGAGGCTTTCCAGAGCGCAAAATCCATCGGGTTTTCTTTGCGGTTGTCCACATCGATCCTGGCTCCGGCTTGCATGTCATCCAGCCTGCGGCCTGAAAGCTTGCCGTAATCCGGGTCTTTGTCCACCCGGAAGTACACATCGCCGTCCAGCGGGTAGGCAAACCCTTTTTCAATCAACCCCTCAATCATTTTAATAATCAGGTCAATCTCTTGGGTGGCCCGCGGGTTAATGGTGGCAGGCAGCACGTTGAGGTCTGCCAGGTTTTGTTGAAACTCACGAATATAGCCTTCTGCCAGTTCAAACGGGTTTACACCCAGCTGGTTGGCGCGGTTGATGATCTTGTCATCCACATCCGTGAAATTCATGACATGCCTGACCGCGTAGCCGCGGTACTCCAGGTAGCGGCGGATCACGTCGAATACCAGGACAAACATGGCATGCCCGATATGGGCTTTATGGTAAACTGTCACACCGCAAACGTACATGCGGACTTTGCCGGGTTCGATTGTTTCGAAATCTTCTTTTCTTCTGCTTAATGTGCTGTAAAGCTTGATGCTCATACTGAATAGTTCTCCTGCGTGTTATTCTGGTCGGGCGAAGATCATGCGTCCGGCAGCAGTCTGCAAGACTTTCGTTACGGTTACGTTGATCTCCTTGTCCAGGTAATCCCTCCCGTTTTCAATTACCACCATGGTGCCATCATCCATGTACCCTACGCCCTGGTTCTGCTCTTTGCCTTCCTGGATGACCCGGATGTGAAGAACTTCCCCCGGCAGCAGGGCAGATTTGACGGCGTTCGCCAGCTCATTGACATTGAGGATGGTCACCCCTTGCAGCTCTGCAACCCTGTTCAGGTTGTAGTCATTGGTCAAGATGGGGCAGCGCAGCTGGCGGGCCAGCACCACCAGTTTATCATCCACTTCGCGCATTCCTTCCACATCAATGTCGGAGATGCGCACGGGGATATTGGGTTCTTTCTGCAAAGCAGAAAGAACTTCCATGCCGCGCCGCCCGCGCTGGCGCCGCAGGCTGTCGGATGAATCTGCAATGAATTGCAGCTCGTTCAAGACAAAGCGTGGGATGAGCAATGCCCCGGGGATGAAGCCTGTGCGGGCAATGTCTGCTATCCGCCCGTCAATGATAACGCTGGTATCCAGCAATATGGTGCGCTGGTCCGGACTGGCTGGCGCGATTCCAGATCCAGCCGCCTGGGATCCCGGGCGGCTGAACAGGTTCTGAAAAACGCCAATCAGGTCATTTTGCCGGGTAGTAAAGAGCGCCACCCCCAGGTACCCGAAGAGCAAAACACCTACAAAAGGCATGATATTGCCGAAAATGCCTGGCAGAAGTGAAAGCGGATTGGCCAGTAGCCCCGCAATGATCAGGCCGGCGATCATACCTATCAACCCCGAAAAAAGGGATTGTGTGGAGAGCTTGTTCAGTAACTTGCGGACAAACCTTACTGGGCGGGTTGTAATATAGGGAGTGAGAATAAGACCAATGAGTGCGCCAACCAGACCAATTGTGAATGAATATTGCTCTACAGAAAACGGTGCCCCTCCGGGAGCGGTATTCGCAGAATAGCCAAGCTGAGTTCCCAGTTGGACACCCAGAATGGTGAAGACAACCATACCAACAAGACGGAAAATAAAATCAGTGCTCATATAAAACTCCTAAAAATGATGTTAAAGAACAGGATAAATGAATGATGTTTTTTAATAATAGCACTTCAGGCAGGCGGAGTCAATTATCCCGCTCAACCCGGCGGAGGTTACAGCCACAGCAGTAGCAAGTAATAGGCTAAAGGAATTGCCCACAACCACGAATCGATCCGGTCCAAAATACCGCCGTGACCGGGCAACAGGTTGGAGCTGTCTTTCAGGTTGAATTGCCTTTTGATCATACTCTCCCCCAGGTCGCCGAGCGGTGCCAGGGTACTGATCATCAGGCCGATCACCAGGCCGTGCACCGGCGTCACCAACGGGGTAACCAGCTGCCAGAGCAAAGCGATCAATGGTGTCAATGCTGCGGCAAAAACGATTCCCCCGGCATATCCTTCCCAGGATTTGTTCGGGCTGGCACGGCGCGAAAGTTTATGCTTCCCCCATTTCATCCCCACCAGGAACCCGCCCAGGTCGGTGAACCAGACAGCAAATAACGCCAGCAGGATCCAAAACATTCCATCCGGCAAGGCGCGCAGCAGGATGAAATGACCTCCCAGCCATCCCAGGTAAAGCAGTCCGCCCAGGGTGACCATCAGGTCAGTGGCTGCCAGATCGCGCCCCTGTTCATATTGCAGGAGATGGACGGTCATGGCGGCCAGGATGCAGGCTGCCAGGATGGCTTCTGTCAGGTGTGGAACCGGTACCTGGCGCGAGAGGATCAGTAGAATGATCCCCGGTGTCAGAATCCAGCGTGAAGGCCGGTAATTTCCCAGGGAAAATGCATTTGCCCATTCCCAGCCTGCCACAGCTAGCAAACCTGCCATGAAAACGGCGAAATACCACCCGCCCAGGGCTGCAAAACCAAGACAGATGGGAATCAGGAAAATCAGAACAAGGATGCGTTTAGTCAGCATCACCCGGAACAGGGACAGGAGTTTGCGGAGCCGGTTTTACCTTGCCAAAACGGCGGTCGCGCTTGCCGTATTCTACCAGTGCTGTGTAATACTCGTCTTTATCAAAATCGGGCCACAGGGTGGGGGTAAAGTACCATTCCGAGTATGCCCCCTGCCAGATCAAGAAATTGCTGACCCGGTACTCGCCTGAGGTGCGGATAATCAGGTCAGGATCCGGGATCCCGGCGGTAAACAGGTAGGAGCCTATCAAGGTTTCATCGATACTGTCTGCAGCGACACCGTCAGCTATAATCTTTTTAATGGCACAGGTGATCTCATCCCTGCCCCCGTAGCTGAACGCCAGGTTAACAACCAGGCGGTCATTGTTGCGGGTCAGTTCCATGGCATGGGTGACTTTCCCGGCCAGCTTCTTATTGAGGTGTTCCAGGTGACCGATGTGCATCAGGCGGACACCTTCACGGTTCAATTCATCCAGCTCGCGGTCGATCACATCCTCCAGGATGTGCAGCAACCCACTGATCTCATCCTGCGGCCGGTTCCAGTTCTCGGTTGAAAACGCATACAGGGTGAGGTACTTTACGCCGAAGCTGACGGATGCACGGATAATGCGCCGCAGGTTTTCGGTGCCAGCCTTATGGCCGGACAGGCGCGGCAGTCCGCGGCTGGTAGCCCAGCGGCCATTCCCATCCATAATAATAGCCACATGGACAGGCGTTTTTACGAGGGGAGGGTATTTTTTTTCTTCTGGCATAGCGAAAGGCTAGACTTCCATAATCTCTTTCTGTTTCCGTTCGCCCACCTCGTCCACCTGGGTGATCATCCGGTCAGTTAATTTCTGCAGCTCTTCTTCACCATGCTTCAGGTCATCTTCTGAGATCAGCTTTTCGTGTTCGAACTCTTTAAGGTCTTTGATTACATCGCGGCGGACATTGCGGATCGACACCCGGGATTCTTCCACCCGGTTGTGTACCACCTTCGCCAGGTCGCGGCGGCGTTCTTCAGTGAGCGGCGGCAGGTTCAGGCGGATCACTTTCCCGTCATTATTGGGAGTAAGGCCCAGCTCTGAAGCAAGGATGCCTTTTTCAATGTGCTTGATCGTAGTGGGATCGAAGGGGCGGATCAGCAAGGAACGGGCCTCCGGCACGCTTATAGTTGCCAGTTGGATCAAGGGTACAGCAGTGCCGTAATATTCCACCGGTATCTTCTCAACCAGGGCAGGGCTGGCTCGTCCGGTACGGATTCCGGAGAGGTCTTCGTCCAGTGCTGTAATTGCACTGAGCATCCTTCCTTCGGCTTCTTTCAAGGCGTCTTTAATCACAGCTGCATCCTCCTTGTTGGAAATCAACGTATCAATGTGCAAATTGTAACACAGGCTGCAGCCTGGGAAAACTGGTGCATTGCTGACTATTGACAAACCAGCCTGCAGGAGTATAATATAGAACATAAATTCTATTATATGAGGTGCCCTATGATGACCGGATTGTTGTGGTTTGATAACAGCCCAAAAACCGATTTTGGCGAAAAAGTGAAAGAGGCTGCCAGCTATTACCAGAAAAAGTATGGCAGGAAACCTGACCTGTGCTACGTGCATCCTTCCATGCTTGCCAAGGGATTTCACGCCAATGGGATTGAGATCCGCGCTGCCCAGCAAATCCTCCCCAACCATTTCTGGATTGGATTGCTGGAAAACACGCCCACCCATCATTAACTTTGGGTCAGGTGCAGTTGTTTTTCGGGGGTTTCAACTTCTTTGGCTTGATTGGTTTACTGTCATTATGGAAGAACCGGAATAAGCGCTTGAAGAAGCCCGGGGCATATTCCTCTGCAAAATGGGCAGCCGCCTCTTCCAGGCTGATATCCTGGCAGTATTTCTCCCGCAAGTATTGCAAGTGTTCAATGATCCACAGGTAAAGGTCCGCTTCTGTCCTTCCCGGGAACTCATCCATGATGTTCTGCTCCCGGATGATATCCACCAGCGGTTTGTACACATCCCTGTACCAGGATTGTATGGCTTCTTTCATCGGCACGGATGTTTTTCGCTCTTCACCCATATACCAGCGGTGCACTTCAATATGCTCCAGCAGCCGGTTGTAGGCGCCTGAAATTGACAGCTCAAATTCCGCATCCGGCAAGGTGTTGCTCTTGTCGATTTTTTCGTAAAAAACAGCCTGCTCGCGTTTCCGGATGATGTCGCCGATGGTCAGGTCAGAGTCAAATGGCACATCAATATCCAGTTCAATCACATCGGCATCAATGTAGTACTGCCCTTTCTCGCGGGCTACTGAAACGCGGTGGTTGCCGTCTTTGACGAAGTAAGCTTCACCAATCTTGTACACCTCAATCGGGGGGAGGATGACATCCCGCAAGTGAGCGGTGTCAATGCTCATCCAGCGGCTCTTGGTGTGGGTGCGCAGCGGCAGAAAAGCCCGGTCGAAGTCATGGTAACGGCCAACACTGCCGATAACTTTGTTGAGGGGGATTTCCCGCATGCCCAGGTAGTGCTGGCCGCAGATCGGTAACTGCTTTACAACCTCATCGAATGGAAGCAGGCTGTTATCCTTGTTGGTGAACCAGCTGGTGACCTTGCGCCAAAATCCCCGCCTGTGTGCGGTTTGAAAGTCAGTCCGGGCGATTGCCTGGATCATGGCATTATTTAAGATTTCCGGATGATAGTCCATTTACTCATTCCTCCCGTGGCGCGCCTGACGCGAGGCAAACGAAAGCCCGTCACAGGTTAATGATTCAATTTCGATTTCTTTGTACCCGAAAGCGTTGATGATGCGGGTTTTCTGGAACTGGGTTTCGGTGATCTCGTCATTCTTATAAACATGGATATGCCCGTGCAGGTGGATAGCCGGCTGAAAGACCCGGTTGAACCAGCGGAAAGCCTTACTCCCGATGTGCGGCCGATCGGTCCGGTCATGAATTTTCCAGGGTGAAGCATGGGTGACGAAAATATCCAGGTACTTGCCGTAGACAATCCGGTTAAGCAGCAATTTGGGGACAAGGGTGAGGATGTTTTCCCACATCCCTGCCTGGGTATACTGGTATGGGCCGTTGTTGTAGCGCAAGCTGCCCTGAACCCCAGCCAGGATTAACCCGCTTTCGTCCCGCACCACTTTGCGGTGCAGGTCAACCCCGCCCCAGGGTGATTTCTTCTGTCCGTCGATGCTGAATTCGACATCCCTGGCGTGGTTGCCGCGCACATAGTACAGGTTGATATCCAGCATGGAGATGATGTATTCCAGGTAGTAATACGGCAGGTCGCCGCAGCTGATGGCGATGTCGATATGCTTGAACCGCTCGCGGATCTGCGGATTGTAGATATTCCCGAGTTCCTCGTCGCTGATCGCCAGGATGCGCATTTCTTATCCTTTTTGGCTCTCCGTGTCGAGGCTGCCGCCCAGTGCGATTGCAACAGCAGCAGCGTGGGTGCGCTCGTGCGTAATGCTGATGGACCAGGAGAATATCCCCTTTTCAAGAGCTGCCCGGTTTGCAGCCGCATGCAATACAAGGTAAGGTGCACCATTTTCCCTGCTCAGGATCTCGATCGATTGCCATCCCACAGCGCTAATCCCGCATTCGAGAGCCTTGGAGACAGCTTCTTTGGCTGCGATCTTGCCAAGGATGCTGTTTGGAAGCCCGCCGCTGTCTTCGATTTCGCGCACGGTTAGCGCCCTGCGGATAAACCTTTCCCGAATTTCAGGTTGCAGCCCGTCCAGGCGGTCCAGCGATACCAGGTCGATCCCGCTGTAAACCCTGATCATGCTCTACTCCATTACCCCAGCACTGGTTACGATCAATGCATCCGGGTTGAGGTATCTCCGGGCAGTATTCAGCACATCATCCGTTGACACAGTCATCACCCGGTTTGCATACTGCTGGTAGTAATCCAGCCCCAGGTTGAACCGCTCGATGTTCACGAGGGCATTTCCCACACCGCCGTTTGATTCCATTTGGAGCGGCAGGCGGCCGATGAAATTGGACTGGCTGTCGGAAAGTTCGTCAGCGGAGACAGGCTCCTGAACGAAACGGCTAATCTCTGAAATGATCAAGTCGATCGCTTTTTGCAGGTTCTGGGGATTCACCCCGGCTGAAACTTCCCATGACCCAACATGCATCCAGGCATTCAGGCTGGTACTGGCGTAGTATGCCAGTCCGGCTTTTTCACGCACAACATCGCCGATCCGGCCCATCATGCCGAACTGACCCAGGATATTATTGCCCAGTGCAGCTGGAATGTAATCCGGCGAGGTTCTGGCTGGCCCGAGGGCTCCCATTACCAGGTCTGTTTGGCTCATGCCAGGGATGGTAATGTGGCTGCGGGCAGGCTTGTCAGGGGGCAAAACAGGAGGGGCATCGAAAGTCTCCGGATGTAGGTCGGGCTGCCAGTCGCTGAACTGGGCTGCAACCATGTCCAGGGCTGCTTCGGCCGCAATTCCACCCACGATGACCAGTACCATTCCGTTGGGTTTGTAGTAATTGCCATGAAAAGCTGCCAGCTCACCGGCTTGAATGCTGCCGACAGATTCCGGAAAGCCATCCTCCGGGCGGCCGTAAGGATGATTTGGAAAGAGGAGACGGTCGAATTCCAGCGATGCCATCTCCGCTGTGTCCTGGGCGCGCATGGCAAGGCCAGTCAACAATTGAGCCCGCACTTTCAGGATGTGTTCCTCCGGGAAAAGCGGAAAACGAAGCGCCTGCGAAAGCAAGTCGAGGATCAGGGGCAGGTCTTCTGAAAGTGCCCGGGCACTGAAACTGGAAGTGTGCACGTTTGCATCAAACCCCATGCTGGCGCCGATCGTCTCCAGTTCCTGGTAGATTTGTTGAAAACTGCGTTTCTGCGTACCGCGCATCAAGCTCCTGGCGGTAAAGTTCGCCAGCCCAAGCTTTTGGGGCGGGTCCTGGATACTGCCAGCGGCTAAATATCCGGTCAGGTAAACCGAAGGGCTGCTGAAGTTTGGCCGGCACAGGAGGGTAATTCCGTTCGGCAGGGTGGTGCGGGTGATGTCGTGCGGCCCGGGCATGGAGTTCCATGTGGTTTGAAGGATTGACTTTTTCACAGGCTTTGCCCCCCGTTCTCCGGGATGTAAATCCCTTCTACCCGGTGATCGGGCTGCAGCCAGATCTGGGCGACCCGCAGCACTTCCTCCGGTGTAACCGCGCTAAGGCGGTCCACATATTGTTCAAACCAATCATAATGGGCAAACATCTCGGCATAGCCAAGCCAGAAAGCCTGGTTGGTGATATTTTCCGAGCCGAATACAAATTGGGCGCGGGCTTGTTTTGCTGCGCGCGCTACCTCATCCGGTATGATCAAATCCTGGCGGATCCTTTCCAGCTCTTGATCCACTGCAGCGAGTACCTCTTCCGAGGTTCTTTTAGGGTGAACGGTGGCGGTTATTTCGTAAAGGTAAGGATCAATTGTCGGCTGCAGGCTGCCGCTAACCCCTACCGCAAATTCTCTTTCCACTACTGCCTGGTACAATCGGCTGGTCTTGTTTGAAATCCCTCCCCCGCCGAACAGGTTCAGGGAGCTTGGCCCTGCCAGCAAGCTGTCCAGGATGGTGAAGGCGAAGAAATCGGGATGGTCTGCCTGCGGGGCACGGTAAGCCAGGCGTACAAACGCTGTTTCACCCGGCCCATTTACTTCCACCCGGCGCCTGTCCGGGATAATCCCTTCCTGGCTGGCAGTTCCCGGGCTGGCCGGCTTTACGCTGATTCCGGCGTATAACTGTTCCAGGGTTTTGAGCATCTCATCTGTCTGGAAGTCGCCTGCCATGCATAAGACCGCATTAGCGGGGGAGTAGTAAGTGCGGTAATGCTGGTACAGGTCATCACGCGAGATGCTATGCAAGTCAGCAGTTTCCCCAATGACCTCATGCTGGTAAGGATGGGAATCGAATGCAGCCCGCTGCACCGCTTCATCCAGCCGGAAGATGGGGATGTTCTCATTCCCTTCTCGTTCCGAAAGGATGACCGTACGCTCTGATTCAACCTCCAATGGATCAAACAGGCTTTCATGCATGCGGCTGGCTTCCAGTTCCATGGCCAGGTGGATGTGGTCTGCCGGCATGGTTTCAAAGTACGCAGTCCAATCGAGGTAAGTGAACGCATTCCAAACCCCGCCATACCGGGAGATGGCTTTATCAAGCACACCGGATGGGTAAGCAGGGGTGCCTTTAAACTGCATGTGCTCGACCCAATGAGAGATGCCTGTCTTACCAGGGACTTCGTTGCGGGAGCCGACCCGGTACCAGACCCAGTGGCTGACCAGCGGGGCGGTATGGATCTCCTTGAGGTGAACCAGTAAACCATTCGAAAGTTGGTGTTGTGAAAAGGAATTATTCATAAGTAAAATTATTATACCTAACCAGCACCATCCCATGTAAACCTGCATGATGTTCTAATAAAAGGTTTATGCACCTGGGGTTTATGATTTGCTATAATGTTGCCCATATGGATTCAACCAGAGGTGAAGTTGCCGTTATTGGAGCCGGTCCCGCTGGCTTATTTGCTGCACGCGAGATCAGCCAGGCAGGATACCGTGTTTCGCTCTTAAACCGGGATATCAAGCCCGGGGGATTGGCTGAATACGGGATTTACCCTGATAAGAAGAAGATGAAAGACGGGCTCAGGGGACAGTTTAAACAGCTACTATCCACTCCCAACCTGGTTTACTACGGGAATGTCTCCATTGGCGAGGGACGCGACCTGGAATTGCACGAACTGGTTGATGCCGGTTTTGATGCTATCTTGATTAGCATTGGCGCTCAATACAACCGCACGCTGGGCTTGCCGGGCGAAGACCTGGCGGGTGTATACCATGCCAATGACCTGGTATATACCTTTACCGGAATGCCGCCTTTTGCCGGCAGGCAGCTGGAAATTGGAAAAAATGCTGTTGTGATTGGCGTCGGTAATGTCATGACGGACATTTCCTGCTACCTGATCCGTGAGTTGAAAACGGATTCAGTTACCGTGGTGGCACGGCGCGGCCCGATGGAAGTGAAATTTGAGAAAAAAGAATTCGAGCGTTTCGCCGCCAACCTGGATCTGGATGACCTCGACCTGCAGCTGAAGGAAATTGAACCATTAATGCGTTCCCTGGGGCAGGATCCGGGAATGGGCCGCGAGCTTTTCTATTCCTGCCTGCCAAAAGCAGAACCGAAAGTATCTGACACGCATTTCTATCTACGCTTTCTGGCTTCACCCACGCGCTTCATCAGTGATGGTAGCGGCAGGCTGGCTGGGGTGGAGCTGGCCAGAAACATCCTGCAGGTGCAGGGTGGGGAAGCTAAAGCGGTTGCTACTGGGGAGAACTTTGTCATAAACGCGGATACAGTTGTCCTGGCTATTGGCAACCGGGTGGATGAGAATTTTGGCCTGCCAGTTGTGCGCGGCGAGTTTGCCAGGAATCCAGAGCCGCAATACCCGGTTGAAGATAATTCCTATGAAGCCTATGATCCGCAGACGAAACAGCCCTTGCCGGGCATCTTCCTGGGGGGCTGGGCGCGGAAAGCATCCGATGGATTAGTTGGTAAGGCGCGCAAGGATGGCGTGAACAGCGCCAGGGCGGTCTTGCAGTACCTTCAAAATAATGAACCCAAAAACCAGCAGAGTTCAGACTGGCTTGAGCTAAAGCTAATGCACCTGGCTCACCCGGTGGTGAGAATGGAAGACCTGGCAGTGCTGCAGATGAAAGAAGAGGAAAAGGCAGTTGAGCTGGGGACGGTAGATTATTTATTTACTTCAAACGGGCAGATGCTCGCTGCCATGGGATTAGCAGAAGAAAACCCACTGCAATAACTGCTTCGCCGATCATTACCCCCATTGCCTGCCATTCGCCGAAAAATGGCATATTCGGGCGCAGGTGGCTGCCAAACCCGAAAATATCTGCCATCCCTGTGAAAACTGTAACAACGAAACCCGTGCTGACAAACCGCAGACCGAAATCTGCAGCGATACTGCGCGGCCGGCCTTTCCACAGGCTGATAAAACTACTGTAGCCGCCAACACAGATAATCCCCAGCCCTACCAGAAACATGGAAATCTGGATGAAACCGATCACCGGGCTGCGGTCGAGGCCAAACAAGCCTGGCGTGGTTCCCATCAGGAACATCAGGTATCCCAGGAAAGTGATAATCAAGCCTGTGCGCACCCTTCTGCGCTGGAAAGATTGCAGGGTTTCTTTCGGTTCAGGTGGGATTGTTTTTTCTTCAGGTTGACTGTTAATCGCCATCAGGCAGGAAGAATCCTTTCCAGTATTCGCAGCCAATTTCCATGAAAGATCTTCTGTACATCAACTAGAGTATACCCTTTTTCGAGTAGTTTTGGCGCAAGCTTCTGCATGTCGGCAATGGTGTTGATTTCGAGGGGTACATCCGGGAAACCGAACAGCCCGTCAAAATCTGTTCCGATGGCGGCATGGTTCGAACTTCCTGTTAACTGGCAGATAGCATCGATATGGGCAACCAGGTGGTCGAGGGTCACCTCTTCGCGGTTTCTGTTTTTTGTCCAGTCTGCTTTGAGGAAGTTGTTAAAGGGGACTACCCCAACCACGCCATCGCGTTCTGCCAGGCGGCGGATAGCCAGGTTGGTTAACTGGCGCTCGCCGGTTACACCTTTGATAATGCTGCGCACATTGCCATGGCTGCAGATGATGGTGCCCGGGTAGCGGTCAATGGCTGTCTGAATGGAAAGGTCGGACATGTGCGCCACATCCAGGCCGAATCCCATTTCAGCCATGCGGTCAAGCAAGGCAAACCCTTCTTTGGTGAAGGGCATTTGTTCCCTGGTGCCGCCGCAAAAACGGGTTCCTGCCCAAACCGGTCCGATCAGGCGGACACCCGAATGCCACCATTCTTCCACTTCCTCCACCTGGCGCAGACCTTCTGCGCTTTCCATACTGACCACGATCCCGACCGGCAGACCCGCAGCAGGAGCATCATCCTTAACTGCCTTCCAGGGTTCAATAACCTGGTGCAGGTCTTTTCTATTAAAGATCAGCGTGAATTTATCGGGATGCTCTTCCGCCAGGCGGATATAGGCTTCCATTTGTGCCCGGCTGATTCCGTAAGCCTCCCTGGTATCGGCATAGGTAACGATATCCGGCTGCCCGTGCTGGTATTTTTGGGGGGCACTGAACAGCGTGCCGAATACCACACCAACTTTGCCAACCTGGTAATCATTCCACCCGAGCAGGGTGTGTCCGGCTAAATCCGGGATGCCGGTGCCTGCTTCAGATTCACGGATGGCTGCAGCCGAGGTGCTGTAATCCCGGCCAAAGGCAAGCATGTTGTAGGCCAGGTCTTCATGGGCATCGATAAGGAATTGTGTCATTGGGAAAATAAAAGAACGCACCCAGGACCAGGTGCGTTCTTAGTTGTAAGATTCTTAGCCCTCAGGATTGGTTGAGGACTCTTCTGGATTGTTGTCTTCTTCCGGGCTGCTGGAATCTTCCTGGTCTTCTGATTCCATCTCGTCCAGAAGCGTCTGCCAGTCCATATCGGCATACGCCATAGACTCAACCTTGCGCATGCTCAGACCGATGCGATGGTTGTCGGGATCGATCTTGATGATCCGCAGGGTGACTGATTCGCCTTCTTTCAGCACTTCGCGGGGATGCTCAATCCGTTTTTCGCTGATCTCGGAGATGTGGATCAGGCCTTCAATTTCATCGGAAAGGCGGGCAAAAGCACCAAATTTAGCCAGGCGGGTAATAACACCTTCCACCAGCTGGCCGACCTGGTAGTCTTTTACCATGTTCATCCAGGGGTCATCTTTTAACTGGCGGATCGAAAGGCCAATGCGTTTCTTTTCGCGGTCGATATTGATGACCTTGACTTTAACTTCCTGGCCAACCTTGAGGACTTCGGCAGGATTCTGGATGCGGTCCCAGCTGATCTCAGACAGGTGCACCAGGCCATCGGCACCGTTGATGTTGACAAAGGCACCAAACTCTGCCAGGCTGGTAACCCTGCCGGTGCGAACATCGCCTTCCTTCAGGTCATCCAGCAAGCGGTCCTTGACCATTTCGCGGGTCTCGGTGCTGGCAGCCCTTTCAGAGAGGATCAGGCGGCGTTTTTCGCGATCGACTTCAATCACGCAAACGTCCACTTCCTCATTCACCATATCGGACCAGCGTTTGTCGGGTGTGTCACCGGTTTGGGCTGCACGGCGGCTCAAACTGACCTGTGAGGCAGGTACGAAACCGCGCAGTCCGCCGAATCTTACAATTAAACCGCCCTTGTTGTAGCCGATGATCTGGCTGTGATAACTGGCTTTGCTTTTTAACAGTGCTTCAGCATCCAGCCAATCGGTTTCTTCACGGGCACGGTTGAACGAAAGGACCACATTCCCGTTATGGTCTTCCGGGTTAAGCACAAAAACTGGTATACTCTGTCCAACTTCAAAGCTTTCCAGGTCTTCTTTGCTGATCTGTTCCAATTCGCGTCCGCTGATGATGCCTTCGGATTTGGTACCAACGCTGACAAGGATCTGGTTCTGGCCGATACTGGCAATTACACCAGTCCGGATTTCACCCTGACGCGGAAAATCGATATCACCTTGCTGGGCTAACAGCGCCTCCATGTTGTGATTATCATTTTCGGGCATTTGATCCCGATCGTCTCGGGCTTCGGAATTTTCCATAACGTATCGATCTCCAAAAAAAGGATAGTAGCATTATAAGAGTTTTGTGGGTTATTGACAACCCTTAAAACGCCCTTAAAACGCTCTGTTCAAACAATCTATTTTCTTTCCATTAATGGCGGTGGCGTTTCTTCTTCTTGCCACCATCCTGCTGATCTGACTGGGCTGCCGGGACATCACCTGCAGGGGTTTGATCAACCTCGGCTTCTTCATCTGCGCTTTCGGCATCCGCTTCCAGGCTGGCAGTCCGCCGGACCTGGTAGGTGAAAATGTGGCTGATAACGTCCATGCGCACGTCTGCCAGCAAATCATGGAAAAGGTCCGAGGCCTGGCTCTTGTACTGCACCAGAGGGTCACGCTGCCCGTATGCTTCCATCCCGATCGAGATACGCAGTGCTTCCATTTTGGTCAGGTATTCGACCCATTGATCAGAGATGACCCTCAGCAGCAGCTGGCGGTTGATCTCATTCTGGATGAACTGGCCAAATACCAGGCTGACCTGGGAAGCATCTTCGCCCGTGATTTCGTTTATCTTCAAGGAAGAGAGAGCTTGCAGTTTTTCCTCTCCCAGGGATTGGCTGATGCGCTGCAAAACCTTTCCATCCATTTGACCTAGAAGCACATCCATCTGCTGCAGGCGGTTCCATTCCGCTTTCCCGCGGGCAGCTTCCAGTACATGCAGCCCGTTCTCGAAGTGTGCCAGCACCCTTTCGTTCATTTCTTGCGAGGTGGAATCTTCGACCAGTTTAGCAGCCAGGAAGACATAGTTCAGCCGGTTGTACCGGCGTATCGCCTTGCGGTGGGTCCTGGCATCAAAGATGGTGCGACTGCCTTGTGAGATGTTTACCAGCAGCCTGGTCAGGGAGCGGTCATCCCAACTGGTGATTTGTTCGCGTTCAAGCCAGGCATCCAGGTCGCGCTGGATGGCACCCTTTTCACCCAACAACCGGTTGAACCGCAGCTGGTACAGGCTTTCTACCGCTCCGTTCACCTGGTCTGTGAGTTCCTGCCAGCTTAAGCCGGCAAGGTCTGCCGGTTTCAAGTTGAGCGGTTCTTCGAGACGCCTTTCGATAGCGCCGATCACCCTGCTGACCATAAGGGCGGTAAAGAGTTGTTCTATCTGTGATTGCAGGGCTGCCCTGAGATTGTCGTCTCCAGCAGCTAGCTGCCTGAGCTGTTCCTGGGTCAACCGGATCGGGATGCGCAGCAGTTCCCCCAGTTCATTTGCGAGGTCTGCCGGCCGTTTTTGTTCGTTTTCCTCGTCCCGGTCGGAGAGATTGGAGAAAAAGGTATCCAGCGTCTCGACGCGGTCATCCACCTGGTTGCGCAGGTTATCCTCTGAGAGGTCCATCAATTCCAGCACACTGTGGAGGGTGTGGTCGCGTTCTGCTGTCAAAGCAAGATTAGCCAGGTCAAGCACTGAATTACGAATGTCATTTTCAGCGGCTGCATGGCCGGGAATCCCTGCCCGGATTTTGTCGATCATCAGGCGGTATGCAAATGATGGGTAAGCCAGGTCTTCATATTGGAAGGCGGGTTGGATCTCTTCCAAGAATGCCAGAAGTTTCCAAGGGCCTTCGGTATCTTTCAGGGCAACCTGGACCCGGTTCTGCAATTCGGTGCGCAGCATCTCCAATACATCATCACTCAGGTCTTCTTTGGTGAAGACGCGGTCGCGCTGCCCGTAGATACGGGTACGCTGGCTGTTCAAGACGTCATCATATTCAAGCAAATGCTTGCGGATATCAAAGTTAGTGCCTTCCACCCGTTCCTGTGACTGTTCCACCAGCCTGCCGAGGATTGCCATTTCGATCGGCTGGCTGTCGTCGAACATCATGCGTTTCCACAAGCCTTCGACCTGCGCCCCGCCAAACAGGCGCATCAGCTCGTCTTCCAGTGAAAGGTAAAACCGGGATGATCCAGGATCACCCTGGCGGGCGGCACGTCCGCGCAGCTGGTTGTCGATCCGGCGGGCTTCATGGCGTTCTGAACCTACCACATGTAAACCGCCCAGGGCGCGCACCTGTTCCATGTTTTCCATGTATTCAACAAATGCGGCTACCGACTCTTCATAAACACCGTAATCTGCAGGATCAATTTTCTTCAGCAATGCCATGCGCTCGGCGTTATTAAGGGCATAGGGATCACCGGTTGCCTTCAACAGCACCCGGTTGGTATCACGCAGTACATCATCCAGGAGTTCACCGCCAAGTTTGATGTCAACGCCGCGGCCGGCCATATTGGTGGCAATGGTGACAGCACCGTAAGCCCCGGCGCGGGCAATAATAAGCGATTCTTCATCGTGCCTGCGAGCGTTCAACACCTGGTGGGGAATACCGCCTTTGACCACCTGCAGCAACCGCGGTCCAAATTCGGCTGGAAAACCGAGCATTTCCAGCAGCCGGGCGATATTCTCCGGTTCCTCCAGGTTGAGGGTGATGTTGAAGCTCTTAGCCAAAGGACGCAGGTCAGAGGGGTTTAGGTCCCCGAGGGGCTTGTTTAAAACTTGCAGTTCAGGTACTGACCGCTCAATCATGGCAGCGTTATTGGCTTTCATCCATAATTCGCGCAGCAGCAGTACCTGCAGCAATCGGCGCACCGGTTCGGCCTGCAGCCGTTCTGACAGGCGCTCGGAGTGCTCGACTGAGGTTGTGCCTGTAAGCAGCGGTCTTCCCAGGATGTGACAGTAGATGATCTCACGGGTGATGGAGCGAAGCTTGGCTTCTTCAGTGCGGTAAACCACATCAGTGTAGTCTTTTCTTCTCCAATACACTGGTTTCTTAGCAGGATCATCCCGGCGGGCATAAAAGGCATACTTATACCCGTCTTCATCTTTACTTTCCACTTCAACCAGGCTGGAGTTCTCCTTCGAGGCAAGGTATTCCAGGTTGGTGGGAATGGGAAAAACTTCCAATTTGTAAATCTTGGCAAACTCTTCGGCTTCAGTCAGGGCGGTACCTGTCATCCCCGCCAGTTTCTGGTACATGCGGAAGTAGTTCTGGAGGGTGATGGTGGCATAGGTCACGTTTTCCGGTTCAACTTTGACACCTTCTTTGGCTTCAACCGCCTGGTGCAGGCCTTCGGACCAGCGCCTTCCGGGCATCAGGCGGCCGGTGAACTCATCCACGATGACCACTTTACCAGCCTGAACAAGGTAGTCTTTGTTCCGCTTGAATAAGAACTGGGCTTTTAACGCCTGTTCCAGGTGACCAAGCAGGCGGGCTTGTTCAGGGGTGATGTCCTCAGGCCTCTCCGGGTCGCGCAGGGGCTGCCCGAGAATCTCCTCTACATGGGCTTCACCAATTTCCGAAACTGTGACTGAGCGGTCCTTCTCACTGATTTCATAGTCTTCAGGATTGAGCTGTCGCACCACTTTTGCCATGGTATTGTACAACTCGGTATCTTCGGAGGCCGGTCCGGAAATGATCAGGGGCGTACGGGCTTCGTCGATCAGGATGTTGTCTACCTCATCCACGATGGCATAATAATGCCCGCGCTGGACGCGCTCATCCAGGCGCATGGTTAGATTGTCGCGCAGGTAATCGAAGCCATACTCGCTGTTGGTCCCATAGGTAATATCTGCCCGGTATGCCTCAACCCTCGGCACCATCTCCAGCTGATGCTGGTCTTCGATGGCAGAGGTCTTCTCAAGGTTAATCATGAAAGCGGATTGACCGTTATTGGTGCGGGATGCCATCTGCAGGACGCCTACTGACATTCCCAGCAGGTTATAAACTGGCGCCATCCAGCGCGCATCACGCCGGGCCAGGTAGTCATTCACCGTAACCAGGTGGGCGCCCCTGCCAGTCAGCGCATTCAGGTACAGGGGCAGGGTGGCAACCAAAGTCTTGCCTTCACCGGTGCGCATCTCTGCGATTCTGCCCTTATGCAGGGTGAAGCCGCCAATCATTTGAACATCATAGTGGCGCAGCCCGATGGTGCGTTTGCTTGCCTCGCGTACGGCGGCAAAGGCATATGGCAGCAGGCTGTCCAGCGTTTCCTGTTCCACCTGGGCGCGCTCTTTAGGATCAGTGATGCCACTAAGAGCATCTGCAATGGTTTTTCGAAACTCACTGGTCTTAGCTGCGAGCGCTTCTGTGTTCAGCGCTTCGTACTGCGGCTCAAGCCGGTTGATCTCTTCGACTACCGGGTAGATTTTTTGCATTTCACGTTTTTGGGGATCTCCCCCCAGGCTGCGGAAAATATTTTTAAACATTCTGGGAACCTCTCAGGTGGGATTATAGCATACTGCATTTTCAGGAGCAGTCTGAGGGACTGCTTCTGTACAACAAGACTGAAGAATTAATATGCGACCAGAAGGGAATTATTTACAGGACTGAATGTCCAATAATGTGCGTGTCTCAGTTTTGGTTAAATCGCGCGGGTTGGGGTGCTCCAGGTGTTCGATAGTGACCACACAGGCATTGGAGAACCGTGCCTGCCGTTCTGGGCCAATCTTCTCCCAATACAGGTCATCAAAATAGATGTAACTGTACCCTGCTGACCGCAGCACGAAGGGGTCCGGATCCTGGACGAGTGCCAGGTATTCCGGCTTGCGTTCATACCAGGTGCTGGAAGATGCATTGCCCCGACCGAAGATAACCGGAGAGCGGTATACGCTGGAGTCGAAAACCATGGAATCTGGTTCCAGCTTGTTCCAATACAACTCAGTCATGCGGCCGTCCAGGGTGTTGAGGAGGGTGCTTGTTACCGGCTGCTGGGCTGCGGGCAGCTGTATGCCAAAAAGCACGATCCCTCCAATCAGGGTGATGCCGGTTAGAACGATGATCAGTACCTTTATCCATTGTCTTCTTTTTGCATACCAGAGCCAGATCAGGGGAGCAGCCCATAAGCCGCAAGTTCCCAGGAAATCATAAAAACGGGAGGTATTGCGCACACCGGTTGAACCGGAGAACTGGAAGAACACAAGCACCAGGCTGATACAAGCGGAGAGGATAATCGAAACCTCATACCAGCGGCTGGCACGGTATGCTTTCAACCCCCAGATAATCACCAGGGGAAAAACCAGCAGGATGGGACCAATTTCAAATAGCGCAGTTAAAAGTTGGGCGGGATTAAATAGGGATAGTACACCCAGGTGCGAGGAAACAATTGCTGGAGGCCAGGCAAGCTGTGCGCCCATAGACTGGTAGGTGCCCGTTTCTACACCCAGGGTATTTTCACTGAATAAGCCGAAGAGTGCGCCGCCGATAGCACCACCCTGTATCAGTCCCAGCAGCCATCCGGCAACCAGGACCGCCCACCATTTTTGGAGACTGGCGGGCAGTCGCCAGGTATGGTGTGAGAGCATATAAAATAAGGTCATCAAGCCCCAGCTGGCAACGCTGAGTACAATCCCCACCTCTCCTAGCATCTGGCTGGCGGCAAGCAGGAATACTGTCACCAAACCGCCTTTCCACCCTTTCCAGCGGTTGAAAGATAATAAAAGGAAGAGCCCCAGAGCACCTCCAACAATGCCGTTAGGGCCATGACCCAGGACGCCAGGCCGCACTATTCCATTCGCAAACGCAAATGGAAATACAGCTGCTCCAGCCCCATCCACCTCCCAGTTGCCGATCAGGGCTGTTTGAAAGTCAGGGGCACTTTGGGCAGCGCTGCCCAGCATGCTGATGTTTGGAGATATCCAGGCGATCACGGCTGCTGGCAGCAAGAGCATCAACCAGCGCGTGCCACCAGCAAACATGCGGAAGGCACCATTAAGGATACCGCCCGCCTGGCTTTTTGTGATGCGCTGTCCCCAGATAACCGCCATCATAACTGTCAGCGCGAAAGCCAGAGCGCGGGTTGCATCCAGGGCAGTCCATGAGAACAGGTCTCCGATGCGTACCAGTTCGGCTGCGAACAGCATCAGAAAATAATGATAAGAATATGGAACAGACGGGTCAAGCGCAAAATGGGGCGGAATGTCACCGGTAGCCAGGAGAGATACGGTTGGCAGGTGGGCATAGTCATCGAAAAGCGATAACCCTCGCCCAATGGCAAAGAAGATGTAAGCCAGCAGGGCAAAAGCCAGCCATTGACCGGGAACAATGTTGATCTGGTAAAGTCCTCGCCAGTCGTTTAGACAGGTAAAAACAACTCCCAGGATGAACACAGCCAGGGCAGCCAGCCAGAATGCCAGCGGTAAGGTGACAAAACGGGCGAGCATATTGGCGAACAGGGTTTGCAAAAACAACCCAACCGCCAGGCCGGATAAAGCCAGTTCGTTCTTCCGCAAATTAAAAGAAGCGCTGGTAATCCAGTACCCGCCAATTGCCCATAATGCTGCCCATCCTGCCAGCAAGACCATTTCTCGCATAATTAACTCCCGCGTCTAGGGGGTGCAGGCGGTGATATCCAGCAAACGCCGGAAATCCTCCGGATAACGGGTACGCTGCACTTCGTCTACCACCTCGACGCAATCGGATTGCAGCATTTGCTGGTAATCACCATCCAGTTTATCCCAGTAATTCTTGTCCAGATAAATGAAAGAGAAACCCGCTGCCCGGATCGCGTACGGATCCGGAACTTCAACCAGGTTTTGCCAGTCTTCTTTTTCTGTATACCAGGTGATATGCGAGTTGGTCTGGCGTGCAAAAACCGTGGGTGCCCGTGAAGCCACCGGGTCGAAGATCAATGCATCCTGCGGCAGGGTATTCCAATGGCGGCGGTACATCTGGTCATCCAGGGCGGTTAAGAAGGTGGAATAGACCGGCTTTGGGATTGAGAGCAGCAGGAAACCAAACAGCACAATCCCTCCGAAAAGGGTCAAGAAAATGTATCCGCCGGTCAAAGCCTTAATGGTCTCAGAGCGTTTCTTTGCCCAGTACCATAAAAGCGGAATGGCAAATGTTTTGCATGTTCCCAGAATGCTGGTTTGCACCCGCACCAGGGCGGTAGGACCTGCGTTGCCGGTGTATTCGACAAAGATCAGAACAAGGGCTGCCAGGGCTGAGAAGATGATGGCTGCTTCATACCAGCGCTGGAAGCGGTAGGCTTTTATGCCCCACATGACAACAAGCGGCAGCAGCAATACCAGCGGGCCCATTTCTGCCAGGGCAACCAGCAGCTGTCCGGGATTTAACAAAGCCAGCTGACCCAGGTGCCCGGATAGAATGTAAGGTGGCCAGTGGAATCCGAAATTGAAAGAAAAATATGTCTGGCGGGCACCTTCAGCGGCCGGGGAAAGAATATTGCCAGCAATGCCGCTCAATACGCCGCCCTGGAATGCTGCTGCAATGGTCGAAACTGCATAGACAGCTATCCACAGCCAGAGGGTTCTGGGTAACCGCAAAGTGCGGTGTTGAATGGCATATACCACTGTTACAATAGCCAGCCCGCTGCCTATGGCCATATAGCCCACCTCGCTGCTTAATGCAGCTGCAGCCACCAGGATGGCGGTCAGGATTGGTCCCTTCCAACCTTTCCAGCGGTTATGGGTGAGTAGCAAGATGCCGGTAATGATCCCGCCGAAACGGCCTGCACCCCCGTGGTACCCAAGGATACCGGTGTTGGCAATTCCATTCACGAACGCAAAAGGCAGCCCCCACTCACCACCCCCCTCGAAAGGCCAGGGACCGGTAATGGCAGTCATCAAATTTCCAGCAGAGGAGGAGGTTCCGAGTAAGGTGATGGATGCCGATACTTTCTCCAGCATGGATGCGGGCAGGAGCAGCAACAACCAGCGAGCGCCACCCGCGAAAGCTGTCGTTAATCCGCTCAGGAAGGCAGCCAGTGCACTCCCGGTGACCCTCTGAACGAAAAGGGCGAGTAGAAGCAAAGATAAGCTGAAACTGAAACCGCGTGCCAGGTCAATAGCCGTCCAGGGTGGTAAATCAATGATGCGCATAAGCTGGGCGGTGAATAAAAGCCCGCCATAGTGATAACCAAAATTAACATCTGGATCAAGCGGGAAATGGGGAGGGATGTCTCCGGTGGCCAAGAAAGATGCTACAGGCAGATTTTGGTAATCATCAAAAATAGCCAACCCTCGGCCAACCTGGGTGAACAGAACTGTCAGCATAAGCAGCAGGATGGGGTGCCATGGCCGGATAGGCACTGCCATCCAGATGCGCCATGTTTCTTGTTTGTTTGAAAACAGGTTAACCAATGCCCCAGCTGCAAAGACGATGCCCGCAGCCAGCCAGAAAGCCAGAGGTACTTCCACCCAGCGTCCCAGCAGGTTGGCCAGCCAATTTTGCAGTAAAAGCCCAAGGCCTATCGCAGTCAGAAATTGCTCTGACGGTTTAAGCAGAAAGGTGTTGCGGACCAGCCACCAACCTCCCATTCCCCACAGGAGCGACCAGGCTGCTAAACGCAGGATTGCAGAGATGGCATCAGGCATGATCAAGATTCCAGGGTGAAATCACTGTGTTGACGGATATCTGGATTTTAGTCATTTACAGGTATTATACCCACATCCCCTAGCCATGACCGTTTTCATGTGTTCGACATCCGCTTGATTATGGGCTAAAATAACAGCGCTTGGTTATTTTATCGTTCCGGAGCAGAGAATGGAATTCAATACAATCTGTGTTATGGGACTTGGGTATATCGGCTTGCCCACCGCCAGCACTTTTGCCTCTCGGGGTATTAAGGTGATCGGTGTGGATGCCAATCCCAGGGTGGTCGAAAGTCTTCAAAACGGGCATGTCCATATTTACGAGCCAGGATTGCGGGAACTGGTGAGTGAAAGCCTTGCGAGTGGAAACCTTATCATCCGTAATCAGCCCGAACCCGCAGATGCTTTTATTATTGCTGTGCCCACCCCTTTCTATGACGATAAGAAAGCGGATATGCGGTTTGTCCGGTCGGCTGCAGAAGCGATCGCACCATTCGTGCGCCAGGGAAACCTGGTTGTACTAGAATCTACTTCACCTCCTATGACAACCTGCGGCATCGTAACACCAATCCTGGAGCGGGGCGGGATGAAAGCGGGAGAGGATTTCTACCTGACCTATTCCCCTGAAAGGGTGCTGCCGGGACAGATATTGCGTGAGTTGATCGAAAATGCACGTGTGATTGGCGGGGTGAATCACTCCTCAGCAGAAGCCGGGCGGGACCTTTACCGTATTTTTGTAAAGGGTGAGATCATCTTGACTGATGCTACCACTGCTGAAATGGTCAAATTGATGGAAAATACCTACCGGGATGTGAATATTGCCATAGCCAATGAGTTTTCGCGGCTGGCAGACAGGTTCGGAATAGATGTCTGGGAAGCCATCCGCATCGCTAACCTGCATCCAAGGGTCAAGATCCTTAACCCGGGACCGGGCGTGGGCGGCCATTGCATCAGTGTGGACCCGTGGTTCCTGGTGGAAGCAGCGCCGGATATCGCCACCCTGATACGCACTTCACGCCAGGTCAATGACAGCCAGCCTGAATTTGTTATCCGCCTTATACAGCAGGTTCTCGGGGAGGACCTGCACGGCAAGCGGATTGCTGTTCTGGGCCTTGCCTTCAAACCCGATGTAGATGATTTACGTGAGTCTCCAGCGGTGGATATTGCGCGGCACCTGGCTGCTAAAGGCGCACAAGTCAAGGCGTTTGAGCCGAACAAACCAGGCGCCGAGATTGAGGGAGTTCCAGCAGTGGATTCGTTATCCAAAGCCCTGGAAGATGCTGAGCTTGTCTTGGTTCTGGTTGGGCATAAGGAATTCCGCAGCCTGGAAGCAACCCGGGTTGTAAAGCAAACACCCGCGCGGCTCCTGGTTGATGCCGTTAACGTGATGCCAGCAGAAGCTTTCAAACAGGCAGGGTTCAAGGTTTTCAGGTTGGGAGTGGGGCACGAGCTATAAATTATGCGTATTGCATATGTTTCACTGCACTGGCCGCGTACCACCCACAGCGGGGTTGGCAAAAAAATCGCCTCGCAGATCAACGCATGGCAAGCGGCTGGGCATGAAACCCGGCTCTTTCTGCACACCCATACTATCGAGAATCCTGCTGATTTATTACCAGGTACTATTGAGACCTATCAGCAAATCCCTGGCTTGATTGGAAAAATTCGTACTGAAATCGACCGAAGCAGGGCATTATCCCGGCTGATCACACAGGTAGCGAGATGGCAGCCAGATTGCATATATATGAGGTTCAATGTATATGCATTCCCTCTAGAGCGGTTATTCCGCATTGCTCCGGTTATCCTCGAAGTGGTTACCAACGACCTGGAGCAGCATGCGACGCTTGGGATAGGATATGGACTTTATAACCGATTAACACGCAGGATGTCATTAAAGCGCTGTTCAGGGATGGTATGTATATCTCATGAGCTGGCCGCCCATCCTTCTTTTACCGGATATCGTAAACCTGTGACTGTGGTTGGGGACGGCATTGACCTCTCCCTCTTTCCTCCTTTGCCCGCTCCCCAAAACTTACAACCTCATCTAGTATTCATTGGTTCGCCGGGTAATCTCTGGCACGGGGTTGAAAAACTGGTCTCCCTCGCTCAGCATTGTCCTGACCTGATCATAGATGTGATCGGTTACGACCATATCGAAAATATTAAATGCCTGCCTGGTAATATCCATCTGCATGGATATTTAAGCGGAGAAGCTTATCGTTCGATACTGGCTCAAGCTGATGCAGCCATAAGCAGTCTTTCATTACACGCCATAGGGATGCAGGAATCCAGCCCTCTCAAGACACGAGAGTGTGCAGCCCTGGGTATTCCAATAATCCTGCCTTACCGGGATACTGATCTTGACCCCATTGACCACCCCTGTATCTTGCGAATTCCCAATCGCCCTGATAATTTGATTACCCATGCGAAAGTTATTGAGCAGTTTATAAGAGAAGTGCAGGGTAAACGGCTGGATGGTGCGGTGGTTCGTGACGCGATAGACTCCCGTGAGAAGGAAAATCGCAGGTTAGAATTCATCCAGCATATGCTGGATAATTCCAGGCTTTCATGAAAAATAACAGGTTGTTTTCAATTTTTTTGTGGTTTCTGGTTGCCTTCGCGGGTTATCTTTTCCTTAATGCGTTTGCTGCCGGCTTTCTGGGCATGATTGAAGTGCTGACACCTGGCTCCAGGCGATACATTGTTTTCCTGACTTTATGCTTGCTGGCTGGTTTAGCCTGGCTGTATGGATTAATTGCTATCCTGATAAGAAAAGATCCCCTCAGAATTAGCAAGCGGCTTACGAAGTTCTTGGAAATCCTGCCTGGCTGGCTGCGCTGGATTCTGGCTATTGCAGTTTCGCTGTTTCCAGCATATATATTGCTATTCAATTCTTTCGGGTTGATGGAATTTGCTTATGCTTTCCGAATTGGATTGATCATAATTTCTGGCCTTGTGGCAGCCGCACTGGCATTCCCACCCCACCGCACCGGCTCCTGGCTGCTTATTGCTGCCGCCTGGATCTGCACCAGCGGGGCGTTTTTTGCTATGGGCGGATGGTTGAACCGGGTGACTGATTATCCTTTTGGCTTGTACTGGTCTGAAGGCAACCGCCTGTGGGATTACTCCATGCTGTTTGGCAGCAACCGCTACTCTACCAGCAGTAACGAACCTGTTTTCACGTTTATCTCAAAAGGCAGGCAATTCATCTGGGCGATCCCCTTCCTTATCCCGAATATTGGCATTTTGGGGGTCCGCCTCTGGGATGCCCTGATGTGGATCATCCCGACCTTTCTGGTGGGTTTCCTGGCTATTACCGGGGTGCGGAAAGGAAAAGAAGGCTGGCTTATCGGCCTCCTATTTGGTCTATGGACCTTTAGCTTTCTTTCGCAGGGACCGATTTACGCCCCCCTGGTGGTCTGTACGATCCTGGTGATCCTGGCTGTGCGATCACGCTCCCTGGTATTAAGTATCCTGTTGGTTCTGGTGGCATCCTGGTATGCGGATTTCAGCCGCTATACCTGGCGGTATGCACCTGGCTTGTGGGCGGGAATGCTGGCATTGTTTGAAATCGCGCAGCCTGCTTTTTCCAATGGGCGCTGGAAACAATTCATCCGCCCGGTTGTTTTGGGACTGAGTGGTTTTATTGGAGGCCAATTTTTACAGAGTCTCATCACCTGGGTGCAGAACGGTTTTTCTAGTGAATTACAAGTCAATACTTTAGCCAATGTTTCCGGTGCTTTATCCCGCCAGCCGCTGCTTTGGGACCGCCTGTGGCCTAACCCGACCTTTCCGCCCGGGATCCTGCTGGGAACGCTTTGGGCTGGCCTTGGATTGAGCCTGCTTCTCATCCTGCTTTGGGTGAGCCGAAACTGGAAACTGCACTGGCTACATTCGCTCGCTGCAACTGGTGTATCGGTACTGTTTCTGGTGATTGGAATTATCATCAGCACGAAAATTGGCGGCGGCAGCAATCTGCACAACCTGGATATGTTTTGGATCAGCCTGGCACTGCTGGCAGCCTGGGCTTTACGGGCATTGCTAAAAGCAGGCTTCACGAATGAAGGAAAACCCTGGTGGTTAATTGGCGCATTCTGCCTGGCGCTCATCAGCCCTGCTACTTACCTGGCACAATATGGTAAACCGTTGGAATTGCCGGACAAAGCTCTGGTCGAGGAATCTCTTACCCTGATCCAAAACCGGGTTGATGCGGTACCGGAAGGCAGGGAGATCCTGTTTATCGACCAGCGGCAGCTCTTAACTTTTGGTGACATTCAGAATGTAGAGCTGGTAGCGGATTATGAGAAAAAATACCTGATGGATCAAGCGATGTCAGATAATGCAGCATATTTCGAAAAATTCATTGATGACCTTGCGCATCACCGCTTTGCACTGATCGTTACCGAACCTGTGCGTATAAACTATGTCACTGAAAGTGAGCGAAACTTCGGCGAGGAAAACAATGCCTGGGTAAAATGGGTATCCTCACCCCTGTTGTGCTACTACCGCGAAGCTGAATATTTACCCTGGGTGGGTGTGCAACTGCTGGTGCCGCGCACTTCTCAGGAAATGCCAGAGAGTTGTGACCTGCCATGAGTTCGCTTGCCTACCTAATTCCCCGCCTGGTTCGCCATTTCCTGCCGGAAAACCTGACGCGTTTCCTCCTGCTGCATGGCATGATCATTCGCCCGGGCATGGAAACCAGCGACCCACTGGGGGCGGTGGAACGGTATAAAAGCGCTTTGCATGAGTATGGGGTTACCCTTGCTGGAAAAAGGGTGCTGGTGCTGGGTTACGGCGGCCGGTTTGCGATTGGTTGCGCCTTGCTGAAAGCCGGGGCAGAGCATGTTGTCCTGTGCGAGTACAAGGTAAAACCGGACCATTCTTTCAGTAAAACCCTGCTGCCCCAATATGAAAGTTTTCTGGCGTTGAGGAACGGCCGGGTGGAAGTCAACCCGGATCTGCTTACCCTGGTTGAGGGCGATATCCGTAAGGTTGTCAGGGAAAACAGGGTTGCCCCGGTGGATATCGTGCTCAGCAACTCAGTATATGAACACCTGGCTGATGTAGAAGGTATCACACTGGCCCTGGCAAAAGCGGGAAAGCCGGATTCGGCAGCGCTTCACTTTGTCGATCTGCGCGACCATTTCTTCAAGTATCCGTTTGAAATGCTGCGCTTCAGTGCAAAGACCTGGTATCGCTGGCTCAACCCGACCAGCCATCACAACCGCCTGCGGGTATGGGATTACCGTAAAGCATTTGCTCAGGCTTATGCTGATGTAGATATTGACATCCTTGCCACTGACATCCAGGCTTATCAACATATCGAGCCATTTGTCCAGCCTGAATTTAAGCAGGGCAGCCTGGAAGACAATGCTGTGACGCACGTCCGTGTGTTTGCCCGGCGTCCACTGAACAGGGAATAAAATGAACAACAACGAACTGGCAGATGTTTTCGATAAAATTGCCAGCCTGATGGAAATCAAGGGCGAGGTAATCTACAAGACCCTTGCATATCGACGGGCTGCTGAAAGCTTACGGGTTTTACCGGCAGACATATCTTCCTATTGGAAGGAAGAACGGTTGACCGAGATCCCCGGGGTGGGCAAAGCCATCGCCGAAAAAATCAACGAGCTGCTGCAGACGGGCGAGCTGGATTTTCTGAACAGGCTTGAGCAGGAAGTGCCACCCAGCTTGCTGGAATTACTGCAGGTGCCAGATATCGGGCCGAAGAAAGTAGCCCTTTTCTGGAAACAGGCAGGAGTGAAGACCCTGGTGGAACTGGAAACGGCAGCCAGGAATGGGAAGTTGAAGACACTACCCGGCATGGGAGAGAAGTCTGAAGCCCGGATCATTGCCGGGATTGAAGCCCTCTCGCGCCGCAGCAAACGTATGCTGCTGGGAAATGCCTGGTCAATCGCCAACCGCTTCCTGTCGGAGCTCAGCAGCCAGCCTGGTGTGGTACGGGCTGAAGCGGCAGGCAGTTTGAGACGCTGGAAACAGACAATTGGTGACCTGGACCTGGTTACTGCATGCACTGATCCAGCACCGGTGATGGAGTGGTTCACCAGCCATCCCGAATGCCACCGGATACTCGGCAAAGGCGAGAGTAAATCCAGCATTGAATTGAACAATGGCATCAATGTGCAGTTGTGGGCTCAACCACCCGAACGGTTTGGCACCCTGCTGCAATTTGTGAGCGGCTCCAAGGAGCACAATGTCAGGCTGCGTGAACTGGCCCAGAAGAAAGGCCTTTCTCTAAACGAGCAGGCAATCATCAGGGATGATGGTTCTGAAATGTTATTTTCTGATGAAAAGGGGATATATGAAACACTCGGACTGCAATTCGTCCCGCCCGAATTACGCGAGGACCGGGGCGAAGTGCAGGCTGCGGGTGATAACAAACTTCCAGTGCTGGTAAAACCGGGTGATCTCCAGGCAGATTTGCATATGCACACTACCTGGTCTGATGCGGCCCATTCCACCAAAGATATGGCGCTGGCAGCGCGGACCCTGGGGTACCATACCCTTGCTATCACTGACCATACCAGCGGGCTGGGTATCGCCGGCGGGTTGACAGTTGAAGGGCTGGCAGAGCAGCGCAAAGAGATTGATCAGGTACAGCAGGAACTGGGCGATACCATAAAAATCCTGCAGGGGGCTGAGGTGGAGATCAAGGCGGATGGCGCACTGGATTATCCAGATGAAGTGCTAAAAAAAATGGATATTGTGGTTGCATCCCTGCACACCAGCCTGCGCCAGCCGCGGGAACGCATCACTGAACGGCTGGTAAATGTCATCCGCAATCCGCATGTAGATATCATCGGGCATCCATCCGGCAGGCTGCTGCCAAACCGTGAAGGGGCCGACCTTGATTATGACCAGGTATTGCAGGAAGCCCAGAAAGCTGGTGTGGCTCTCGAGATCAATGCCCACTTCTCGCGCCTGGACCTGGATGAGATATATGTCCGGCGTGCATCTGAAATGGGCATCCTGATCGCCATTAATTCTGATGCCCACACAACTGACCAGCTGGAACAGATCATTTACGGGGTATCCGTCGCCCGGAGGGCATGGCTGAACCCTGACTTGGTGATCAATACCTGGGACAGGGACAGGCTGGCAGACTGGCTGAAAAGCCGAGGCAGAAGTTAAAGATCCATAACAGGCTGAGAATCGTGAAGCAAACATTTCAAACCCAATTCAAAACCCTTGTCGTGATACTTGTGAGTTTGACCTTGCTTCTGTCCGCTTGCAGCAGCCGGGGAACCCTTGCAGCGGAAACTGGAGAGGTACGTGAAGTCCAATCTACCAGCCTGATCGCGGACGCAGCCACGCCGAACATTGTCCTGATAACTGCAGTGCCCATCCCCACGCGGGATCCGGCAATGTACCCCGAGGATGCCGAAGGGGTTGTGATCGCTTTTCTTACCGCCTACCAGAGCGACCAGGAAGGGATGGATAAGTACCTGAGCAAGGCCATGCGTAAGAAAATGCCAGAAGGCGGTCCGGGAATGCTGCTCCAGCTCAGGGATATCCTGGAGGGTTATGCCGTGACATCTGCTGCTGTAAACCAGGACCCGCCGGCTGCAGTGATTACGGTTGCGGTCAAGGTTGCTGGCACAGCCGACAGCTCCCGAAAGTTCACCCTTTCTCAGGAAGACGGCAAATGGGTGATCAACGGGATTGAAGTCCCCAAGAAATCAGAATAACCCCGTGAGAGCATTTTCAGCCCGCTGCAGCCAGGTGTAGCGTTCTGCATCCTGGCGTGCCTGACTGCCCAAAGTTTGGCGCAATTCAGCATCCTGTATGATTTCCCCCAGCTTTTTGATCCATGCAGTTTCATCCTCTGGCGGGCAGAAGATTGCATTGTTCTCGTTTAGCACCTCATGGAAAACGGGCAGGTCGCTGGCCAGGATCACCCGGCCGGATGCCAGGTAATCGAACATTTTCATCGGGCTGCAAATTTCAGCGGAGTTCCCGCCGCCGCTGCCCGCGATGGATTTCTCATATGGCATGAGCAGAACATCAGCAGCTGCCTGGTACAAGGGCAATTCTGCATTGGGAACGAAACCAGTCAGTTTAACATTCTTAACTGCATCCTGTTCCAACCTATCTATCCAGGAAGCCGTATCGGCAGGGTTTCCGCCCACCCACAGGAATTGGACATCTGGATACGCTTTTGCCAGTGCGACCAGCAGCCCGGTGCCCCGTCCCTGATAGAAATGGCCTGTATACCCGGCTGTAAACTGATCCAGCAGGCCTAAAATCTTGCGTGCAGTTGATGCATCCGGAAGGCCGGAATACTGGGTGAGGTCTGTACCGTTAGGCGCGGTTTGCACCATATCCGCCTGATAATCATCGCCAAGCAGCAGTTGTAGTTTTGCTGCCAGGGCATCGGTGATGCACAGCAGGCGTTTCCTGCCATCCACTTTAAAGAAGTAGCGCAGCAATACCGGCCCCAGCTCACCGGTCGGCAGGTCGTGGAACTCGAGGATAACAGGCATTTTGTTCCACAATCCGAGCACCGCTGCCTGCGGGCTCCAGGTGTAAAGCAGGTCAGCCTTATCCTGGACTGCGCGGTTGACGGCAGCCAGGGCAAAGTCGTACCGTTTCATTCCCTTACGGGCTGATGCAACCCGGACTTCGAACTGCTCTTTCAGTCCATACTGCTGTGCCAGGTTCTGCCAGGCGGGGGGTGTCTTTCCCGGAATGGTCAGGCTAACCTGATGACCCAATTGCGCCAGCGCATGGCAGGCTTTCATAACCTGGATACTGTTGGCGGTGGTGGAAGGGATGGTCACGCTGGTGACTGCGGCAATCTTCATCAGGGTGCATCCTCCAGGTCAGGATTGGCGTGCTGCTGGGCTGTGATTTCGCGTAATCCTTTCCAGACGATTAAGCCTACCGAAGTTACAAAGTAAAACGAAAGCAAGCCCGCCTGCGCCAGAATACCGAACGGCCGGACCAGGACAAACATTAACCCGGTTTTGATTGCGCCGATGATAGCTGTAATCTTGAGGGGAAAACCCGGCTTGCCGAGCGAGAGCAGCAATGGCCTGTTCCAGAAGAAGATGTTAGCCATACCAAAGCCGATCAGGAGAATCAGGATGGCAGAGTAGGCCGGCAGGTATGCCCCATCATTCAACCAGCCCAGGATAGGCTTGCCAACCAGCAACAGTCCGACCGCACAGGCTGCCGTCCAGGCAGCTGCGATGAAGGTGGTGCGCTGTAACAAGGTTCTTAACCGCCGCCATTCAAACCTGGCCACCGAGCTGCTGATCTGCGGGAAGGTGGTATTGATGAAAGGAGAGATAGGCATCAGGATGATATTCATGATCGCTAAAGCGAATTTGTAATACCCGGCATCTGCCTTGGTCAGGAAGAAACCTACCCACAGCACTTCGCTATCGCGGATGACCATGTTGATCGTGCCGCTCAGGTTGGTGGTGAAAGCAAATTGTGCCAGGCTGCGCCAATCTGAAAGGCCTTTCAAGGAGGTCCGCCACCAGCCTTTACCGAGGGCTGCCGGCGCATGCGCCAGCATCAATGCCACTGTGCCGATTCCAAAAATCATCTTCCCCATCAGGTATCCGGCCAGGATGGAACCCAACCCGCTTTTTGTCAGGAAGGCAATTCCGATCCAAACCGCTGTGGTTACATTCTGGAAGAGGTTGAGGATGGCCTGGCTGCGGAAGTGATTGGTGATCTGCAGCACGGCAGTGCCGGTCTCTGCCAGCATATTGCCGATGATCATCAACCCATAAACCAGGATGTAAACGGTGACCGAGGGGTCCTTGATGATGAAACGGGCAGCCAGATCTGCCAGCCCAACCAGGATGGCATACGCCAGCAGCGAGGTGATGCCTTCGGTGATGGCAGCAAATTTGATCACTGCAGCAGCCCGCGGTTTGTCATTCAACGCCAGCGCTCCGCCGGCGTATTTTACGACCAGTTCACCCATACGGAAGGAAAGCAGGCGGTTGATGCTGGAAGCGAACAAGGTGATCATCCCCAGCACACCATAGTCCACCGGGCCAAGCAGCAGGGCGGCTGCCAATCCAACCAGGCTGGCGAGTACCATTGAGATGGAGTTACTGCTGAACAGGTATCCGCTGTTGCGGATGACCATGCCCAGCTGTTTATCCTGCTGCCACTTTTGCCGCCATTGCTTTAACATTTCAGAGGGTTTCTACCTGGCTTGCCCAGGAGCGCTCTTTCATGTACCAGTCAACCAGGTGCTGCATGCCTTCCTGCAGGCTGACCCGCGGTTCCCAACCCAGCATCTGCCGGGCTTTGCTAACATCCGCCCAGTTGGTCATCATGTCTGCCGGGTGGGCGGGATGACGGATGACATTGGCTTTCTTGCCGAGCATACTCTCCAGCACAGTAATCATCTCGTTGATGGTAATGACCTCATGCCCGCCCAGGTTGATGATCTCATAGCCAAGCGGTTTCAACCCGGCGATGGTCCCGCGGGCAATATCATCCACGTAGGTGAATCCGCGCGATTGTTCGCCATCGCCGTTCAAATGAACCGGGCGGCCTTCAGCAATCCACTGGCAGAAACGGAACATAACCATATCCGGGCGCCCGGCCGGGCCGAAAACGGTAAAGTAGCGGAACACGGTGACGTCAACACCATGCAGGAAGTGATAGGAGTAGCTCATTGCTTCAGCCGCCTTCTTACTGGCGGCGTAAGGCTGCAGAGGGTAACTGCTTTCACTTGATTCAGGCGTAGGTAAAGGTGCATTGGCACCGTAAATGCTGGAGGTGGATGCCAGTACCAGTTTGGGAATCTCAAAGCGGCGGGCAATCTCAAGCAGGTTAAGTGTCCCGGTGGTGTTGGTCTCAAGGAATATCCAGGGGTTTTCCACGCTGGCGCGCACCCCGGCGCGGGCAGCCAGGTTAATGATGCCGTCGATTCTCCCTGCCTGGGAGGCAATCTCCTCCAAACCTTCTAAGTGCGCAATATCCTGTTGGAAAAGGGTAAAGCCAGGCCTGTCATTCAACTGGTTCAGGCGCCAGAATTTCAAGCGCACATCGTACGCGTCATTGAGGTTGTCCACGCCGATGACGGTGTGCCCATCCTGTAAAAGAAACTCACAAACCTTTGCGCCTATGAACCCTGCTGCACCAGTGACCAGGTATTTTGCCATTACAGCCTTACCACCTTCGGGCTTTCTTTGCCTTGCACACCCAGGGCATTGCGGGTGTCGACGATCAATCGGGCCGACTCAAGTACGGCTGTATAATCGATGCTGGAATGGTTGGTGATGATCACAACGCAATCGGCTTCTTTCACCTCTTTATCCATATCTGCAACCGAATGCAGCTCCCAGCTGTCATGGACGACCCTGGAAATGTACGGGTCAAAGAATTTCACCGCTGCACCTTTTTGCAGCAGCAGACCAATAACATCGATCGCCGGGCTTTCACGCAGGTCGTCAATATCCGGCTTGTATGCAACACCCAGCACCAGGATTTTGCTGCCCTTGATGGCTTTGGCATGGTCATTCAGGGCATCCTGTACTTTTGTAACCACATACCTGGGCATGCCGGTATTGATCTCGGATGCCAGTTCGATAAAGCGGGCAGTGTAATTAAGGGATCGCAGCTTCCAGGAAAGGTAGAGCGGATCGATTGGGATGCAATGGCCGCCTAATCCTGGGCCGGGTTGGAATTTCATGAACCCGAAGGGCTTGGTGGCGGCTGCATCAATCACTTCCCAAACGTCCACTCCCAGCCGGTCGCACATCAGTGCCAGTTCGTTCACCAGCCCGATGTTGATCATGCGGAAAGTGTTTTCGAGTAGCTTTGCCATCTCAGCCACCTCGGTGGAGGAGACTGGAACGACTTTTTGGAGAGCCTGTGAATACCATGCCACGGCTGCCTTAAGGCAGGCGGGCGTTACACCGCCAACAACTTTGGGCGTATTAATGGTGGTGAAATCTGTCCTGCCGGGGTCAACCCTTTCGGGCGAGAAGGCCAGGAAGAAATCCTCACCGACTTTCAGCCCGGAGGTTTCTTCGATCTTGGGCAGGATCAATTCCCGCGTCGTACCCGGGTAGGTGGTCGATTCAAGAACGATGACCTGCCCTTTGCGCACGTACTTTGCCAGTGAATCAGTGGCGTTGACGATATAAGAGAGGTCCGGGTCGCCGGTTTTTCGCAGCGGTGTGGGCACACAAATGCTGATGGCATCTACATCCTTCAATTGAGAAAAATCACTGGTTGCCTGGAATGCACCAGACTTGACCAATGCAGAGATTTTTTCTGAACTCACATCCAGCACATAGCTTTCACCCCGGCCGAGTGCAGCAATTTTGCGTTCATCCGGATCAACCCCGAGAACTTTAAATCCAGCCTCAGCGAAGACTACCGCCAGCGGCAGCCCGACATACCCCAGCCCAAGAATGGCTACACGGGCAGATTTATTATTTAGTTTTGCTATGAGGTTGTCCAGCGTGGTGTTGCCCATAGAAAAGCTCCTTCAACGAAGAATGGCAGATCAGGTTCTATTGTTGCAGGTGTCAATTATAGTACAGCAATGCTGTTCTAGAAGAGACTGAGCTGGGTCGGCTCCTGATCATCTGCCGGTTTTTTCTCTTCAGGCCGGGCAGCTGCAGGGGAATGTTTCTTCTTGCTTTCCTCTACATACCCGGGAAGTTTCTTGAAATCGTTTTCCAGGGTTGGACGCAGGGCTGGCTGGTGCAAGGCAGCCGCGGGATGGTACATGGCTACGACCAGGCGGTCCTTCACCCAGCGGGCTTGCCCGTGAATGCTGCTGATGCGCGCATCCGGAAAGAACTTGCCCATCGAGATCCTGCCGAGGGTCACGATGAGGTGCGGATTTATGGTTGCAATCTGGCGTTCCAGGTATTTATCGCATGCTTCCAGTTCATCCGGCTCCGGATCACGGTTGCCAGGCGGGCGGCATTTGACCACATTGGCGATGAAGACTTCTTCGCGTTTTAAATGAATGCCTGCCAGTAATTCCGAGAGGAACTTGCCGGCTGCGCCGACAAACGGGCGCCCCTGTTCGTTCTCATAAAAGCCCGGACCTTCACCAATGAACATGATCTCAGCATTTGCAGGTCCTTCTCCTGGCACAGAATGTTTACGGGAAGCAAATAGTTTGCACTGTTCGCAAACCCTGACCTCAGCTGCAATTGCTTCAAGTACTTGTTTGGCTTCCAAATGATTCCTCCCGGGTTGTCTGTTCGGGGATTTAGCCGGAACTGTCACCACCAGATTTTTGCTCACTTCCGCGCAGGTCAAGCAGCTGCCGCCGGAGGGTGTCCAAAGGGTGCAGAATGCCTTCTTCATCCTGGAAGTACCAGTGTTCCCAGCCATTGCACGGGCTACCCTGGCTCAACTGTGAGCCGATGGCATGGATAGACCCGATGGAATTCTCAAAAGAGATTTTACCATCAGAGCGCAACCGGGCTGAGAGCGCCAGATTGCGTTTGAAGTAGAGCGCCTGTCCAGGGTAAAGCAGGCCGGATTCAAGCAGGTTGCCCAGGGGAACCCGGGGAAGTCGCTTTTTTCCTCCGCTCACATCATAGGTGGCATCGTCGTACGGGTCAGGCTGAACGCAGTCGATCCTTCTTTGTGCAACCGTAATGTAATCCTGGCGTTCTTCAATCCCGATCCAGTGCCGGTGCAGCCGTTTGGCAACTGCTCCTGTGGTGCCGCTGCCGAAGAAGGGATCAAGGACTACATCTCCCGGGTTGCTGGAAGATAGGATTACACGGTAAAGCAAGGCCTGGGGTTTCTGGGTGGCATGGGCGCGCTTGCCGTTATCCCGGATGCGCTCTTTGCCGCTGCAAATCGGCAGCAGCCAGTCACTGCGCATTTGCAGGTCGTCATTCAGGTTTTTCATGGCATGATGATTGAAGGTGTAGGCGGATTTCTGCGACTTGCACGCCCAAATGAGCGTTTCGTGCGCATTGGTAAACCGCACACCTCTAAAGTTGGGCATCGGGTTGGTTTTGATCCAGACCACATCATTGAGGAACCAGAAGCCCAGGTCCTGCATGATAGACCCGATGCGGAAGATGTTGTGGTAGGTGCCGATCACCCAGATGGTGGCGTTGTCTTTCATCACCCGCTTGCAGGCAGTTAGCCAGTGCCGGCTGAACCCGTCGTAAGCCTGAAAACTGTCAAACTGGTCCCACTCATCCCTGACTGCATCGACCATGGTCATGTTGGGGCGCCACAGATCCTGCTGCAGCTGAAGGTTGTATGGCGGGTCGGCAAAGATCAGATCGATCGATTTTTCCGGCAGGGTTTGGAGCACATCGATCGAGTTGCCATGGAGGATCTGGTTGAGCGGGAGGGTGTTACTGCTCATGAGGGATTCTCCGCCAGCCGGGTGTAGCCTGCTGAAACCATATCCAGGTCCATTAACAGGGCATCTTCATTGTTATCGGAATAATACCTGGGGCGGCGATTCACAACTTTGAAACCAAAGTTTTCATACATCCGAATTGCCGGGAAATTACTGGCACGTACTTCCAGCCGGGCAACCGCTGTGCCTTCTTCCCCTGCCATTTTCAAGGCGTATTCCAACAGCTGGCTGGCGACTTTCAGCTGGCGGTAAGCGGGGTCTACAGCCACCGTTGAGATGTGAGCTTCATCCACAATGACCCAAACACCAAGCACGCCAATAACGTTGAGAAAAGGCCCAGGGTCTGCAATTTCGGCCAGCCAGATGCGCGAATTGCCGTTTTTTGTCAGTTCGTAAATGTAGGATCTCTCTGGCCAGGTCAGGGAAAACGATTGGCGGTCAATTTCCATGACTCGCTCAATATCCCGCAGTTCCATCCTGCGGATCATTATCGCTAAACCGGGCATATCCATCATGGAGAGGGTATCGGGTCTTTCACGTGCAGGTAAATTGGCGCCAAGCTGACGACATCATCTGCCTGCCCGGCTTGCCAGCGTTCCCAGGCCAGTTCAGCCAGGTACGCTGGCCGCCTAACCGAAAGGGCAGGGCTGGCTAAGATGACATTCTTTTTCTTGCGCGCCAGGGCAGCACGCTGATCAGAGTCCAGCTCGCCGCACACCAGCGCGGGCTGCTTGAACAGGCCGGACAGGGTCTCAAATTCCATTACTTCGGCTTCGCCGCGGGACCGCCAGCGGGTATCATCCGAATCATACCAACCGACAGCGAGCCGAGACCGGCCGGCGCGCAGGATCGCCGCCAGCGGATAACCATTTTGCGGTGTGATCGCAGCTGCCACGATATCCAGGGTGGGGATACCGATCACCGGCAGGTGCAAAGTAAGGGCAAAGCCTTTGACGAAGGCCAACCCGATCCGTAAGCTGGTAAAAGAACCTGGTCCGAGGGCAATTCCCAGGGCAGTCAGGCTGGAGGAGGGAACCTTGCAGCGCTTCAACAGGCTGTTTACTGCCGGCGCAAGCTCAACAGAATGGTGGCTGTGGGTTTGCCAGACCATTTCGCCGATGATCTCGGTGCCGTCAAACAGTCCCAACCCGACAGATTGGGTTGATGTGTCCACTACCAGTAACATGCTTATCCTCCGAACGCAGCCCGGCGGAACTCTGCCAGGATGGCAATGTACCGCTCCCCGTAGGGTTTGAATACCATCTGGCGTGACTCTTCTGCCACGTATTTCATATCAATCCAGAGGCAATCCCCGGGCAGGGCTTCACGAATATTTTCAGGCCATTCCACCACCAGGCAGCCGCTGTCAATCATCTGCACCAGGTCCAGGTCTTCAGCTTCAAGTGCATTTTGCATCCGGTATGCATCCAGGTGGTACAGGGTATTTCCATCCATACGCTGGTACTGGTTGACCAGTACAAAGGTGGGGCTGGTGACGATATCCAGTGAACCCCAGCCTTGTGATAAACCCTGCACAAACGTGGTTTTGCCGGAACCAAGTTCGCCGTTTAAGCAAACGAGATCTCCAGGCTGCAGCATTGAACCCAGGCGCATACCCAGCCGGCGGGTTTGCTCAGGGCTGCGGCTGACAAATTCAAGCGTGTTGCGGTCCAGAATGGGCATAATACAACCATTATATACAAACTTGCCAGACTGTATTAATCCTTATCAACCCAGTCCCAGACCTTCTGGGGGGAACCATTCCGGCCAATCAGATAACCAGGCAGGTAAATGGTAATCTTCTACCCGGTCGCTGGTGGGGAAATACGCTTTAATGTCGATGACGGGGGTGTTATCCAGGGCATCAATGCTTTGAATTGACAGGATTCCCTGCACTTCATCAACCGACACAATCTTGCAGGTTGTCAGGCTTATAGGATTGGGACGGGAAGGGGAACGGGTGGCAAAGACGCCCATTTCCCGTTCGGGGGTGTAGGGCGGATGGGTTACCAGGGTTTTACGCGCATCCGGAGTATCATTCTGGTTTGCCCACCAAATCACCACCACATGGCTGTAATGCGCCAACCCCTGCAACCCAGGAATGAATGGGGGCAGTATTTCGATCCAGGTTGACCCCTCAGAGCGGCGCACGAACCCGACAGGATGGATTTGAAACGATTGCCTTGGCCGCACGGTTTTCCCCATCTTATTTCCCACCTGGATGTTCATCCAGAACTGGCAGCGGTCGTGGTGTCCGGGGTTTTTGGATCCGGCCCTTGTTCTACAATGGCCTTCATCCGGCGGGCCAGATCGCGGCGGGTGAGCAGCACCCGGTGTTCGCATTTCTGGCAGACCAGCCCGATATCTGCACCAAGCCGCACCACCTTCCACAGGTAACTCCCGCAGGGATGCGGTTTCCTCAGTTTGATCACATCTCCTATTCGCAGGTCGGGCAGCATGAGCGCATTATACCACCGTGATATAATCTCCCCAGGCAGGAGGAAAACAGCATGCTCGGATTGGGGATACCTACATTAATAACCCGCCTGATCACCCTGGTGATCGCTTTCAGCGTGCATGAATTCTCCCATGCCTGGACAGCCAATGCATTTGGCGACAGTACTCCAAAAAATGCAGGTAGGTTGACCCTCAACCCCCTCAAGCACCTGGACCCGATGGGAACACTGGTCCTGATCTTTGCGGGTTTCGGTTGGGCAAAACCGGTGCCAGTCAATCCCTATGCGCTTGAAAGGCGCAGTTCATCCGCCCTGATGTGGGTCTCCCTTGCCGGGCCGTTGTCTAATTTCGTGCTGGCAATCCTGGCCAGTATTCCCCTGCGGCTCAATTGGGTACCTTACAATGGCTCATCAGCACTCCTGCCGTCCCCTTATATGTTCCTGGTCGAATTCATTTCCATCAACCTGCTGTTGATGGTTTTCAATCTTATTCCGCTGGCTCCGCTGGACGGGGACAAGATTGTTGAATATTTCCTGCCCGAAAGCTGGAACAGGGTATTCAACCGTATCCGCCCTTACAGCGCCTTCATCCTTCTGGCAGTGGTATTTGTCCTTCCCATGCTTGGTTTTGATCTGCTGGGGTGGATCATCCGCCCGGTGATGCAAAACCTGTTCAATTTGTTAATGGGTTACCCGGTCTGAACCATACACTTTCACAACTTGCTTGAGAAATGGGGAAAATGGGCAGCTTGAGGTATTACTGTTACATCCTGGAATGTGCAGACGGCACCTACTATACGGGCTGGACGACCGATCCATCCCGCCGTATCCGGCAGCACAACCAGGGGTGGGGCGCCCGGTACACCCGCATGCATACCCCCGTCAGGCTGGTTTACTGGGAAGAAGTCGCTGACCGCAGTGCAGCCTTGAAGCGCGAGTTCCAGCTGAAAACCTACTCGCATCAAAGAAAAGCCAAAATCGTTGAACTGGGCACTCCCCGGGCACTGGCAGCAGTTCCGCAAGCCAGCTGGCTGGTAACCGCCCCCGGGCGGGTGAACCTGCTTGGCGAACATGTGGATTACAACGGCGGGGCCGTTCTGCCGGCTGCTATTGACCGCTTTGTACAGGCAGCTGCAGTACCTGCCGCAGATAGTGTGCATGAGATACAGGCTCTGGACCTGGGTGAGACTGTCAGGTTCAGCGATGACAGCCTTGAAGAAAAAAAAGATGCCCAGGGCAATCCATTGCCAGCCTGGGCGCGGTACCCGGCAGGGGTTGCCTGGGCGGCGTTGCAACGGTCGCTGCCGGTTGTCCCACTGAAAGCTGCTTTTTCCTCTACCATCCCGGCTGGGGCGGGGCTGAGCTCATCAGCGGCTATAGAGGTGGCCTTTGGACTGGCCTGGAAAGCTGCCGGAAGGTGGAAATTGGACGGCATGTCCCTGGCGCAACTCTGCCTGAAAGCAGAGAGGGAGTATGTTGGTTTGAATTGCGGCCTGATGGACCAGTTCGCCTGCCTTTTTGGCCGGGAAGGGCACGCGCTTTTCTTTGACACCGCTGCGCTGTCCTGGGAAGCACTGCCGATCCCTGATGGGTTGTCGCTGGTGGTGGCAGACTCCGGTATCCGGCACAGCCTGACCCACTCGGGGTATAACGAGCGCCGCAGTGAATGTGAAGAAGCTTTAGCCTTGCTGCAAAGGGTTATTGATCCAGCGCCCGCCAGCCTGGCGGATATCACCCCGGAAAAGTTATACCGGGTATTATCTGTGCTGCCGGAAATATTGCAGAAACGGGCCAGGCATGTGGTGGAAGAATGCGCCCGGGTAAAGCTGGCGGTGGAGCTGCTGCGTAAGGGAAACATGAAAGGTTTTGGAAAATTAATGGAAGACGGGCATGCATCACTGCGCGACCTGTATGAGGTAAGCTTACCGCAGTTGGATTACCTGGCAGAGGCTGCCGCGCAGATTTCGGGGTGCCTGGGGGCGCGCTTGACGGGCGGAGGATTTGGCGGCTGTACCATCAATCTGGTGGAAACCAGCCAGGTGGAAGCGTTTGCCAGCCAGCTAATCGAAAAATATCGCCAGCAGTTCGGTCTGAATGTTGAAGTGCTGACCTGTAAGCCAGCAGGCGGGGCACAGGTGATTAACCTGTCTTGATCATTTTTGGCTCAAGAACGAAAAAAGCGTTTTGCCGGCCGGTAAAACGCTTTTTTTAAGAATTTGACAAGATTAGTTCAGTCAGTGAAAACAGGCAGGTGCCCGAGCGAGATGATGTTGCGCCATTTGGCACGCTCGCCCTCAGTGAAGATGGCGGCTTCGCCTACCACCTGTGCGCCGGCTTTTTGCATCACCAGGCGGATGCCTTGCAGGGTGGAACCAGTCGAGATTACATCATCCAGGATGATCACCCGCTTGCCTTTGAGCATGTCCTGGTCCTTTTCGTCCAGGTACAGGGTTTGGGGTTCTCCGGTGGTGATGGAAAGGGTTTCGGCGCTCATGGCATTTCCCATATACGGCTTGTAAGATTTGCGCAGGACGACATAGGATTTATCCGTCTCAACGCTCAGCATGTGGGCCAGCGGGATACTCTTTGATTCTGCAGTGACGATGATATCGTAGAGCACGGTTTTAAGTTTTTCCGCCAGCGCCTTGGCGCAGGCAGATACCAGTTCGGTGTCACCCAGGATATTAAGGATGGCAATTTTCAATCCAGGTTTGACCTCAAACAGGGTCAATTCCCGGTGTACACCAGCAATATCCACTCCATATTTTGGTCTTTCGCTCATAATACCTGCCTCCTGCCAGAAAATTGGTGCCAATCACCAACCAATAATATTATCACACAATAACATCCAAATTGACCACCCGCTGCCAGTCTACTGGGCAATTCCACTCCAAGACATGGTTCCATAGTCGCAGCTGAATGTTCCTTCATAATCCGCTTCGGCAGGTGCCACTGTAACAGTTGCTGAGATGGTTACAACAGCCGTTGCTTCGGTAGGAGAAGTGAAATTTCCCTCCACTAATATTTTCTCGTTGGCATCCCTGGCAAGGTTAAAGGAAAATTGCCCGTTGTTTATCGCTACGGGCGTGGAGAAATCCACTGTCGTTGAAAGGCCTTCTGAGCTAATACTGGCATCACCGGTTTCGTTTGTACAATGCAGTTCCGCTATGGCAAGTATTGCCTGGGAAATACCTTTTCCGTCGCCTGTTACCGTGATCTGTAGCCCGCCGGATTTCGCGCTTGCATTGGTTCCTGCCTGTTCCGGTACCAGGTCGCCATAAATGATTGCCCCGGCTTGCGGTTTAATGGTTTTGTTTTCGCTGCAGCCTGCCGCCAGGACTGCAACCAGTAAAATAATGACTGGAAATATGAGTTGTTGTTTTTTGATCATTTCGTCTCCCATCTGTCGTTTAAGGAATCCCTGGAAATGAGCATTTTTTCACTTGCCAGCCAGAGCTTATTCCAGGTTTCACGGTTGTATGAATTGCGGTTTGATTTTATCTGCCGGTTGTTTTCATCCCACAGCTTGGCGCTGATCTGTCCAACCGCAGGATCTGATGCAAGATATGTATATGTCTCTGCCATCCTGGCGGGTGTGATAGACATCGAACGCTTGAGCGCGTACATCTTCTTCAGCCATCCGGGCAATTGAGGCAGCCTCTCATCCGGCACTGCCACATTGGTCACCTGGATGCAATTGGCAGTAACACCAGTGCCTGCCAGGCGCTCTGCCAGGTCGTAAGTGAACATGATCTGTGCCAGTTTGGACTGGTAATAAGCCCGCTGGGCAGAATACCTGCGTTCGCCATTCAGGTTTTCAAAGTCGATATCCAGGGTTGGATACACCATCAAACCTTTAGATGACACGGTAATGATCCGGCTGGGTACGCTCGCTTTCAGCAGGTCAAGCAGCAAGCGGGTTAGCAGGAACGGGGCGATGTGGTTGGTGGCGAAAATGGTTTCCACCCCGTCACCGGTGAGGGCAGGTTCTTTCAAGGAAAGGTCGAAATTCGCTGCGTTGTGGATCAATACATCCAGCCTGCGGTAACAGGTGTTCACTTGATCGGCCAGGCTGTAAATGGACGCCTGCGAAGAAAGGTCAAGGGGCATAACTTTCAGGTCTGCTTCAGGAAATCTCTGTAAAACTTCCTGGCGTGCCTGTTTCCCCCGTTCCTTTGAACGGCAAGCCATGTTTACACTGGCGCCAAGCCCTGCCAGCTGTGAAACAGCCTCTTTGCCAATCCCGGAATTTGCACCGGTGATGAGCACAACCTTGCCTTTCATGGTTTGATTCATAGGATCTTTTCTTCTCCAGAACTAAGGTATTGTAAACGAAATTAACAAAAAAAAACCCGGTCAACAAAGAACCGGGATTGATCAAATTTTTAATGCCTGAATTTCAAATGGTGGTAGAATCATCGAGCGCCGGGGACGCCGACCCCGGCGCTCTCACTAAGGAGGAGAAGAAGAGAAGTCGCCCTTAGTGATAATATATACCATTTGTTCTAAATTAGCTTGACGGTTAACCTACGCTTACCCTACGGAAAACCCATAATTTAATCAAAACGGATCAATTATGAAAGACAAATTCAGTGTCTATACAGAAAAACTGGGACGCGTGTATAAAATACGCGATGCAAAAAAGGGCGATGCAAAACAGCTTACTGCCCTTGAAGATGTTAACCTGGTAATCAAGTCGGGCGAGTTGTTCGGCTTGCTGGGCCCAAACGGGGCGGGAAAAACAACATTGATCAAGATACTCACCACACTCCTCTCGCCTACCAGCGGGCTGGCGGTTGTGGCGGGGCATGATGTCAGCAAAGAACCCGAACAGGTGCGCACGTGCATCAACATGGTTTCCGGAGGCGAATCCTCCGGGTATGGGTTGTTAACCGTGCGCGAAAACCTGTGGATGTTTGCCCAGTTCTACGGGATTTCCACGAAGGAAGCCAACGACCGCATCAAGAAACTGCTGGAGATCGTTGGTCTGTCGGACAGGGCGAACATGCGCTCATCTGACCTGTCTACCGGGCTACGCCAGAAAATGAACATCGTACGCGGGTTCCTGACAGACCCGGAGATCCTCTTCCTGGATGAACCTACCCTTGGTCTGGATGTGGGAGCTTCACGTGATGTACGCAATTTCGTGCGCAGCTGGATGGATGATGACCCTACCCGCACGCTGCTGCTGACCACCCATTACATGGCAGAGGCGGAAGAACTGTGCGACCGGGTAGCGATCATCAACAAGGGGCGCGTCCTGGCCTGTGATACACCCGAGCACCTCAAGAAGGATTTTCAGAAGGAAGCCATTTTCTCGATTGATGTCGAGTGCGACCATCTTGTTGACCTGGAGCGGTTTACTGCAATCGCGGGGTTAAATAAAGTCCTTGCGGTGCCGGTTAACGGTACCACCAGTGTTGAGGTTTTCCTTGAGGCAGAGGATGTACTTGCTGGAGTGATCACCGAATTGACAGAGCAAAACGCACGCATTGCCAGCCTTCAAAAACGCCAGCCTACCCTGGAAGATGTATTTGTGCAACTGGTTGGCAAGCGCATGGAAGAAGTGGAGAAGGTGGAAAACGATGATGCTTCCGCCAGTAACTAAGAATGCCACCGGCTGGAAATTGTTCTGGCTGACTGCCTTCGGGCGGGCATATCCGCGCCTGGTAGGGCAGCAGCGTGAAAAATCGTGGCTGTTCTTTGACGTATTTTTCCCCATGATTTCGGTGGCTTCCTATGTTTTCGTTTACCGCGCTATCCAGGCGCCTGAAGACTACATTGGGTTTGTTGTAGTTGGCGGCGCTATGACTGCCTTCTGGATGAATGTGTTATGGAACATGTCCAGCCAGCTGTACTGGGAGAAGCAGACCGGCAACCTGGCATTGTACATTGTGTCCCCTGCGCCGATGTCGGCCATCCTGATGGGCATGTCGCTGGGCGGGCTGGCTGCAACCACCATCCGTGCAGTGAGTGTGATCCTGTTGGGCAGCCTGATCTTCCAGGTCAGCTACGCGGTGGTCAGCTTCTGGATGCTGCTGGCGATCTTCCTGGTCTGCATGGTAGCCCTATACGGGATGGGAATGATGACCTCTTCACTTTTCCTGCTATTCAACCGGGAAGCCTGGCACATTGCCAACCTGGCACAGGAACCCATCTTCCTGGTTTCCGGGTTCTATTTTCCCGTCAAAAGTTTGAATTTCTGGGTGGCTGTGGGTGCTTCCATTATCCCTCTGACCCTGGGATTGGATGCCATGCGCCAGCTGGTATTCTCCACGGGCGCCAGCCTGGGTTTCCTAAATGTCAGGCTGGAACTGTACATTTTGATCGGATTGGCAGTAGTTTTCCTTACTGCTGCACGCTACTTGCTTGCTTACATTGAAAAACTGGCTGTCCGTGAGGGCAGGTTGACGGAGGGGCGCCGTTAAGGACTGAAAAAAGTTATGGAAAACATCAACAGCATTCGCAAGAATTACCGCTCCTTCAGCACAGCCACCTGGCTGGGCTGGAAGATTGAATCCAACTGGACAGACCCCTTCCTGTTTGCCATTTACTCCATCGTCAAACCCCTTTCATCGGCGGGTATCCTGGTGATCATGTACAGCATCATCGCACAGAGTGATTTCACATCACCGATATTTGCCTACCTTTACCTGGGAAATGCTTTTTATCAGTATGTTGGTGCAGTTATGTCCGGCCTTGCCTGGGCAATCATCGATGACCGTGAGCATTACCAAACCCTGAAATACATCTATATTTCCCCCATATCAGTACCTTATTACCTGCTGGGGCGCGGCGTAGCGCGTTTTATTACCACCACTTTTGCAGTGGTGGTGACCATCGCATTCGGGGTGATCTTCTTGAAGATTCCGCTTGACTTTGGAGAAGCGAATTGGGGGTTGTTTATCCTTACTCTGCTCATCGGAATAGTGATGCTGGCGACCCTGGGAATGATGTTGGCTGGTATCGCGATGAACATTGCCCACCACTCCGACATGATCGGTGATGCTGTCGCAGGGGCACTCTTCCTGTTCAGCGGGGCAATTTTCCCCCTAAGCATTTTGCCGGCCTCCATCCGCTGGCTGGGGTATGTGGTACCCGTTTCCTACTGGCTGGAATTGATGCGGCGTTCGATGATCGGGAGTGTAGCTGAAGCATTCCCCACCTTCTCCTCCCTGACTAATACCCACCTGCTGCTGATCCTGGCGGGGTTGACCCTGGTATTCGGAATTGCGTCGGCTGTGATTTTTGGGAAACTCGATCACCGCGCCCGTGAACGCGGATTGATCGACCAGGCTACCAACTACTGATTCCGGTCAGATTTCTAGCAGGATGGTGACAGGTCCGTCGTTGGAGATTTCTACCTGCATATGCTCTCCAAAGACACCAGTCTGGCAGGGCACGCCTTCCTTCCGGAGGAATTCGATAAACCGATCGCACAACGGGCTGGCAATTTCCGGCCCGGCAGCGCCAACAAAGGAAGGCCGGTGGCCTTTCTGCGTGTTTGCGTACAGGGTAAACTGTGAGACAACGATTGCCTGCCCCTGTATATCTATCACGGATAAGTTCATCTTTCCTTCGGAATCGCTGAAGATGCGCAGGTGGGCTGCTTTGTAAGCCAGCTGGCGGGCTTTTTCTTCGTTATCATCTGGTCCAACCCCCAACAGGATGTTCAAACCCAATCCAATATCAGCGACAACTTTTCCATCAATGTTCACGCTGCTTTTACTTACCCGCTGGATTAGTGCACGCATAGGGGCCTCTTTACAATCACACTTTGATGATACTGGTAACCACCATAGGGCGGCGGCGGACTTCGTTATACAGCATATCGCGTACTGAACGTTCGATGTCCCGCTGCAGGCTGCTGTCCGAGCGGCTCGCAATTTCTGCAATCCTGCTGCGCAGCTGGCTGAAGAGCTGGCTGGTATCTTTGCTTACCATGAACCCCTTGCTGCTGATGTCCGGGCTGGCAGCCAGCCTGCCGGTGTCTTTATCCAGGACCAGGCTGATGATGATTACGCCATCCTGTGAAAGCAGCTCCCTTTCCCGCATCAGGTCGGGATCCATCCCGCTTACCACGCTTCCATCTACATATATGTACCCACCGGGAATGCGTTCAGCAACGCGCATGACCCCGTCTTGAAATTCGATCACCTGGCCGTTCTCAACTACGGCAATGTTTTCTTCCGGAATACCGACCTGCAGCCCCAGGAAGGCATGCTGGCGCATGTGCCGCAGTTCGCCGTGCATGGGGATAAAGTATTTTGGTTTAACCAGGTTCAGCATCATCTTTTGCTCTTCCTGACTGGCATGTCCCGAGACATGCACCTGGGCAACCGCTTCATATACCACATCGGCCCCACGTTGCAGCAGACGGTTGATGGTGCTGAACACTTTTTCCTCGTTCCCGGGAATGGGATGGGAGGAGTGGATGACAGTATCACCCAGCTTGACATCAAAAAGGTTGTAGGCGCCTTTTGCCAGCCTGCCCAGGATAGAAGACGGTTCACCCTGTGAGCCGGTGCACATGATCACAACCTCGTCATCCGGCATATTCAACGCCTGGTCGATGCTCACCAGGCTGTCATCGGGTATGTTCAGGTAACCCAGCTTACGGGCGATCTTCATGTTATCGACCATGCTTACACCCACAAAAGCCAGCTTGCGGTTGTGGCGAACGGCAGCATTCGAGACTTGCTGCATACGGGAGATGAGTGAAGCAAAGCTGGCAACGATGATCCTGCCCGGCGCCTTGCGGAAAGCCTGTTCAAAAGCATTATCGATCACGCGTTCAGAAGGGGTCCAGCCGTGCCTTTCGGCATTGGTGGAATCAGACATCAGAAGTAAAACGCCCCGCTTGGAAAACTCCGCCAGCTTGGCGTAATCGGTCGGCCAGTTATCCACCGGGGTGTGGTCCAGCTTGAAATCACCGGTATGCACCACCAGCCCGGCTGGGGTTTCGATTCCAAGCCCTACACAGTCCGGGATGGAATGGCAGACATGGAAAAAATCCACCTTGAAAGAACCGATCTGGACGGTTTCGCCTGCCTGGACGGTATTCAACACGGCTTTTGATCCCGCATTGTTTCGCGCCAGTTTTACTTCCAGCAGTCCCCTGGTCAGCGGGGTGGCATATATGGGAGCCTGGATCTCCTGCAGCAGGTGATGGATTGCGCCGATATGATCTTCATGCCCGTGCGTAATAATGATGCCTTTAACCTGGCTGCGTTTATCCAGCAGGTATTGAAAATCCGGGATAATGTAATCCACTCCGAGCATATCGTTTTCAGGGAACATCAGCCCGGCATCCACTACCAGGATTTCTCCCCCGAATTCATATACCATCATATTCTTCCCTACCTCGCCGAATCCGCCAAGGGGGATGATTCTTAACACTTTAGATTTCATAATTAACCTCAAAAACAGGAAAAAGCTTCCTGATAATTTCGAATAAATACAACCAAACCATTGTACCTGATGGAGAAGGTGCTGTCAAAAGGTGGTGACAGCACCGGTTGGAGAACATGAAAACCTCAAGAGGTAAGGAACTGTGCTATCCTTGTTTCGGCCAGCTCTGCATATTGCGGGTTGATTTCATACCCGATGTACTTACGCCCAGACATCAGGGCGGCAACAGCGGTAGTTCCACTGCCGATGAACGGATCCAGGATGATATCACCGGTGAAAGTGTACAGCTGGATTAAGCGGTATGGCAGCTCTACCGGGAAAGGCGCAGGATGCCCTACTTTCCTGGCTGATTCTGTATCCATAAGCCAGACTGACCTGGTCCATTCCATGAATTGCTCTTTGGTGATCGTATTTTCTTTTCCTTCTGGTTTCTTGCGCGAGAAGGCGCCTTTCGAAAAGACGAGGATGTACTCATGGGTATCACGCAATACCGGGTTGGCGGCTGACCGCCAGCTTCCCCAGGCCATTGATACACCAGCCTTTACCCCTTTGTTCCAGATGATTTCTCCCCGCATCAGGAAGCCGATTTCCGCCATCATTTGGGAAATGTGGTCTGAAAGGGGGATATATGGTTTCCGCCCCAGGTTGGCGACATTGATGCAGGCTCTGCCCCCGTTCACCAGGACCCGGTATGTTTCTGTAAAAACTTCCCGCAGCAGTTCAAAGTAATCCTTTTGCGACAGGTCGTCATCATATTCTTTTGTGGCGTTATAGGGGGGAGAGGTAACCATCAGGTGAACTGAGTTATCCGGAATCTCCTGCATATCACCTGCACTTGTTACCCGGATCGTGTTTTCGAGTCGAGCGGGGAATTCCTGGTCTGGCTGTAAGTGGGCAGGTCCGGTTGACCTGCCAGGCAGGCCTTTGCTCATGCGTGAACCGTAATACTGTGAAGCATCATGGTTGATGCGGGTGGATATGCCGTAGCTTCTGGTTTTTGACCTTTTTTTCATTGCTTTACTTTGATGCCAGGATTAATGAATTTGCGGATGAAAGAATTATAGCCCAGCCTGGAGAAAGGATCAGGCATCCTGCTTGCCTGAAGGAAGCAGGATGCCTGAGACGATATTTTCAAACCCTAATAGCGCAGGATGGCTCCGAGGCTGCCGGCTGCAGCCAGCGCTGAATTTCCATGGGTAAAAACTACTTCCCCGCCCTGTTGCCATACGGATGCAACCGCCAGTTCAACCACATCTTCTACTGCCCGGAGAGAAGCTGAGCACTGGTCGCACTGTTCTTTCCCCTGGACGGTTATCCAGCCGCAATCCGAACAAACATAGCCTGCCTGTGAAAAGTTTTCAGTCACAAACAGGGTTTGCACGGAGCCCTGGTGAACCTGACCGAGCACTTTCTCCATACCAAGCGTGGCATTACTGCCTTTGGAAGCGAGGGTAATGAGTTCATTAACCCTCCTGGCTTCATGACTGCGCTGGAATTCTTGACCGATCTGCATGGCTTTAGCCAGTAATTCTGAATGGCTGGCAGTCATGGCCATCGGAAATGTTCCCAAGACAAGCGCCTGCCAGAATTTTGGCAATTCGGCTTTGAATTGAGCGGTGTTCTCGTCAGTTCCGCCGATCAGTACCCGACGGATATTGTTCTGCTCAAAGAATTGGACCGAAAAACTTGTAATGTCCTTGATATTACGCTCTACCAGTTCTTCCTGGTGGCGGGTGCGGCCGGCAATACCGCCCCGTCTGCCCGGCATGGAGGAAGCTCCTCCACGCTTGACATGCTTAACCAGTTCCCCCATTACCCCTTCCTGCTCCTGAAGTTCCCCCAGGTGAAAGTGGAAAAGGCGGGCGCCCTGTTTATCCACCAGTGCCACCCCGTAACCGCCATAATCGTCCAGCAGATCTGCCAGCGGTTTGACTGCCGGGCGCATGCCTGCCACTGCCAGGTCGCGGACAGGGATCGCCAGGGAATATGCCTTGAAAAAATTTTGGGGTGAACAGGAAAATATGGCAATGCTGCGCCCAACCCAGTTAAATTCATTGTTGATGTAATGCTCAACCGCCTGCACATCTGCTGGGAGTTCAATTGTCTTCAGCATATTGCGCAGGCGAAGCTTATAAAAATCCGCATTTCCAGCAGTTGGGTCCATGTTCAAATACACACTTAACACCGGTTCGACAGCTGATAATGCCAGTAACTCACGCAATTCTCTGTCAGTAAACATAGAAACCTCCTTATGTGAAATACGGTAAAAGTTCCAGAACGGTATGAAATTGTCATTTCCCCAGTTATGTGGGGTTTGCGGCTGTTTTATGGCCACTTTTCCAGGGTTATCGTCACCTCCATTTGTTTGTTGTCACGTATTATCGTCAGGACCATCTTATCCCCTGGGGATTTATGGTTGATCATATAACTGATCAAATCGGAGAAGTTATTCACGGGAATACCATCCATCCCGATGATCAGGTCTCCGCCACTCAACAGACCACTGATCGAAGTTTGGGTTGTTCCGCCGCGGATGCCCGCTTTTTCAGCCGGCCCGCCTTTCGCAACCTGCAATACATAAGCCCCATTTGGATATTGAATCCCGAGGGCATCCATCATGGTTAAATTCAATTCATCAATGGGTGTAATGCCCAGGTAGGGGTAATCATAGAAGCCTTTTGCAATCAGCTCCGGCACTACTCGCTTGACTATGTTAATGGAAATGGCATACCCGATGCCTGAATTGACTGCGCTGCCATCCAGGGTGACACCGGATGTTTCAATCGCCCGGTTAATGCCAATCACTTCACCATTCAGGTTAAGCAACGGGCCGCCTGAGTTGCCAGGGTTTATGGATGCATCAGTCTGCAGGATATCACCTGCAGAATAATAGCCGCCGCTGCCAGGTACTTCCCTTACTGATGAAAGAACCCTGCCCTTGGCAGAGATGATCCCCAGTGTCATGGTACCGCTCAATCCAAACGGGTTGCCAATAGCAACCACTGTTTGGCCTACTTTAAGGGCTTCAGAATCACCTAATGCGAGCGGGTAAAGGTTGTCTGGATTGGTATCTACTTTGATGATTGCCAGGTCTGTATCTCCGTCAGTTGCAACTACATCCCCGAATAATTTCAATCCGGAGGGGAAATCCACTTCGACCGATTTAGCGCCTTCTACAACATGATAGTTGGTGATGATATGCCCTACTTTGTCATACACGAATCCAGATCCAAGGGCGCCTCCGCTGGCAGTAACAGTTTGGATGTAGACTACCCCCGGGTTGACACGCTCATACAAGCTTGTCAGTGTTTCATCCAGGGCTGATAGTTCACCGGTTACGGGTGGCGTCAGGTTTAGAGTGGGGGTTGGAGCTGCTGAAAAAGCGGTTGCGGTGGGCTCAAGCAGGTTGTTTGAAACTGCATTTTCCAAAGGGCCGAACGAACATGCCAGGGTTAATACTATTAAAACGAAACTGGCAATCAAAACAGTAAAATTCTTACGCATTTTTCCTCCAGCAGTTTACTTACCGGGAATTCTGCAATTGGGTGAAGAGTTTCCTTTGTTCATCAGATAATTGGCGCGGTAAGGTAACTTTAATACGGACATACAGGTCGCCGAATGTACCGGGAGCCTTGAGTTTTGGCATTCCTTTACCGGAAAGGCGGATGGTCTGGCCCGGCTGGGTTCCGGCAGGGATGGTAAGGATCACATTCCCGCTCAGGGTGGATACCGATACTTCCCCTCCCAGAACCGCGGTATACAGGTCAACGGTCACGTCGGTGTACAGGTCATCGCCTTTCCGCTCAAACCTGTTGTCGGGTGCAACATCAATAACCAGGTAGATATCTGATGGGACGCCGCCGCGGCCAGCCGGACCTACTCCAGCCATGCGCACCTTGGAGCCGGTCTTCACTCCAGCCGGGATTTTTACTTCCAGCTTTTTCCCGTCCATCTGCAAAATTCTCTGGGTGCCCTGATAAGCTTCGAACAGGGTTATGGTTACCGGTTGCTCATATGCCTGCGGAACGTTCACGGGCCGACTGGATGTCCTGGCATAGCTGGTGCTTCTTGGCCTCTGGGAACCGCCCAGGCCACCAAAAATTGCCTGGAAGAATTCGGAAAAACCCGAGCCGAACAGATCACCCAAATCACCCACTTCCACCCGAGTGCCGTTACCGTAACCGCCGCCCGAGCGGGAAACCCATTCATCCCAGTTGAAGCCGCCCGGCTGCCCGCCGCGCTGCTGCCAGCTCTGATACGATTCTCCCAGCTGGTCGTAACGGGCGCGCTTCGTCTTGTCACTTAAGACTTCATAAGCCTCATTAATATCTTTAAACTTCTCTTCGGCTTGCTTATTGCCCGGATTCTTGTCAGGGTGGTATTTCATTGCCAATTTACGATAGGCATGCTTGATTTCATCCTGGGTGGCAGACCGTTCAACGCCGAGCAATTTATAGTAATCTCTATATTCCATGAATTCATTGTAGCCCCCGGAATTAGGCAAAGTCAAGTACCCCAACAAAAGATTAATACAACTCTTATTAATTTTATTGATTATTAAGGGAAGGAGAAACAAAAACGCCTCCACCGTTTTGCTGAGAAATCCGGTGGAGGCGCTCGCCAAAGGAGGAGACATGAAATCAGATGAGCGGTCCGTTATTAATCTCCCTAACAATCATACCTTAACCTGGCCAAATGACAATTGAATAATGTCACCATTCGGAAGGTGAGATTCAGGCAAATTTGGAGGGATTACCAGCTATTCGCTAAATGATATGAGAGAGGATAAAAACTTCCCAACATGTGCTACCAGCTCTGGTAAATTCTGGTAGGAAATGACCTTCTGGAGGGGGCTTGGGTTTCCTGTGATCATTTTAGAAACAGTTTTTCCTGAACGGTAACAACAGAGAACCGGTTTTTGGAGAGAATTGGCCAGAGCGATTTCATAACCCACTCCGTGTGAAGGGGTGCTAACTTCGGCAATAAGCGCTTCACAACCTGTGACCCAATTGACATCCCTCTGATAAATATCAAGAGGGGTTACTACTTTTTCAAGATCCATGATATCGGGTTGCGAAAGGTGGGCGGTTGGGACCTCATACCCTTGTTGTAAAAGATAATCCACTATGGCGGCATAGGCTTCCTGATCCTGCCTGCCGCCTGTGATGGAACATGAGAAGTAGATGTTCATGAAGATTATTATACCAACTGCATATAAGGGACCGCAGACTTTCCAGAAGAAATGTCAATTACAAACGTGATACAATCTCCAGATATTCTGGCAAAATTGGAGTGCAGCCCGTATGGAAGTCAGCATTGTCATTTATATTGTAGTCGGGTTTATCGCACAACTTATTGATGGAAGTTTGGGTATGGCATATGGTGTATCTGCCAATAGTTTCTTATTAACTTTGGGGATTTCACCAGTCGTTGCTTCTTCAAGCGTGCATGCTGCCGAAATAGTTACTACACTTGTCTCTGGTATATCCCATTGGAAGTTTGGAAATGTTGATAAGAGAACCGTTTTAAGACTTCTCATTCCGGGTGTAATTGGTGGAGGTGTTGGCGCTTACCTGCTGACAACATTTGATGGTAATTTAATCAAGCCTTATATTGCAATATACCTGTTAATAATGGGCATCAGGATCCTATACAAAGCGTTCCGCCCGACGCCTGAACACCATAAAGAACCAAAAACCGGGCTACTGGTGGCATTAGGCCTTGTTGGCGGTACAATGGATGCCATCGGTGGCGGCGGCTGGGGACCAGTTGTCACCTCAACCCTGATCTCCACTGGTCATTCACCCCGCAAGTCAATTGGATCAGTTAACCTTTCAGAGTTTTTTGTCACTTTGACTGAGTCAATTGTTTTCGTTGTGACTATAGGTTTAACCCACTGGAAGATCATTTTGGGTCTGTTGATTGGCGGGATCGTTGCCGCGCCATTTGGCGCTTTGATCACCAAGAAATTGCCGACCAAAGCAATCCTGATAATTGTTGGTGTATTGATCATCTTCTTGCAGTTCCGCACTCTATACCAGATCTGGTTCTAAATTACTGGAATAACTTGGAACAGTATCACATTTGGGAAATGAAGCAAAAAGATATCTATCCTCCTCATAAACTGGTTAACCGCCAGCAACGCAGTGAAGTGAAAGCTCACCTTCCCCTGGTGATCTGGTTTACCGGGCTTTCTGGCAGCGGCAAGAGTACCATTGCCAATGAACTCGAAAAGCAGCTCGTTCACCAATTCCATGCTCACACTTATCTCCTGGATGGAGATGATGTTCGCAACGGGTTAAATGCAGACCTGGGTTTCTCCGAAAAAGACCGGAAAGAGAATATCCGCAGGGTTGGAGAAGTTGCCAGGTTGATGTATGATGCCGGGTTGATTGTAATTACCTCATTTATCAGTCCCTTCCGGTCTGACAGGGATACAATCCGGAACCTTATGGAACCTGGTGCTTTCTGGGAGGTGTTCGTATCCTGTCCGCTGGAAGAATGCATCCGCAGGGATACCAAAGGTTTGTATAAAAGGGCTATTTCTGGTACATTGGATAACTTCACCGGGATCAGTTCACCTTATGAAGAACCTCTTTCGCCTGAGATTGTTTTGGATACAAAACAACAAGAAGTACAAATGTGTGTTGGTAAAATAATTGAAAAACTCATCGAGGAAAAAATCATAAACCGGTAATTTAGGTTAAGGGAATTATGGATCATTTACAGGAATTGGAAAGCAAGAGTGTTTATATATTAAGAGAAGCATATGCCAACTTTAAGAACCTTGGGATGCTGTGGTCAATGGGCAAGGACAGCACAGTACTGTTGTGGTTGACTAAAAAGGCTTTCTATGGGCATGTACCTTTTCCCCTGATTCACATTGATACTCACTACAAAATACCCGAAATGATCAACTACCGTGATAAGCTTACCCGCGAATGGCACCTTCCTATGGTAGTCGGTTCAAATGAAGATGCACTGGCCCAGAAACAAACATTCCCGGATGGTAACGTTGACCGTATCACCTGTTGCAGCCTTCTGAAGACTGAGGCTTTACGCAGAACCCTGACCGGTGAAGGCAAGAGGCTGCGGTATAACCACTCAAAGCAGGCGTATGAAGAAGAATCCAATCCCGAACCATTCACTGGTGTGATTGTTGGTGCGAGAGCGGATGAGGAGGGTTCGCGCTCAAAAGAGCGCTATTTCTCTCCTCGCGACAAGAAGAATGAATGGAACATTGGTGAACAACCGCCTGAGTTTTGGAATCAATATAAAACTGACTTTACCCCTGGTACCAATGTTCGCATACACCCCTTGCTGGATTGGACTGAGTTAAATATCTGGGAATATATCGAGCGTGAAAATATTCCCACAGTCTCCCTTTACTATAATCACGGTGACGGCAAACGCTACCGCTCGCTGGGGTGTTATCCCTGCACATTCCCAGTTGAATCAGAAGCGCGCAATGTATCTGAGATCATTGCTGAACTGAAGACGGGTAAGTTCTCCCATGTGGCAGAACGGGCAGGACGCGCCCAGGATAAAGATGATGGCGGTACGCTGGAAACACTAAGGCGGGAAGGGTACATGTAATGGAAAATACTGAGACAACAACTCAGATCATTGAACGCGAAAAGATGGATATCGTCTTTGTCGGGCATGTTGATCATGGAAAAAGCACGGTAATTGGCCGCATCCTTGCAGATACAGGTTCTTTACCAGAAGGCAAGCTGGACCAGATCATCAAAGATTGTGAACGGCGTTCACAACCTTTTGAATATGCCTACCTGATCGATGCACTTAAAGATGAACGCGCCCAGAGCATCACAATTGATTCCGCGCGTGTGTTCTTCCAATCAGAAAAGCGAAACTATATCATTATTGATGCACCCGGGCATATTGAATTTATTAAGAATATGGTGACCGGTGCATCAAGGGCTGAGGCGGCAGTCCTGGTCATCGATGCATTTGAGGGCATCCAGGAGAATTCACGCAGGCATGGATACCTCTTATGGATGCTTGGCATAAAACAAATCGTTGTGCTGGTTAACAAGATGGACCTGGTAGATTACAAACGGGAGGTCTTTGAGGATATCCAAAAGACTTACAACCGTTACTTGAAGGAAATTGGTGTGGAACCGATGGCATACATACCAGTCAGTGGGAGAAATGGTGACAATATCGTCCACCGCAGTGCTCAGATGCCCTGGTATAAAGGTTTGACAGCATTTGAAGCCCTGGATCAGTTTACGAAAGCCAAACCCCTGACCGATAAGCCCTTCCGGTTGCCAGTTCAGGATATTTACAAATTCACTTTCCTTGGTGATGACCGCCGGATCGTTGCTGGCAGCATTACAAGCGGTTCTATGAAAAAGGGCGATAAACTGGTCTTTTATCCATCTGGTAAGAGCAGTGTGGTTAAAACGATCGAGACATTTTCTGCTCCATCCAAAGAAGGAGCGGTCTGCGGCGAGGCAGTTGGTTTTACCCTGGAAGAACAGATTTATATCAAGCGCGGTCAGGTTGCTGCCCGCTCAGATGAACCTGCCCCAAAAGTTGCATCGCGCATAAGGGTTAGCCTTTTCTGGCTGGGCAAACATCCTTTGTTGCCTAAGAAGCAATACTACTTGAAACTTGGAACAGCAAAAGTAAAGATGCAAATTGAGACGATCCATCAAGTGATAGATGCTTCTGATTATGCCAATAAGGGCAATAAAAATATTATCGAACATCATGATGTGGCTGAATGCACTCTGGCCCTCAGTCATCCGATCGCATTTGACCTATCTGATACCATGACCGATATCAGCCGGTTTGTTATAGTTGATGATTTTGAGATCTGGGGTGGGGGAATCGTTTTGGAAGCGTTTGATGACGCGAATACCTTACTGGTCAATGAAGTTGTAAAACGGGATGAGAAGTGGATCAAATCCAATGTCAACATGATGCAACGGGCTGAGCGGTATAACCAGCGCCCAACCCTGATCATCGTAACCGGGCAAAAAGGAGAGGGCAGAAAACGTTTTGCCAGCCTGCTTGAAAAACAGCTCTTCGAAAGCGGCAAGATGGCTTACTATCTTGGTATAGGCAGCTTCCTGTATGGGGTTAGTGCTGATTTGAAGGCCAAGTCAGAAGGAGGTAACTGGCATGAACATGTACGCAGGATGGCAGAGACAGCCCACCTCTTCCTTGATGCAGGCTTGATCCTGATTATGACTGCTGTAGAATTGACCCAGGATGATTTAAAAATCTTCAATACGATCCTCAACTCCAATCAGATCGAAACTGTCTGGATTGGTGAAAAGATCACAACCGATATTAATTATGATATCCAGCTGCTGGGTGATGAAGAAAATGTAGAGCGCTCGGTTGTGCAGTTAAAGAGAATGCTGCAGGATCACGGCGTGATATTTGCTCCATAGTGCTAAATACCTGGCTAAGGTAACCAGTGTTCTACATGAGTAATTTCTTTGACTGATTTAGCTTAAGCCTGCGATAGACGTGAAGAATAACCATTCTGACTTGTTCTCAGGTTCTGTAAACTTTGAGGTGGGTTCAAGAATGCATTCGACAGTCTAGTCTATACAAACTTCAGCCGCCGCAGGGCAAAGAACACCATGCGGACCAGCAGCCAGCCGTGTTTCCAGCGCTGGATGTTGGTGGTGCCATAGGTGCGTTCACGGTAGCGGATGGGCAGATCGACGATCTTCATGTTCTGGCGGGCAGCCCCAAATAACAGGTCGAAATCGCCAAACGGGTCAAAATCGCCAAAATACGACCGGTTGGATGCAATGCGCTCGTACCCATCTTTCCAGAGCACTTTGGTACCGCACAGGGTATCCTTCACCGGTTGTCCAAGCAGCCAGGTGAATGCCATGCTGAATAGTTTGTTCCCGATGAAATTCAAAGGCCGCATCGCGTTTTCCTGCATGGGATACACCAGCCTGACCCCGTTAATAAAATCGCCTTTGCCGGCTGCCAGGACATCGTAAAAGCGCGGCAGATCTTCCGGCGGCACGGTCAGGTCGGCATCCAGGATCATCAGGATATCACCGCTTGCCCTGGCAAACCCGGTACGGACTGCGTCTCCTTTGCCCTTACCCGGCTGCCGCAAGACCAGGATTTTTCGCTCCGGGTGGGCAGTTGCTGCCTCCTGGATGCGGGCATAGGTCTGGTCGCTGGAATGACCTTCCACAAAGATGATCTCGCTGCCAGTGCCCATCTCTGGAGTCCGTGCAATAATGTTTTCAATATTGCCCTCTTCATTGCGGGCAGGCACTATCACGGATACAGAACACGGCGGGTGCTGGCTGGATGGTACAGGGCGCGCCAGTAAGAAATTGGTGACTGCCAATTGATTAAACGGCCAGAAGCGTACGAGCACCTTGTTCAGGAAGGCCGACAGGAGGGGGATATGGATGGGGAAGAGGACTTCCATCCAGCTGCGCAGGTTTTCAAACCCGGTCAGGGAAAGCAGGTTCTTCAGGTCTGGAACAGTGAACCAGTTTTGTTCCAGGTTAGGTTTGGCCAGGCTCAGTTTTTCTGCCATCCACAATGGCAGTTGCCAGACCCGGCTATAGGTATTGATTACAATCCGGGTGGTCGGGGTGCACAGTGATTTCACCTGTTGAAAAACCTGCTGCACATCCCATAAGTCATTGACCAGGTCGCTGAGGATGATAACATCGAACCTGGCATGCAGAGGGAGTTGATGAACATCAGCCGCAATGAAGTGTAAACCGGGGTGTGCCTGCCGGGCTTGCTGTAGCATGAGCGTTGAAAAATCCACACCCACCCCAAAAGAAGGCTCCAGAGCTGCCAGCAGGTCTCCCCGCCCGCAGCCCAATTCCAGCACCCGCAGCCCAGGTACTGCCAGGGATTTAACCACCTGGTTCAAGCGTTTGCGGTAGGGACCGCCCCAGCCGTTCCAGCGGGTCATTTTACGGGCAACATTTTGCCAGTGTTCCCTGCGGGTGAACTGGTAGGCAGCAAATAAATCCATAGAAATGTATTTTACCTGTGGAACGGATTTATGTCGAATTTCCGCAACAGCCCCACATCTTTGAATCTTGTGTTATAATCCGACTTCGCTGTAAGCGAGATAAAACGCAAGGATGTGGTTACCATGAATGACATTTTGAAATCTGTAGAAGCTCCTGTCAACCAGGACATCCCCGAACTGGCTCCTGGTGACAGTGTTTCGGTCCATGTAAAGATTAAAGAAGGCAACCGGGAACGTATCCAGGAATTTAAGGGTATCGTACTCTACACGCACAACAATGACGGAAACAGTTCCACATTTACCGTGCGGCGCGTTGCCAGCAATGGTGTAGGTGTTGAGCGTACTTTCCTGACCCGTTCACCCCGTATTGCAAAAGTTGTGGTTGAACGCCACGCTTCTGTCCGCCGCGGCCGCCTGTACTTCCTGCGCACCCTGACAGGCAAGGCAGCCCGCCTGAAACAGAAATACTAATCGTCCGTTTGCTTACTTCCGGGTGCAGCCCAACGCCGGGGCTGTGCCCTTTTTCTTTTTAATTTCCTGGGAAACTGGATTAAGCCGGCTGGAACCGTTAAAATCATAGTGAACATAAAAAAAACGAGGAAGCATGGCCAACCAATCACCAACATATCCTGACAACATCCTGCAAGGAAAGGTTTGCCTGGTAACCGGAGCGACATCCGGTGTAGGACTGGAAACCGCCCGCGGCCTGGCATGCCTGGGTGCGCAGGTATTCTTGCATGGGCGAAACCTGCAAAAGCTGGAGAGCGCCCTGGCGGATATCCGGCGCACCACAGGGAACTCAAACCTCATACCGCTGGTGGCGGATGTCGCCAGCCAGCAGCAAGTCAGCCGCCTGGCTGAGGAAGTAAAAAGCAAGACCAGCCGTCTGGATGTGCTCATCAATAATGCCGGCGCGGTCAATATGGTGCGCCAGCTTTCTCCAGAGGGGATTGAACTGACCTTTGCCAGCAACCACCTGGCTTATTACCTGCTAACCCTGCGCCTGATGGATGTGCTGCTTGCCAGCGCTCCCGCACGGGTGATCGTTGTTTCCTCCTTCGCCCACGGGTATATCGGCAGGGAAGCGGTTGATGATTATATGTTTACGGAAAATTATGAAGGCTGGAAGGCATACTCGCGTACAAAGCTGTGCAACCTGTATTTCACCTACGAACTTGCCCGTAAACTGGAGGGAAGCGGTGTGACGGTGAATGCACTTCACCCTGGATTTGTGAATACAGGAATCGGATTAAATAACACGCCTGAGCAGCTGGCGAATACACCCCTGCACCGTCCCGGACATATGTCCAGTGAAGAGGGTGCACAAACCAGCCTGTATTGTGCTGTCTCCCCGGATCTGGAAGGGGTTACCGGCAAGTATTACAATGAATGCCGTGAAACTGCTTCATCACAGGCTTCGTATGACCGTGATGCAGCTGCAAAACTGTGGGAGCTGAGCTCCAGCCTGACCGGCGAAGATCCTGATTCCATAGAAAAGCTGTTGAAAAAATCATGATGAAACCTCTTATTGGCATCGCCGCAGACCGTGCCATTTCAACCACCCACGCTTTCAAGATCGAGATCCCGGAAAAGTATGCCGAATCGATCATCCTGGCTGGCGGTATCCCGCTGCTTATCCCGCTTGGTCTTTCCCAATCGGACCTGGAAATGCTGGTTTCACGTCTCAGCGGCATCCTGCTGGCAGGCGGCGGGGATGTCGATCCGGCGCTGTTTGATGGTGAACCTCATCGCGAGGTGTACGGAATCAACCCTGAGCGGGATAAACAGGAAATAGCCCTGGTTCACCTGGCGCTAAGAACCCACATCCCCTTGCTGGGTATCTGCCGGGGAGTGCAGGTGATGAATGTTGCCTTGCGGGGTGGGCTTTACACGCACATCCTCGACCAGCTGCCGGGCGCATTGCAGCACAGTACACCCAAATACCTGCCGCGCGAACACATCCAGCACAGGGTTTCGCTTGTACCTCGAAGCAGGCTGGAGCAGGTTATCGGTGAGACGGATATCCCAGTAAACAGCCACCATCACCAGGGGCTGGATAAGGCGGCTGAAGGATTACAGGTGACTGCAACCGCTCCCGATGGATTGATCGAGGCGGTAGAACTGCCTGGCGAGCCTTTCTTTGTGGGGGTGCAGTGGCATCCAGAATGGCTGCTGGAACATGCCCATGCCAGGGCGCTGTTCAGCGCATTTTGCCAGGCTGCCGTACAATATCAACATGACTGCGATGGAATCGCTTAGCATACTTCCACCTGACCCTGGAGCTGCACCAATCGGAATCTTTGATTCGGGCATTGGCGGGTTATCTGTCTTACACCATATCCAGGCATTGCTGCCATCCCACCCCATCTATTACCTGGCAGACCAGGCACATGTGCCTTACGGGTCGCGGCCGCTGGAAGAAGTGCGTGCATTCTCCTTCGAGATCACCCGGTTTCTGCTTGCCAAAGGCGCCCGGGTTATTGTGGTAGCCTGCAACACTGCTTCGGCGGCAGCCTTGCATTCATTGCGCGAGCACTTTCCCGGCGTTCCCTTTGTGGGAATGGAACCGGCGGTCAAGCCCGCAGCCAGCCTTACCCATTCCGGTGTGGTGGGGGTGTTGGCAACGCCTGCCACCTTCCAGGGCGAGTTGTTCGCTTCAGTAGTGGAGCGCTTTGCGCAAGGAGTGACAATTTTAAAGGCAACCTGCCCGGGGCTGGTAGAGGAAATAGAGAACGGTCGGGCTGAGGGCAGAAAAGCGCGCCGGATCATAAAGGAAGCTATCCAGCCTATGCTGGAACAGCAAGTGGATACAATTGTGCTGGGCTGCACCCATTACCCCTTCGCACTGGAAACGATCCGGCAGATTGCGGGTCCGGGTGTGGAAGTGATCGACCCCTCGCCAGCGGTTGCCCGCCAGACTGTCAGGATCCTGGATCAGCAAGGATTAGTAGACAAAGGGGATGGACCAGCGGAAATTCAAATGTATACCAGCGCTTCTAGGCCACAGTTAACACGGGCGGTTTCCCGCATCCTGTCACAATCCTGGCCGGTGCATAAGGTCAGCTGGGCAAAAATGACCCTGCAGGAAACTGCCGGAGTTGAATGAGAACCAGGTAAACTGGTACAATGCAGCCAACCAATTACTGAGGAAAAACAAATGTCCGAACAGAATGTACCCTTTTATCACGTGAATACGATTACCATCGATGCCATTGGAGAACCGGGGCAGCGCGTCTTCTTTTTACAGGCAAAAGACGAAAATCAGGACTTGACCTTCATCTTGGAAAAAGTGCAGGTTGAATCACTGTCGGTTGCGATTGCCAGGCTGCTCTCTGAGGTCTCGAAAAAGAAGACCATCGTGGACGAAAAGGATTTTGAGTTTGACGAAGAGGGTATGCACATCCAGCCGCCTGTAGATCCGCTGTTCCGGGTGGGTGAGATGGGGCTGGCGTTTGAGGAAGACGATCAGAAGATCGTGCTGGTTCTGCAGGAAGTCCTTTTTGGCGAGGTGACAGCCGAAAATGCCCGCAAAATCGCCTTACGCTGCACCCCCCGGCAGCTGGCTGCTTTAAGCACCTGGTCTATGGAACTGGTAAACCGCGGGCGTCCCATTTGCCCGTACTGTAATGAGCCCATGGAAAAGGATCATCTCTGCCCCAAGAAAAATGGCCACAAGCACTGATCTCCCCGGGCTGTTTCCTGGCACTATGCAGGTCTTGGCTGCCCTCCAGAATGGAAATATTGAACTGGAGGGGCAGTTCTTAAATAGTTCAAATTACACCTTCCTGGGGCAATTAGCGTATGAAGGTGACTCCATGCGGGTGGTATACAAGCCGCGCAAAGGCGAACAGCCACTGTGGGATTTTCCGGTCGGGACACTGACCAGGCGCGAGGCTGCGGCTTACCTGGTGAGCGAGTGGCTGGGCTGGCAGCTTGTGCCGCCCTGCATTTACCGCACCCGCAAGACTCCGCTGGGGGCCGGCTCGCTGCAGCAATTCATTGACCATAATCCTGAGCATCATTACTTCCATTTTTCGGACGAAGAGAAACAGCAGTTAAAACCAATGGCATTGTTTGACCTGCTGGTCAATAATGCTGACCGCAAGGCGGGCCATATTTTTTTTGATGACCGCAATCACCTGTGGGGGATCGACCATGGATTGTGTTTTCATGTGGAAGAGAAATTGCGAACAGTCATCTGGGATTTCGCAGGCCAGGAAATTCCCCGGGCATTACTGGAAGATATTTACAGGCTGGATGGACTCCTAATCAAAGACAGCCCTCAATACCTGGAACTCTCCCGGCTCATCCGGGCGCGTGAGATAACAGCGCTGCGCAAACGCTGCCAGTTTTACCTGAAAAGCCCCCTTTTCCCATATCCCCCGGATGACCGCCGCCCATTCCCCTGGCCCCCGGTGTAACATCCTTTATAATTACCCAACAACTTGGAGGAATACATGAATGAAGTCAGGCTGGTGCTGGTTGGTTTTGGCAATGTGGGCAGGGCATTTGCCCGCTTGTTGCAGCGGAAAAGCAAGCTTCTAGCTTCGGAATATGGCATGGAATGGAAAATCACCGGCATCGCCACCGGCCGGCACGGCATGGCAATCGATCCGCAGGGATTGGATGTTGACCGGGCTGTTGCTCTGGTGGAAAGCGGGATGAGCCTGGATGTGCTCAACAAAGGTGAAACACTCGCTGATATGCTCGGGTTCATCCAGGCTTGTCCCGGGGATATCCTGTTCGAAAATTCACCGGTAAACTACGATACCGGGCAGCCAGCTATCAGCCACCTGCAGGCGGCGCTGGAAAAGGGGATGCATGCTGTTACCGCCAACAAAGGCCCGGTAGTGCATGCATTTAATGACCTGACCCAACTGGCGCGAAAAATGGGAAAGCAATTCCGTTTTGAATCCACGGTGATGGATGGAGCCCCGATCTTTTCGCTGCACCGCTCCACCCTGCCGGGTGCTGAGCTGCTGGGTTTCACCGGCATCCTGAATTCCTGCACCAACCTGTTGCTGGAGAGGATGGAAAGCGGTGAAACGCTGGATGAGGCAGTTAAATACGGTGCATCCATCGGTATTACCGAAACAGATCCATCCGGGGATATAGACGGTTGGGATGCTTCCATAAAAGTGGCTGCGTTATCGACTGTCCTGATGGGTATCCCGCTCAAACCGCAGGATGTGGAACGTGAAGGCATCCGCAGCATCACACCTGCCATGCTGGCTGAAGCAAAACAGGCAGGCGAGCGCTGGAAGCTGGTCTGCCGTGCAAGGCGCACCGCTGGCGGCATTCAGGCTTCAGTAAAACCGGAAAGGGTGAGTTCAGGCTCGCCCCTGTACAGCGTGAGCGGCACCAGTTCGTTTGTGGTCTTCGAGACGGATGTACTGCCTGGTTTGGGCGTGCTTGAGTCAGACCCCGGACCGGAAACCACTGCCTTTGGGCTGCTGGCGGATATGCTCAATATCTACCAGCCGAGATAACAATGACCGCAATTTACCTGGGATTGGGTTCCAACTTGGGGGACCGGCTGCAGAATCTGCAAGAGGCTGTCCGGCTGCTTGCGCCGGAAGTGCAAGTCAGCGGGCTTTCTTCGGTGTACGAAACCGAGCCGTGGGGGTATACCGACCAGCCCAGGTTTCTCAATTTGGTGCTGGCAGCGGAAACCAATCTTGAACCGCAGGAACTCCTGGTTCACCTGAAACAAATCGAAGCCGAACTCAAGCGCGAAGCCACATTCCGCAACGGGCCGCGCACCATTGACCTGGATATCCTGTTCTACGGTAATTTGGTAATGAATACTCAAGACCTGGTTATTCCACACCCGCGCCTGGCGGAACGGGCATTTGTGCTGGTGCCGCTGGATGAGATTGCCCCTGGATTTGTTCATCCCGTGTTGCACAAGACCGTGCATGACCTGGCCGGGCAAACCAATACCTCCAGCGTTTCGCTTTTCCAGAGAGCAACACCGGATTGCCCGCAAGAGGTGCTGAAATCGCGCACAAAACTCACCTTCCCACTGGCATGGGGCAGCCGGACTTTTGTGATGGGAATCATCAACGTCACGCCGGACAGCTTTTCGGGTGACGGGCTGCTCAGCCAGCCGGACACGGTCAAGGCTGCAGTTGAGCAGGCTTGCAGGTTTATCCAGCAAGGCGCCGATATCCTGGATATCGGCGGTGAAAGCACCCGCCCCGGGTCGCAGCCGGTGGAGGCCGGGGAAGAGATGCAGCGGGTTGTACCGGTCATCCGGGCGATCCGCCAGCTTGGTTTGCCGGTTATCCTGTCAATCGATACGTATAAAGCCAGCGTGGCTGAAGCCGCCCTGCAAGCCGGGGCAGACTGGATCAACGATGTTTGGGCGCTGCGGGGGGATCCTGACCTGGCTCCTGTTGCGGCGGACCATAGTGCCCCCATTATCCTGATGCACAACCGCAGCAAGCCCAATGATGCTACCCTTGACCTGCGGCTGGGGGGGCGCTACGTGGGGGCAAAGTATGATGACCTGCTGGGGGAAATCCGGCAGGAGCTTCTGGAAAGCGTTAGCCTGGCCCTGGGTGCTGGTGTTGCAAAAGACCACATCATCCTGGATGCGGGCATCGGTTTCGGGAAAACGGTGGACCAGAACCTGGAACTACTCAACCGCCAGAATGAGATTTGTGCGCTGGGGTACCCGGTGCTTCTGGGACCTTCGCGCAAGTCGTTCATCGGGTACACGCTTGATGCCCCGCCGGGCCAGCGCCTGGAAGGCACTGCTGCTGCAGTAGCGGTAGGGATCAGCAGGGGGGTGGATATCATCCGGGTGCATGATGTGGCGGCGATGGTAAAAGTGGCTCGCATGACAGATGCGATTGTGCGCCGAAAGTAGCAGGAAAAGAAATGCCCGGAATAAAACCAGGCTTTCTTAAAGATTACCCGTTCCAGTTTATCCACCCAATTCTTGTCTTGATGCCTGATCTCGATATCCTGGTAGGGTTATATGATATCCCTTAACCAGTATGTTAAACTTACCCAGGGATTTGATGCTGAAATAGATCCTTTTATTCGTATAGGTTCAAGGATTATTTGATCACATGGTGAATTTATGTTAACCGAAACTGTTCTGAACGCTGCGATACCACGCGGTTTGCTGGAACGCTTTCGCAAGCTGCCCAAAATCGACCTGCACCGCCATCGTGAAGGGTCTATCCGGTTAGGCACCCTGCTTGAACTGGCTGCTGAAATACCGGGCTTGCCTTTCAGAAAGGATGAGCTGCCCCGGTTGGTGACCCTGCAGCCGGAGGATGCACATACAGCGGAGGTTTTCCTGGGAAAATTCGGGGCGCTGCGCCATTTTTATGTATCCAGAGAGATCATCCAGCGTACCACGAGGGAAGTGATTGAGGACGCTGCTGCTGACGGAGTGGTTTACCTGGAATTGCGCGTAGCCCCGGCTGCCCTCACTGCTGCAGGCGCAGGCACATACGCCCAGGTGCTGGATTGGGTACAGCAGGCATCACACAAGGCTGAGGAGGATACTGGCAATCTAGTGCAGCTGGTGGCATTGATGAACCGGCATGAATCCCTGGTCGAAGCTGCCAGGTTTATAGACCTTATTGTTGAGCGGAAGGATGACGGGTATTGTGGTATTGACCTGGCAGGCGACGAAATGCATTATCCGGGGAGAGAGTTTATCCCCCTGTTTGAAAAAGCCAGGAAATCTGGTCTTGGGGTGAGTATACATGCCGGGGAGTGGGGACCAGCAGAGAATATCCAGGCGGCTATGCTGGAATTCCAGGCAGACCGGATCGGGCATGGAGTTCGGGTCCTTGAATCATCTGAAACCATCGAGCTTGCCCGCAGCAGGCAAACCCCGTTCGAGGTGTGCCTGACATCGAACGTCTTGAGCGGAGTTTTTCCCAGCCTGGACAGCCACCCGGTCAAGGAAATGCTGAAAGCCGGGCTGCAAGTAACCCTGAACACAGATGATCCAGCTATTCAACAGTCAACACTATCTGATGAATTAGCGCTGGCAGTAAGCAGCTGCGGCCTTTCCAGCAAGCAAGTGGGCGAGTGCATGCTGAACGCTGCCAGGGCTGCCTACTTGCCTGAGCCCGCGAAAGCCACCCTTGTTCGAAGCCTTCAGGAAGGCTGGAAAGACATTCTCCTGCCAGATTCTGCTGCCGGTCAATAGAACCATGAAAGGTGAAATCTGGTAAGATTGATGTATTCTCGACACAAGCAATGAGGTAATTGTATGCATATTCTGGTAACAAACGATGACGGTATCCAGGCGCCCGGTTTGATTGCCCTGGCTTTAGCGTTGCAGCCCCTCGGAAAGGTTACAATCGTAGCGCCGGACCATAACTGGTCTGCATCAGGGCATGTCAAAACCCTGCACCGTCCCCTGCGCGTGAAACAGGTCACTCTGTGTGACAACACCACTGCTTATGCCTGCGATGGCGCTCCCTCCGACTGTGTTTCACTGGTGATGCTCGGGCTGCTGCCGGAACCGGTGGATTTCGTGGTTTCGGGCATCAACCCGAACGCCAACCTGGGGCATGATATCACCTACTCCGGCACGGTAACCGCCGCTATGGAAGCCTGCATCTGGGGGGTCCCTGCAATAGCAGTCTCCCTGGATACACCCGGAGACCTGGAAGGCCAGGTTGATTACACCGGCGCAGCCTGGGTTGGCAGCAAGGTGTTGGAAGCTGCCATCAAGCACGGGCTGGATAAGGAGATTATCCTCAATGTAAATGTCCCCTACCGCCCGGTTGAACAGCTGGACACCTTCCATATCACCCGCCAGGGTTTGCGCATTTACCAGGATGCACTGCTCAAGCGTGAAGACCCGCGCGGCCAGCCTTATTATTGGATCGGCGGGGATGCCCCGACTGGGGTGCATGAGCCGGGAACCGATATCGGCGACCTGGCGGAAGGCTTTGTCACCATCACTCCCATCCAGCTTGACCTGACCGCCCACCAGGCGATCGACCAGCTGGCACAATGGGATTGGCTGGGAGATGACCAGGTTTAACCTGGTTGCATTCCTTTTAGCGCAATACTATAATACAAGAAGGTTGGGCAAGATGAACCAAAAAAATCACCCGGAGGATGCAATGGATTTCACTGTTCGTGAGTGGATGATGACGTTGATCGTTGAAATTGACCCGGATGCAACGGTTAAAGAAGCATTGTCCCTGATGCGCAGGCGCTACATTAATAGCCTGGTTGTGAAGAAAACCGAAACCAATCCCGAATATGGGATTGTGACAACGGTTGATGTATGTGACAAGATCATCGCCCAGAATCGTGACCCATCCAAGCTGAAGGTGAGGGATATTATGACCTCACCGCTCATTTCTATCAGCCAATCCGCCAGTATTCAGGATTGCGCCAAACTCATGATGGCATTGAAGAGCCGCCATCTTCCCGTACGGGATGATGAGACCGGCGAATTAATCGGGATGATTTCCGCCACCGATTTCCTGGTCATTGCCGAAGCAATGGCATCGTAAGTCCCGTCTTCTTACCAGCCGCACCGGAAAACAGGTGCGGTTTTTGTTTTAACCGGGATTTGCTTACACATTATTCACCTTGTTGATTCCGGGTTTCTGTCGTTTATAATTATGTCGATGAAGCACTCCATCCGTAAAGCTCTGCTCAGGCTGATCCTGTTTCTGTTGATCACAATGATGCCCACTGCCAGTGTTTTGGCGCAGGATGAAACCGGTGTCACCACACCGTGGGACCTGATCGCCCAAACCAACAGTATGCGGGCTGCCTATGGCTACCCGGCACTTACCACCGATGGCATCCTGATGGCAACCGCCCAGGCAGCCGCTGAGATCATGGCGAGCCTGCAGTCCTGTTCGCACCTGGTGTATATGGGTTATCCCTCCGCATCAGAGCGGGCGATGGCAGCCGGTTACGGGGGCGGGGCAACTGCATTTGTAACCGAGAACATCGCCTGCGGCAGCGGAGATATGCCTGACCTGTACTCCAGTTATTGGGCAGATTACGAGCATATGCGCCCGGTGAATGGCCCCCAGGCCGGGCTGTATGCCCATGTTGGGGCAGGGGCTGCGCAGGACGCCAGCGGCTGGTGGTATTACGTGCTGCATGTCGGGTACACCAGCGGCTCCTATGCCATCAGCTCCCCCATGCCGACCCTGCCGGGCGGTACAATCATGCCCACCTCGGACCAGAGGGTTATCGCAATTGTTACAGCTACAGCGCTGAGCGACGGTTCGATTGTGCATGTAGTCCAACCCGGGCAGACGTTGTGGGGAATTGCTGACACCTACGGTATTACCATCGATGAGCTCAAGTCCTTAAACGGCATGGCCACCGATACTATTTATGCTAACCAGAAGCTGACCGTCCGCAAAGCATTCACTCCCACTGTTTCGCCCACCATCACCCAGACACCCAAACCGCCGACCCAAACCCCCAGGCCGACCAACACCCCGGCTCCGCCTACTGCAACCCGCCCGCCGACGATTACACCCACCCCAACCAGAGTACCGCTGTTCCCTGAAAGCTCGTTCCTATCGGGAAACCGGCGCATCCTGGGGCTGGGGATCATTGTGGTGTGTGCAGCTGGATTGGTTTTCGTAGTTTTAAGCGGAAAAAAGAAATAGGACATACCTTAATCAGAGAAGGCTGTCCATGTATGGAGGACAGCCTCTTGTTTTTTAAATCAAGTTTGCGATTAATTTATCGCCTGCTCTTCACCCTAACGAATTAGAGAACAACCAGGGGCGGCGGGCAGCCTAATTAGCCTGCGATCAAGGCGGCGAAGTCCTCTGCGGTTATACCGGGTGATTCAACCTTGTTTGCATTATAAAACTGTATCACCGTACGGATGACGTCATCCGTAGTAATGGGAAGGGCAGTGAAAGCTTGTTCCAACTCCACCAGCTTCCCAGCCGGAAAGAAGAAGAAGTCTCCAGATATGTGCACATCTTCCAATTTGCCCTCATTGCTGACTGCCGAAAGGCGCATCAACCCGCCCGGCGCTTTATGCACTTTTTCGAAAACGAAGATGCCTTCGGCAATCTTCACCCGGGTGGTATCCAGCCGGCGGTTGTCATTCGCCAGCAGCCATGCGGGGGTATGCATTTCAAGCATCAGTTCATCCGCTTTTTGCTTGAGCGTATCATCCAGCTGCTTTTCCACAAATGGACCCATCAGCGGCTCGCAATTGGCGACCAGCCTTTCTGCCAGGGCAGAATTTGTCGGGATGTTGCCGGCCTCACGCAGCATGGTGGTCAGGTTTTCGTACATGGTCTTATGCACCTTGTCGCGGAACTTTTCGTCCGGCAGGCGCAGCACTTTGGACATCATTTCGTAATTGAAATCCTGGATGAAATTCCCCACCAGCACCCAGGTATCCTCGATCTGGGCGGCTCCGGTCCCGGAAATCTTGCGTCCGCTGGCGATGATATCATTGACCGGTTTGTATTCAGCCGGAACGCCGAAATCGCGGAAGGTGGCAATGACCGGCTGCAGGAATTTGCGATAAAAATCAGCCACGCTTGCCGGAACGATGGGATTATCCCGGCGCAGTAAGAATTGGAAGAAAAGCTGCTGACCATCCAGGTAAACAGCCCCTCCACCGACCTCGCGCCTGAAGACCGGGATATCATTCTGCTGGGCAAATTCGAGGTCAATTTCCTTTTGGGCATCCTGGTGGAAGCCGATGCAAACATACGGGGTTGCAGGACGGAGAATGAACAGCCCTTCCCGGCCTAAATGGGCGGAGGCATGATATAGCGCCTGGCTGTATTTCCAGGGTACTGCGTCAAGGAACATATAATCCATCAGTTTAGTTTTCTCCTTTATGAAGTTATGTCCAGTGTTGTAAGACAGATTTTGCCCTGTCTGCCAGCTGCGGCAGGGCAGCCTGCACTTCGCTGCTCAATTCCAGGCCGATAGACACATCTAGCGGCTGAATTCCCAGCAGGTGCAGGTTTTCCGGCAGATGCCCGCGCATTGCAGCCAGCCCCAGCACTTCCTGAAAGGTGACCTGGTGCTGCGAGAGTTTAACCCCTGAGTAAAGTGGGATCTCCTCTTTCCTGAGTTCAACCAGTGTTCCGGGAGGCTTCCCGGCGTCCACCGCATCCAGGATTAGCAGATGGCTGCACTCTTCCACGATCATCAACAGGTTTAGCCCAAGCACGCCCCCATCGAGCAGTTCAAACCCGATGGGAAGGCCGGGCTGGGTGCCAAGCAGTTCAAGAGCCCTGACACCCAGCCCTTCGTCGTTATTCAGAATATTCCCCAACCCTAATACTACCCGGCGCGTTGGCTGCGGCATAATGGGTCAGTGCAGTAAAACGTTCAACCCGATGCCGGCTTCGCCAAGTGACTTGCCGCTGGCATCCACCATGTGGACGGCGCAGGCCATACAGGGATCAAAGGAATGGATGGTGCGCAGAATTTCCAGCGGCCATTCGGGTTTTTCCAGTTTGGTGCCTACCAGTGAAGCTTCGTATGCACCCGGCTGCCCAAGGTGGTCCCTGGGAGATCCGTTCCAGGTGGTCGGAACCACCATCTGGTAATTGTCGATCTTGCCGCCCTGGATCACGATCCAGTGTCCCAGCGCACCGCGCGGGGCTTCCATGTACCCGAAGCCCTGGGCATTCGCAGGCCAGGTGTGCGGTTCCCACTTTTCGCCGTTGAATGTATCGGTATTACCGGCTGATATTTCTGCAACCAGGTCATTGTAGTAAGTGCGCAGGCTGTCGGCGAAGACCTTGGTCTCTATTGCCCGGGCGGCTGTGCGTCCGAGGGTGGAGAATACCGCCGTGATGGGTACATCCAGGGTTTTCAAAACCAGGTCAACCAGTTCCTTGGTCTGGGCATGCCCGCTTGCATACATCGCCAGCACCCTGGCCAGGGGACCGACTTCCATGGATTTCTCCGACCAGCGGGGTGACTTAAGCCAGGAGTATTTCTGTTCAACCTCGAGCAATTCATACGGTGGTTTGGGCCCGGTGTAATTGAAAGCGGTTTCTCCGTTCCAGGGATGCAGCCCGACCCCGTCCCCATCCCCGTATTTGTACCAGGAGTGGGTAATGTATTCCTGCATCAGTTTGAAGTCATTCGGGTCGGGTTCCTGGATGTTAGCCAGGTCCCGGTTCAGGATGACTGCCCTGGGCACCAGGAACTTGGAGGTATCCCAATTGTCCTCACCGGGGAACTCGCCCCAGGTAAGGAAATTACCCAGACCTTCTCCAATGCCGCCATACTCGAGGTAATACGGTGCTATTGCCAGCAAGTCGGGAATATACACCTGGTCCACGAAGGTGATCATGCTGTCGATCGAATCGCTGATGATCGAAAGCCGTTCTGCATTCAGGGCAGTGTCACTGTTCAGGTCAATTGGCATGGGCACGCCGCCCACAACAAAATTGGGGTGGGGGTTCTTGCCGCCGAAGATGGTGTGGATCTTGGTGGCTTCTTTCTGCCAGTCCAGGGCTTCCAGGTAGTGGGCTACTGCCAGCAGGTTGATTTCGGGTGGTAGCTTGTAGGCCGGGTGTCCCCAGTAGGCATTGGCAAAAATGGATAACTGCCCGCTGTCGACAATTGCCTGCACCTTCTTTTGCACACCGGTGAAGTAACTTGGCGAAGCATTATGCCAGGGTGATATGGATTGCTGGATAGATGCAGTTGCATCCGGGTCAGCCTGCAAGCTTGCCACCACATCCACCCAGTCGAGGGCGTGCAGGTGGTAGAAATGCATGACGTGGTCATGGACATACTGCTGGGCGATCATCAGGTTGCGGATCAGGTTGGCCGTTTTCGGGATCCTGATTTTAAGGGCATCCTCAACCGCGCGAATGGAAGCAAAAGAATGGACCGTGGTGCACACTCCGCAGGCGCGCTGGGTGAATGCCCAGGCCTCGCGCGGGTCGCGGCCTTTCAATATTGTCTCTATGCCCCTCACCATGGTGCCTGAAGAGTATGCCTGGTTGATCACATTGTTTTCATCCAGGGAGGCCTCGATGCGCAGGTGTCCTTCAATACGGGTAATTGGGTCAATAACAATTCGTTCTGGCATGGTTTACCTCTCTTCCAGGGCATCTGCAACCATTTGACTGAGCCCTTTCACTTTGATATCAAGGTTAAAGTGCTGTACACAGTCGGTGAACTGCAGCCGGCAGTTGGAACAGCTCATTACCACTGCATCTGCGCCGACTGCTTTCATCTGGTCGATTTTCAATTCGAAAGCTGCATAGCGCACAGGGTCAGCTTCTTTGATGGCAATTACCCCGCCGCCACCGCCGCAGCAGATGGCCTGCTCTTTACTGGGCGACATTTCTTTGAAGGAATTCGGCGCCAGGATCTTGAGGATCTCGCGCGGCTCTTTGATGTGCCCGCCGCGGCGCTGGATCTTGCAAGCGTCATGGAAAGTGATCACACCGTTATCGAATGCACCAGCTTTGAGTTTGATTTTTCCTGAACGCACATACTCTCCGATTAATCCAACGATGTGGGTGATCTCGATCCCGGCTGGAACTTCCATCATGTTATAAGAAGTCCAGCGCAGGGCATCGTAGGCATGCCCGCACTCGGTGACGACGATCTTCTTCACGCCCAGTTCTTTGGCGGCGTCAAATATGCGCTGCATGAACATTTTTGTGCGCTCTTCGCTGCCCTCATAAAAACCGAAATTCACTACTTCACGACCTGCGGTGCTCAAGGTCCACTTCTCACCGGCAGTGTTGAGGATTTTGGCGATGGCTGCGATGTTCTCGGGGAATTTCATCACTTCAATGGAGCTGAATACAACCAGGGTATCGGCGCCTTTGACATCGACCGGGATATCCACTTCCCACTCATCCGCAACCCACTCGATGCGGTCATCGTAAACATCATCCGTGACACCCAGGGGGCTGCCTTCCTCAACCTGCTTGTTGACAGCTTTCATCAGGTCATCTGGAACCACACCGGCATTAGACATACTGGTGCGGACTTCGTGGATGAGGGGGCCAAGCTGCAGCCCCATCGGGCAGACCATTGAGCATTTGTTGCACATGGTGCAGGCTTCATAGACGATCTTGCTGAATTTTTGAATGTCTTCATCGGTGACAGGTTTATCCACGCCTAGGGCCAGTTTGATCTTGCCAGACAGGGTAAAGCGCTGTTCGTAAGCCCTTTTTAGAAGTTCGATTTTCCAGACAGGAGCGTACTCCGGATTCCCGGTGGCAACATAGAAATGGCACGCATCTGCACACATTCCGCAGCGGGTGCAGGCTTCCAGTTGTGCAGCCACATACCCGCCGGTTTCTTTTACAAAAGTATTCATTGCAATATTGGATATGGTTTTCACGCTGCACCTCCTACGGTGAGACCGACCGTTTGCCAAAATCCGCCCCATGGATTGCCTTCGAGAAGAAATAGAAGACAAAATGGGATATGCGGCTGATCGGGATCCAGATAAGCATGACATTCACGCTCAGCATGTGCAGGCTGAACAACACCTCATACCTGAAGAAGAGATGGTGAGTCATCATGTACCCGGTTACCATGGGCAGAAATACGAACAGCAGGTTCAGCCATTCCGGCCAGCCTGAAATCAGGCGCATAACCGGGTTGGTCAGTCTGTGGATGAACAGGACGATCATAGCCACAATGGCAACAGCTGCCAGCCAATCCACAATTGGCAGCGGTAAAGTCGCCCAGCCAAAACCAAGCAGGCTTTTCCAGACCAGCATATGGGCGGTTCCGAGGATCAGGACAACAAACAGGCCCAGGTGGAATAATCCACCGGCGATGTAGATGATGGGGTTGCGTTTGAAGGTATCTTTCACCCAGGGGATAAATGGCCAAATCAAAATTCCTTTCAGGAAGGAAATTGCGGCTCCCTCGACCTTGCTGCCGCGGGGCGGCACACGGTCTTTCGTCCAGCCCAGCATAATGATGCGGGCAATGCGGTAGGCCATACCAGCAATGAAAACCAGCAAGGCAACTTTGAAGAAGGGTCCGCGGGCAAATTCAAGAACAGCAGTCCAGTTCATGGGAACCTCCTATTCCTCTTCTTCTTTATCGGCGGAATGGGCTGCTTTCTTTTGGGCTACATTTGCCATTCCCACACCTGCTGCAATTGCTACACCGGCTGCAACCGCAGCAGCAGCAACCGTACCAGTTGGCTTGGAAATTGGCGCCGACTGGCCCTGGTAGAAACCGCCCCCATCCCAGAAGTTCGGTTCAGAACACCCCAGGCAGGGATGCCCGGATTGGATGGGGAAGGAAAGCCCGCCGCTCCATTTCAGGGTTGCGCATGAGTTGTATGTGGTCGGTCCTTTGCAGCCCAACTTATACAGGCAGTATCCCTTCTTTGCACCTTCATCATCGAATGACAGGGCAAATTTACCGGCGTCGTAAAACGGGCGGCGCAGGCAGCGGTCATGGATCGCGGTACCGTAAAAGTTTTTTGGCCTGTGCAGTGCATCCAGTTCTGGCAGGGTGCCGAAAACGAGGAACTGTGCCAGCACACCGGTAAATACTTCCGGTATGGCCGGGCAGCCAGGAATATTGACCACGGGTTTATCTTTGATGACTTCATACACACCAAGCGCACCGGTCGGGTTTGGTTTTGCCCTGGGCAGGCCGCCGAAAGCGGCGCAGTTGCCAGTGGCAACAATGGCGGCTGCGCCGGCGGCAGCTTCGCGCAACAGTTCCATCGAACTCTTCCCGCCAATGGTGCAATAAATGCCGTCATCCAGGTCCGTAACACTGCCTTCGACCACCAGGATATACTGACCGGCATACTTTTGCATGGCTGCCAGTTTGGCTTCTTCGGTTTGGAAACCGGCTGCGGCGGTGAGGGTTTCGTGGTACTCAACGGTGATTTTGTTCAAAACCAGGTCTACCAGGGTGGGTGACTTGCTGCGGGTCAGGGCTTCGCTGCAGCCGGCGCAATCCTGGAATTCCATCCAGATCACAGGCAGGCGCTGCTTTGTCTGCAGCGCTTTTGCGACCATCTCGATGGTGCCATGTTTCATTGGAACCTGGACTCCTCTGACATCAGTGAGACCTTCAATGGGAGGCAGCATTGTGAAGGACATCGCCCCAGCAACCAGGCCGCAAAATTTTAAGAACCCGCGCCGGGACATGCCCTCTTTCTTCAACTCGCTGCAAATGGAATCTTCTGCCATTGATCCCTCCTTTTCAGTTGATCAGAATGGCTTAACAATATTTTCTGCGCATGTGCATGCTGCAGTTTGGACTACCGCTAATGTTCTCAGGAGCAGGTGATATTTTCAGCTTCCAGTTTTGCCTGATAGGCTGCGATTCCCTCTGCCCCAAAAGCCAGGTTACCTACCTCGTTCTCCCAATCGGTTGGCTGCATTTCGGCCACCCAACCTTCACCATAGGGATCTGAAATGGCCAGGTTGGGATCGGTAACGAGCTTTTCATTGGCCCGCAGGACGACCCCCGATAGCGGAGCCGGAACCGGGCCGACGAATTTGCTGCTTTCGAGGGTAGCCAGGCTTTTTGCCTGCTTAACTTCCTGCCCAATGTTCTTGGCTTTTACCGTCAGGGCAGCCAGCTTCCCTCCGGAGAGTTTGGCCGCAACGGCAGTAATGCCAACCCGGTAAACACCCCCTTCGAGGGGCTTTGCCCAGACATGTTTCTCTACCAGGTAATACAGGTCATCCGGTAAGTTGAATCCGCGAACATTTGACATATCTCCTCCTTTTATCAAGCAGAATCTAGAATGTGAGCACTGTCTTGCAGTCTTCAGCGATCTGCCACATGGACGCCCCGCCGACCATTTTAACGCCTTCCAGCAGGTCAGAGGGCTGCATATCGTGCAGTTCGGTCGAGGCGGTGCAGGCCAGGAATTCAACACCGGCATCCAGCGCGTCCTGGATGAATGCACTGACCGGTTTCCCGCCCTCTTTCGGGAAAATAGTCTCTGCCATGCCTTTCTTGAGCAGCAAGGTGCCGTCAATGGTGAAGAACATGGTCACTTCATACTCCATGGCTGCTGCCAGGCTGGCGAAGAAGAAGGGAGTAGCGCAGCGGCGGGGTGTGTCGGGACCGCTGGTCATTATGATCATTACTTTATCATCTGCCATAATCTTTCCTCCTGAGGTTAGAATGCCAGGGTGATTGCGTTCTGGCTGGCGAAATTAAGGAAGGTGGCAGCGCCGCCAATCTCAATGCCGTCAATGAGTTCTTCTTTCTTGATCCCCATCACATCCATGGTCATCTGGCAGGCGATCATGCGGACCCCACCTTCTACAGCCAAATCCAGTAATTCGCTTAATTTGGCAACATTGCTTTTCCTCATCCAGCCGTTCATCATGCCGGTTGCCATGGCTGTCATGCCAGGCAGCGCACCAACCAGGTTGGGGATGGACATCGGCATGGCAGGATTTGCCACCGGTACAACTTTTAGCTTATCTGCATTGCCTTTCTTCAGTATCTGCAATCCAAAGAAGGTGAAGAAAATCGCCGCTTCCATATCCAGCGCAAGCGCTGCAGTGGAAAGGATCATTGGGGGGTAGGCCGCATCCATGCTGCCGTGGGCGGCAATGATTGCCAGTCGTTTTGCGTCTTCTGCCATGAGGTTTCTCCTTTTACTTGGTTTTCTTGATAAAGAAAATGAATTTGCCGCCATCCTGCTGAGATTCAAGCAGTTCATGGCCGGTCTTCTGAGTCCAGGCGTTCATATCGCTGGAAGAGCCTGGATCAGTGGCAATCATCTTGAGTACCTGGCCGACCTGCAAGGCGTCAATTGCCTTTTTGGTCTTGAGGATAGGCATAGGGCATGCCAACCCACTGCAATCTAGGGTTTCATCGGGTGTTACGGACATAATTATTCTCCTTTTGTTTTTATTATTTCAGCGTTGTTGTGATGGAACTTAATTCTGCGATGCGCTGTAACCGATCTACTAATTCTGACCGCTCACAAATGAAAGATTGGATTGTTTCCGCAACCCTGGGTGTCCATTCTTTCACTTTTTGCTGTTGTTGTTTATTTAAGACAGGGATGCCTTCTTCCGCCTCACTTAATTGGTTCAGGGGGATGCTGTAGCTACGGGCGATCTGTGCAAGGCGGATTTCCTTGTGATCCTGGCGGGCTCCGGCTGCATAGAATTGTCCGGATACAGCCCAGGCAGACATCCTCTGGTTGATCACAATTGGAGCCCGAAAATAACATAGCCCTGCATGGCAGATGTGAAATGCATTCGGGCTGGCAGTGCGGGCAGCTACCCGGCACCAGGATTCCTGGCATGCCTTTATGCCGCTTTCATTCTCCAGGATCAACTTGCAAAAAGGATTGGCAATAGTTGGCCTGGTCAGAGGAGAGCCTTTCAGGTTGACCGTAACCGCGCCGATACCCAGGATGCCTGCATAGATATCTTGAAGCCGGGTTACACAATCAAAGGGAAAATCCAGCAACGAAGGTACGTCTTCACTGGAATTTTCATCGTTTTTCTCTTCCCCCAGTAAACGCTGGATTTCAGCTGCCTGGAACCGCCACTGGTTCCCGATCTTGATGCCTTTTAATCTTCCATCATTCAACATCCTGTAGACCGTAATCCGGTCTACCTTTAATAACTCCTGGATCTCCCTGGCGGTAAGCAACTCGGACATATTGTTATATGTTGATATAGAATGTTATACGTTGTCATAATAGCACTTTGAATTATCGAGAATCAAGTGACATTTGCATAAAAAACATATGACATTTGTCGCAAGGGGTGAAAATATACACCAGCCCGGGATACCCGGACTGGCGTGTTGAAAGTTAGATCATAAAATCTTCGCCGCGCCAGGTACCCTGTTCGGGTGTGTGAATACCCTCAATGACATGCTCCTGTGCAGCCTCGTCAGGGGCATGCTCTTCTTCCATGTGCAGGTCGATCTGCTTTTCCAGTTCTTCGAGGCGTTTCATTACTGCTGTGATGGCCAGGCCGATGGTATCGGGCAGCTGGTCATGGTGCAGGTCTGGTGTGGTTTCTTTTGGCTGGCTGCGACGCACGATTTGTCCGGGTACGCCTACCACCACGGAATCTGGGGGCACGTCTTTCACCACCACCGCGTTAGCCCCAATACGGCTGTTTTCGCCGATTGTGATAGCCCCCAGTATCTTGGCTCCAGCTCCGATCACCACATTATCTTCGATGGTGGGGTGGCGTTTGCCCTTCTGCAGGCTGACACCGCCCAGAGTTACCCCGTGGTAAATGGTCACGTTGCAGCCTACTTCAGCTGTCTCGCCGATTACCACACCCATACCGTGGTCGATAAACAGGCTGCGGCAGATCTTTGCCCCGGGGTGGATCTCGATCCCGGTCAGCCACCGGTTGACGTGTGAAAGCACCCTGCCGAAGAATTTCAAACGATGGGTCCAAAACCAGTGTGCCACCCGGTATCCCCAGATGGCATGCAGCCCGGGATAGGTGAAGAACACCTCAAACCCTGAACGGGCAGCCGGGTCGCGTTCAAAAACTGCCTGGATATCTTCGTGCATACTGCCGATAAAAGAGCGAGCCATCATCCTTCTCCAATCCCGTGGTCAGTTTGCCAGGTCTGCAAATAGGGGTGTGCTGAGGTAGCGCTCGCCAAACGATGCGATGATGACCACGATCAATTTTCCTGTATTCTCTAGGCGGTTGGCCAGCTGCAGCGCAGCCCAGGTAGTTGCACCGGAGGAAATGCCAACCAGTAAACCTTCGCGGCTTGCCATGGCACGGGCGGTGGCAAATGCATCTTCAGTCGTCACCCGGATGACCTCATCATATATTGCTGTATTCAACGTGGTTGGGATAAAGCCTGCACCTATACCTTGAATATCATGGGGTCCCTTTTTGCCGCCCGATAACACAGGTGAAGCATCCGGTTCAACTGCCACCACTTTAACTGAAGGCTTGCGGGCTTTTAGAACCTCCCCGATGCCGGTAATCGTTCCGCCGGTTCCAACTCCTGCAACGACGATATCGACCTGCCCGTCGGTATCACGCCAGATCTCTTCGGCAGTGGTACGGCGGTGGATGTCGGGATTGGCCGGGTTTTCAAACTGCTGCGGCATGAAGTAGTTTTCATTCTCGGCTACCAGCTGGCGTGCCGTGCGGATAGCCCCATCCATACCCTTCGGGCCGGGGGTAAGTACCAGGGTGGCTCCATACGCCCGCAGCAGCATGCGGCGCTCCTTGCTCATTGTTTCCGGCATGGTCAAAATGACCCTGTACCCGCGTGCAGCGCCAGCCATTGCCAGGGCGATACCGGTGTTGCCGCTGGTGGGTTCCACCAGGACGGTCTTTCCCGGTGTGATACTGCCGGCGGATTCCGCTGCATCGATCATTGCTACACCGATGCGGTCTTTAACGCTGTGGGATGGATTGAAGTATTCCAGTTTGGCTGCTACTACAGCTTTTGCGCCTTCCGTTACGTGGTTCAAGCGTACCAGGGGGGTGTTCCCTACTAATTGTGTGATATTGTTTGCTATTTTCATTTCATTCCCTGTTCCATTTATCAAATTAAATAAAAATCCGGTCCGAGGTTGCCTGGAGAAACGCGGGTTGCTGTCTTCCGCCTTAACCTGAGACCGGGACCAGATATCTGCTGGCAGGCGGAACTACGGCATAACCCGCCCCAAACACAAGCAAGTATTCTTAACCAATTCAAAAAAGAGCTTTTTAGTCATATTTATGTCAATTATATGATAAAAATTCGCCGTGTCAAGATGGGTTAATTCTTGCTATAATCGGGTTGGCCGTTTAGCTTGAGAAGATGCCACACAGATAAACCAGCCGGACTACGCAGTCCTTTCCCCGATTACCGGTTTACAAACCACGGGCTCAATACTGCATTACCAGAACTTACGAGTATGTTAGGATGCAACGTACTTTGCATTTCTTCGTATATACAATAAGACAATATTCAACCGAGAGAAAGCAGGTACTGAAATGAAACCCTATCAAAAATCGCGAATTACCATCGGGGTAATCTTGCTCCTGGCTGGCATCTGGCTGCTGGCGATGATGGTGTTCCCTGAATTGAAGCAGATCGTCCAAATCGAAGCCACCTGGCCGCTGATCATTGCTGCTGCGGGAGGTTTGTTCTTCATCTTTGGTCTTCTATTTGCAACGCCTAACCTGATGATCCCTGCCTGTATTTTGGGAGGGATTGGAGGGCTTTTATACTGGCAGAACCTGACTGGAAACTGGCAAAGCTGGGCGTATGCCTGGACCCTCATTCCGGGTTTCAGCGGGGTGGGTGAGGTGCTGGCGGGCTTGTTCGGGTCGCCGGAACACAAACACGTGTCCAAGGGCTTATGGCAGGTTTTCGTCAGCCTGGTGCTCTTCTTGATCTTTGGCTCATTCCTCGGGCATATCACCTGGCTGGGGTCATTCTGGCCGTTACTCCTGGTGATCGCTGGTGTTTTCATGGTCATTCGCGGAATTTTCAGAAACAGGTAGAACATTCGGAGGGTACATGCGCAAGTCAACGGTTTTTTGGGGAATTGTGGTTATCCTGGCGGGGGTATTGCTGCTGATGAATTCATTCGGCCTGCTTGGTTTTTCAGTCTGGAAGGTATTCTGGCCGGCTTTCCTGATCTTGCTGGGACTCTGGTTTTTGCTGATACCCGTGTTCCGAAAAAAAGTGTCCATTGCCAGCGAGCACATTTCATTGCCAATTGAAAGTACCAGCGAAGCTGAGATTATCCTGAACCACGGAGCTGGCAGGTTAACCATCAATGCAGCTTCGGCAGGGAACAGCCTGCTGGAGGGTGATTTCATGGGCGAAGTGGAACAAAAAGTCCTCCGCAGCGGCAGCCAGGCGAAGGTTCAACTGAACGCACGCGGGGAATTATTTGTGCCATTTGGGAGTTCGCAGGGTTTCACCTGGGATATCGGGTTGAGCCGGTTTGTTATTTACCGCCTGGTGATCCATACTGGAGCCAGTGAATCACGGGTCAACTTGACCGATTTGCAGGTAAAGGAAGTAAGCCTGGAAACCGGCGTCAGCAGCTCTTCCCTGACCTTGCCGGCATCAGCCGGGATGACACGGGTGGAAGTGAAATCCGGTGTGGCTGATGTGAACCTGGTTGTGCCCCAGGGGGTAGCCGGGCATATCAAGGTTGACAACGGGTTGTCCGGGATCAAGGTAGATACCAGCCGGTTTGCCCAGGCTGGAAATTTATACGAATCTGCAGATTTTGCCACTGCAGCCAACCGGGTGGATATTTTTGTTTCATCCCATGTAGGTTCAGTGAATATTCAATAAGTTCAAGGAGCGTTCATTATGTCGAATAAATACTGGCGCGTTTTCCTGGGGATCGGTTTGTTATTGTTTGGGGCGGTAGCTTTACTGCAGGCTACCAATGTGATTGATATTCAAGGAAAAATGTGGGGTTTCTTTTTCGCCGGGCTGTTCCTGCTGGGTGGTGTGATCTTCCTAAGCGTCCTGGCATCTGACCGGAACCAGTGGTGGGCGGCAATACCGGGCTTTACCTTGCTTGGGCTGGGTGTATTGGTAGGGTCCTCATTGGTCAACGAACACCTGGCCCCGTTTGGCGCAACCTTCCTTTTCCTGGGGATCAGCCTTGCTTTCTGGGTGATCTATTTCCTGCAAAGGGAGCATTGGTGGGCATTGATCCCGGCAGGTGTCTTGCTCAGCCTGGCAGCAGTTACTGGCTATTCACAGGTGGAAGAAAGCATGGCCATCGGGAAGTTTTTCAATGGCGGCGGTGTCTTTCTGCTTGGGTTAGGTTTGACCTTTGCCCTGGTGGCAATCCTGCATGGCAAGAAGAACGGAACCACCTGGGCCTGGATCCCCGGCGGCATCCTGATCGTACTCGGGTTCATCGCAGGCCTGGAAGGGACTGAGCTCGGCAAGTTTGTTCTGCCTGCCGGCCTGGTAATTGCAGGCATTTTCCTGATCGGGCGGGAATTTGCAAAGAAAGGAACTGCGGATGAATAAGCGTTTAACCCGCAGCCGCACCGATGTCATCCTGGGCGGTGTTTGTTCCGGACTGGCAAATTACCTTGGCATTGACCCGGTGTTTGTGCGCATTTTCTTCATCCTGGTCGGTATCTTTGGCGGTTTTGCAGTGCTGCTTTACCTGATCCTGTGGGTGGTTATGCCGCAAGAAGGTGCGGTTGAAAGCAGCGGAGCATTTTCCAACCGGGCGCAGCAGGTGGGTACCGAATTCGGCCGGGCTGTCAGCAAGCCAAACCCGGCAGCTGCTGTCTATATCGGAGTTGGACTGATTCTTGCAGGCTTATTTGCGTTCTTGCGCTCATTAAACATCGAATGGCTGCAGTGGCTGGATGGCAGGCTGGTATGGCCGCTTATCCTGATCGTAGGCGGCGGATTTTTGCTCTATAACGCTTTTAAGGAGAAGTAATTATGGAAAACAAACCAAAACGCAGCAGTCTCTTTTGGCCGATTTTTCTCATCGCCCTGGGATTGTTCCTGTTCCTGAACCAGATCGGCGTGTTCAAGGAGAATATGTGGGGATTCCTGCTCAAACTCTGGCCGTTGCTGTTTATCGTCGGCGGTTTAGATGGCCTGTACAAGCGCGATGGCTATACCGGTGCGCTGGTAAGCATTGGGATTGGCACCGTGTTTCTCCTGGCTAACCTGGGCTACTTCACTACAAGCGCTTTTCAGCTCCTGCTGAAGTTATGGCCGGTTTTACTCATCGGCTGGGGTTTTGACCTGCTGCTGCATTCCCGCACAAAAGCCGCCAGTGTGATTGGTATCATCATCGGACTGTTGTTGATAGCCGGTATTGTGTGGTTGAGCCTGTCCACCCTGTTCGGGATCCAGAAATTCAATTCACAGCCGGTGGAGCAGGCGCTGGGATCTGCAAGCGAAGGCAATGTTACTGTCTCTGCTGCGGTCGGCAAGCTGGATATCCATGACGGCGCCGGCAGCGGAAACCTGGTGGAAGGAAACATCGCTGTCACTTCAACAGAGAAGATCAACCCCGAATATTCTGTTAACGATAAGACCGGCTATTTCACCTTGGAATCAGAAGGCGCATCCATCCCGGCGCCATCTTTTGGCGGTAAAAACACCGCTACCTGGGACCTGGCAGTAACATCGGCTGTGCCGGTGGTTCTCTCCAGCCAGATGATTACCGGGGAGCAGGCTATCGACCTGACTGGTCTCGACATCAAAAGTTTTGCTGCTGGAACCATTATTGGCAGCATTGACCTGACCCTGTCAGACCAGGAGGATTTGAGCGGGAGCACAAAAGTGGTAATAGGCGACCTGCATATCCTGGTGCCGGAAGATTTGCCGGTGGTTATCAACCTGGATACCGGATTGACTTCTGTCACCCTCAGGGACGGATTTGTGCGCGAAGGAAGCCTGGTTTATTCTCCCGGCTGGAAAACCGGGCAGGATGCTGTCAACCTGTCGGTGGAAGTGCCTATCGGCACATTTACCGTGGAATATGTTCCCTAAATCAAACACAGGCTGGTATATCCAGCCTGATTTTTTAAATTAGTATCTTCAGCTGGGAACTATTTAAAACCTGCAGCGTCTATAATGGTAGATAAGGAAAATTTTGGAGGACAAAATGAAAAAGAAACTGGTTGTAATTGTATTAGCACTCGTGGCAATGCTTGCCCTTTCTGCTTGCAGTACCTCACCCAATAAACCGTACCCGCAGATCACCGGAAGCGGCACCGGGACGGTGTACCT
>Ga0228536_1000266_pt1 | contig 122154 bp, 95 predicted proteins | sample SJ1Smetagenome_FD_168611 | JGI IMG/M metagenome (GOLD analysis project Ga0228536, IMG submission 168611) | Enriched culture of PCE-dechlorinating microbial communities from Ithaca, New York, USA - SJ1.S | ecosystem: Engineered > Modeled > Simulated communities (microbial... > Unclassified...
GCAGCAATAGGCCATAAAAAAGCCGTGGCGTTTTCCGTGCATGCACGGAAAACGCCACGGTGGCCCCGGGGGGAAGGCGGGGCTCCTTTCGGGGGACGACCGTTGCCCCCGCCTGTCTTGCGGTGACGCTCACCATCACGTCACCGCTCTTCTGTACGTCGCTATTTCTTGGGCTCTGCGTCGGTGTCGCCGAAGCCCACCGCCTCAAGCCACTCCGTGGGATAGCCCACGTTCTTGTAGGTGCCGTCGGGCTGCATGATCATCCCGTCGTAGTACTTGCCCACGAGGGTCCAGCCCAGTTCCCACCAGTCCTCCAGCCCCTTCGTGAGGGTCTCGTTGACGTAACGGGTCACGTAGGCCACGGCCTGCTTGGGATCCTTGCCGTAGAGTTCCACGGCCTTTTTGTCCACCTGGGGAAGTTCCAGGAAGTACTTGTTCTCGTGGAGCCGCTGAGCCTCGCGGATGTCCTCGATCATGTAGCTGAACTTGAGGTCCACCCAGTTGGAGACGAAGTTCCAGGCCCACCATGCGGATTCCCTGTCGAAGACGTGGCGCTTGCCCAGGGTGTAGGGCTTGGGCACTTCCGTGGCGCCCGCGTAGATGGGCATGTAGAGGGTGGAATGCGGTGCGTCCTCGCCGAACCAGAGCACACCCGCGAGCGGGTCGGGCATGTCGGGACGGACCTGCCCCACGAAACTGTAGGAGCAGCGGAAGATGGAGATGGCCCGATCCCAGTCGTTGCCCTTACGGTTCTCGGGGCGCGCATCCTTGGGGGTCTGGTAGCGGTTGGGGTTGCCGAAGGGGCCTGCGGCAAGGCCCTTGGTGAGATCGAAGCGGGTTCCTTCCAGATAGTCCCGGTTGACCGCCATGAGGTCCTGCACGGAGAGCTTCTTGGGAGGCTTGATGACCAGCGGATACTGCTCCGCCGCGGCGGGATCGAGCTTCAGCTCGGGGGCGATGAGGTTGTAGACGCGCCATTCCCGGCGCTGCTGGTAGTAGGGCGATCCATAGGGCTGGGGATTGTAGATCTTGTGGAAGACGAAGGGTTCGCCCTCTTTCCACCATCCCATCTCCTCGGCGAAACTCTTGAGGTTCGAGGAGTACATGAAGTTGTCCTTGTCGTTCCAGTCGATCTCGGCGATGCGGGCCCGGTTGGAGCCCATGGCGAAGCCGTCGTCGGGAATGCGCTGGGCCACCCAGACGGCTCCGGGCTTGCCGCTCTCGGGGGTCCAGAGAGGACCGGGGCCGCAGATCTCGAAGAGCCAGATCTCGCCCTTGGTGTCCGCGATGGAGAGTGCTTCGCCACCGTCGGCGTAGCCGTACTTCTCGGCGAGTTCGCCCATGACCCTGATGGCATCCCGGGCCGTGGCGGTCCGCTGCAGCGCCAGGACCTGGAGCTGTTCGATCATCATCCACGCCTTGTCCTCGTTCAGGTTCTCGTCACGGCCGCTCCAGGTGTACTCGCCTATGATGAGCGATTTCTCGTTCATGAAGGGATAGCCCGTGTGGAAATAGGTGTAGGTCTTCTCCACCTGGGGAATCTCCCCCACCTGGACGAGTTCCTTGTTGGGGCGGGTCATGTAGCAGATGTTCTTGTGGATGGGGACCATTTCGCCGGGTTTGTGGGTTCCTCCGGGGATGACCTGGATGCGGTGATCGTACCACCCATCACAGGTGTGGGTGGTCATGACCGATCCGTCCACGGTGGCGTTCTTGCCCACCATCATGACCGTGCACGCAAACGCGCTCGAAGCGACGAACACCAGCAGTACCGTCAGCAGGGTTCTGCGAAGCCATGTCCCGTTGCGCATGAAAGCATTCCTCCCTTTCTCCTTCGTGATTCCGGTCCGGCACGTCCGAACCGGCTTCCTTCGGAACGCTGCCCCGAAAGGCCGTTCTCCTCTCCGGGCAATTCCGCGTTCTTCCGAAGAATCTCAGGCCATCCCCGCGCCGTCCTCTCCCCTCTTTTTCTCCATCACCCCCGATACAGGAGATGTCCTCCGCCGGCCTTGCCGAAAACGTCACTCGTAGAAGACGCGGTCCTCGGAAACGCCCGAGGGATCACGGAAAAAGGCGCCCAGCCCCTTGTCGACGAGTTCCGCGTACCGGGGCACGCCGGAGACGAGAATCTGCCGCTCCGGTGTCTCCATGGTGTTGAAGGTCTCCAGGGTCTGGAGCACCGTCGAGGCATGGCGCCCCACCCGCACCGCGATGGGCCAGCCGCTGTCGTCCATGGGGGCGTAGAGCAGGCCGTGCTCCCCCGCCTTCTTCACGAACTCGTCCTTTCCCTCCAGGAGCAACGCCTCGTCGGTGATGCCCCGGATGCGGTCCAGAAAGGGTTCCGCCACTTCGAAGATCATGGACATGGCGTCGGAGTTGTCTCCCACCTCGCGGTGGGACAGCCCCCGGAGCGCCACGGGGGAGAACTCCATGCCGATGGGAACGGGAAATTCCTGGGCGGTGAGCACCATGGAGGTCATGGCAGCCACGCCCTGGGCCTTCTCGTGGGCGACGATGGTGTTCTCCACGGGGTATTCCAGCTCCGCCTCGTGGAGATCGATGAACACGTCCACCTTCTCGCTGCGGATGAGTTCCATGAAGGCGAAGGTGGTCCGTTCCGTGAGGAGTCCGCCGGGGCGGCCAGGCCAGGTTCTGTTCAGGTTGCGGATGTCCATGTAGGCGAGCATCTGCTTCGTCGGGTAGTGCAGGTAGACCTCGGGGTCGGGCCAGGAATCGAGGGGGCTGGAACAGCGGTCTCCCATGCGGTAGGTCTTTTCTCCCCAGGGGGTCGGAATCCGGTAGAACGTCGGATAGGCCTCGCCGTTCCGGGTGTAGGTACTGGCGCTCCGGTTGCCCCGGATCACCACGAGAAGCCGCCCCTGCTCCACTCGGGCGTTTTCCACGAAGAGTTCCGCCGTGAGGTTCGCCGCGGGCTCCTCCGGATGGGTGCCGCCGAAGACGAGCACCGTGGCGCCGGGTTTGCCGCTGTCCAGGAAATAGATGTTGCAGTCGTTCACCGTCCCTTTGACGCCGGGATGGTAGTCGCCGAGGGTGCGCACCGCCGTGACTCCTTCTCCGGCCACGACGGGCTCCCGAAAGGTGCGGTGGGCGCGGAATTCCCGCCCGGCCACGACCATGAAGACCACCGTTATCAGAAGGCTCAGGGCCTTCACGAGCAATGTTCTCCGTTCCACGGCGGGCCTCCTATTTCACGCGCAGCAGGCGCAGCACGAAGGGAACGAGGATGATGCAGTAGAGCACCGCGTCCTGGGCGTTCCGGGTCCGGAAGAAATTACGGCACAGCACGACGCCGAAAAGGGCCGTCATGGCATAGTAGGCGGCGGTGACCAATCCATTGAGCGTGATCATGGCTTATCCTCCCAACACGGCGCCGATGCGCGCGCTGTAGACGAGAAAGAGCGTGGCCAGCGCGGCGATGAAGGCCAGCGGCACCAGACAGGTCTTCACGAATCCACTCCAGTAGTTCCCCTTGTAGCCGAGTTCCAGCACCGCCGCCCGCCCCACCACCGCCGTGGGAGGCAGGCAGTCCCCCAGGGGCCACAAAACCGCCATGGCCGACAGGGCAACGACCGGATCAAGCCCCTTCATGTTGAAGAGCATGATGAGGGGCACTCCCAAAAGGGGCGCCACCGCGTACTGGAGCATGCCCTCCGAAACGGGGAGGATGAGGAACAGGGTGGCGTAGAGCACCGACAGGGGAAGGGTCACCACCGACAGGGAGATGAGGCCCCGTGCGCCCGAGAGGGCCATCACCTGGATGAGCGCTCCCACCACCACCATGATGCCCACCAGGGGGAGCAGCGCTTCCACGGTGTCGCCGAGGATCTTCCACAGAGGGAGTTTCCTGGGCGAGAGGAGGATCGTCATCCCCGCGCAGAGCAGGAAGATGAGGGGAAGGCCGAGAACGGGCATGGAAAAGGGAGCGAGACGTCCCGCGACCACGAGGAGCGCCAGCAGGAAAAAGGGTGCGAGCACCCGCCCCCACCCCATACCCTGGGGAGCCTCGGGAAGCGCCCGGAGCACCTTCTCCACCTCCACGGGCTTGCTTCCTCCGGCGAGGAAGAACATGGCGAAGAGCGCGCCCGTCACGGAGAGAATGCCCAGGGGAAGGCCGAACCCCGTGTAGGGCATGTTCGCCCCCGCGGCGGCCATCATGGCCCAGAGATTGATGGGCGGTGCGGCGGCGCTCATGGCGGCACAGAGAAAGACGATGGCCACCCGCCGGGTCTCCTCCACGCCCATGGCGGCGAGCACCGCCCCCACGAGGGCACCCACGGTGAGCACGCTCGCCGCTCCCGAGCCGGTGAGCGCCCCGGGAATGAGCATGACCAGGGTAAGCAAGAGCAGGCACATGACCTTCCTCGTCGCGAAAGTGGCGACGATTCTGCGGACGATGAAGGCCACGCCTCCGGACTCCTTCACGAGGGTCATGAAGAACGTGGCGGTGAGAAAGATGAGGCACACGTCGAAATAGGTGAACGTGCCCTCCACGAGGTGGCGGATGAGGGACAGACCGGCGCCGGAGGCGAGGCCACCCGCCACGGCGGCGAGACACATGGAGAGTTCCGTGCTTATCCGGCAGAGTTTGGCCACGAGAAAGGCCCCCACAATGACGGCGAGCACCAGGGACGCATGAGCGAACATGACCGACTTCCTTTCCGGGCATCTCGGACGTTTCCGCCCGCACAGCACCTTCCCCTCTTCCGGGGAGGCATCCCGCGGAGAGGCCTCCCCGGGGGGCGCTTATTTCAGCTCCGCCAGGGCCGCCCCGATGCCCAGGGCATCCTTGACGACCACGAGGGGTTTGTTCAGCTCTTTGGAGTAGGCGGTGAAGAATCCGTCCTTGTCGCTGTCCTCGATGATGAGGATCATATCCGACAGGGGCATGACGGCCTTGATGGAGGCCTCGTCGGAGGCATCGGTCCTGCGGGCCATGCCCTCCACGTGGGCGCCGACGACCAGCATGCCCTCCTCGCGGGCGGCCTTGACCAGTTCCTCGATACGGGCGATTTCCTTGTTCACGTCCGTACCCGCCGCACCCATCCCCTTCATGCTCGTTCCCGTGGTGATGATGAGTGTCTTGTACCCCTTGCCCCGAAGCCCGTCGGCGGTGAGTTTATTGTCGCTGTCCGTGGGCATGAGCTTCGCCTGGGCGCAGGACATCTTCACCATCACCGCTCCGGGGCTCTGTCCGCAGGTGGTGACGGCGATGGGGGGCTCGATGGGGGCCGCCTGAACCGCTACGGCGGCAAAGAGGAACACCGCCGCAAGTGCCAGGCCCGCAAAAATCCTTCCATTCTTTCGTCTCACGAAAAACGCCTCCTTCACTGTTGCGACCTCCGTCGGAAGGCGCCCTTCGAGTGCCTTCCGACGGAGGTCTTCTGTCAGGATTTCTATTTTCCCTTGTTGTTGTTGTACGTCGAGATGAGCTGCCAGTTCAGCTTCCACCAGGTCTGTTCGGTCTTCTCCATGCACTCCTTGGTGAAGTCCGTGAGAAACGCCTTTGCCTTCGCGGGATCCGCCGCGGCCAGCTCCGCCGCTTTCTTGTCGATCTCGGGGATCCGGTCGAAAAAGCTCTTCTCCAGAGGCGCCCGGACCGCCGTGAGGTCCGCCATGGCTTCCTGGTAGCGGCGGTTCACGAGTTCATCCCCCAGGATGAAGGCCCACTGGGTGGACTTGAGGTCGAAGGCGTTCCTGTCGAAGGTGCGCCACGTCTCGGGCGTGTCGGTCACGCCGTTGTAGATGGGAACGTAGCAGGTGGTGTGGGGATTGTCATAGCCGAACCAGAGGATGGTCCGCAGAGGATCGGGCACGTTCGCCCTGGCCTGGGAGACGAAGCTGTAGGCGCAGTCCCATTTGGACACGGGCCGGTTGTAGGGGATCCTCAGGAGCTTGCGCATGTCCTTCGTGACGAAGGGAGTCGCCAGGGGGCTCTTCACGGACTTGTCGCCGTCCCTGATGAACCAGGCGGGATCCTCGTACATGTCGAAGGGCGTGTCCGCCATGTGGGAGCGGAGCATTTCCATCACATCCTGCACGGAGATCTTCTTCTCGGGCTTGATGGCGAAGGGGTAGGACATGGTCTCCGCGTAGGGATCCCACTCCCGGGAGGGTGCGAGGATTCTGTGGATCGTGTAGAGGCGGTTCCGGATCCACATGGAGGAGAGCGACCAGTCGTCGTTCCCCGTCAGCGGCGAATAGGCCTCCTGCCAGATGAAGGGTTTGCCGCTCGCGGGGTCGTACCACCCCTGGTCGATGGCGAACTGCTGGTAGTTCCCGGAGGCCATGAAGTTGTCCGCGTCCTCGGGGTGCACCTCCCGGATGCGGCTCATGTTGGGCACGACCACGACCATGTCGTCGGGAACTCTCTGGGCAACCCAGATCGCGCCGGGAGTCTTGCTCTCGGGAGTCCACATCATGCCCACGCTGCGCAGCTCGAAGATCCACGCCTCGCTCGCGTCGGTGACGGTGAGACACTCCCCCTCGGAACCGCAGGAAGGCAGGAAGCCGTAGGTCTCGGCGAGTTCGCCCATGACCTTGATGGCTTCCCGGGCTGTCTTCGCCCGCTGGAGGGCGAAGACTTCGAGCTGCTCCACGGTCATGATCGCCTTGGCGGCAGGCCGGAAGGTCTTCAGCTCTTCCTTCTGGCCGATGGTGGTCTCGCCGATGGCCACGCCGTGTTCGTTCATGAAGGGATAGCCCACGTGGAAGTAGGTGTAGGTGGTCTCCACCTGGGGAATCTCGCCGATCTTGACGGGACCGCCCTCTTCCTCGGCGGTGATGTTCCAGTAGACATCCGCCATGGCGCCCTTGGGGAAGGTCGCGCCGGGGATGGTCCGAACCTGAGCGTCGTAGAAAGCGCCGTCGGCGGTGTGGGAGGTGATGACCGAACCGTCCACGGTGGCGTCCTTGCCCGCCACGACGTCGGTGCATCCGAAGGCTGTTGCCGCGACAAGCACGAACAACGCGGCGAACAGGCTTCCCGTGAGCTGTTTACGAAGTCCTCGCATGATACATCGCTCCTTTCCCTTTACTCGAAAAATCCAATCCGCCGTGCCTGAAGCAAAGTTCCTACGCTCCCGTCACGGCGTCTGACAGGAAGGAAACACGGAACGCGCCTTTCTCTCTCACCCCCCCTCAGTCGCGAACCCCGGATGGACAGAACACAGCACATCCTGCCCGCCTCATCCCGAAAGCGCACATCCCTCCATACGCCCTGTGCACACAGCCTCTTTCACAAAGCACCCGCTCCCCACGCCGTGAAAGCAGAACGCCGGGCGGTACGCCTTTCGAAAGGACGGCTCATGTTGTTTCGGCACAATGCAAGAGGAAGGTCGCTTCCGCGCCGGTCTTCTCCGGAACCTGCACATGGGACGCGCCATCCCGCCGCTTTGGGCTTCGGGCACGGATCTCGTCGGAATCGAGGAAGTTGTTCCCGTCATCGCCTTCCTCCGGAAGGCGGGGGATGCGTCATGTCTCCCGGAGCGGAGGGACGAACTTCTCCGGAGGGACCACCAGGGGCAGCACGAGGTAGGAGCGTGCGGGGGTTCCTCCCGTGTGGATCGTTCCGTCACCGTTTTCCGGGGAGTTCTCCAGGTCGAGGAACGCGAGGGACGCGTCGGGCCGTGCGGAGAGAACCACCCGAAGGCGCTCTCCCTTGCGCACCAGCGCTTCCAGCGGCGAAAGGGCGACGGCCATCTCCACGGGGTGCCCCGGCGTCAGGGGCTCCGTCCGGGAAAAGCCGTGCAGGGGGAAATACCGCTCGCTCTTCCGCGGATCGAGGCGGCGGAGGCTCCCCCGGAGCCAGCCTCCGGAGAGAGGGCGCCCCTCGGGTGGGTTTTCTCCGGACATTGCCGCGGAGGAACATGCGGTCCCGCCCACGACCTCCACCGCGACGAACACATCCAGCTCCGTCCTGCCTGACGACAGGGAGAGGAACGCCGTGACGGGTCCCGAGAACAGGCTGTCTTCCTCGAAGGGAGCGCTCTCGAAGAGCACTCTTTTTTCCGGCCCGCCGGAGAAGGGCATTTCCGCGGGCGAGGTGGCGTAGGTTTCAAGGGTTCCCACGGCGGCGTTCAGGTAGAACCGCGTCCAGAGTGTCCGCTCGCCGGGCCACAGGGTCTCGCGGCGCACCTCCGGAGAGGATTCTCCGCACCGCAGCAGGACGGGATCGGCGCGACTCTCCCGAAGAGGCAGCCGCTTCAGATGCACATCGAAGAACCGCCGCGGTTCCTCCAGAAAGGCACCGACAAAGAAGGGGTCCAGCGTCGCCGAGGCGGTGAGGAGCAGGCGTTTCTCAGGCGAGAGGGCATTCCGGTACATCTCCAGACTTCCCCGAAGGGTGGAGATTCCCGGAACGGCGCGCCCTCCCGTGAGAAACGGCAGTGTCACCGCCGAGGGCGACAGGGAGTGATTCGCGTAGGCAGGACTGTAAAGGGGTGCGTGGGGTGGGTTTTCGGAGGCGGCAAGTTCCCGGAAGAGGGGAACGTCCGGAGAGAACGAACCGCTCTCGTCCCGGAAGAGGCGGGAGAGTGCGCGCCAGAGCGCCTTCGCGGGAATGCCTCCCGGAAAGAGCAGGTCCCGATAGAGGTCGATGCCTCCCTCCAGGGCGATCACCGCCCGCAGCGAGGGAGGTGCGAGCGCCGCACCCCACCACTGCTCCTGTGCGGCGAGCCCGACGCCCCAAAGCCCTACCGCGCCGTCGCACCAGGGTTGTCCCCCCGCCCATGCCACAAGGTCCGCCACATCCTCGCCGCTGCGGGTTCCGGGAAAAGCCCAGCGCCCGGGGGAGTCCCCGGTCCCGCGGGAACCCGCCAGGAGCACCGCATAGCCGAAGGATGTCCACGATTCGGGGTCGGCACCGCAGGCGAGGAAACCGGGAAGAACGTCTCCGGAGAGAGATGCCCCCGGGGCGGGGAGACTGGACTCGTGCGGACGACTCCGCCGGATGTCGGGGCCGCAGCTTGCGACGACGGGCCAGGGGCCGTTTTCCCCGGGAAGGAAGAGCGTTCCCGAAAGGAACGTTCCGTCCCGAAGGGGTATGCGCACCGTCTCTTCCCGAAGAACAGCGAAGACGCCGTCGGGTGCAGCGACGACAAGACAGAGAACCAGGAGAACCGGAGGCAAAATCCCCAGGAAACGGAGGTATCGAAAACGCCCCCGCGTCTCCGCCGAGGACTGCGCTTCCTTCCTCTCTCTCCGCCGGCTCTCCATCGTACCCGCTCTCCATCCTGCCCGGTCCGTTTCTCTTTCGAGTTTCACCGTTTTTCCGCGAGTGCGAAACTACAGAACGCTCCTGGTTCCTTTTTTCGTCACACTTCGTGACTCGCTTCACGCAGCATTCTACTCTTTCTTTTATTTTCGGCAACACCCGATATGCGTCAAGCACCATCCGCCAAGACACTCTGTATGCCATTCCGTTTTCCGGGGCATGGGCGAAAGTCCTCCGCAGGCTCCAGGAAGACGGAGTGCTCGTAGGGAAACGGTTCGAGCGCTCTCGGCAGGAGCCCGTTGGCCCATGCGAGGAAAAGCCCGTAGTTGATCGCATGCACACCCAGCCGCCGCAGAACGTTCAACCGATGGACGATCTTCAGGCGTGTCGCCATGCATCCCGCGCAGGTGATCACCATGAAGTACTTTCCGAGTTCCTCCTCGGGCGGAAGATCGCGGGCAAAGGAAAATTCCGCATCCATCCGCACGAGCTGCTTGAAAAGCCTCGGAATCTTCACCGTGCCGATGTCGTCCGCCTGCCGATGATGACTGCACGATTCCAGCACGAGAATGCGGGCACCGGGCGGCACGTCTGAGAGCGCCCGTAAACCCCGTATGTACGTGACGAGGTCCCCTTTCTTGCGCCCGAAGAGAATCGAGAAACTCGTCAGAGGCTGATCCTCGGGAATGTCGGCGGCAACCTTGCTGAAGACCTGGCTGTCGCAGATCACCACTTTGGGACGCACCGAAAGGGCACGGTAGAAGGAGAACAGCTCCCGCTCCTTTACCACCAGCGCGCCGCAATCCCGGTCCAGCAGGTCGCGGATGGTCTCCACCTGGGGCAGGATCAGCCTTCCCCTGGGAGCCGCCAGATCGATGGGCGTCACCAGAAGGACGAGGTCCCCCTCGTGAACCAGTCCCTCCACGGGAGAGATCTCCGGCTCGATCTCCTCGGCGACGGAGAGGAGCAGTTTGCGCAGATCGTTCACGCCGCTGCCGGAAAGGTTGTCCACCGCCACCGACGGCATGCCCCGCAGCGCGTCCGCCTTGGAGAGGTCCGGGGATCTGTCGGCGAACGTGTAAACCACGACGAGGGGGCGGTCACGGACGCGGGCCTTTTCGAGCAGCGCCTTCTCCGACGCCGAGAGCGGCCGATCCCCCGGCGTGACGAAAAGAAGCACGTGTCCTTCCTGAAGCACTTCCTCCGTGCGCCGCCGGCGAAGCTCTCCGATGCCGTGCTCGTCGTCGTCGAGTCCGGCGGTGTCGGAAAACGCAACGGCACCGAGAGCGCCGAGTTCGAAGCTCTTCGTCACAGGATCGGTGGTCGTGCCGGGGCGCTCCGCAACGATGGAGATCTCCCGACCGAAAATGTTGTTCATCAACGACGATTTGCCGCTGTTGCGGTCACCTGCCAGAACGATGCGCATCTGTTCCGCGAGGGGTGTGCCTTTCATGCGTCGCCTCCGTTCATTCCCGCGAGGGACCCGGGGGAAAGCAGTTCCCGAATCTCTTCGGGGGCTTTCCCTGTGGCCTCCGCCGCCAAAGCGACAAGCTCCTCCAGGGAAGCAGGAAGAGCCTCGCCATTCTCGTACAGTCTTTTGACGCAATGGTAGCCAAGCTTCGGCCCGAGGGCGTTCATCATCGCGAGGGACCCCGCGAGATTGCGCTCGATCCGCGTCGCATTCACCCGGAGCCCCCCGAGGAAATCAAGGCGGAAGGAGGAAACGGCCCGGACGAGGGAATCCCCGGCTTCCAGCAGAGAGGCGCACAGATGGGGCAGATAGGAATTCAACTGCAGCGTCCCCAAGGCAACGTACTGCCCCACCTTCCACGCCTCGCCCTGAATGTGCACCGCAAGGCCGCGCACGTGCTCGAGAAGCACCGGGTTCGTCTTCGCCGCCATGATCGACGATCCCGCCTGTACCTTGGGGTGCTCCATCTCGCCGGACATGGACGACGTGTAGAGCAGAAAATCGCCGCACATCTTGAACAGGTTGATCGCGCAGAGAGAGAAGCCGTTCGCGAGCTCCCCCCACTTGTCGAGATGGGCTGTCTCGTCCGGAAGGTTCTGGCTTCGGCAGAGGGGCAGTTGCGTGACGGACCGGAGCGCCCGCTCCGCCGCGTGGATGTACGGTCGCGGGGCGGCAAAACACGTGCCGATGGCCGTGCCGCCGAGAGGAACGGTGCGGATGCGTTCCTTCAGTTTGTTCATCCGCCAGCGGTCGCGCTCCACCGCCCCCGCCCAGGCACCGAACACCTGCCCCAGCGTGATGGGCAGCGCGGACTGCATCTCCGTGCGCCCTTCCATCAAAAGATTTTCGAACCGCCGCTCCCGCTCCACCAGCGCTTCCTGCAGCGCGATGACCTGGTTCTCCGCGAGACAGAGCAGCCGGTAGAGCGCGATGGTGACGGCGGTGGGCACCACGTCGTTGGTCGATTGATGGCGGTTGATGTCCTCGATGGGATCGAAGCGTGTCTCCAGGTCTTGCCCGGCACAGAAGGAGCATGCCAGGGAGGCCAGCACCTCGTTCATGTTCATGTTGAGGCTCGTTCCCGCCCCTCCCTGGAAGAGCGGCAGGCGAAAGAGGCCGTTCCTCCGTCCCGAGGCCACGTCACCGCAGGCGGCTTCGAGCGCGGCGAAGGCTTCGGGGGACCATCGCCGCTCCGTCTCCTGCACCGCCCGGAGACAGGCGAGCTTCACCTCCGCCAACGCTCTCACGAGCGGCGGCGGCGTTCTTCCTTCGCCGAAATTGCGCAGCGCGGCGGAGGTTTCGGGGCCGAACGTCACGTCATCCCGCATGGCGCAACTCCGCACTCCTGGAGTCTCCCCGGTCGAAGACCAGTGCCTTCCCCAGTCGAAGAACGCGCGCGCTCAGGCAGCTCAGGCAGGCGGAACCGTCCTCGTCCAGGCACACCTTGCCGGGATAGAGAAGATAGTGCCGCTTCACCTCCGAGGGGGACAGGTTGGGCATAAGGACATTGGCACCGGAGAGCAGCATCTTTTCTCGCCCGAGAGGATCGATGGACCCCGCCGCGGTCGTGGCGGGCATGTTCGCCATGGGCAGCAGCAGACGCACCAGCGCCACCGCCCGGAGCGTCCTTTCGAGGGAGGGAGGTGCGTCGCTCCAGAGCGGCGTGTCCGGATGGGGAATGAAGGGACCTATGCCCACCATGTCCAGTTCGAGGGTCTTGCAGAGGAGGACGTTTTCGTAGAACGTCTCCTCGGTTTCTCCGGGCAGTCCGGTCATGAAACCGGACCCTACTTCGTAGTCCAGCTCCTTCAGGTCATCCAGAGCCCGTCTGCGTGCCGCGAAGGGCACGCCGTCGCGCAGGCGGGTGTGCAGGGTCTCGTCGCTCGTCTCGAAACGGAGAAGATAGCGGTCGGCGCCCGCCGCCTTCAACGCCGCGTACTCGCTCCGGGAGCGGATGCCGAGGCTCAGGGTGACCGCAGCCGTTCCTTCCGTCGCATCCTTGATGCGCTCCACCGTGCGGCAATGATCGAGCACCGAGAGGAACGGGTCCTCGCCTCCCTGCAGGACGAAGGTGCGAATGCCGAGGCGGAAACCCTCCCGGACGATCCCGACGATTTCATCGGAGGAAAGGCGATAGCGTGACACCCTGGTGTTGGCACCGCGGATGCCGCAGTAAAGGCAGTTTCTCGCGCAATGATTGGAGAATTCGATGAGTCCTCTCACAAAGACCCTCTTGCCCCAGACCGACTCGCAGAGAGCGTTCGCTTCGCCGCGGAGCGCATCGAGAGTCCGGCCCTCGGCGAACGCCCGCAGATCGGCGCTGTTCATCGGCGCCCCCCACATCAGAAATACACGTCCCTCTCACCCGATTCGATCAGGCGCAGGTTGTCGACGATCTTCGGTCGCTGCTCCTCATGGGCAGCCTCCACAAGCCTTCCGATGAGCTTTTTCCCCTTTGTGCGAACGGTGGGAGAAGCAAAATCCTCCAGGTATTCCTGGAAGGTGAACAGGCCGTTCGGCATGCAGAACCGCTGTATGAGTCCCGGTTTGGCGAGATCCATGAAATCCCGGCCGACGCGCCCTTTTCGGTAGCACCCCGTGCAGAAGGAAGGAATGAATTCCTGGTCGATCAATGTTCCGATCACCTCGTCGAGAGAGCGATGATCCCCTAGGGAGAACTGGCTTCCCGAACACTCCGACGCCGCGTCGGCATAGGCGCCTGGATTCGTGCGCGAACCGGCGGAGATCTGGCTGACGCCGTACCTGAAAAGCTCGTTGCGCAGCCCCTCCGATTCCCGTGTGGAAAGAATGATTCCCGTGTAGGGCATGGCGAGGCGGATCACCGCGATGATCTTCCGGAAATCGTCGTCCGACACGGCATAGGGAATGTGCTCCGTGAAGGGAGTCCCCTCCGCGGGCTCGATGCGCGGCACGCTCACCGTGTGTGGGCCGCAGCCGAAGGTTTCTTCGAGGTGAAGGGCGTGTTCCATCAGAGCCAGGACTTCGAAGCGGTAGTCCCCCAATCCGAAGAGAACCCCCAGACCCACGTCATCGATGCCGCCCTCCATGGCCCGGTCCATCACCATGAGGCGGTTGAGATAGTCCGCTTTCGGGCCCGACGGGTGATACGCCGCGTACAAATCCGGATCGTAGGTTTCCTGAAAGCAGATATAGGTGCCGATTTTCGCCTCTTTCAGGCGACGGAATCCCGCCACATCGAGGGGGGCGATTTCCACATTGATGCGGCGGATGGTGTTTTTCCCGACGCGAGTCTCGTATACCGTCCGGATGGCCGAGAGAAAATGGTCGAGATCATTGTCGCTCGACTCGCCGCAGAGCATCACGATCCGCTTGTGTCCTTCCCGGAGAAGCATCTCGGCTTCCGCGCGGATCTGATCCGCGGTGAGCACGGCACGCCGGAGACGGGTGTTTTCCTTGCGGAACGCGCAGTACAGGCAGGAATTCGAACAGGTGTTCCCGATATAGAGCGGTGCGAAAAGCACCATGCGCCGCCCGTAAATGGTTTCCTTGGCATATCCCGCCGCGTCGAGCAACGCGCGGATCATCTCGGGAGAGTCTACGCACAGGAGCGCTGCGGTCTCTTCCACCGACAACCCTTTGAGTTCCCTTGCCTTCTCGAGGATACAAAGCACTTCCCGCTGCGTCGGTGCAGTGCGCCTGCTGAGTTCCCGCAGACGGGGTACGTCAAGAAAGGATTTCTTCAGGGGATCCACCATGATCGGCCTCCTTCGTCTTGGTCAGAACCGATTTCACGGAGATCCCCCTGAGCCGTCCGATTTTTCCCGCAAGCGCTCCGAGTTCGTCGGTGGTTCCCTCCACGATAAGAGAGATGATGCTCAACGAGCGCTCACGCATGGGCAATCCCATGCGACCGAGGATGAGATGGGCGTAATCGGAGAGGATGAGGTTCAGTTGTCGGATGTTGTCCTTCTCTGTCACGAGGATGACGATGACCGCCAGTCTCTTCTCCATCGGACGTCCTCCGGATCGGATAGGTTTTTGGGAGATCCTTGAAACCGGAACTGATCCCGTTTCGCAGACATCCGATACTCTACCTCCAGACAGGGGAAAAAGTAAAGTGCTTTTTTTCACCTTCTTTTCCATTCCGCACCTGCAGCGTTTCTCCGCAGGACAATTGCGAGACCTCCGGCCTTGAAAAACTCCGTCGGTTGAATATACTTGGAAACAGGTTTCTTACTGACGAGGGGGAGTTTCAATGAACAAAAGAAGGCTTTCCACCGCGCTGCTCCTGCCGTTACTGTTTCTTTTTCTTGCCACGGTCGGAGAGGGATGCACCACCATTCTCGTCACGAAGGGAGCCACCACCGACGGATCGGTCATGGTCTCCCACTCGGACGACAACGATCTCATGGACCAGCGCATTCTCTACATCCCGGCCCGGAAATTCGCCCCCGGCGCCATGCGGAGCGTCTACTGCACCGCCGCGGCCATGGGCGAGTTTCCCCAGTACAATGCGTTCGTCTATCCCCGCATGGTCACTGCCGAAAGAGGCCCCGGTTACGACACGGGAGGTCCCTTGTCCGTCCCCCTCGGCCGGATTCCTCAGGTGGCCGAGACCTACGCCTACTTCGACGGCAGCTACGGCATCATGAACGAACACCAGCTCATGTTCGGGGAGTGCACCGACGGCGCGAAGGTCTCCCCGGAGCCCGAGCCGGGCAAGCGGATCTTCTACTCCGCCGAACTCTCCCGCATCGCCCTGGAGCGCTGCCGCACCGCCCGGGAGGCCATCCGCCTCATCGGCGAACTCATCGAGACCTACGGGCTGTACGGCACCGGAGAGACGCTCCCCGTGGCGGACACGGAGGAGGGGTGGGTCATCGAAATGGCCCCGTCTCCCGAAGGAACAGGCGGGCTGTGGGTGGCGAAGAAGGTTCCCGACGGAGAGATCTTCGTTGCGGCGAACCAGTTCCGCATCCGGGAGGTCGATCCGGACGATCCGGACATGATGTACTCGAAAAACCTCCACGAGGTGGCGAAGAAACACGGCTGGTGGAAACCCGAGGATGGGAAGCTCGACTGGCTGAAAACGGTGAGCCTCGGCGAATACAACCATCCCTATTACTCCCTCCGGAGAGTGTGGCGGGTGTTCTCTCTGGTTGCCCCGTCGAAAAACTTCTCTCCCTGGGTGGAGGACGGGTTCACCCGGGAGTATCCCTTCTCAGTCAAGCCCGACAGAAAACTCTCCGTCCGTGACGTGATGCGCCTTCACCGCGACCATTACGAAGGGACGGAGTTCGACCTCACCCAGGGCGCCGCCGCCGGCCCCTTCGGCTACCCCGACCGTTTCTACGGTCCCTACGACGGTGCGGGCGACGTGGGAGACCCCTCGCGGAAGCTCGACGGTGCGTGGGAGCGTCCCCTCTCCGTCACCTATTGCGGCTATGTTTTCGTGAACCAGGCCCGGGGATGGTTGCCAGCCCCCATCGGGGGCCGCATGTGGCTCGGCCTGGACAAACCGTCGGACACGGTGTTCCTCCCCTTTCACGTGGGGGTGAACGGACTGCCCCGCTCCGTGGAGGTCTGCGACACGACGAAATTCTCCCGGGAGAGCGCCTGGTGGACCATCAATTTCCTGGCAAACTACGCGGGACTCAAGTACAGCTACATGCACAAGGAGATCGCCGCCCTGCAGGAACAGCTCGAAACAGCCTTCCTCGCAAACCTGGAAATCGTCGAACGAAAGGCTCTCGACCTCCACCGGACAGACCCCGCGAAAGCCCGGGAGTTTCTCACGGACTTCGGGGAACGCAACACCGCGGAGACACTGGCGAAATGGTGGGACCTCGCGGAGGGGCTCATCGTGAAGTACAACGACGGGCTGCTCACGGAAGGCGGCAGGATCGGCCAACCCCTGGGCTATCCCCGGGAATGGCTGGAGACCACCTCGTGGCCTTCGGGTCCCACCACATACGAAAAACCGAAGGGAAAGTAGACCAACCGGTTCGGATCGGTCCGGATCCGTTCGACGCCGGAGCGGGGCATCCGAAAGGAGCCTCGCTCGTTCTTTTTTCGTCACGCTCGTGTCCGGATCACGCTTCCTTCTCACGGTTTTTTCCTGAGAACGGAAGGGTACGGACAAGATCTGTCCGCAAGAGCGCCTCTTCCAACTGCCACGACACTCCGTCTTCTTGCATGTTGCGGCATCGTTCTGCTATGATTTTCCGACACCGAGTCTGTTGGTTCTCCTGAAAAGAACACAAAGAAAGGAACGACAGCGACGGGAGAGGAGGACGATGCGCGTCACATCGGAAAACATTGAGAACGCTGCCCCAGCGGCTTCTACGGGGCAATTCCGGCGCAGGATTCCGGTTCCACGGACATCATCGTTCCCGGGACCTCCGGAAGAAATCCCTTGCCGAGGGACGTTCTCCCCCCGCGAGGGGACGCCCGCACATGGAAGGGAGTACGGAGAACCCCTTCAGAGACGCAGTCGGAGATTCGGAAAGAAGAGCCCTATCGTTCATGGAGGTGATGAAGAATCATGTTCCTCTTCCAGGCCACGCATCCTCGCGGGGCAAACGGCGCGCTGTTGCGGCTTCTCGCTCTGCTGGCGGCTTTTGCCCTCCTGCTTGTCCTCGCGGGAAACGCCACCGCAGCGGAACCTTCCCTCTCGGAGATCTACCGGATCCTCAAGACAAAGGAGTTCGTCGATCTCACCCACGCCTTCGATCCGGACATCCCCCACTGGCCGGGCTTTCCCGCAGAGAAACGCGAGACCATCTACTGGTACGACAAGGGCGTCGGCTCCGTGGGGCACGGCTTTTTCGCCCAGGTCTTCTGCCACGTGGGACAGTGGGGAACGCATTGCGATCCCCCCGCGCATTTCATCAAGGGACTGCGTACCATCGACCAGATCGACGTGAAGGAGATGCTGCTCCCCCTCGTGGTGTTCGACGTGCACGAACAGGTCGCGGCCAATCCCGACTACGTGCTCACCCTTGAGGACGTGAAAGCCTGGGAAAAGAAGCACGGCCCGATTCCCGAGGGAGCCTTCGCGGCACTGCGCACCGACTGGTCCAAGCGCTGGCCCGATCCGGCGGCCATGCGCAATGCCGGAGAGGACAGCACCGCCCACTATCCGGGCTGGAGTCTCGACGCACTGAAATACCTCTACGAGGAGCGGAGGATCACCGCCTCCGGCCACGAGACCACCGACACCGATCCGGGCGTCTCCACCTCCAAGGGAGACTACTCCTGCGAGGCCTACATTCTCGGCCAGGACAAATACCAGATCGAACTGCTCGCCAACCTGGACAAGGTCCCCGAGACAGGTGCTCTCGTGGTGGTCACATTCCCCAAGCCCTTCTTCGGCTCGGGATTCCCCGCCAGGGTTTTCGCCATTCTGCCCTAGACGCGGAGAGACAAACCGGAGGAAAATCCAGGCCGGGCCGCGGACGGCGGAACCCGTTCTCCGGGATGGCACAGCGCAGGCGAAGACACGACGAAGACACAACAAAGATGCAAGAGGGGTTCCCTTGAGTGGGAACCCCTCTTGCATCTTTTGTCTCCCGAAAACCGCATCGGGCCCGCAAACACGCGGGAGTTCCCCGCACCGCCCGAGGAAGAGACCCGCGGCGTCCGCGGCTCAGTCCGCCGACGCGGGAACGGATTCGCCCGATTCGGAGGGCGTGTATGCCCCTTTTCCTTTTTTCGAAAAATGGGAGGTGAGCAGCACCGCCCCGAGCATGAGGCCGTTGTCGAGTACCTCGAGCAGGATATGGCTCACCTGCGGCTCGTAGATCCGAATCTCGGCCAGGGCAAGGCCGAGAAGGAAATAGACTCCCCAGATCCCCGTGATGAGATAGTTCTTGCGCAGAAACCGCGGATGGGTCCACAGCTCCTGCGGCACGTGCAGCTTGGCGTAATCGATCGTGAAGGGGCGCCTGCACAGCAGCGATCCCCAGGCGATGACGTTCAGGTTCAACTGGGCGAGAAGCCCGAGGTGGGAGATGACCCACATGTTCGTCAGCGCCACCACCGAGACGAGGCTGAAGGCGAAGAACGCGATGGTTCCCCAGAAGATGAATCCCCGGACGGAACTCCTCAGCGACTGATACAGGCTGATCATGGCCGCGAGGGAAAGGGCGATTTTCAGCATCGTCAAGGGATCCGCAAAAGGCAGGTTCGAAACGAATTTCAGCACCATCCATGGAGCGAAGGAAATAATCAGACTCAGCGAACTCAAACGCAACACCTCCAGCATATTTTGCGAAAACTCCTCCGTCTCGGATTTTCCGCCGCCCCGGACCGGACCGCGATCCTCCGAAGGACAGTTCATCCTATCGCTCCCCATCGAAGCGCGTCAATCCCTTCGTATACATTTTCCGTAACACGTTCCCGAAACAACGGACCATTTTCCGGCGCGTTGCTCCGGAAAGCGTGCTTTTTTCCTCGCGGCGCAACCAACGGGCATCGCCGTTCCGAAAAACAAGTCGGTATGCTACACTCTTTTTAAAAGCGATCAAAATACGACACAACACGCCGGAACTGCCGGCGAGGAGGAACCGTATGGCGGTACGAGTCTATCTGGGCTTCGACGACACGGACATGCCCGACGCGGATCGGGGTACGGGAAAGCTCGTCCGCTGGTTCGGCGATGCGCTTCCGGAAGGATGTACCCTATGGGGGGTGGTTCGCCAGCAACTTCTGGTGGCACCGGAGATCCCCTACACGTCCCATAACAGTTCCGCCTGTGCCGTCGTTGACGCCCCGGGGCGGGGCATCCTCCCCGAACTCATCCGGCTCGCCGTGGTACATCTGGAACACCTCGCCCTTCCCGGAAGCGACCCGGGGCTCTGTGTCGCCTGTGAAGACGACCCCGCCCTCGCCACCTTGGCGGCTTTCGGAGCTCTGGCAACCCGCTCCGTCGTGACCCAGGCGGAAGCCTATCGGGCGGCAGGAGAGGCGCACCTTTCCGGACACGGCGGCACGAACGGAGGCGTCATCGGCGCTGCGGCGGCAGTTGGGCTCACCGCCCGGGGATGGAACGGACGCTTCATCGAATTCGGTCGCCTCCGGTCGCTTCCCGAGACAACCTCCGTGGGGGAACTGGAAGCCTCAGGCATTCACGTGTGTCTTCTCGACCGGGATGCCGCGACACCAGCCCCGAAAACTCCTGTCGTCACCGGGGGATGGCTGCGCCCCATGCTTCTCGGTGGCTGCGCAGTCCTGCACATCCTTGAGGACGACGGCATTCACCGTCCCGCCCTTCGCCGGGAAAGGCGGACAACGGCGGCGAAGCCCGGCGACACACCGGACGAGCACGTTCCGGATTGAAGGACGAGAGAACCAAGGGGGGATTACCGTGGCAGGAAAAATTTTCTACAGGGAACGGCGGAAAATCGAGGAAAAGGAGCGACGCCCCCGCTTTCGCGTCGTCGCGGCCCTGGGGGCGGATGTGGCGTTCTTCGCACAGCATCTGCGCAGACAGGAGCTGGAGCAGATCGCCCGGGAGGCCGGCGCCGAACTCGTGAAACTTGAGGGTGGTTCCGGCGAAGGATGCGGCGGCGGCCCCAAGGACGTGGAATAACACCACCGCATTGACACACATCGCGGGCGGCGCGCGGAAGCGCTCCGCCCGTCGCTTCTGTCGAGAAAGGAGATCGACGATGGCTTTGCAGCGGGACCGAGACGGCAAACGTCTTCATGTGAAGAGCAAACTCATGGGGGAAAGCCTCGTGAGCAAACGTTTCGTGGAATCTCTCCCCCTGGCACCTCAGGTACGCCTCTTCCCCGACGTGCACGTTCTCAAGGTCGGCGGGCAATCCATCTGCGACCGGGGAGTGAAAGCCCTGCCGGGCATCATCCGGGAAATCACGGCCAACAAGGCGAAACACAAGATGCTTCTCACCACCGGCGGAGGAACCAGGAGTCGCCATATCTACGCCATCGGCCTCGAGCTGGGCATGCCCACGGGGGTCATCGCGAAATTCGGCAGCTCCGTCTCGGAGCAGAACGCCCTCCTCGTGGCCATGCTCCTCTCTCCCTGGGGAGGCATCAAGATCGGCCACGACGAGATCGTGAAGCTCTCCACCTATTTCAGCCAAGGATGCATTCCCGTCATGCACGGAATGCCCCCCTACGACTACTTCGCCATCCCTCCGGAGACGGGACGCATCCCCATCTATCGCACGGACGTGGGAACGATTCTCCTGGCGGATCTTATCGGGGCACGCTCCTGCATCTTCATCAAGGACGAAAAGGGGCTCTTTACGGACGATCCCAAAAAGGACCCCAAGGCGACGTTCATTCCTGAAATCGGCGCGAAAACACTCCTCGACAAGGACCAGGACGACCTGGTGGTGGAACGCCCCTGCCTGGAAATTCTTCAGCGCAGCGAGGTGCTGGAGCACATCCAGATCGTGAACGGCATGGAGGAGGGAAACATCACCAGAGCCCTCACGGGAGAGCACGTGGGCACTCGAATCTTCCGGGAGTGATTTCCCGGGCGAGGTTCGCCGATCCGGCTCCGGAAACCCGCGACACCGAGCGAAGACGAGCGGGAGATCGTCGCACGATCTCCCGCTTTTCCGGTCACACCACGAGAGGGCATCCCGGAATGTAGAGGTCGTGTGCGCCATCTTGTTTGTGTGAAGAAGCCGCCAGGGACAGACAGATCATCCCCTCGCAACAGTCGAAGATAAAGGGAGTGAACCAAGACACCGTATCGGAAAACAAGGCGGACCGCCCCAAATCATGGACGCGCTCTTTCCGTAAAAACGTTTTCCGGCTCTTCGGAAAAACGGGAAAAAAGGCAAGATGCCCTGACATTCCGATGAGAACACAAGGCTTGACAAAGCCCTGTCGTTTCCGGTAAGGTACGCCGTGAGCAAAAACGATATCGTAAAACCTCCGAGCTCGCATTTCCTAAAGGTGACGCCCATGGAACGCGAGCCAATAGGGTATATCCGGAAACGGATATGCCTCCCGCTGGAAAGGAGGACACGATGTGGGCATGCCCACTTCCTGCGCGGGGAAGTGGGCTTTTTTTGTTTAGTGCCCTTATGCCACTGGAGGCTGCGGCATCCGCAGCCGCAGCCTCCCCCCTTTTGTCGTAACGATGACGACGCCATCCTGGCCTGAGTGCTCCCCTTGGAATGCACATAGGGCATGTAAAAGCATCCCATCCGCAAGGCCCGAGACCTCTTCCGGGACATTGGTGCTGCCGGCAGATCCCCGTCGAATGTGATGGGTCCTTTCCCGGCGACAGGCCAAAGGCAAGGGAGTGCTTCGGCTTTCCCACAGCGAGACACACCCGAATCGGACCTGGAATCCACTTCACACCACCGCTCCACGTACAGAAAGAGGACTGCCTTTCGCACGAACAGAGAACCCTCTCCATGACGTCCTCCACCGGAACCTCTATTCCCGACACACCACGCACTCCGAGAGGCACGCTTCTCCCGAAAAATTCTCCGAGCCACATATGGAACCGATCGGCCTCGTGTCACTCTTCCCAGGCTGGGGTTTCCCAAGTCATGATCCGGATAAACTCCTTTGTTTTTCAGATATTTTGGATGCAATGCAACTCACTTGCATTTTTTGCAGACCCGATGTATCATCCTTCCCGGTACACGGTTGCCCACATTGCACTCTTTCGGAGAGAGAGTGTGCCGATACGAAAAAACTGGGAGGTCGGAAATCTCATGAACGGAGTTATTGTCGTTCCGCCGCCGAAAAATGAACCGGTCCTTTCCTACGCGCCCGGCTCCCCGGAGCGGGAAGCCCTGCGTCGTTCACTGAAGGAGCTGCGCTCTCTGCATCTTGAAATTCCTCTCGTGATCGGCGGAAAAGAAATCCGCACCGGCAGACTGGGGGAAATTCGAATTCCCCACGAACATGGCACAGTGCTCGCCACCTATCACAAGGCGGGCCCGGAGGAACTCCGGCAGGCCGTGGAGGCTTCCCGGGCGGCATGGGAAACATGGTCCAGGACTCCCTGGCACCACAGGGCCTCCGTATTTCTCCGCGCCGCGGAGCTGATCTCCGGACCCTACCGCATGACATTGAACGCGGCGACGATGCTCGGACAGAGCAAGACCGCCCACCAGGCGGAAATCGAAGCCGCGTGCGAACTCTCGGATTTTCTTCGCTTCGGCGTGCACAACATGCGTCAGATCTATTCGGTCCAGCCCGGCCATCAGGGAGAAGGCGCCTGGAACAGGCTCGACTACCGCCCTCTCGAGGGATTCGTCTTCGCCATCAGCCCCTTCAATTTCACCGCCATCGGCGGCAATCTCTCCGCATCGCCGGCTCTCATGGGCAACACGATCCTCTGGAAACCCGCTTCCACGGGTGTTTTTTCCTCCCACTTCGTCATGCGGGTCTTCCTTGAGGCGGGGCTTCCGGACGGAGTCATCAACTTCCTCCCCGGCGACTCCAGGGATATGGAGCTGCTGCTGACCCATCCCGATCTCGCGGGAGTCCACTTCACCGGCTCCACCGGGGCTTTCCGGCGGATCTGGAAAACCGTGGCGGCGAACATCGAAACCTACAAAAACTACCCTCGCCTCGTGGGCGAAACCGGAGGAAAGGATTTCGCCATGGTGCACGCGTCGGCGGACCCGCAGGTCGTGGCAACCGCACTCGTCCGGGGCGCCTTCGAATACCAGGGGCAGAAATGTTCCGCCACGTCCCGGGCCTACATCCCGAAATCCCTCTGGGGAAGCATCGAGGAGGAGCTGCACTCCCAGCTCTCCCGCGTCAAGGTGGGCGATATCGAGGATTTCGGGAATTTCATGGGCGCGGTTATCGACAAAACATCCTATGAGACGCTTCGCTCGAGCATCGTCTACGCGAAAAACCACCAGGACGCGACAATCGTCTACGGGGGTACCTGTGACGACAGCAGGGGATTCTTCGTGGAACCCACGGTGATCCTCACGACGGACCCGAAATTCCGCCTCATGGAGGAGGAGCTCTTCGGCCCCGTACTGACTGTCTATCTCTACGACGACGAAAAATACGAGGAAACGCTCCGCCTCTGCGACGCCACATCCCCCTACGGATTGACGGGAAGCATCTTCGCCACGGACCGACAGGCCATCCTTGCCGCGGAGGATCTTCTGCGCCATGCGGCAGGCAATTTCTACATCAACGACAAGACCACCGGCGCCATGGTGGGAGACCAGCCCTTCGGCGGCGCACGCGCATCGGGGACCGACGACAAGGTCGGGTCATCCTACAACCTGCTTCGCTGGACATCCCTGCGCACCATCAAGGAACTGCTTCTTCCGCCCAGGGATTTCACCTATCCTTTTCTCCAGAGCGAGTAAACATCACCGCAGCCAAACCTGAGGCCCACTCCGCTCCGCCGCTCCATGCACAGGAACGGGCCACCCGCCGCACGAACGGATGGCCCGTTCCTCCTTGCTCCATCGCTTCCTCGCAACGTGTCGGAGGAAACACCCCGCACTCCACACCGTATCGTCCCCCGCGCATCGAGACAAGGAACGCCGCACCCCGTTCAAAAGCATTCCCCTCGGTTTTCCGTAAAGGCCGAAAGGATGCTTTCAGCCCAGGATCCGCCTCTGGACAGAAATCGACTTTGCTCCTACACTACGTAATGCAATTCAGTTGCATGATATGTACGGCCATCCACAACCGGGCAATACCGATTTCACCCATTCGCCCCTTTGCCCCTCTTTCTTCCGCTCCCTGCCATGAGGATGGAGAGAGGGGATTCACAGGGCGCGAGAAAAGCGGTTATCGTCATACTTTCTCCGTAATCCGAGGTGAACTTCATGTCCGCACTGCACGAAATTCTCCGTCAGCGCCTGACGGCGATCTGTCGGAGGGAAGGGCTTCTGGGGGAGACGGTGCGCGTCTGCGCCGCACCCCTTTCCACGGAAGAGGCCATCGGCACTCCCGAGGACAAGGATTTCCCGCTGCAGAAGGGAAAAGAGCGCCTTCTTCAGGCAACCTTTCGGGACGCCCGGGGACAGGCCTTCACGGACCACTACGGCAATTACGAGGGAACACTGGAGAGCCTCCTCGCCACCCCACCGGCAAACACCTTTCGCCGTGCGGTCTTCGTCGCTGCACTCAACGCGGTTCTCAAACATCTCGAACTCATCGGAAACACCGTCCACTGTCGGGACGAGGATCCCCGCGCCTGCGCGTCCGAACTGGCTCCACAACTCCGGGAACGATTCGGCGCGGTGAAGATCACCCAGGTGGGCTTTCAGCCCCGCATGGTCGAGGCGCTGGCCCCACTGTTTCCTCTCCGCCTCCTCGATCTGGACCCGGACAACCTGGGGCACACCAAGTTCGGGGTTCCCGTGGAGGGGCCGGAAACGGCGAGCGACGCCGTGGCCTGGGCGGAGCTTCTCCTTGTCACCGGAACGACCCTGGTGAACGACACCATCGGGGACTTTCTCTTGGACAAACCGGTGCTCTTCTATGGAACAACCATCGCCGGCGCGGCCCACCTGATGGGGTGGGAGCGCTTCTGTCCCAAGTCTTCGTGAGCGGAATCGACCGGGGGACGTTGGGACTGCCTCGACAGGACGGAACACACGAAGGACATTCACTATCCATCATTGAAGGGAGAGGTTCTGTATGCGTTTCATGCGTCTCACCCGCGTGCGGCTTTCCGCCGGATTTCTGATGCTTCTTCTGTGCCTGGGGAGTGCGATGCCCCTTGGAGCCACGACGAAGGAGCTGTACATGCATTGCGGTGCAGGACTCCGGCAGCCCGTGGAGGAACTCCTGCGCACCTACCGGGAAAAGGGCGGCGTGAATGTCGCCGTGGAGTACGCGGGGTCCGGCCAATCCCTGGTGCGTTTCAAGGCAACGAAAGAGGGAGACCTCTTCCTTTCCGGTTCCGCGTTCTTCGTGGAACAGCTCGCGAAGGACGGCTTCGTGACGCACTCCTTTTCCATCGTCCTCCATCCTCCGGTCCTTGCGGTGCATCCGAGCAAAACCGGGGAGATAACCACCGTCGACGATCTGGCAAAACCCGGTGTGCGGGTCGGCCTCGGCGACCCCAAGGCAATGGCTCTGGGGCGGACCGCGGAGGAGATCCTCTCGCACTCGGACAAAAAAGATGCGATTCTCGCGAACATCGTCGTCCGGGCCGCAACGGTGAAACAACTGTCCCTCTACGTGACCAAAGGGGACGTGGACGCCGCCATCCTTGCCAGGTCCGATGCGGTTCAGGCGAAGGACGCGCTCGTCTTCTTCGACATCGACCCCGCATGGTACACGCCGGAGATCGTCACGGTCGCCGCTTTGAACACCTCCCGCCATCCGGAGGAGGCACTGGAGCTGGCGGAATTCCTCCGTTCTCCCGAAGCGGTTGCGGTGTTCCTCTCCCACGGGTTCTCGCCGCTGCCGTGACGTGCGGCTCCTTCATTCCATGAACCTTCTGGACCGGGTCCTGATCCTGCCGCTTCTCTTCTTCAGCCTGATCGTGGGCGGCGTCTTCGCCGCCCTGATCGGGCAGGTTTCCCCGGAAGAGTTGGCGCGTTCCCTGGTCCATCCGGAGACTCTTTTCGCGCTGCGCTTCTCCCTGACGACATCCTGCGCCGCCATGTTCGCAGCACTCTCCATCGGCATCGGGGCGGCATATTTCCTTTCCAGGCACACTTTCCCCGGAAAGGAATTCCTCGAGACGCTCCTCGACATTCCTCTCGCCATGCCGCCTCTCATCGCCGGAGTGGGACTCCTCTTCCTTCTCGGCAGGGACCTTCTGGGGGGGCATCTCGCACGGTGGGGCATCCATTTCATTCTCACCCCCTGGGGAGCCGTGGTGGCCCAAAGTTTCGTGGCAACACCCATCGTGCTTCGGAGCGCCCAGGCGGCCTTCGCCTCGGTCCCCAAAGGCTACGAGGAGGCGGCGCTCATGCTGGGGCTCTCGCCTCTCCAGGTTTTTTTCCGCATCAACATCCCTCTGGCGGCGAAATCGCTCCTCTCGGGAATAATGCTCGCCTGGGCACGCACCCTGGGAGAGTTCGGAGCGACCCTCATGGTGGCCGGAGCCACCCGTTTTCGCACGGAAACCCTCCCCATCGCGGTCTATCTCAACATCTCCAGCGGTGAACTGGGCATCGCCCTGTCATGTTCGCTCGTCCTTCTCGGCACGGCCTTCGCCTTCCTGTTGTGCACACGCATGCTGCACCGCACGTCGTCGAGCGACGCCCTTCCGGGAAAGAACTCCCGATGGCCGGGCTGACCCTCGCCGACGTGAGCAACCGATTCGTCCGGAACGTGTGCATGCATGTTCCCCCAAAGAGCGCATGCGCCGTCGTCGGACCTTCGGGGGCTGGTAAAACCAGCCTTCTCCGGATCATCGCCGGACTCGACGGACACACGGGAACCATCCGTCTCGACGACAGAGACATCCGCTCCGTCGAACCCCACCGGCGCAACATGGGATTCCTGGCCCAGGATCCCTACCTGTTTCCCCACATGTCCGTCGAAGCCAACCTCCTTCTTGCCATGGAGCGCGTTCGGAACACCCGTGCGGAGCGGAGACGGCAGGCGGCGGACATCCTCGAACGGCTTCGCATCTCCCACCTCGCCGACAGAAGACCCGCCACCCTCAGCGGCGGCGAAAGACAACGGGCAGCCCTGGCCCGAACCCTTGCCTCCTCCCCGGCGCTTCTCCTCCTGGACGAACCGTTCAGCAAGCTGGACCACCGAACCGCACACCATCTCCGCGATGAATTCGGCGCGTTGCGAAAAGAGCTGGGACTCACGACCATTCTCGTGACGCACGACCTGGCCGAGGCGAAGGAACTGACGGAACATCTCTTCGTCATGCACGCGGGGCACCTCATTCCCGTCTCCGCCTCACCGGAAAGAGACGAGGCGGAGACGGAAGCGGCCGAATCCTTCCTCGGCGCACCGAACATCCTCCCCTGTCGGGAACGCGGGCGCCCATTCAAAGGCGTGATCGAGGCGGAGTGGGCCGGAGGGACGCTCCTGATGCCCGACGAGGGAAGACCCTTTTCCCGGTTTCTGGTCTCCCGAAGAGACGTGGAGGTGGGAAGAACGGCCCCGCCGGGGCCTGAACTGAACCGGTTTTCCGCTTCCGTGCGCAGCATCGTGGAAAGGGACGACGTGGTCTCGGTCGCTCTGGATGTGAACGGTACGCTCCTGTACGGGGAAATCGGGCGGGAACAGGCGGTGGACGCATATCTCCTCCCCGGAGTGCAGGCACAGGTTCTCCTGCGTCTCCGGTCACTTCATCCGTTCACGTGACGGAGAGAAGAGGAACCAGCCCTTCCGGAAGAAGGTTCCTTTCCGGCGACAGAGGGCTTTCCGGAAATAACCGACAAAGAAAGGGCTCGGGCGGCACGGAACGGAAACAGTGACTCTGCCGGAACGACACACGAACAACGCAACCACTCAGAAGAACCCTCCGCCTCCAAAATCCCGCCGTTCCCTGGAAGGGGTTCTGCGCAGCGTCTTGATGGCGTGAGGATCCGCCTCGACGGGGGCGATGCAGAGGTAGGCAAATTCTTCTTCCTCGCCGGAATTCTCGAAGACATGCTCCGCTCCGGAAGGAACATAGCCCCAGGCTCCCTGGTCCAGAGATATCTGCATGTCCTCCACCGTCATCCTGCCTCGCCCGCGGAGAACGACCACCAGATGTTCCCACTCGTGCCGGTGGGAGGGTGTTGCACAGCCGGGAGGCAGGGTGAAATAGCGCAACACATAATCGTTCCAATGGCGTCCCGGGGCGAAGACCATCCGTTTCGTGGCCTCCGGTGCAAGGGAGGAAAGGATATGGGCGGGCAGGTCGTCGAGATTGCCCGTCAGCAGTTCCGAGCGAAGGAGAGATCGAGTCGTCATGAATGCGTGCCTCTTTCCGTTGCGGGGTCCCGCCGGGAAGATGCACACGACATTTCTTCCCCGAGGGCACGGAGAAGGAAAAGCGCCGACGCATCCTCCTTTCCGAAAGCGGGAGGCACATCCGTTTCCGGATGTACCCTGTCGTCCGGTTTCCCTAGGCGACTACGCACCCTTAGGAAGATCCGGCTCGGAGGTTTTGTATACTGAATACTTTTTTGCCTTATTCACTACATTACCCAACAACTCCTTCGTTGTCAACCCCTGCGGTGAAAGGTTTCCCGCAATGCCTCCCGGCCAAAACGGGTCAAAATGGAGCACAATTCGCACAAAATCTTGTCTCTCCAACACGTACTCCGCATACTGAGCTTGGCATAATGCCCTGCGGCAGGAACCAGGAAGAGGCCAACACCATTTGCGAGGAGGCACGGAGAGCCATGCAGAAATATCACGTCAAGACGGTTCGGGTCAACGGAATCCCAAATCGCGTCATCGCGGATCCGGAGGAGAAGCTCGCCAAGATCATCCGAAACCAGCTAGGTCTCACGGGAACAAAGATCGGGTGCGACTGCGGCCAGTGCGGGGTGTGCAACGTCATTGTGGACGGCAAGGTGGTCCGCTCCTGCATCGTTCCGTGGAAGAGTGTCGCGGAAGACGCGGAAATCCTCACCATCGAGGGCATCGGCACCCCCACGAAGCTCCACGCACTCCAGTGGGCCTTCATCGTCCACGGAGGTCTCCAGTGCGGCTTCTGCACACCCGGATTCATCATGGCCTCCAAGGCACTCCTGGACGAAAACCCCTCCCCCACGAGGGAGGACGTCCGGGACTGGCTGCAGAAGCACTGGACGGCCTGTCGCTGCACTGGTTACAAGCAGATCGTGGATTCCGTCATGGACGCCGCCGCGGTGCTCCGGGGCGAGAAGGAGATGGAAGACCTGGCGAAGATGCTCAAGCCCGGCGATTCCGTCTGGGGCAGCCGCTATCCCCGCCCGAACGCCGTCTACAAAGTCACCGGTACGTGGGACTTCGGTGACGACGCCGCCACCAAACTCCCCGAGGAAGCCCTTTTCGCCGTGCCGGTCTGCCCGGAGACGCATCACGCGAAAGTGAAGAAGATCGACATCGCCACCGCGGAAAAAATGCCCGGCGTCGCAAAGATCGTCACCGCCGGGGACATCCTCGCCAACAAGGGCACCAACCGCATCCGCGGTCAGGTGGGCTCTCCCACGGCCACCACGGACGGATGGGAGCGACGGATGATCGTCGAAGAGGGTGACAAGATCCGCCAGTGGGGCGAGTGCGTGGCCATCGTCTGCGCCGCCACGGAGAAACAGGCCCGGGAGGCCGCCGCGGCCGTCAAGGTCGATCTGGAGGAACTGCCCGCCCTTCTCCACGTGAAGGACGCCATGAAACCCGACGCTCCCAAGGTCTACGACGAAATCGAGGAGATCGACGGTATCCGGAACTGCTTCAACAAGCGCCCCCTCATCAAGGGCGACGATCCGAAAGCGGCCATCGACAAGGCCGCACACATCCTCGAGGACGAGTTCTACAGCAGCCGCCAGCCTCATCTGACGCTCGAAACAGACTGCGGCTTCGGCTACTACGACGAGGAAGGGCGGCTCACGGTCCAGACCAAGAGCATCTGCGTCTACCGCCACCTCCTCATGATCTCCCGTGGTCTCGGCCTCGCGCCCTCGAAGCTCCGGGTGATCCAGAACAACATGGGCGCCTCCTTCGGCTACAAGGTCGCCCCCACGAACGAACACCTCATCGCCGCGTGCGTGCTCGCCACGGGACGCCCCGTCTACATGCGCCTCAACATGAAGGAGCACATCGTGCGGACGCCCAAGCGCTCCCCCTTCCTCATGAAGATCCGCATCGGCGCGGACGAGAACGGCAAGATCGTCGGCGCCGAACACACCTGGTACGTGGACCACGGCCCCTACTCCGAGTCCAGCCAGGACCTCACCAACAAGGGCGGCCAGTTCTTCCTGGCTCCCTATCACGTTGATGACCTCCGAGGGTGCGGCTACACCTTCTTCACCAACCATCGCTGGTGCGGTGCTTTCCGCGCCTACGGCGCACCCCAGACCTACTGGGGCGGCGAGACCGCCGTCGACATGCTCGCCGAGAAGTGCGGCATGGATCCCCTGGACTTCCGGGAGAAGAATCTGATCCGTCCGGGAGACACCTTCCCGAGCGGACAGAAATCCGAGGTCTATCCGCTCCAGGCCATGGTCACCCGCGTCCGCCCCTACTACAACATCGCCAAAAAGCGCGCCGCCGCCCTCTCCACCGCCGAGGTCAAACGGGGCGTGGGCATCGCCATCGGCATCTACAACTCCAACGATGACGGCCCGGACGACGCGAACAGCAACATCGAGCTCACCAGGGACGGCGTGATCCTCTACAACACCTGGGAGGACCACGGCCAGGGCGCGGATATCGGCTGCGTGGGGACCGCCCACGAGGCGCTCAAGCCCATCGGCATCAGACCGGAGCAGATCAAGCTGGTGCTGAGCGACACCGCCAAGGCTCCCAACAGCGGCGCCGCCGCGGCGAGCCGCTGCCAGGTCATGGTGGGAATGGCCATCGTCGAATCCTGCCGGAAGCTGCTCGACGCCATGCGGCGGGATGACGGAACCTACCGCACCTACGACGAAATGATCGCGGAAGAAATTCCCACCTTCTACGAAGGCTACTGGAAGGCAACGCTCCGCAACAACGAGGGAGAAGTGCAGCACTGCACCGACATGGACGGCGCGACGGGGCAGGGATATCCCTTCGCCAACCACATGTTCGGTATCTTCCTCGCCGAAGTGGCCGTGGAAGTCAAGACCGGCAAGACCACCGTGGAGAAGTTCACCCTCTGCGGTGACGTGGGCAAGATCAACAACTTCCTCGTCGTGGACGGCCAGCAGATGGGCGGCATCGCCCAGGGTATCGGCCTCGCCATCAAGGAGGACTTCGTGGACGTGAAGACCCACAACAATCTTCTCACCTGCGGGTTGCCCTACATCAAGGACATTCCCGACGACATTCAATTGATCCACATGGAAACCCCCCGGGAATTCGGCCCCTTCGGCGCTGCCGGGACGGGCGAGATGCCCCTCTCCGCGCCGCACGCGGCGGTGGGGAACGCGATCTGCAACGCCGTGGGCGCCCGGGTGAAGGACCTGCCCATCACCGCCGAGAAAATTCTCGCGGCGATGAAGAAATAACCCCCCGGGGCGCTTCGTCTCCGAGACGGGCGCCCCGGGTTCCATCAACGATTCGTTCGGATCCTTCTCCGGGAGATGCGGAACCGTGCAACAACGGGACCGCATCTCCCGGTCGCACCACTCCGTGAAAGGGAGGCGACAGGACATGTCGGAAGAGACGAAGGTCGGACAGGGAGGACTCGTCGAGGATCTGCCCCTCTGGGATGCCTCCGCACTGGCTCCGAACGTGCGGAAACGAATCATCTTCGGCCCCGGACAGTTCTGGGACGACTACGTGATGCGCCATTTCACCCTGCCTCCGGGGGAGAAAATTCCTCCGCACAGACATGCCTGGGATCACTTCGTCCTCTCCCTCAAGGGACACGGCCGCGTGGTGGTCCAGGGTGAACCGATCGACCTCGAGGCAGGACGGTGGGGACATGTCCCCCCCGACGTGGAGCACGTCTTCGAGAACCCGGGGAACGAGGACTTCGTGTTCGTCTGCATCGTACCCGCCCACGGAGACCCTCACGCGAAGAAGACCGCCATGCGGGCCGAGCGGGCCGCCCGAAAGGCAGCGAAAAACGGCGCCGAGGAGGGGGCGGGGACACCGTGAGCCTGGAACGACACGTTGCCGTGAAGTTCTCCCGACTCGAACCCTCGGCGATGATGAAAATGTTCAAGGCCGCAGCGAAACGGACGGGACTCGTCAACCTCACCCTCGGCGAACCGGACGTTCCCACCGATCCGCGCATTGTGGAAGCGGCCCGCCAGGCCGGGCTGGCCGGTGAGACGCATTACGCCCAGAGCCGAGGAAACCTCAGCCTCCGAGAGGCCATCAGCCGCCGTTGGGCAGCTAAATACGGCTTCGTCCAGGATCCGGAGGAGATCCTCGTCACCACCGGTGGTTCCCAGGCGTGTTGGCTCGCCTTTCAGACCTTGCTCGAACCGGGCGACGAAGTTCTTCTGCTCGAACCCTACTTCACCTTCTACGCCCAGCAGGTCCGCTACAATCAGGGCGTCCCCGTGGCAGTCCCCTGCCGGAAGGAGAACGATTTTCTCCCCCTCGAGGAAGACCTGCGTCGGGCCGTCACCCGCCGAACGAAGGCGCTCGTCGTCAACTCTCCCTGCAACCCTTCGGGGGCCGTCTTCGACAGGGCGACACTGGAGGGCATCGCCCGCGTCGCCCTGGAACAGGACCTGTGCGTTCTCTCCGACGAACTCTACGAGTCCTACGTTTTTCAGGGAAGTCACATCCCCTTCGCCACCCTGCCGGGCATGCGAGAGCGGACTCTCACCATCGGGGGATTCTCCAAATCCTACGCCATGTGCGGCTGGCGGATCGGCTATGCCATGGGACCGGAAGAACTCCTCAAACCCATGGACCTCCTCGCCATCGTGCAGACCCTTTCGGTGAACAGTATGGTGCAACGCGCCGCCGAATTCGCATTGAGCGAGGCTCAGGATGCGGAACATGCCATCGTCGATACCTACCGGCGACGAACCCGGTACGCCGCGTCCCTGGCGAGCGAACTGCCCGGCGTCGATGCCGCACCGCCCAGGGGAGCCTTCTACCTTTTCGCCGACATTTCCGGAACGGGAATGAACGGAGACGCCTTCGCGCTCCGTATGCTGGAGAAAGCCGGTGTCGCCCTCACCCCGGGCATCGCCTTCGGCGAGACATGCGGTGACTTCATCCGTATCGCCTGCACTGTGGACGAGAAAAAACTGGAGGAAGCCTTCTCGCGCATGGCAGCGGTTCTCCGCTCCTGATCGACGCGCCGGAGAGCCGGCTACTTCCCCTTCTTTCGCCGTGCACCGAACGAGAAGACGCCCAGCCACGCCTCCTCGGGAGAGAAGTGCGGCCAGAGATGTCCTGCATGCGACGCGGACACCCTCGTCGCAAGGAGTTCCGCCCGTTCCCACGCGCCACGCAAACATCGCTCCGGGGAAAATGCTCCTTTGCTCCATTGTGAAAAGGCAGGAACACAAGACACAAGAGAGAGACTCCTTTCCCACACATGCGGGAAAATTGCACGAATTCGGAGGATCACGTATAATGTATGTTCGAAGTGATAGAGCCTCCGAGTCGACGTTCCTAACGGCCCAGGCCCACGGGTGTCGACCGATAGGGTTGTCGTGGAAACGCGACCGCCTCCCGTGCGGAAAGGAGGAAGCCTCCTATGGTGCCCGGTTCCCCGTGCAGCTGTTGTTCGTGTTTCGAAGTCGTTTTTCCTGTGCTCGAGCGTATCGCCGGGTCAAGCAACCTCACCCGGGAGATTCGGCCATGAGAGGCCCGTTTGTGCCCCATTCTCTCGACGCAATCGTCGCCGAACAGGATTCCTCCCAGAGAAGCCTCTATGCCGATCTGGTGCGAGAGCAACCCGGCTACCGTCTTGTCGGAGAAGTCGGTTCCGGTGAAACGCTCCTCTCCTTTCTCGCCGACGAACCTCCGCAGTTGGTGGTGCTCGACTTCGCCCTTCCCGGCCTGGGAGGACTCGAGGGCTTCCGCAAGGCCCGCAGCGACTATCCCCGGCTGGATTGGGTGGTCCTTGTCCGTCCGGAAGAGCCCGATGCGATTCGCGGCGCAATCTGTCTGGGTGCTTTCGACTGCCTCATCCGCCCCTTTCTTTCCTCCCGTCTCCGGGCAGCGCTCTCGGCATACCGCACGTTCCATCGAGAACTGGTGACCCGCCGTACTCCCTGGCGGCAGGACGAACTGGATCACCTGGTAGGGCTGAAACGAGGCGCCATTCCCCCCGACTCGAGCGTGTTTCCCAAGGGAATTCAAAATCGCATCCTCGAGAAAGTCAAACGACTCCTCCGAGACGCCCCAGGGGGGCTCTCTGCCTCCGAAGCGGCGGAACATCTCGGCATGGGGCGCTCCACGACCCGGCGCTACCTCGAGTATCTCGCCGAGACATCCCAGGTGACCATCGATTTCGATGTAGCACCCGTGGGCAGGCCTTCGAAACGGTACGTGGCCCTCTCGGGAACAGCACAACGACATTGAAACACTGCCACCGCGTCATCCGAAACACCGGAGAAACATACCGTCCCTTTGCGACGGCACACGCCGCAGCAAAGGGCAATTCAGAGACGTTCATTCGACTCGAAGGGAGCGGAGAGTGCCGATGAATCAGGCAATTCTCGAACAGATCATGAAAGACCTCGCCAAGGGAGTTCCGGGAGTTCTGTGCACCGTGGTCGACGTGGAAGGCTCCACACCGCGCAATGTGGGCGCCTCCATGTGGGTGCGCCCCGACGGAGGCATCTCCGGCACCGTGGGCGGAGGCGTCTTCGAACACCACACCATTCGAGAGGCATTGTCATTGCTGGATTCCGAAAGAGATCACGCCCTTTACAAGGAAGGGCTTCACTGCGACGGATCGGATCCGAACAGCGCCGCATGTGGCGGTGATATCTCCGTCTTTCTGGAAGTCGTCGGTCGGGAACGGGAACTCGTGATCTTCGGCGCGGGACACGTGGGCAAAGCCCTTGCCCAGGCAGGACAGTTCGCTGGATTTCGCGTCTCCGTCTGGGACGAGCGGGAGGAATTCGCCAACGCCGAAAACATCCCCTGGGGCACCACCATCGCCTGCCCTCTGGAGGAAATTTTCGACAGAGGGCTGAAGCTGCACGGACGAAGTTTCGTCGTCATCGCCACCAGAGGACACGCCCTCGACTCGGAGGTGGTAAAGACCATCGAACACTGCGACGCCGCCTACGTGGGCATGATCGGCTCCATGCGCAAGATCGCCTTCGTCCGGAAACGCCTCCTCGACGAAGGAGTCTCGGAAGCACACCTGAACCGTATCTACCAACCCGTCGGCCTTCCCATCCGGGCGGAGACACCCGAAGAGATCGCCATCTCCGTGGTGGCGGAACTCATTGCGGTACTCCGCAAGGGAGATCTGTCCTCCCTCAGGAAGGGACTCAACGGAGGCAACACACCGACAACGCGGGAATGAACCGAGAGCGCGGAGTACCCCGTAGAATCGACGAAGACCGTCGGAAACACCTGCCCCTTCTCGAAGAAAAAGCGGGGTTGCATTCTTCGCTGCAACACGTATCATGAGAACCAATTTCTCTCTATGAGGAAGGAGGACGGTTGTATGTTTCGTTCGGGTCCGTACGTGCGATATCCGACTCCTTAACGCACTCCGCTTTCTCCCGCCTTCGAAACCCGGATACACGTAAAAAATCGCCTGAGCGTCCTTCTTGAAAGGCGAATGTGGGGATTCGCCTCGAGAAAAGGGGGAAGGTGAGTTTTTTTGCCTTGACTAGGGAAATTTTTCACTATATGGTGCATGCAGGGGATTGCAGGGCCGGTTCCGACATCTTTCCTTCGGCATTGTCGTAACATCCAACGCATATCGCCGCAAGGAACCCAGGCGGAAACCATCCACCCCCTATTCGAAAAAAGAGGAGGCCATGCAATGTGCACATGCTCTGTCAAAGAGGATCCGCGCTTCACTGAACTTGCGGATTTCATCGCCTCACTTCCGGATCGGAAAGGTGAACTCATCACCGTCCTCCACAAGGCCCAGGGGATTTTCGGCTATCTCCCCCGGGAGGTTCAGGAATTCGTGGCGGAACACATGGAACTCTCCCTCGCGAAAGTCTACGGTGTCGTCAAATTCTACTCCTTCTTCACCATGACGCCCAAGGGACGTTTTCCCATTTCTGTCTGCATGGGAACCGCCTGCTACGTCCGAGGCGCCGAGGATGTCGTGGCGGAACTGTCCAAGCAGTTGAACATTTCCGTCGGGGAAGTGACCAAGGACGGAAAGTTCTCCCTGGACACACTCCGCTGCGTGGGGGCCTGCGGTCTGGCTCCGGTGGTCATCGTGGGGGAAAAGGTGTACGGGCGGGTCGTGCCCAAGGACATCGAGGGCATACTCGCCGAGTACGCCCAAGCCTGATCCGGAGGTGAACATCATGTCGAAAATCCAATCCCTCGATGCGCTCAGAAAACTTCAGAAAGAACTCACCAGCGCCACGGACCTTCGCGAAAAAGGGCAGAACATCGAACGGCTCGTGCAGGTGAAGGTCAGCATGTCCACCTGCGGCATCGCCTCCGGAGCACGGGAGACGCTTGCGGAATTCATGCGCCTTGCGAAAGAGCGGGGACTGACGGAGATCGTCTTCACCCAGACGGGATGCATGGGCTACTGTCACTCGGAACCCACCGTGGAAATCACGCGCCCGGGAGAAGAGCCCGTCGTCTACGGCAATGTCAAGGGTGACCGTATCCGGGAAATCCTCGACAGCTACATTCTCCGCGGCGAAATGGTGGACGGAATCATTCCCACAGCCTACCGGACCATCCACGAATGAGTCGGGCGGACGCGAAAGGAGAACCACAACCCATGCCGGAAATCAAAATGCACCTCCTGGTCTGCTGCGGTACCGGCTGCATCTCCTCCCAGAGCGACCGGATCGTGGAGAGCCTGAAGACCGCGCTGAAAAACCGTAATCTGCAGGACGAGGTGAAGGTGGTCCTGTCGGGATGCTTCGGCTTTTGTGAAAAAGGCCCCATCGTCAAGGTGGCACCGGACAACACCTTCTACGTCCAGGTCTGCCCCGAAGACGCCCAGGAAATCGTGGACGAGCACGTTCTCAAGGGACGCAAGGTTCAGCGCCTGCTCTACGTGGATCCCGAGACGGAAGAGCACATCGCCGACTCCAAGCACATGGGCTTCTACAAGAAACAGATGCGCATCGCCCTGCGAAACTGCGGTTTCATCGACCCGGAGAACATCAACGAATACATCGCTCAGGGAGGCTACCAGGCCCTCGGCAAGGCACTCTCCGACATGACGCCCAAGGACGTCGTGGAAGAGATGAAAAAATCCGGCCTCCGCGGCCGGGGCGGCGGCGGCTTTCCCACGGGACTCAAGTGGGATTTCGCGGCGAAACAGCAGGCGGGGACGAAGTACGTCATCTGCAATGCCGACGAGGGCGACCCCGGCGCATTCATGGACCGCTCCATTCTCGAGGGAGACCCCCACTCGGTGGTGGAAGCCATGGCCATCTGCGGCTACGCCATCGGTGCCCAAAAGGGCATGGTCTACATCCGTGCGGAATATCCCCTCGCGGTGAAACGCCTCCGCAAAGCCATCGACGACGCCCGCACGACTGGCCTTCTCGGAGAGGACATTCTCGGGACAGGCTTTTCCTTCGACATCGAGCTCCGCTACGGTGCGGGAGCCTTCGTCTGCGGCGAAGAGACGGCCCTGATCCGTTCCCTGGAGGGCGAACGGGGCGAGCCGACGAGCAAGCCGCCCTTCCCCGCTGAAAAGGGATTCTGGGGCAAACCCTCGAACGTGAACAACGTGGAGACCTTCGCCAATGTGCCGGTGATCCTCACCAAGGGAGCTGACTGGTTCGCTTCCATCGGAACCGAGAAATCCAAGGGAACCAAGGTCTTCGCCCTGGCGGGAAAGGTGAACAACGTGGGCCTCGTGGAAGTACCCATGGGCACCACGCTTCGGGAGGTCGTCTTCGACATCGGCGGAGGCATCCGGGACGGCAAGAAATTCAAGGCGGTCCAGACCGGAGGTCCCTCGGGAGGATGTCTCACGAGCAAGCACCTGGACACGCCCATCGACTTCGACAACCTCATCGCGGCGGGCTCCATGATGGGCTCCGGCGGCATGATCGTCCTGGACGAGGACAACTGCATGGTCTCGGTGGCCAAGTTCTACCTGGAGTTCACGGTGGACGAGTCCTGCGGCAAGTGCACCCCCTGCCGCGTGGGCAACAAACGTCTCCATGAAATTCTCGAGAAGATCACCCAGGGACACGGCACTGAAGAGGACCTTGCCCTTCTCCGCTCTCTCGCGCAGACCATCAAGGACACTTCCCTCTGCGGCCTCGGACAGACCGCGCCGAACCCGGTGCTCTCCACACTGGACAACTTCTGGGACGAATACGAGGCCCATGTCCGGGAGAAACGCTGCCCTTCGGGGAAATGCAAGGCGCTGCTCTCCTTCGTCATTGATCCCGAAAAATGCAAGGGCTGCACGCTCTGCACACGGGTCTGCCCCGTGGGAGCCATCACGGGCAAGGTGCGGGAACCTCACCTGATCGATCAGAAAACGTGCATCAAGTGCGGCGCCTGCGTATCGGCATGCAAGTTCGATGCCATCGCCAAGAAGTGAAGATCGGAGGGGTCGTAGAATGCCGGAATCGATGGTGCATCTGAAAATAGACGGAAAAAGCGTGGAGGTCCCCAAGGGATCGACGATCCTGGACGCGGCCCGCAAGCTTGACATCGACGTGCCGACCCTCTGCCACCTGAACCTCGAGGGAACGCCCATGGTGAACAAATCCGCCTCGTGCCGCATCTGCGTTGTAGAGGTCAAGGGACGGCGCAACCTCGCTCCCGCCTGCGCCACTCCCGCGGACGAAGGGATGGAGGTCCGCACCAACACGATCAGGGTCCTCAACGCCCGCAGGACGGTTCTCGAACTGCTCCTGTCGGACCATCCGAAGGACTGCCTCATCTGCGCCAAGAGCGGTAATTGCGAGCTTCAGGATCTCGCGGAGCGTTTCTGCCTTCGGGAAAACCGTTTCGACGAAGGCGAGCAGAGCCACTACGCCCGGGACGTCTCTCCCGCACTGATCCGGGACATGGACAAGTGTGTTCTCTGCCGTCGCTGTGAGACCATGTGCAACGACGTCCAGACCGTGGGAGTCCTGTCCGGGGTGAACAGAGGCTTCAAGGCCGTGGTGGCCCCCGCCTTTGAGATGCCGCTGGAGGAATCGGTCTGCACGTTCTGCGGCCAGTGCACCGCCGTGTGCCCCACGGGAGCGCTGGTGGAGCGGGACTATTCGTGGAAGGTCATCGAGGCCCTCGCCGATCCGGACAAGGTCGTGGTGGTCCAGACCGCCCCGGCGGTGCGGGCGGCCCTCGGCGAACCCTTCGGCATGCCTCCCGGAACGCTCGTGACGGGCAAGATGGTGGCTGCGTTGCGGGCCATGGGCTTCGACTATGTCTTCGACACGGACTTCGCCGCCGACCTCACCATCATGGAGGAGGCCAGCGAATTCCTGGATCGTCTCACCCGGCATCTGCAGGGAGACACATCGGTCCGCCTGCCGATCCTCACCTCCTGCTGCCCCGCCTGGGTCAAGTTCTTCGAGCACCGCTATCCCGATCTGCTCGACGTTCCCTCCACGGCGAAGTCACCCCAGCAGATGTTCGGCGCCATCGCCAAGACCTATTTCGCCGAGAAAATCGGCGTTCCCAAGGAGAAACTGGTGGTCGTCTCCGTCATGCCCTGTCTGGCGAAGAAATACGAATGCTCCCGGGAGGAATTCTCCTCCGGCGGTATCGCCGACGTGGACATGTCCATCTCCACCCGCGAGCTGGCGCACCTGATCCAGAGGGCGAACATCGATTTCCAGGGGCTTCCCGACGAGGATTTCGACAAACCTCTGGGTGAATCCACTGGCGCGGCGGTCATCTTCGGCACGACGGGAGGCGTCATCGAAGCCGCCGTACGGAGCGCCGTGGAATGGGCCACCGGAAAGGCCCTCGAAAACGTGGACTTCGCCCAGCTCCGCGGCTTTGACGGATGCCGGGAGGCGACGCTCCAGGTGGGCGATCTGGCACTCCACATCGGCATCGCCCACGGCCTTGGCAATGCGCGCAAGCTCCTCGACGCGGTCCGCTCGGGAAGTGTCGCACCCTTCCACGCCATCGAGATCATGGCCTGCCCCGGCGGCTGCGTGGGCGGCGGCGGACAGCCCTATCACCACGGACACATGGAGATCGTCCGCAAACGCGCCGAGGCGCTCTACCGGGAGGACCTCGGCAAACCGCGCCGCAAATCCCACGAAAACCCGGACATCATCCGCCTCTACGAGGAATTTCTGGGCAAACCACTGGGAGAGAAGTCCCACCATCTCCTGCACACGCACTATTTCAAACGTCACGGAATCTGATCGACAGAACGCAGCATGCTGCACCTCTTCTGTCTCGCCTTTTCGGCGAGACAGAAGAGGTGCAGCAAGACACCATCGAAAACACAGCGAAAACTCGGGAGAATGAGAGCGAAGGCAAATGCGGAATCGATCGGACATGAAATGTTCCACGCAGTGAGGCAACGACCATCGTGACCGAAATGGAGAAAACACAGCAATCAGCCTCCGCCGAAGCCGAACGGAGGCCTTTTGTTCCGGGCTCTTCCGGCCTGCTTGAAGGACTGCTCTTTCCTCTCGCCATCCTCGGTTTTTGGTGGATCGGAAGTTCCCTGGAACTTTGGAACGCCTTCCTCCTTCCCTCTCCCGCCTCCGTGGGAAAAACCGCGGTCACGCTGGTCCGGAACGGTGATCTCCTGCGTCATATCGGCACCAGCAGCCTGCGCGTTTTCTGGGGCTTCGCCCTCTCCTGCCTGACGGCCCTTCCTCTCGGCGTCCTTTTGGGGCTCCGGCCGCGCCTCGGACGGTTCGTCAACGGAACGCTCGAATTTCTACGTCACGTTCCACCTCTCGCGCTCCTGCCTCTGCTGCTTCTCTGGTTCGGCATCGGGGAAGCGTCCAAGACGGCCATCATCGTCCTGGCCGCGTTCTTTCCCGTCCTCCTCAACACCGTGGACGGCATTCGCCGCTGCGACGAAAATCTCATCGAAGTGGGAATCAGCCTCGGCCTCTCCGAGAGAGAACGTCTCCGGCGCATCCGTCTTCCCTGGGCGCTTCCGTCGATCCTGACGGGGCTCCGGCTGGGACTCGGGTACAGTTGGCGCGCCCTCATCGGCGCCGAGCTCATCGCCGCCTCGTCGGGGCTCGGCTATCTCATTCACGACGCCCAGGGGCTCTCCCGGTCGGACATCATCGTCGTGGCCATCGTCACCATGGGTTTTCTCGGAGCTCTGGTGGACGATCTTTTCTTCCGTCTGGCCCAACACCTCGTTCCCTGGAAAGGAGGCGACGGCCACGGAAGGCATTAGCCTCCAGGGCATCACAAAAAAATATCCCCTCGGGAAGGAAACCGTCAGCGCTCTCGACGGCCTTTCCCTCTTCCTCCCGAAGGGAAGTTTCACCGTCGTGCTCGGCAGAAGCGGTTCCGGAAAGACGACCCTTCTCCGCCTTCTCGCAGGATTGGAGAAACCCACGGAAGGGCGTATCCTCCTTCCGGAGGCGATCTCGGTCCGGGGTCGTTCCGCCGTGGGGTTCGTCTTTCAGGAACCCCGCCTGATGCCGTGGCTCACGGCGGGGGAAAACGTGGCTTTCGCCCTTGAGGGGCGCCTCGACAAAGCGACCATCGCCGCCCGAACGGCGGCGATTCTGGCGCTGCTTGGGCTTGAGGCATTCCGCGACGCCTACCCGGACCAGATCTCGGGAGGCATGGCACAACGCATCGCCCTGGGGCGGACCCTCGCCCTCGATCCGGAGGTGGTGCTCATGGACGAGCCGTTCGGTGCCCTGGACTCTTTCACTCGCCGCCGTCTCCAGGACGAGATCGCAGCACTCCATCAAAGGACCGCCAAGACCTTCCTCTTCGTCACGCACGACGTGGAAGAGGCCCTGGCCCTGGGGGAAACCATCGTGGTCCTCGATGCCGGCCGCATCGCGGACCACCTGGACATCGCCCTTCCCCGACCGAGGGAAACGGGCTGTTCCGAGTTTCTGCCTCTCCGTCGTCGGGTCCTGGAAGCCATCGTCGGCAAGACACCTCTCGCCGAACATCGTTGAAGGAGGTCCTCACCATGCGCACGCGATGTGCACTCTCCCTGCTCTCCGCCCTGCTCGTCCTCTTTTTCACGGCTACCGTCTCGAACGGAGCCGCAACGGCGCGCACGCTCTCCATTCCCTATGTAAAAGCAATGTTGAACATTCCGGCCATCCTGGAAGTGCGGCTCGGCCTTCTGGAAAAGGCCTTCGCCCGGGAAGACGTCACCGTGACACTCCGGCAGATCGACGCGGGACCGCTGCAGATTCAGGCATTGGCCTCCGGGTCCATCGCCTTCGCCAATTCTCTGGGCGGAACGCTCCTGCTGCCTGCCGCGGCCGCAGGACTCGATCTCCGGATTGTCGGCGTCAGTGCCCGCTCGCCCAAGACATTCGCATTGTTCACCACCGCACCGGAGATCCGCACCGTGGCAGATCTGGCCGGAAAAACCGTGGCATGTCCCAAAGGGACTCTGCCGCATCAGCTTTTGCATGCGGCTCTTCGTCAGGAGGGGATCGATCCGTCCACGGTAACACTGCTTTCCCTGGCGCAACCCGAAGTGCTGACGGCCCTTCTCGGCGGCAAAACGGACGCGGCGGCTCTGGGCGGGACGGCAGCGGATCGGGCAGCCGCGGCGGGAGCCCGTATTCTCGCGGACGGAGAGGGAAAGATCGGGGGAATCACCTATCTCGTGACCACCGGAGACTTCGCTCGAAAACACCCCGGTCTGATCCGGCATCTTCTCGAGGCTCGTGCGGAGGCTGTAGCGTTTCTGCGGGAGCACCCCGAGGAGGCATTTCGCCTGGCATCGGAAGAGACGGGACTTTCCATTGAAGCCCTCCGGTCCCAGGCGAAACGCTGCGACTACGATCCGACGCTGCGCCCTGCCGACAGAGAGGATCTTGAAAACGTGCAAACCTTTCTCCTCGACACGAAAATCCTTTCCGCTCCCCTGTCTCTGGAGGATCTGTACGCGCTACCCTGACACACGGAAGGCATCGTGTCAGGGTTCGGATTTTGTCTCATCGCCGGAAATGCGCGGGAGCAGGATGTGATGTGCGAAGAGCCCCGCGAGAAAGCCAAAGGCCATGTTCGTCGCCAGAGAGACTGAAAGGGTGGCGAGGAGGGGAAGCAGATGCCGGTCGCGCTTCACGAGAACCAATGACGTGGTGAGCTGGAACCCCACCAGGAGCATCATGGCGCCGATGATGGCGCCGGGAAAGCGCTCGAAGAGCCGTGCCAGCGAACTGCCGAGAAAGAGCCCGAGCGTGACCTCGAGAACTCCCTCGATCACGTTGGCTCCGCCCGTCCTGGCGCCGAAGTAGTACTGCCCCGCGAGCCCTCCCGCGCCGGAACAGAGAGGAAAACCGCCGAGAAAGGCCCCAACGCAGTTCATGACGCCCATGTTCAGGGAAAGGCGTCGTTCGCTCACCCGCCGGTCCGGCCAGTATTCGCTGATGAGGGCGGACGTGGCGATCACCGCGTTGGTTGCCGTGAGGGGAATCTGGGCAAAACCGCCCTGGACCAGGGAATGCCACATGTCTCCCAGGGCGAAGCCGGTCAGCGGAGGCAACGAGAATCGAATTCCCGGAAGGGACGCGAGATCCCCCCGCACGGCGAGGATGATCACCCCCATGCCCATGAGCACGAGCGCCGCGGGGGCGCGGGCGTTGTCCCGAAGCAGGAGCACCACGAGAACCGAGGCGACGCCGAGCAGCAGGTCCCCGTCGATGAGGCGCAGCGCTTCCAGGGCGAGGAGCACCCCAAGGGCGGCCTGGATTCCCCGCACCACCGAGGGAGGAGTGATCTTGGCAACGCGGTCGATGAGCCCCGTGGCGGCGAAGAAGAGCCACACGAGTCCCATGGTAAAGGTCGATGCGAAGACCAGATAGGGGGGCCAGTGCCCCGCCACGGCAGTCACTGCAAGGACCTTCATGGGTTCCACGGGAAGCGGCAGACGGTACACGAGACCCGTGACGATGTTGGCGAGGCCCATCACGACGAGAAAACCGGACGGATCGAGACCACAGGTCACCATGTACCCCACCGCGAGAGGAAAGAGCGTGCCGAAATCGCCCATGGAACCGGCGAGTTCACGCAGGGAAAACTCGAAGGAACCATATTTCACGGGAATTCCCCCCTTGAAAGAAGCGTGATCCTGTCCACTCTAGGCACTGCGACACCACTCTGTCAACACGCGGGATCTCTTACGGACTGGATCGGCTTCGAATCGGCGAAGCGACCCTGCCGACGGAATGGCAATGTAGCCGTTCCGCCAAGAAACGGAGCGGGGGAGACCACGACACGACACACGAGGAGGCACGATCATGCAAGAATCCACACTGCACATCCTGCACGCGGGGAGCCTTTCCAGAGTGATGGAAGAGTTGCGCCCCCGTCTCGCGGAGCGGTCTCCGCACCTCTCTCTTCTCGGCAGAGGCGGAGGCAGCGTCGCTCTGGCGGAGGAAATCCTCCGGGGAGCGCCCTGCGACCTGTATCTCACGGCGGACTACCGAAACATCGAGGATCTGCTCCGCGGGAGCGGGAAACTGATCCGCGCCGTGCGCTTCGCCTGCAACGAAAAGGTGCTGAGTTTCTCCGGCGCCTCCAGGTTCGCCGAACAGGTGAACGAGGCGAACTGGTTTGAACTTCTCGCCGATCCGGAGGTGTGCCTCGCCTCCACACCTCCGGACGCAGACCCCGGCGGCTACCGCACGCTCATGGTGCTGCAGCTCGCCGAACTCCACTACGGACGTCCCGGGCTTGCGGCGCGCATTCTGGACAATCCCAAGCGCCTCGTCCTGCCGGCGGAGACTCCCACCCACGAAATCAACGCCATGGCCCGTTCGGGCGTGATCGACTACATGATCCGCTACCGCTCCTCCTCGGTGGATCTGGGCTTCCGTACCGTCCCACTCCCCGGGGAGATCAACCTCGGCGATCCCCGGCACGCCTCGTTCTACAAAAAGGCCTCGGTGGAACTCCATACCGCGGGAGGAGCGATCACCGTGCGCGGGGAGCCCATCGTCTACGGCGCCGCGATTCCCGAAAGCGCGCAACATCCCGAGGCAGCAGAGGCGTTTCTGGAACTGCTCCTTTCGCCGGAAGGAACGGCGATTCTCGAAAGACGCGGCTTTACTCCCTTCACCGCCCAAATCGACACCGCGCCTTGACGTCAATCCTGCATGCATGCTACAGTTGCCCGCGAAAAACGGCCTCCGAGCCGTCTTCCCTAAGGGCGTACACCACCGCCTAGGGGAAACGGCCGATGGGCGTGCCCGGAAACAGGCGCGCCTCCCGCTGGGAAAGGAGGAAGCGACGCCCACCCTGACGTCGCCTCCTGCCCCGGAGGCGGCGTTTTTTATTTCCCGAAAAGGAGTGGATGGCGCAATGACAAGGCACGGCAGCATCGGAAGAAGGGGTTTCGCGGCACTTCTCGTCGCAGCGGCACTGTTCGTCACGGTTCTTCCCGCAGCGGCGCGGACTGTGACGGACCAGCTCGGACGGACCGTGGCAATTCCGGACAAGGTCGAGCGCGTGGTCTGCCTGCAGCATCACGCGCTCAACATGATGCTCGAGATGCAGGCGGGAGACCGTCTCGTGGGTGTTCTCGACACGTGGAAGAAGGATCTTTCCGAGGGCATCCTCAAAGTCTGGCCCAAACTCAATGAGCTGCCCATGCCGGGAGGACTCCGGGCCGTGAACGTGGAGGAAGTGCTCGCCCTCAAGCCCGACCTGGTGATCGTCACCCACTACTTCCCCAAGGAGTTCATCGAACAGATGGAAAAGGCGAAACTTCCCGTGGTGGCCTTCTCGTTCTACCGGGCGGACTACGAACAAGCCTCCCGCCTGAACCCAAAGCTCATCGATCCGGACAAGGCCTACACGGAGGGAATGAAGGACGGCATCGCCCTCATGGGCGAGATCCTCGGCACCCAGGACAAGGCGGCGGAACTCACCGCCTACATCATGGAAAAGCGCGAGCTGGTGGGCACGCGCCTCGCTGACGTCCCCGAGGAGAAAAAGATTCGCTGCTACATGGCGAACCCCGATCTGTACACCTACGGCTCCGGCAAATACACCGGAGTCATCATGGACCGGGCAGGCGGCAAAAACGTGGCGGCGGAACTCGACGGCTACCAGCAGGTCTCCATGGAACAGATCCTCCTCTGGGCACCCCAGGTCATCTTCGTGCAGGACCGGTATCGCAAGGTCTTCGACGAAATCCGCGCGGGAGGCACCTGGGCGGAGCTCGACGCCGTGAAAGATGGCAAGGTCTACCTCACGCCGGAGTACGTGAAGCCCTGGGGGCATCCCTGCCCGGAGTCCATGGCCCTGGGTGAGCTGTGGATGGCCAAAAAACTCTATCCGGACCTCTTCGCCGACGTGGATCTCCAGGAAGCGGCGAACGACTTCTACACCCGCTTCTACGGCGTTCCTTATTCGGGGGAACACTGAGCATCCGTCGTCCCCGCAACGCCATGGGCGTGTCCAAGAACTCCCCGGATCTCTCCGATCCGGGGAGCCTTTCCGACGCATCCGGCGGCGAACTCCTCGGACCTCCAGGCGTTCCGAAGAAAACGCTTCTGCTCCTCTTTCTCCTGCCCGCGGTTCTCTTCTTCGTCTCCTTCGCCATCGGCCGCTATCCCATTCCGCTGCCGACGGTGCTGAAGATCTTCGCCTCCCGGGTGCTTCCCCTCTCCCCGGACTGGGAGAGTTCCATGGAGACGGTGCTCTTTCGGCTGCGCCTTCCCCGCATCGCCGCGGCCATGCTTGTCGGAGCGGGGCTTTCCCTCTCGGGAGCGGCCTTTCAGGGCGTGTTCCGCAATCCCCTGGTCTCACCCTACCTTCTGGGCGTCGCCTCCGGCGCCGGATTCGGCGCGGCCCTGGCGATCCTCCTCTCGGAAAGCCTCTTCCTGCTCCAGTTCTCGGCCCTGCTCTTCGGCATCCTCGCCGTGGCGCTCACCTTCGGCATCGGTCGCTTCTACCGGGGAGCGCCGACGCTCGTGCTCATCCTCGGAGGAGTCATCGTGGGCGCCTTCTTCTCATCTCTCACGTCCCTGATCAAGTTCGTGGCCGACCCCTACGAGAAACTTCCCGCCATCGTGTTCTGGCTCATGGGCTCCATGGCACGGGTGACGCCGGAGAACCTCCGCGCCGTGGGCCCCTTCATCGGCGGCGGAACGTTTCTGCTGCTCCTGCTCGGGTGGCGTCTGAACATTCTCTCCATGGGAGACGAAGAGGCCAAGGCCATGGGAGTGAACGCCGGAAAGGAACGGGCAATGATCCTCACGATCTGCACCCTCGTCACGGCCTCGTCGGTCTGCCTCTCCGGAATCATCGGCTGGGTGGGGCTCGTCATTCCCCACGTGGGGCGCATCCTCGTAGGGCCGGACCATCGGAGGCTTCTTCCCGCCTGCCTCGCCCTGGGCAGCGCCTTTCTTCTTCTGGTGGACAACTGCGCCCGGGCGGCCACGGCAATGGAGATCCCCCTCGGAATTCTCACCGCCCTTGTGGGCGCACCGCTCTTCGCCTGGATGCTCTCGCGAAAAAAGGTGGGATGGTGATGCGCCTGGAGGTGCGGAACGCTGCCTTCGCCTACGGGCACGGCGACGAGTTCCGGTGGATCTTCCGGAACGTGAGTTTCTCCCTGGAGGCGGGATCGGTGTTCTGTCTTCTGGGGCCGAACGGCACGGGAAAGTCCACGCTCCTGAAATGCATTGCGGGGTTCCTTCCGCTCCGGGAGGGAAGCGTTCACCTCGGGGAGACCCCAACGGTACACCTGTCCCGCCGGGAATTCGCCCGGAACGTGGCCTACGTTCCCCAGCACCACGTTCCGTCCTTTCCCTACGCGGTGCTCGACGTGGTGCTCATGGGGCGCACGCCCCACCTTTCCTATCTCGGCAAACCCGGCTTCCGGGACCGCCGCATCGCCTGGGCCGCGCTGGAGCGCCTCGGCATCTCTTCCCTGGCGGCAAAACCCTACACGGAAATCAGCGGCGGGGAACGCCAGCTCGTGCTCCTCGCCTCGGTGCTCTCTCAGGAACCGCAAATTCTTCTCCTCGACGAACCCACGACCCATCTGGATTTCGGAAACCAGATCCGGTTTCTGGAGATTCTGCGGCGTTTCGCCGGCGAGGGGATGGCGGTGCTCATGTCTACCCACGCGCCGGAGCAGGCCTTCCTTGCGGGAACCACCGCGGCCATCCTGAAGGAGGGGCACCTCTCGCCTCCCGCGTCACCCGAGGGGGTGATCACCGAACAAGCGATTCTGGACACCTACGGTGTAGCGGTTCGCATCGTCGCCGATCCCTCGGGAGAGGCCAAGGGCTGCGTTCCCCTGCGAAGCGGAAAATAGAAGTGCCACTGCGTACGCGCACACGCTCGCAGTGGCACTCGTCCCTTCCTTAACAGGCAACCTCTCCGCCCGGACAAGGAAGCGTTCCCTCCGCGCCGCGCCCCCTGCACGTGCGCTCAGAGCCAGCGGAAGGCAGTGGCCTTGACGATGGTCAGAACCTCCTGGCCGGGGTGAAGCCCCAGCTCGCGCACGGCTTCGGCGGTGAGCCGAGCCGTGAGGGAGAGCCCACCTGCAGCAACCTTGACGAGAACTCGCCCGGTGCCGTTTTCGTAGAGCATCTGGGCGACAGAACAGCGAAGCGCATTGCGGGCGGAAATGCCCTCGGGGAGGGAGAGGGCGAGGAGAAGCGAGCCCGGGTCCACCGCGGCCACCGCCTCCGCGGAAACGCCTCCGGAGGGGCGAGTCGCACGCAGGATCTGGCCGTCTGTCAGGCGACGGAGCACCATTCCTCCCGCCTCTTCCACCCAGGGACCGGAGACCAGGTTTTCCGGGCCGACACCGATGATCTTGCCTCCGTAGAAATGGACTACCTCGTCGGCCACCTCGTTCAGCCAGAGGATGTCGTGGCTCACCACCACAAGAGTGGTTCCCCATTCGTCCCGTGCGCGCAGCGCCGCTTCCTTGATGCGCGCCGCACTCTGCACGTCCACGCTCGCCGTGGGCTCGTCGAGCAGCAATACCCGGGGACGCAGCACGAGACGCGACGCCAAGGCCACCCTCTGGGCCTCTCCCCCCGAAAGCTGATACCAGGCGCGGGAGGCGAATCGCTCGGGGTCGAGCCCAACGGTCCTCAATCCTCCAAAGACCCTTTCGCGCATCTCCTCCCCGGACAGGCCGCCCCGGACCCGCAGCCCGTAGGCCACGTTCTCGAAGACGCTTCGCTTCAGGAGGTAGGGTTCCTGCAGGAGCAGCGTGACCTCGCTCCGGGCATTCTCCAGGGACATCTCGCTTCCCCGCCCCTCCGCATCGCCGTCACCGCCGTTCCAGAACGTCCGTCCGCCGAACCACAGGGAACCGCCGCTCGGCGTGTCGAGAAAGGCGAGGATCCGGAGAAGTGTGCTCTTGCCGCTGCCGTTGGGACCGACGAAGCCCACGACGCTCCGTTCGGGAATGACCAGATGCTCCGCGTCGAGCACGGTCTGCGTTCCGTAGGCGCGTTTGAGATTCCGGACCTCGTAGAGGGCGTCTCCGGTCATGTGCGCACCCTCCTTCGCAGCAGCGACGCGGACCCGTTCACCAGAAAGGCCACCAGAAGGAGAACCAGCCCGAGGGCGACCCCCATGGCGAACTCCCCCTTTCCCGTCTCAAGGGTGATGGCGGTGGTGATGGTCCGGGTGTGCCACTTGATGTTGCCTCCGATCATCATGGAGACCCCCACCTCGGAGATGATGCGCCCATAGGCGCTCGCCGCCGCGAGAAGCACACCGTAGCGGGATTCGAGCAGGCTCGCCAGGGCGAGCTGACTCCGCCCCGCCCCCAGCGTGAGCAGCGTGAGAGAGAGGCGCCGGTCCAGGCTCTCCACCGCGGTGGCCGTCATGGCCACCACCACGGGAAGCGCGAGGATCACCTGTCCGATGGCGACACCGGGAAGCGTGAAAAGGAGTCCCAGTTCCCCCAGGGGGCCCCTCCGAGAGACGAAGGCGTAGACGAGCAGCCCGACAACCACCGTGGGCAGGGCGAGGAGTGTGTCCACCACGGCACGGCAGATCCTTTTCCCCGGAAACTCCGCGTATCCCAGAAGAAAACCCAGGGGGATGCCCAGGGCGAGACTGACTGCGATGGAGAGGGACGAGAGCTTCATCGTGGTGAAAATGGCGTCCCAGGTCTCCTCGTCGCCGGCCAGAAGGAGCGACAGAGCCTGCAGAACACCTTCAGCGATATAGTCCATGGAAAATCCCCCCAGACGGAATGATGGAAACACCTCGCGGGAAAAACGGTTCTCCCACCCCTCGGTGCACGTAACGCCCTGTGGAAGAGAATTTGTTCACCTCTGGAAACGGATCGCCGGCAGAGGAAACGGCCCCCGCCGGCGATCCGACACGTTCGGCAAAACCGGGACCGGCACATCCCAGGAAAGTCTACTGGGGATGCTTCGCCTTCCACTCGTCGGAGTTGGGGAAGAAGAGCGGCTGCCCGTACTTGTCCGCGCCGAATTCCTTAATGATGCCCTGGGCTTCGTCACCGCAGAGCCAGTCCGTGAAGGCCAATGCCTCCGCCACGTTCAGGCCGGAAAACTTGTCGGGATTCACCCGGATCACGGCGATGTAGTTGAACAGGAAGGGATCTCCCTCCACGAGCACCTCAAGGGAAACGCTCTTCCCCAGGGTGAGTACCGTGGCACGGTCCATGAGGACATAGGCGTTCCGGCGGTTGGCAAACTGCGTGGTGGCCTTGTTGCCCGCCTTGCCGATCTCGTAGAGGACGTACCAGTCCCCCTCGGGCTTCATGCCCGCCTTTTCCCAGACTTCCATCTCTTTCACGTGGGTTCCCGAGTTGTCCCCCCGGGTCACGAAAGACGCACCCGCTGCGGCGATCTTCCTGACCGCCTCGGCGGCGTCCTTCATCCCCCGCACACCCGCGGGGTCTTCCTTGGGGCCGAGGATGACGAAATCATTGTACATCACATCCCGCCGGTCGATGCCGAACCCGTCCGCGACGAACTTGTCCTCCAGCTTCCGGGCGTGGACCATGACCATGTCGAAGTTCCCCGTCTTGGCCTTTTCGAGGGTCGCCCCCGTTCCTGCCCCCTCGAAGACGACCTTGATCCCCGTGTTCTTCTCGAAGGTGTCAGCGAAAACCTTCACGATGCCCGCGTCGATGGGGCCAATGGTACTGGAGAGCCGCACTTCCTTTGCCGCACTGGCGGGAAGCGCGGCAAGCACCGCGACGGCCACGACGAAGAGAAGAAGTGCAAGGCGCTTGTTCCACGTCTGTCGACGAATCATTCTCAGGACTCCTTTCGTGCTTTCCGCCTGCCGGGACTATTCTCCCGCGTTGGGGAAGAAGAGCTGTTTTCCGGAAAGTTTGAACTCCGCGATGACCTTCTGCGTCTCGGGAGCGACGATCCAGTCGATGAACTTCACCGCCAGGTCGTAGCGGGCGTCGCTCCACTTCGCGGGATTGACGGCGATGACGCTGTACTGGTTCCGCAAAGCCTTGTCGCCCTCGGAGAGGATCACCAGAGGAGGATTGCCCTTGTGGTTCTCCTCGTACTTGATGAAGGTGCCCCGGTCGGTGAGCGTGTAGCCGTTCCGCTCGGCGGCGATGTTGATGGTCTGGATCATGCCCTGTCCGACCTGGATATACCAGGGCTCCTTGTCGGGAACGGTGATTCCGGCTTCTTTCCAGAGGGCGAGTTCCTTCATGTGCGTGCCCGATTTGTCGGCGCGGCTCGTGAAGACCGCACCTTTCGTCGCGATGGCCTTGAGGGTCTCCGCGGCGGAAAGTCCCTGTATCTTCGCCGGATCTTCCTTGGGCCCGACGAAGATGAAATCGTTGTACATCACCTGGCGGCGGTTGGCGCCGAAGCCGCCGTCCATGAACGCCTTCTCCGACTCGGGATCGTGGACGAAGAGAATGTCCACGTCGCCGTTCTTGCCGAACTCGATGGCCTTTCCGGTTCCAACAGCGACCCACTGAAGTTCGATTCCGGTCGCTTTCTGGAAAAGGGGCGCCAGGTAGTCCAGAAGTCCCGTGTTGTCCGTACTGGTAGTGGTGGCCATGCGCAGCACAGGCGCCTTCGCCGCGGCGACGCCGCCAAGTACGAGGGCGAGGCCGACAATGAGGACGAGAAGGAGCGAAAAGCGCGGGAAACGGAATGCAACGCTTCTTCGATGCATGCGGTTTCATCCTTTCTTTTCGAGCAGGTGCCGCTACTGCCGCGGCACGGGGAAAATACCATCCTGTAAAAGAATCAGCGCGGAAAGATCGTTTCAAAGCACTCGTTCCTCAAAACGCAACAGTTTTCCCTTCCGCTTTCCGGGGCTGTCCCTTCCATGCGACGACGGGGACAAAAAACGTCCACCCGTCGACGGACAGATAGACAGCAGAGGCCGAAAAGCCTGCATCCCCTCCTTTCCGAACACGGGAGGCACCTTCGTTTCCGAAGGCGCCCTTCGGTCCGCTTCCATAGGATCGCTCCCGCAGGAACACGGACTCGGAGGTGTATATGAATGTTTCTCGTTTCAACGAACCGTACATACTGTACCCAGAAGACCGGAACGCGTCAACCCTGCCGCGAAGGACCGCCGACCATCCCTGCGGTGGAGTGTGCGGGAAACACATTGCACCTTTCCTTTCCCGGCGCTCTGACAGATAATACCGAACAGTGACGATTCGCCGACCCGGCCGGGGACAGCCCCTCCCGCGACAGCGGAAGCGAGAGGATCCCCCCGCCGACCGGATCGGCCCATCTCCAACGCAGAAGGGAGCCTTCTTCTCATGAACAAACTGCGCAAGCGCGTGGGCGTCGCGGTGTTCCTCCTCCTGCTTCTTCTTTCTCTCGCGGAGGCGGCGACGACAAAGACCGCCCTGGTCTTCCAGACCGACTTCGGTCTCAAGGACGGCGCGGTGTCCGCCATGAAGGGCGTCGCCTTCGGCGTTGACACCGACCTCTCCCTGTTCGACCTGACCCACGAGATCCCTCCCTACTCCATCTGGGAGGCCGCCTATCGCCTGTACCAGACCCTGGAATACTGGCCCGCGGGCACGGTGTTCGTCTCCGTGGTGGATCCCGGCGTGGGGACGGAACGCCACTCCGTGGTGGCAAAAACGAAGGACGGCCGTTACATCGTCACGCCGGACAACGGAACGCTCACCATCGTCGAGGAGCGGACGGGCATCGACGCAGTGCGCCTCATCGATGAAGCGGAACACCGGCTGCCGGGATCGGAGCAGTCCTACACGTTCCTCGGTCGCGACCTCTTCGCCTATGTGGGGGCCAGGCTCGCCTCGGGGCAACTCACCTTCGAGGAAGTGGGGCCTCTTGTCGAGGGCGACCTGGTGCGCATCCCCTACCAGAGGGCGGAGATCCGGAACGGGGCGGCGCTGGGAACGATTCCCGTGCTCGACGTCCAGTACGGCAACGTGTGGACCAACATCGGCAAGCCCCTCTTCGACACACTCAAGCCCGAGTTCGGCAGAAAATACGAGGTGACGATCTCCAGGGAGGGGAAAGAGGTGTTCCGGGGGAACATCCCCTACGTAAACACCTTCGGCGACGTCCTCGAGGGAGAGCCGCTGCTCTTCTACAACAGCCTCATGGAGCTGTCCCTGGCCCTCAACATGGACAGCTTCGCCGGCACATTCGGCATCACCTCCGGACCGGAGTGGTCCGTGTCGGTGAAGCCCGCGGAATAGGGCGGTCCGGCCTGCTCCACATCCAGGAACGCAAGAGAGGAGAACGCCCGTGAAAACCTACACGCTCTACCAGATCGACTCCTTCACGAGAACTCCCTTTGCAGGCAATCCCGCCGGAGTGATCACCAACGCGGACGGACTTTCCGACGACGCCATGCAGCGGATCGCCCGGGAGCTGAACAATTCGGAGACCGCCTTTTTCCTGTCCCCTCCGGACGACACGTGCGACGGGTACCTGCGCTACTTCACCCCCACGACGGAGGTTCCCGTCTGCGGCCACGCCACCATCGCCGCCCTCTACGCCAAGGCGAAGGAGGAGAATCTGGGCGACCGGGTCCTCCGCATCAAGACCGGGGTGGGTATCCTGCCCGTGGAAGTCCGCGACGACGGGAAGGATTACACCGTCTCCATGACCCAGGGAGAATTCGTGCTCTCCGAGCCGCTGCAAAAAGAGGATACGGACGCGCTTCTCGCCTCCCTGCACCTTGCGGCCGACGAGATGGACCCCCGATGTCCCGTTCGAATCGCCTCCACCGGCCACTCCAAGGTGATGGTCTGCCTGAAAAGCGCGAAAACGCTGAACGCACTCGAACCCGACAATGCGGGGCTCACGGACCTCAGCAAGCGGATCGGCTGCAACGGCTATTTCCTGTTCACCTTCGACACTGCCCGGGAGGGCATTCTCACGGAGGGAAGGATGTTCGCCCCGGCGATCGGCGTGGCCGAGGACCCCGTCACGGGAAACGCCCATGGGCCGCTCGGAGGCTACCTGGTCCGTTTCGGGCTGGCCCGGCCCGGGAACGATGGCGTCCTGCGTTTCACGGGTTTTCAGGGCGAAAAGATCGGCCGCCCCGGAAAGGTACACGTGGAAGTGCACGTCAGGAACGGTGAACCGGAGACGGTGAAGATCCGGGGGGAAGCGGTGATCGTGTTCAAAACCACCCTTTCCGTTCCGGCATCGGCAGACGTGCTCCGGTGAGAAAACGGAACACGGCGGAGAAACTGCGACGGAACATCGCCACCTGAGCCGGCACCGACCCGAATGTTCACCCGCCGCATCCGGCCGGATGCGAGCCCGACGAGGAAAGCGGCCCCAAAAGGGACAGTACCGTGGACAGAGGCAGGCACAGAAGACAGTGAAGGAGGGGTTTCTCTTGGACATCAGGAACAGCTTCAGCTTCGAACTCCCCACGCGGATCGAATTCGGCGCCGGCGTTTCCGCCACCATCGCCATGGTGCTGCAGGAACTGGGGAAAAAGCGTCCGCTTCTCGTTACGGACCGTGGTGTGATCGACGCGGGCATCCTCGCACCGATCACCGGGGCTCTCGAAAAAGAAGGGATTTCCTTCGAGGTCTTCAGCGCGGTGGAGCCGAACCCCAAGGACAGGAACGTCATGGAGGGCGCCGCCGCCGCCGTGGCGTTCGGAGCGGACTGCCTTCTCGCCGTCGGAGGCGGAAGCCCCATCGACTGCGCCAAGGGCATGAGCATCGTGGCAACCCACGGAGGAAAAATACGGGACTACGAGGGGCGGAACGCGGTCACAGGAGAAACGCTGCCCCTGGTCGCCATTCCCACCACCTCGGGAACCGGCAGCGAAGTGACCTTCAGCTCGGTCATCACCGACACGACGGACAAGTTCAAGTTCAGCATCAGGCATCCCCGGATTGCGGCGAAAGTCGCCCTGTGTGATCCCGGGCTGACCGCGTCCATGCCGAAGATGCTCACCGCCGCCACCGGCATGGATGCACTGACCCACGCCATCGAAGGATTCACCGCCCTGCCCGCGGAGCCCCTCGCGGACGCCTGCGCCCTGCACGCCATCGAGATGATCACCGCCTCTCTGCCGAGGGCCGTCCGCTCCGGAACCGACGACATGGAGGCCCGGACGGACATGCTCATGGGAAGCGTTCTGGCGGGCATCTCCTTCTCCCACTCCGACGTGGCGGCGGTGCACTGTCTCGCCGAAGCGCTGGGCGGCCTCTACGACGCACCCCACGGCATGTGCAACGCCGTGGCGCTCGCCCCGGTGATGGAGTTCAATCTGCCCTACTGCGCAAAAAAGTACGCCCGGATCGCCGCCGCCATGGGATATTCCTTCGCGACCGACGAGGAAGGCGCACGAAAAGCCGTGACGCACGTGGCGAACCTGGCCGAGGAAGTGGGCCTTCCGTCCTTCGCCTCCCTGGGCGTCAAAAAGGAAGACCTGGAGACCATCGCCGCCTACTCCGCACAGAACGGAAGCAACCGCAGCAATCCCAGGCCGATGACGCAAGAGGACTACCTGACGCTCCTCCGCTCGATGATGCGGTAGGAACAGCGCCCCGCAGAGGACCCGCCGTGGTCGTTTCCGCCACCGCACCATTCCTGCGTGCGGAAGCGACCCGGTCCGCGCAGGCTGTACCGCTGCGGCGGCATCACCGGACATGCGACGCGGGGCGACAAACGGCGATTCACCGCATCTTCGCTGCGGCGGCGATCCGCAACATCACCGCCAGGCTTCGTTCGCACTCCTCAATGGTCGTCGCCCAGGAAGACACACTGAGTCGCATGGCCGTGCGTCCCCGATACACCGTACCGCCGCACCAGCATGTTCCATCCTGCTGCACGCGCTCGACAACACGGCGCGTCGTTTCGTCGCTTCCGAAGGAGACTAAAACCTGATTCAGGACGACCTCGTTCAGGATCTCGTATCCGGCGCGACCGAGCCCCTCCGCGAAAAACGCCGCGTGCCGGCACGAACGCTCGATCAATTCCGCGAGCCCCTCCCGTCCCAAAGACTTCAGGGCGGCCCACACGTTGATTCCGCGCGCCCGTCGCGACATCTCCGGAACGTACTCGTCAGGTTGTCGGTGCTCCGGGAGCGTCAGATAGGCAGCGCTCACCGCCATTGCCGCCCGTAAATGCCGCGCTTCGCGAACGAACACGAGCCCGCTGTCGTAGGGGACGTTCAGCCATTTGTGCGCATCGGTGCCCCACGAGTCGGCCTCGGAAAGTCCATGCACCAGATGGGCGCGCCTGGGCGCCACTGCGGCCCACATGCCGAACGCGCCATCGACATGCACCCAGGCCTCCCTTTCCCGTGCCGCGGCGCAGATCTCCGCGAGCGGATCGAAAGCCCCGGTGGCCACATGACCGGCCTGCGTACAGATGATCATCGGGCCCTTCTCCTTCGGCAGGAGTTCGGGGCGCATACGACCCTGAACATCCGTCGGCACTCGCCGGACTCTGCCCCGCCCCAGCCCCAACAGGCTCAAAGCCTTGAGTACGCTGACGTGCACGTCGTCACCGACCGCCACTGTGATGGGAGGCGCCCCGAACAGACCATCCCTCTCCACATCCCAGCCCTCGCGTTGCAGCAACGCATGCCGCGCACCGGCGAGACCGGCGAAGTTGGCCATTGTGGCACCGGTAACAAACCCTACCCCCGTACCGGATGGGAGCGAAAACAACTGCATCAGCCACCTCATGCAGACACGCTCGAGCATCGCTCCGATCGGCGCAGTGACCTCCTGGCCCCCCTCCTGATCCCACGCGGTGGTCAGCCAATCAGTGGCCACAGTCACCGGGAGAGAGCTGCCGATGACGAACCCGAAGAAACGTCCACCGGCACTCGCCATGGTAGCGGGCGAGCCGATCTCATCCAGAAGACGAAGGACCTCCTCCGGAGAGGTCGCCCCCTCCGGCAGCGGTTCATCCAGAAGCGTCAGGCGCCGCAGCGCTTCCGGAGTCGGCACGACGGACCGGCCGGCAAGGGTCTCCCGATAGCGCGTCGCCCGACGTGCGGCATCCGACAGCAGGTCTCTCATGGCTCCCTCTCCGCGGTCAGGCATCATTCCACGACAACATTCTTTCTTCCATGCCGAGGCACCTCTCATCCAAATCCACCGGACACGTTCCCTTCCCGGGAGCTCCTCTCGTTCCGCTTCCCGGAGAACGAAACCGAGGCGAAACGATGCTTCGTGAAAGGGACGTTCCCCGGGAAACAATTCCCTTTCACGGTTGGCCGGGACAGAGTCCTTTCACTCGGATCGCAGGCTTCCACAGCAGGCACTCCTCTCGGATTTCCGAAACCCACGGGGGACCTCCGGAACGATCCGCGCACTTTTCCAATTCCGACTGCGCCGCAAGAATTTCGCCGCCGTTGCAGAAATTCCATCGGGAAGCGGAACTCATTTCTCCGCAACGAGCAGAAAGCGATGGAGAATGAAATCCCTGTATCCCCGCTCCTGCATCTCCGCGTTCAAGAGACACAGTCGCCTGAAGTACGCGTCGATGGAAAAATCGGCAATCTGCCAGGGAATGCACTTCAGGAGATACACGAGACTGTATATATCATAGAACCGCGTTTTCCCTATGTACTCACGGCACGTCCCAATTTTGAACCCCGCATGCAAAAGGTTTTCCTTCGCCTCGAGCAGACACCAGCCGACATGGCCCGGTGGAGGCGCACCCAGAGACGCGTTGATGTCGAGACAATCCATGCCGCCGACCTGCTGCGTGATGAATCTTCCCGATGTCCTCAGGATTCTCGCCACCTCTTCGGCAGCAAACGATTCGTGACGGTTGATCACCAGGTCGAAGGAGCGGTCGTCAAACGGAAGCGTATCGTCGGTGGCGATTTCGACGACCTGCACGTTCTTCTCACGCAGTCGGGCTTTCGCGATCGGCACGTTCGGTGCGTATCCCTCCGTGGCAAATGTGACCGGAGGCAGTGCGGGCAGGGAATCGAGAAACTCACCGCCTCCGGTTCCCATGTCGAGCAGCGACTCGGAAGCGGAGACGGCATCCGCCACAACAAGACGATAATTCCAGGGCAGTGGATCCGAGACCATTCTTTCATTGACGTAGGAAAAATCCCAGCCGGAAAAGGATCTCCCGTATTCGGCCGTAAGGGCCTCAAAAAAGTCCTGCTCCGTCATTTCCTTCCTTGCCTCCATCCCCCGTCAAGTGGACGGGCCTGGGAATCCTCGACAGCCGGTGCGTTCGTCACGGCGACGAGGTACACACTGCACGACAACCGCGGCTCCAAACCGCCTTGGGGAGTCCTCAACCTGAAAGCCGAGCAACATCCTCCGCACCCGAGCACATGCATCACCCCCCAGGAACTTCATTCGGCATCCCTGTTTTGAACTGACTTTCATAGAGCCGGAAATAAAACCCCTTTTTCTCCAGCAAAGACTCGTGAGTCCCCTGTTCCACGACGCGCCCTCCGTCGATCACGACAATTTTGTCCGCATTTTTGATGGTGGACAGCCGATGGGCTATGACGAAACTCGTTTTACCCTGCATCAGTGTCAGCAATGCACTCTGAATGATCTGCTCCGTCCGGGTATCCACCGACGACGTCGCTTCGTCCAAAATAAGTACCGAAGCCCTGGACAGGAGACTCCTGGCGATGTTCAACAGCTGACGCTGTCCCTGTGAGAGATTCTGGCCGTTATCGGTCAGCACCGTATCATAGCCATGCGGCAATTGCAGAATAAATTCGTGGGCATGGGCCTGCCGGGCCGCTTCAACCACCTCCTCGTCGCCGGCGTCTATTCGGCCGTACCGGATGTTCTCCCGGATCGTATCCGAAAAGAGAAAAGTGTCCTGCAAAACCAACGACACGGATCGTCGCAGGCTACGGCGGGTAATCGCCTCGATAGGCATGCCGTCGATGCGGATCCTGCCGCCGTCGGTGTCGTAAAACCGAGTGAGCAGGCTGATGATCGTCGTTTTTCCCGCTCCGGTAGGCCCCACTATGGCCACCGTCTGGCCGGGTTCCGCGACGATATCCGCACCCCGAAGCACAGGCTTGCCGGGAACATAGGAAAAGCGCACGTTTTCGAACCGGATGTCTCCCTCTATTCTTTCGATGTCCGACGCACCATCCGCGTCGCACTCCGGTTGTCCGTCCATCGTTTCAAACACCCTCTCGGCGCTGGCCAGCGCCAATTGCAGCGAGTTGGCCATAGCGAGAATGTTGTTGATGGGATTGGTAAAATTGCGCATGTACAGCAAAAACGAGAAGACAACCCCCACCGTGACATCCCCGATGTTCCGAATGACACAGAAACCTCCCGCAACTGCCACGAGGAGGTAGGCGATGTTGTTGACCATGTTGTTGCACGGACCGATGATACCGCTCACCGCCTGTGCCCGAAAAGCGTCGCCCACGTAGCGGCGGTTGATCCGTTCGAAATCCTCCACCACACGCGTCTCGCGCGAAAACAACCGCAGTATTTTCTGTCCCGACACCATCTCCTCGATATAGCCGTTCAGCTTGCCCAATTCCCGCTGCTGTTCCACGAAGAAGCGCTGCACATTTCTCGCGATGATCCGCGTCGTGAAAAAAGTCAAGGGCGTCGTGATCAGGCAGACCAACGTGAGCGGAGGACTGAGAAACAGCATGGCTGCCAGCATGCCTGCAACGCTGACGATGCCGGTGAACAACTGCACTGTCGTTTGTGAAATCGCCGTATTGATGTTGTCCACGTCGTTCGTCAGTCTGCTCATCACATCTCCGCTGCTGTGAGCATCGAAATAGGCCGGCGGCAGATGTGCCACACGTCGAAACAGGTCGCGACGCAAAGCGGCGGATGTCCTCTGTGCCGCACGTATCGTCAAGATGCTCTGGACATAGCTCAATGCAACCCCGACGACGTACATACCCGCCATCAGGAGACAGACGATTCCCAGCATGCGCGCATCTTTGCGGGCGATGAAAGTGTCCACCGTGTAGCCGTTGAGACGTGTTCCCACAATGGTGATCCCCGTGGAGACCACTGCACAGACAAGGGCGAACAGGAGCGATGAACGCCAGCCGAGCAGATACTCCAGGATCCGTTTGAGCGTACCCGTGACGTTCGTCAGCCGAGGCTTCTCCGCGGCGAGGTGAAGCCATGGGCTCTGTCGCCCCGTGAAGTTGGGCTGAAGGGAAGGGTTTCTGTTCTCAGACACGAAACAACGCCTCTTCTCCCAATTGGGACAGCACAATGGAGCGATAGATCTCGCTGGACTCCATGAGACAAGCATGGCTTCCCTGCGCCGCAATGCGCCCCTTGTCCATCACCACAATGCAATCACAATCCATAATGCTCGAGATACGCTGTGCAACGAGAATCAGCGTGATTCCTCCCGTTCTCTCGCGCAAAGCCGCCTGCAAACGCGCCTCGGTGATGGAATCCACCGCACTGGTCGCATCGTCCAGGATGAGAATGTTCGGTATCTGCAGCAGCGAGCGGGCAATACACAAGCGCTGCTTCTGCCCGCCCGAAAAGTTTTTTCCGCGCTGTGCCACCTCTCCGTTCAGCTCCCCCGGAAGAGCCCGAACGAACCCGTCGGCCCGAGCCGTTGCAACAGCCGCCCACAGTGCGACCTCATCGGCACTTTCATTACCGTAGCGCAGATTTTCCGCCACCGTTCCCGAGAACAGCACACTATTCTGTGGAACGAGACCTATCTTTTTCCGGAGCACATCCATCGGGATCTCCCGAACATCAACGCCGCCAAGACACACGCTGCCCTCATTCGGGTCGTAGAGGCGGGCCAGCAGTGCCGCAAGCGTGCTTTTTCCGCAGCCGGTCGCACCGACGATTCCGACCTTCTGCCCTCGGGGGATGTACAGGTCGATGTCCCACAACACCCTTTCGCCGCTCGTGTAGCCGAAACTCACATGACGCAACTCGATGTCGCCATTCCGGGGTAATTGGGGATGCTCCGGAGGGGCAAGCGAGGAGTGGGTATGCATCACTTCTCGGATGCGCAGGGCCGAGGCCTGGGAACGGGAGATGTTGACCACGGAGTTCGCCAGCATCACCAGCGCATGCGTGATCTGCACCAGGTAATTCACGAAAGCCATGATTTTCCCCAAAGGAAGCACTCCACGAATCTGCATCAGACCGCCAAACCATAAAGCTGCTACAACACACAGATTCATTACCAATGTGACAATCGGCATGAGCAGAAAGGTCGCCTTCTGCGCCTTGATGCCATTGTCGGCAAGATCGACATTGGCTCGCTCGAACTGTGCAATTTGCCGGTTTTCCAGCGCGAATGCCTTCACCACTTTCATACCGAGCAGATTCTCGCGCACAACGCTGTTGATCCGATCCATCCGATTCTGTACCACAGTGTACAGAGGAACAGCCCTCCGGATGATCCATATCGCGCTGACCGTCAACAGAGGCAGAGCGACGCACAGGACAAGGGCCAGCCGAAAGCTGAGCAGAAACGACATGATGATGCCCCCTGCAAAAAGCATAGGAGAGCGAGACATCGCACGCAACAGCATCACCATCATCTCCTGAATCTGTGCCACGTCGTTGGTCGTCCGGGTCACGAGCGACGATGTCTCCAGGTTGTCCACCTCGGTGGCCGCGAGAGTGAAGATCTTCGAAAACAGACGCTCTCGTATCGAACCCGCCATGTGCGTCGCCGCATACGTGGCGAAGACGGAACAGCACCCCCCACCGACAAGACCGATCAGTGCAAAGAGAACCATGCGACCACCGGTGCGGAGCACGTAGCCGAGGTCACCGCTCGCCACCCCGATGTCGATGATATCCGACATCAAGGTAGGTTGCTGCAGATCCATGAAGACCTCGAGCAACATGCACAAAGGCGCCAGGATCGCGCAGGTCCGTGCAGTCCCCTTGAGGTGCGTCCGCATCAGTTCGAACATGAGCCAGCCCCGTCTCCGCGCCTCATCGGCCACCTGTCGCACTCCTGGTTCTTCCACAGTGGTGATGGCCTCCGCAATCTCCTCCTGTACCGTCGCCTTCGCCGTCTCCCCGGCACTTTCGGCGTTCGCTCCCGTGATGGAACCCTCGGCATGCCTCGTCCTCGTGCCTCTGTTCACGGCCGACAACCAGCGATTGCTCTTTTTCGAGAAATGCGCACAGCTTGTCGCATATCGCACAAAACATCCCGGCCTCGTCGTCCGTCAGACAGGCACGCAGTCGTGCGTTCCGCTCCCTGTGTTCCGCTTCCAGCCGCACGTGTTCCTCAAAAGCCTTCTTCGCCGCAAACACGCGAATGACCCTGGAGTCGTTCTCATCCTTCTCCCGGCGGAGGTATCCACCCTCGCCCAGGCGCCTGAGCAGCTCGGTCAGCGATGCCGGGCGAACACCCATTCTTTTCGCCAGATCCGTGGTACGGATACCATCGTTCTGCAACACCAGATGCAGGAGCCGATGCGCTCCACGCGAAAGACACTGTTCGTCCGTCGGCCGTCGGCGCACCATCCGAAACAGCCGGGCAATATGCTCCATCAGATCATCCGCTTCTTTCGGCATCCGGAACTCCCCTTGCATATATTTAGGTACCGTAACATTTTATGCCAAGAGAACTCTCTCTTCAACCATCTCCATCAATCGCTCCGTGCGACTACCCAGACAAACTGTCCACAAATCTCGACTTTCGTGGAAAATACATTCTCCGGAGGTGCTTCGAGCAGTTCTTTCGGAGGAAAACCACAGGCGGGGCATGGGGACGTCACTGAAGCAAAGAAAATCCTCTTTCTGTTCCCGGTTTACCCGGAAGGGCTTTTCACATCGTCTTGCCCACGAAACTCCTCTGTCTTCGGCCTTTCGTCGGGAAAGCCCGAAAACGCTGCACCAGAAGCATCACTACCGACACTCCGGCACCGCATTCGGAAGGAAAACACTTCTGTATCACCCCTGTGAAAGCTCCTCCACCGGATGGGGCGCAAAGGCGAAGCCCTCCTCCAGCAATGCCACACAGGCGTCCACCACGGCGGCGTCAAACTGCCCGCCCCTCCCCGCGGCAAGCTCGGCGAGCACGACGCTCCGGTCGTGGGCGGGACGATAGGGGCGGTGGCTGGACATGGCCTCCGCCACGTCCGCCACGGCGAGAATCCGCGCAAGGGAGACAATGTGGCGCCCCGAAAGCCCCCGGGGATACCCCGATCCGTCCAGGCGCTCGTGATGCTGTACCAGCGGCACCGACACGGAGGAGGGAAAATTTTCCCGGTCCATCAGGGTTTTGCCGATGAGAGGATGCCGGTGCACGAGAAGCCACTCCACCTCCGAAAGAGGACGGGGTGCGAAGAGGATGTCCGTGGGGATCGCCATGAGGCCCATGTCGTGCATCATGGCCGCCGTCACGAGGTCGTAGAGTTCTCCGCCGCTCACGCCGAGATGTCTGCCGATGGCGGAGGCGAGCTGCGCCGTACGGCGCTGGTGCTGCCCCGTGAAGGAATCCTTCAGCTCCACGATGGCCGCCGTGAGGGACACCGTGCGCGAGCGGGCCTCCTCCACCTGGTGCAGGGTTTCCCGGAGCCGGTCCTCCGCAGCGAGGCGATCCTCCACATCCCGGAGGATGAGCACCGCATGGACATCCCCGCTCGTCTCGGGCACGCTGACGGAGAGTTCACAGCGCCGCAGCCCCTCGTCGGTAAAGAGATCGAGCACGCAACGCCCCTCCTCGCCGGAGTCGAAGGCCGACGCGGCAAGAATACGGTCCATGTCGACCCCCTCTCCGTTCCCGCCGAGGAGAAGGTTTTTCAGGGGAAGGCACTGCAGTTGAAGATCCTTCGCCCCCAGAAGCAACCCGTAACGGCGGGCGGACGCGTTGGCATAGCGGACGCACCCGTCCCGGAGGGAGACGAGAAAGATCGCGTCGTTGGCCCGGTCGAGGAGTGTGCGGAAGCGCTCCAGTTCTCCCAGGCGCTTCTGAAGTTCCGGATAGTAGCTCTTGTGGAGAGACGAATCCCCGAGCCCCATGAGCCGGAGGCGCAACGCCTCCCGGTTCTTCGCCTCACCAGGCGTCATGGAGCACCTCTTCCAGTTCCGCCGCATCCAGATGCCGCGGATTGGTGAGCAGGCAGGCGTCCTGGTAGGCGAACCGGGCGATTCTCGGAATGTCCTCCCTGCACAGGCCGAAGTCCCGAAGACGCACTGCAATGCCGGAGATGCCGCCCAGCACCTCGACACGTGCGACAAGCTCTTCCAGAACCTTCTCCGGAGGCGTCGGCGCCACCGGAGACATCGACGCCATGTACTCCCCCTCCCGAAAGGCCTGGAGAATCCGGGCGAAACGCTCCGGCACGGCGGAATGGTTCGCGGCGCATCCGTGGCGCAGGAGCAGGGCGTTGCATTCTCCGTGCGGCAGATCGAGCGCTCCTCCGAGACTGTGAGCAAGGGCGTGCACCATGCCGAGTCCGGCGTTGGAGAAGGCCAGGCCCGCGTAGAGGGATGCGAGCATCATGCCCCGCCGGTGCTCGCGGTTGTCAAGCTCCGCTGCCGCACCCGGAAGATGCCGCGCCACGAGACGCACCGTTTCCAGGGCATGCAGATCAGTGAGGGGCGAGGAGGCATCGGAGACATAAGCTTCCACGGCATGGGTGAGCGCGTCCATGCCCGTGGCGACGGTGAGGTTCTTCTCCATGGTGAGTGTCGTGCGGGGATCGATGAGGGCCACATCGGGGACCATGGTCTTGCTGATGATGGCGAACTTCACCTTCCGGACCTCGTCGGTGATGATGGCGAACTGGGAGACATCCGCGGCGCTTCCCGCCGTGGTGGGCACGCAGACGAGGGGTGGAGGCGGCAGGGAAACGTTGTCCACCCCTTCGAACTCGAGGACGTGCTGTTCATTGGAGACCACGGCGCCGATGGCCTTGGCGCAATCCATGGGACTGCCGCCTCCGACGGCGAGAATCATGTCGCACTGTTCCCGGACGAACACGGAGGCACCCTCCATGACCGAGGCGGTGGAGGGGTTGGTGCGCACGTTCTCGTACACGACGACGCTCAGATTCGCCCCCTTGAGGCTTTCCAGCACCTTCTCCGTCCACCCGGCGGCGATCACCCCCGGGTCGGACACGACGAGAATCCGTCGCCCGCCCAGATTGCGGACGAAACGACCGGAAAGTTCGAGAGCGCCCTCGCCGAAGACGATCTCGGGTGCGACGAATTTCCTCAGGCTCTCTCCACCCGCCATGACGTCTCCTCCCCCTCCCGCGCAAAGCCGCGTGAAGCCGCCGCGACAGAATTGAACAAGGATGACTTCGTTTCATTCTATCATGCCGCAACCGCCTCCACGGGTGGACATGTCCGAAAGAGAAACCTTTCCATAGAGATTTTATAGATTTTCTTTTCCTCCCGGCGGTCTGGTAGTGCCAAACATTCTTCGCAAAAAGTGAATTCAGACGATTTTTCCCCGAATCAGCGGCTTCGCCACAGCGCCGTTGTCCCTCTACGCTCTTCTCCACATCCACATCCCTCAAAGGAACATAGCCAGATGTCCCTTTATTCTCCATTAAAGGTAGAAACTGGCGACTCCTCGGGCCGCAACCAGCATGAGGGCCGCGTCGCGGTCAGGGAAACGCCCGAAGGCTGTTTTTCCGCAGGAAAAGGCCTCGACGGCGCATCCTCGTACGACCTCTTACCCAAGCGTGCGAGACGGACAAGACTGAACCCCACACAGGACTTCTCTCTCGAAAACCCCCGGCAGACATCCCCACGGAGGAACACCTCCACGTCCCCGAAGCGGAGCACTTCGATTCCTCCGGAGAAAGCTCCGGGCCACCGAAGAAAAACGATGCGCACGCAAGACTCCATCGAAAACGACAACGCCGCAGCGTGCGGTTGACGCCACGGCGCTTTCGGAACCCTTTTTCGCTCCGGAACGGGTGCCGTTCCTTTCCATCCGTTCCGAAACGGCGTATGCGTTGTGATACACTTTGCGCACTCAGAAACATTCTCCTCCGTCAAGTGCGTACACGTGTTTTCAAGGGTGTTCCGAGGAAGGAGCCGACTCATGAAGGGCGTTTGCGTGGGATTCGATGCGGGTTCTGCGGTGATCCACTGGGTTGTCCTGGACGAATCGGGGCGGATCGTGGCGGCTCCGCCGGGGCGCTTTCATTTCGGAGCCCCCCTGGCGACGCTTCGCGGGATCTGGCATGAACTCCGCCGCAACCTGAACGGAACACCCGTCCTCACCACAGCCTTCACGGGCAGCGCCGCCGCCCCTCTTGCGGAGCTTTTTCCGGGAACGCTTTTCGAGTACGAGAGCGTGGCCATCCCCCGCGGAGTCGGAAACCTCGTCTCCGGAGCGACTTACGTGGCGCACATGGGCGCCAAGGACTCCTATTTCTTCACTCTCGGCACCGTGGACGTCCAGGGCGAAGGGAACGGAGCCACTTCTTGCCCCGCCGTTTCCCGGACGGTCCTGCTCGACTGGAGCACGAGCACCAAATGCGGCGGCGGCTCGGGGACACTTCTCGAAAAACAGGTACGACGCCTCTTCGGAAAGAACCTGGAGGGAGCGACCGTTTCCCGGAACGACCGGGAGACGGCGCTTTCTGCCTGCTTCGCCGAGGCGGAACAAGCGGCGACACGCCACCCCTCCGAGGAGGGGTACAATGCCCGGTGCGGCGTCGTGATTCAATCGGACCTCATCCACGACCAGAACGAGGGGCTCCCTCGGGATCGCATAGTAGCCAAGCTCCTCGCCACCGTGACGGCGAACTTCGTCACCGACGTGGTGGGCTACCGCGACCTCGATCCCTCCGCCGGAGCGGTCTGCACGGGAGGCGTCTTTGCCTCGCCGTGGATCCTCGAACGCCTCCGAAAGCTCACGGGACTCGCCTTCCACAGGCCCCCGCATTTCGCGAACGTCGCCGCCCTCGGCGTCGCCCTCGGAGCCCTTGCCGCGGGCAACCGAATCGTCGCGGAACTGGATATCCTTCAGGAAACCCATTCCGGCAGCGAAAAAGGACGACGCTTCGCGCCGTCCCTGAGGAACGTTCTTCCCCTGGTGCATCTCCACGAAGACGCAACGCCTCCTGGGGCTTTTCCGCAGAACGACTCGGAAGCGCATTTCCGGGACGTGGTCATCGGCGTGGACGGAGGCTCCACCACCACCAAGGCCGCCGTGCTCGATCTGGAGACGGGGTCACTTCTGGACGGCATCTATCTCGCCACCGCGGGAGATCCCGAGGGAGCGCTCCTGGAGGTCTTCCGTCATCTGGAGAAACACCGCCGCGGCGTCTCCGTGGCGGGGGTCTGCACCACCGGATCGGCCCGGAAGCTCTACGAGCGCATGCTCCTCTCCCGGAATAAAAAAGAAAGCGCCCTGGCGGAAGGATGCGTCGTCGCCGACGGCGCCGTGGACGAGATCACCTGCCACGCCGCGGCGATCAAGTTCTGGGACCCCGACATCGACACGGTCTTCGAGATCGGCGGGCAGGACATGAAGTTCACCACCTTCAAACGCACCGCCGAGGGAGCCACGGACGAGATCCGGGAGGCCCGCATGAACTATTCCTGCCAGGCGGGAGCCGGGCAGACCCTGGAGAACCTGGCGCGCATCCTCGGCATGGACGTGAAGGATTCTCTGCAGGAGGCGGCACTCCGGGCGGAACGGGTCCCCCTCATCGACGCCACCTGCGGCGTCTTCATGGAGATGGACGTGAACCGTCTCATCGCGGAGGGACTTCCCCCGGAGGAAATCGCCGCCGGGGTGGTGCGCGGCACTGCGGAAAGCTATTTCACCAAGTTCGTGGGCGGCAGGAAGGCCGTGGGAGAACGCTGCTCCTGCCAGGGGGGCCCCTCCCTGGGAAAGGCGTTCCTCGCGGGACTCGCCGCCGTGACGGGAACGGAGATTCACGCCTACCCCGACCGGGAACTTTTCGGCGCCGTGGGGGCGGCCCTCGTGGTGCGGGACGCGCTGCGCAAGGCCAGGCACGAGGGACAGGAGACACGCTGCACCTTCCGCGGCTGGGAGGCGGTCCGCTCCCGCATGGAGAGCGCGGAGGTGCTCTGCCGGGAGCACTTCGGAGAGCTTTCCTGCGGTCGGCGCAATTGCAAACTGCGTATCTTCCGCATGGAGGGGGAGGACATTCTCACGGGAGGCTTCTGCCCCCGGGGGAACAGCGAGACCTCGGGGCGCGAGCGCCCCGACTACGTGGAGATCTTCCACTCCCTGATGGAACGCCATTTTGACGGCATCCGGTGGCAGGACCTGCCCGAACTGGACCCGGAGGACGCGGAGCGCACCGTGGTGATACGGCGGAGCAACTCCACCCTGGGACACCTCGGCATCTGGTCCGCGAGGGTGCTCCATCGGCTGGGATTTCTCCCCGTACTCACTCCCGCGACGGACGACGACATCGCCCAGCGGGGCATCAAGCGGGCCCGCACGGAATTCTGCATCGCCATGAAGATCTCCACGGGGCATGCCCTTCTTGCCGCGTCGGAACCGCGCATCGCCTACGCGTTCAATCCCGCTTTCATCGAGGAGCGTCAGACACGTCCTCCGCATCTCAAGTTCTGTGTCTACAGCGAGGCCGAGGGGTTCATCCTCCGGGACGCCCTGGGGCGCCTGCGGGACCGCTGCATCGATCCCGTGTGGTACCTGGGGGACCGTAAAAGCATGGCGACGGAGCTGAAGCGGGTCCTAGCGAAGCTCGGAAGAATTGTCCCGGACGTGACCATTCTCGAGGCCTTCGCCGACGCCGACGCTGGTACCGCCGCTTTTCTGAACGATCTGGCCCGGATCGGCGACAGCTTCCTCGACGCGGTGCGGACGAGCGGCGAACCGGGCTACGTCGGGCTGGGACGCGACTACGTGGTGCTGGATCCGAAGGCCTCCTCCTCGTCGGGGCACATGTTCTCCAAGGTGCGGGGCATGCGGTACATCCCCCAGATCTTCCTGCAGCACCGCTACCGCCCTCTCTCCGTGGAGGGAGTGGCGGAGAACGAATACTGGCTCCACAGCCTGGACATTCTCAAGGCATCGCTCTTCGTGGCGGAGACGCCGGGACTCTATCCCATCCGGCAGATGAATTTCGCCTGCGGGCCGGACTCCATCAAGTTCTTCATGGAGGAAACGCTTTTCTCCCGGGTGGACAAACCCTTCCTGCATCTCGTCACCGACGCCCAGACCAACAACGCTCCCTTCGTGACCCGTGCGGAGGCCCACGAACGCATTGTCCTCCGAAGCGCCCTGTCGGAAAAACGGGGGTCGCCTTCTCAGAAGACGGGACCGCTTGGAGAAAACGCTTCCGCGGCAGGGGTGGAACCGGCTCTCCCCTGCCTCGGAGCAGCGTCCGGTGCTGCGGTGACACGTGCCTCGGAATGCCGCACGTCCTCCCCGGACGGGGAGGATCGGACGCGGCGGACCGGATGGGCGCGGAAACGCTGCTGGCTCGTCCCCAACATGGGGGACGCGTCGCACATCGTCACGGCCTTCTTCCGCCATCGGGGCATCGCCGCCCGGGCGATTCCCACGGACACTCCGGCGTCGCGGGAGCGCGGCGCGGCACTCATCAAGACCGAGACGTGCTTTCCCCTCAAGGGCGCCGTGGGAGACGTGACGGCCTTCCTGGACGAGCTGGCCACAGAGCACGGTGGCAGGGAACAGGTCGGCGCGACCTTTCTTCTCGTCCTTCCCACGGCGAGCGGCCCCTGTCGTTTGGGCAAGTACGCGGAGGTGCTCCGAATTCTCCTGGACCAACAGGGCTTCGACACGCTGCCCATCCTCCGCACCTCCTGCGACGACGCCTACCTGGACATTCTCGACGCCGCCGGAGCCGTTTCGTTCAGGGACAAGGCCCTTCTCGCCACGGGGCTCTACATGGCGGCCAGACTGGCGGACGCCTTCGACGACGCGGCCCTCCGCTTCCGCCCCTACGCGACGGACCGGAATCGCTTCGAGGAGTACCGGAAGGAACGCCTTGCGGCACTGGAGACGGTGCTCGCCGCACAGGGCATCTTCTCCCGGCGAATCTTCCTCTGGGCACAGGAGACGCTCGACGGTTTCTCCGCCCTCGCCCCCCGGGCCTTCTCCGTTCGTTTTCCCCTCGTCCTCTACGCGGGAGAGATCTACATGCGCCAGCACGACCCCTACACGCGGTTCGTGATCCACACGCTGGAACAAGAAGAACTCGAAGTCATACGGGGCCCCATCTCGGAGTGGATGGACTACGTGGCGCATCTCTCGGGGGAGAGAAAGAGCGGACTGGTCCGCATGGTGGGGAGGGCTTTCCTGAGCTGGGCGGATCAATGGGCGGCCCGTCTCTTCCGGGGGGTCACGAAAGACCGGCAGGTTCTCCCCTCCCCCGAGACGGTGCTCTCCCGCATCGAGGAAGCGGACATCTTCTCCCGGCACATCACCGGAGAATCACCCCTCTCCATCGGCCTCTTCTTCGAATTTATCGAGGGAAGGCTCCGGAGCCGCGAGGGCGGCCCCGAGATCTGCGGCTACTTCCACGTGGGCCCCTTCACCTGCATGCAGGAAGGGGTCGCCACGGCAATCATGAACGACCTTGCGCGGGAGCGGCGGCGGCGTTCGCCCGATGCACTGGTTCCGGTGGTTCACGCCTTCTTCGGCGATTCGCCGAACCCGAACCTGCAGGCGGAGATCGCCGCCTTCCGGGAACAGGTGTACCTGAAATCCGCCATGAACCGCAGAAAGGTCTCGTGACGCGTCGTCATCGTACTGCGGAGTCGCCGTCACGTTTTCCGGCAGCGGCCCCCTTCTTTAGCCGTTCAGTTCGGCAGCGGCTCTCCGGGGAGCACCACGGGGGTGCCGCGATGCATGGTCATCTCCACCCGGACGTCGTACACGCGCTCCACCATATCACGTGTGAGCGCCCCCTGAAGTGCGTTCTCCACGAGACAGCCCTTCTTGAGAAAGAAGAAGTGCGTTCCGTAGCGGAGCGCCAGATTCAGGTCGTGCATGGACACCACCACCGCCATGGCATGCTCCCTGGCGATGCGGGAGACGGTCTCCATGGCCTCAAGCTGGTTCCTGAGATCGAGATTGCTCGTCGGCTCGTCCAGGAGCAACACCTTCGGCTCCTGGAGCAGCGCCCGGGCGATCCCCACCTTCTGCCGCTCTCCACCGCTCAATTCGTCCAGATAGCGGAGCGAGAGGTTGGCCAGCCCCATTCGGTCGAGAATCGCCGCCGTCATGGTCACGTCCTTCCGGGACATGCGCCAGGCGATGTGAGGGCGGCGACCGAGCAGCACCGCATCAAAGACGGTGGTCTCCGTCACCGGTTGTGTCTGAGGGATGTAGGCGAAGGTCCGCCCCAGTTCGTTCCGGCTCATGGAGGCAACAGGGCGCCCTTCCACCGACACCTTTCCCGAGGCGGGAGTGAGGATACGGTTCAGGCACTTGAGAAGCGTGGTCTTTCCCGCACCGTTGGGGCCAAGAACCACCGCGATGTCCCCCCGTTCCACCGTCAGGGAGATTTCGGAGAGGACCGGCGCCGCTCCGTAGCGAAAAGAGAGATTCTGCACAGTCAGCACGTTTTTTTCGACCTCCTGCAGAGCAGCCAGAGAAAGACCGGCGCCCCGAGGAACGCCGTGAGGATCGCCACGGGCAGTACATGCGGCGCCAGAATGAGCCGGGCCGTCGTGTCCGCCGCAAGGAGAAGGCAGGCACCCACGAAGGCCGCCCCGGGGAGCAGAAAGCGGTGATCGTCCCCCAGAATGCGCCGCGTCATGTGGGGCGCCACGAGCCCCACGAAGCCGATGACGCCGAGAAAAGCCACCACCACCGCCGTGAGGAGCGACGCCACACCCAGAGACCACATCCGGAGGCGCGCCACGGGAACGCCGAGCCCCAGGGCCGTCTCGTCACCGCTGTCCATGGCGTTGTAGTTCCACACGTTCCGGAAGAAAAACAAGGAAGCGACCCCCACGACGAGAGCCATGATCCACAGTTCCCGCCAGCCTGCACGCCCCACGTCGCCGAAGCTCCAGAACACCACCGCCGCGAGCTGCACGTCCGTGGCGAAATACTGGAGAAACATGGTCCCCGCGGAAAAAAGGGAGTTCAGCGCCACCCCCGCGAGGATCATCGCCTCCGGCGATGCGCGACGCATTCTGGAGATGAGAAGCACGATCCCCGACGCGAGGAGGCAGAAGAGAAAGGCGATCCCCGTGGTCTCCAGGGGACTTGAGATCTGCACCGCGTCGGCCATGCGGCTTCGCATCACCCCCGTCCCGAGAAGGATCACCGAAAAAGCCGCCCCGAAGGCCCCCGCCGAGGCAATGCCGAGCGTGAAGGGCGACGCCAGAGGGTTGCGCAACACGGACTGCATCACCACACCCGCCGACGCAAGCGCCCACCCCGCCACCACCGCCGCCAGAGCGTGGGGAAGACGGATCTGGAGCACGATCATATCCCACCTGGGGGAGACGTGCTCCCCCAGGAGCGTCCGCAGGACCTCCCCCGGTGGAATGGAAACCGCACCGAGGGAAAGGGCCAGCAGAAAGAGGAATCCGAGCAGAAGTCCGCCTCCGAGAAGCAGCATTCCCTTGCGGAATTGGTGGCGCAGGTAGCCCCGCGGCGTCGAGCCGCCTTCCAGATGCACCCCCTACTCCTCCAGGGGGATCTTCTTGAAAACGAGTCCCTCGAACGCTTCGTCCAACTGGGCGAAGAGGGGTTTCCCCACGAGGAACGTGTAGATCTCGTCGGCCTTCGCCTCGGGACGCACGTCGGAAAAACGGTCCGGATAGAGAACGGCGCCGATGAAATAGGCATCGGCGAGCACCGAATCGTAGTTGGTGGTGTAGGAGTTGTAGGGAAGAACACCGTGGACGTTTCCCCCCGAGACGGCGGAAAGGGAGCGGTAGACGGGATCCGTCCTCAGCTCGATCAGGCCGTTCGCCTCCTTGCCCGATCCGAGTGTTCCGAGATCGAGAAAGACGAGTTCCGGATCCCACAGAAGAAGCTGTTCCTTGGCGATGTCCGCCTGGCGGAGCTGTTTGTCTCCCTTTGCGGGGTCAGCCGCGACGTTTCGCGCGGAGAGAAAGAGGAAGGGAGGGTAGCCGGGCTCCGTGGACTGAAACCCGTGGGTGCCGCGCGATCCGATACCGCCCACGTAGCAGCTTCGGCGCTCCGCCTCGGGCACCTCTCCCGCACGCCGTATCAGGTCGGCGATGGCTTCCTCGAAGAAGCGGATCACCGCTTCCGCCCGTTCCTCCACACCCAGCACCGTTCCCATGAGCCGAAGCGTCTCGTAGAAGGCACCACGGTTCCGCCCGAGGTCCCCGTAGTCGAGCACCACCACGGGAATTCCTGTTTTCTCCTGGAGCTGCACCGCATCATAGCCGCTTTCGCTGTAGGTCTTGAAGATCAGTTGCGGCTGCGGATCGAGGCCCGCGACGAGCTCCGGATTGTCCTGTCCGCGGAACTCGCCGAAGAGGGGAAGGTCGCGGAACTGCGGGTTCGCCACCGCGTAGGGGCGAGCGTCCGCCACTCTGGTGCGGTGCTCGATGCTGTCCACCGCCACCACGCGATCCTGGGCGCCGAGATAGACCAAAAGGCGCAGACATCCCGATCCGGAACAGAGCACCCGTTCCGGATGGAGCGGTACGGTCTGTTCCCTGCCGAGAGCATCCCGAATGGAAACCGTCTTCGTCCCCTCCTCCGCTAGGGCGGTCCTGGGAAACGACAGCCCTGCGGCAACAGACAGAACGAGAACCAAAACCAGTGCGACAAGTGCACCCGAAGACCTCCGGGCAGCTCGAAAACTCCACCATGTTGCTGCAGCGCGTGTCATGACTGGGCCCTCCTGCGTACTACAAATTTTGAACTTCGTGTTACTATTGTACCTATCCCGGCGAAAAAGGCAAACGCCCGCCGGGAATGTCCGGACAGAAGGGAGTCTTCATTCATGACATGCGCACTGTCACAGGAAACGTTACAGCAGGTCGTCACCTTTCACGGCCACTCGTGTCCCGGCCTGACGCTGGGCATCCGCGCCGCCGAGATGGCACTGCGGGAGCTGGGCCCCCGGGCGGACGACGAGGAGATCGTGGCGGTCACCGAGACGGACATGTGCGGCGTGGACGCCGTGCAATTCCTTACGGGATGCACCTTCGGCAAGGGAAACCTTCTCTACCGGGATCGCGGCAAGGTAGCCTTCAGCTTTTACCGCCGGAGCGACGGAAAATCCTTCCGCCTCGTGGCGAAGCCGTTCCGCATGGACGGAGACGATGGCAGCAGGCAGGATATACTGCGACGCAAGGCTGCGGCGCAGGAACTCACTCCGGAGGAAACGGAGGAGCTGCGTCGGATCCGGCAGAAGAGGATCGACGCCCTGCTCGCCGCCCCGCTGGAGGAACTCTTCGACATCAAACCCGTCGAGGAGTCCCTGCCGCCCAAGGCCCGCCTCTTTCGAAGCGTCCCCTGCGCCTGCTGCGGCGAGACCTTCATGGAACCCCGGGGGCGCCTTTTCGAGGGAGAGACGCTCTGCCTTTCCTGCTTTGAAAAGAGAACGGGACGGAAGGACTGAGCCGACCTCCCCGCCGTCCTCCGAACAGAGCGGAAAGGTGCGCTTTCCCGCGCCGAACTCACGACGACACGGGAAAGCGCCCTGGGAACATGTCACGCCGGAACGGAGGGAAATCCCCGCGGCATCCTCCGCGCGTTCTGCCGCTAGAGCGGACGCAGTGCCGAACCGCTGACATGACGTTCCTCTTCCTTCCCGACCCGGAACTGGTCCAGCAGCACCCGGAGATGCTCCGCTCCACCGGCGAGTCTCTGGGATTCCTCGGCGACCTTCTCCGAGGCTTTGGCGGTTTCTCCCGTGGAATTCCCGATGCCCACCATGGCCTCGACCACTTCGAGGGTACCCCGTGTGACCTGGTCGATGCCGGAGGACATCTCCTGCGCCGAAGCAGCCTGTTCCTGGGCCGCCGCGGCGATATTCTGCATGACGTCACTCACCCGGGAAATCTGTTCGAGCACCGAGCCGAGTTCCTTCTGTGCAACCTGAGCGGCGGCGACGGTCTCCCGCATGACCGCCCCGGCCCGGGTGGTCACATCGAGGGTGCTCGCCGTATCGTTCTGCAGGGAGGCGATGAGGATCTCCACCTCTTTGGCCGCGGAATTGGACTCCTCCGCCAGTTTCCGCACCTCCTCGGCCACGACGGCAAAACCCCGTCCGGCCTCGCCGGCCCGGGCCGCCTCGATGGCGGCGTTCAGCGCCAGGAGATTCGTCTGGTCCGCGATCTGCTTGATGGTCCCCACGAACTGCGTGATGGAACTCACCGAGGTCGCCACGCGGTTCATGTTCCGCAGGGAGTCCTCCGACTGGGTCCCCACATCCTGGATTCTATTGATCACCGCCTCGACCTCGGCCACGACGCGCTCGCAGGTCTCCGTCGTCACCGCCGCAGCCTCCGCACCCTCCGCGGCACTGCTCGCCGCAGTGGAAGCCGAGGAGGCGACTTCCTCCACACCTGCGTTGGTTTCCTCGATGGCAGCGGAGTTGGACTGGGACAGCTCGCTCACCCGCCGGACGCCCCCCCGTGCTTCCTCCATGGAGGCCACGGTCTGTTCCGAGAGGGCCGCCAGGGATTCCGCCAGGTCCGCGGAGTTGTTCGCCTCCTCCTTCAGCTTCACCACGAGGGCCCTCTGCTGAGCCACCATGGCCGCGAGGGCCTCCGCCATGGTTCCGATCTCGTCGCGGGAGGCAATCTGAAGATCCTCCAGGTCGAAGGAAAGGTCTCCCTCCTTGCCGCGTTCGAGGAAGTGCACCACCCGCGACAGCGGTTTCACCACCCGTCCCGTTCCCCAGGCCGTGAGCGTCAGACCGAGGGCGAGAAAGGCCCCGGCGACACCGAAGGCCCACAGAAAACCGGAGCGCACCGCGTCGGAAAGCACCGCCAGGGGCGTTCCCGCGAAGAGCATGCCCAGGGGTTTGCGGTCGGGGCCGAGCAGAGGTGTGTAGGTGGTCAGATAGGGCCGTCCCACCACGAGGGCCTCTCCGTGGTAATCCTTTCCCTCTTCGAGAACGGTCTTCACCACTGCGGGGCTCGCCTTCGTCCCCACCGCCCGTTTCCCCTCGCCAGTCACGGTGGTCATGAGGCGCGTGTCACCGAGAAAGATGGTGAATTCCATGTCCATGGTGTCCTTTGCCTGATCCACCAGGGATTCCTTGCCCAGGGAATAGCCCACCGAGAGGACGCCAACAACCCGTCCCTCCGCATCCCGGATCTGAAGGGCCGCACGCGCCCCCAAAGGCACCGTCGCCCCCCGGACCACACCGGCGAAGCGCTCCCCCCGCAACGCAGCTCGGACGTCCTCCTGTCCGGAGATGTCGTCCCCGCTCTTTGCCGGCTCGTGGAAACGTGCGAGCACGACCCCTTTCGTGTCCGTCACGGTAAGAATATCCAGCGCCTTGGCCTTTGCGAAGGGGGACACGATTTGGAGGACACGTGCACCGTCTCCCTGCCCGACGGCCGACTGCAACTCCGGCAGCGCCGCGAGGACCTCCACCTCCATCGCCGCGAGAGCCATGCGTTCCTCCACGGTCTGCTTCAGCACATTCAGCCCAAGCATGGTCTTCTCTTCGAGAGTGCTCCACAGCGTTTTCGTGAACTGGCGCTGGACGAGAAGCGCCGTCCCGAGCACGCTCGCCAGAAGCAAAAGCGCCGCAAATCCCATGAAACGGACCCGTAAACCCATTCCCTTTTTCCGTACCGCCCTGCCGTTTCCACTCATTCCTCCACGTACCCCCCGTCATTGTCCTTTTTCGCGACATCCGTCACAGAATGAAGCACAAGAAGGACGCCGAAACGGCATAGGTCTCTTCTCTTCCGCGGAGACTGCCCGACACACTCCGGCCAATGCCCCTGGTCGTCACGCCTCCGCTTCGCCCTCGTTTCTCGCGATGCTGTTCCCGCAGTGCCCTTGTGAAAAACAGACGGATCGCAGAAAAAGTCCTTGCTGTGTACACTGCAACAAATATATCTCAGAATTCGGCACGGATACGTTAGGGAATGAGCCATCCTTGTGAGGGTTTACTCCGGCAGGGGCACGGTCCTGATGCCGCTTGCAGCCCGACTGGAGTCCAGTCGCTACCTCGGGCAGGGACCTGTTGATCGAACACAAAAAGGCACTCCTGGAAAAGTGTGGCTAATCGCCGCAGACGGCCGCCAAACACTATGAAAACCTTTTTGCACACCCTGACGCACACAACTGGGATACGCGGAGAAGAGCGTGCAGGAACAACGGCGCTACGGCGAAGCTTCCGGTTCAGGAACAACTCGTCTGAGTTCAAGGAACATCTGAAGAACGCCGAGCCGGCCTCGCGAAAACGCGATGCGATCAAGATCAACAGAGCGAGGAACCCTTTTCATCAGAGCTTCCTCAATGTTTGCGAAAAACACGTGACACTACTTAGTGTTCATAAAAAAGTGTCATGATGTCCAGCTTCCAAGAGCTTGGGCTACACACGTGCCGCAGGCAGCCTGCCTACATCACGGCCTTCTTGCCTTGAACCCCGCCTCTCGCTCTCGCATCCTCTCCGGCGCATGCTCGTTTCCCGGAAAAAGCGCTGCCGCGGATGTCCCTCCGGGAGGAACATCCGCGGCAGGCGATGCGGCGCGGGAGCAATGCCACGAAAGAGATTCTTTCCTTTTTCTGCGTGCGTTATTCCTCGGGTTTTTTCCCCACCGAGGCCATATAGACGGTGAATTCGTCCTTTCCGTCCACACCGAAGAGCGCATCCGCCAGTTCCTGGTCGTAGGCGGCGATGGCGCAGGTTCCGGCACCGACGGCCTCGCAGGCGAGATAAAGGTTCTGGCAGACATGTCCCGCGTCGAGAGCGATGAGTTTCGCCGCGGCCTCAGCGTAACGCCATTCTCCGCGTTCCGGCAGAGCGGTCCAGGCGAAGGTGACCGCACTCCGCCCCGGAAAGACCTGTTTGCGCGTCGCCGCCACAAGGGCATCCTCCAGATCGGGCCGACTTCCGAGAACAAGCAGTTCATGGCTCAGGGGAAGATAACGGTACACCCCTTTTTCCAGTCCGTCCACGCGAAAGACCGCCAGGTAGGTCTCCAGGGCATGACGGCATCCTCCGGAGGGAACGGTCCGCCTCGCGTTGCCGCCGGGAAGGACCTCCCGGATGCCCTGGATAGCCCAGAGGAGAAAGGAAAGCTCGTCCAGTGAGAAAGGCATCGGGGTGTACCGGCGCAGAGTAACCCGCTCCGCAATGGCCGCCTCGACGGAAAGAGGCTCCACGCCCTGCCACGTTCCCGGTCCGGGCAAAGACACCCGGGCCATCTCGGGCGGCGCGGGCTTTTCCAGAGGGGGTGGCGCAACCCCCAGGGCCTGCGGTGTGGCGGAAAAATCAAGAGTCTTCCAGGAATCGCTCCGAAGAAATCGTCTGCCCTGCTCGCGCTGCGACATTGCGGAACCCCTCCTTCATTTCATTGCAACGACACGTCTTCTTTCGGCGTGGCACGTCGTCCGGGAAATGCTCGCTCGCGCCTCCCGGAGTCGGTCGTTCACTCCCGAGCTTTCCACTCCCCGCGCTTTCGGCATGCGGGCGCAGCAACACAACATACCCTACCGGAACACCTCCGCAAAGAAAGGCGGGTGCGTCAGGTACGGCACGGAAACATGCATGGCGTTCGCCACAAGGACGTTCAGCGCTCCTTGGGCACTCCAAGGGGCATCACGTAGAGAGGGGACTCCTTTTCCGGAAGGGCAAAGACCTCCCGAAGCGCACCACCGTCGATTCCGCCCATGGAGACCGTTCCGAGGCCAAGGGCCGTCGCCTGAAGATACACGTTCTGCGCCGCGTGCCCCGCCTCGGCGGCCACGCAGAACGTCGCCGCGTCTCCGAGCCGTTTCCGGGCAGCATCTTCATCCGCGGTCAACAGGAGCGCCGCCGGGGCCGTCGAAACCGCAGGCTGGCGCACCGCACGTATCAGGATGGCCCGCACGTCTCCTTCGGCGAGGGCGATCAGGGCATGTTTTTCGGGGTCGTACCCGTAAAAACCGGGGGCAAGCCCTTCCACCCGTTCCGCCGCCAGATAGACCTTGAGCGGATAGAGGGAGAAGGCCGAGGGCGCCGTACGGAATCCCTTCTCCGGCAGGGTGATTCCCTGAGCTGCCCAGAGAATCTGGCCGATCTGCCCCAGAGGGAGGGGAACATCCTCGAAGGCCCGCACGGACCGCCGGGCCTGCAAGGTCCGCTCCAGCGGAACGCTCCCCTGGCGGTCCGGAGCGGGCAGCACCATCGCCGACGGCGACGCGGAAAATTCCAGCGAGGCGGGCTTCCGGCCGAGGAACAGCGGACCGAACTTCCAGAGCCCCCATCCGCCGACGACGAGAAGGAGTAAAAAAAAGATGACGCCAAGGTAAAAGAAGAATGTCCGCATGCTCACGACCTCCTCGAAGCGACTGGTTGTGCCGGTGCTGGTGTCGGTGCAGAGGAGGTTCTTCAGCCAAGGCCAAACGAAAAAGAAGAACGTCCGCACACACGCGACCTCCCCGAAGCGATTGCTTTCACCAGTGTAAAACAGCCTCTTCGCCCAAGGCAACACACACTCTCGTAACATCCGCCCGGCAGCCCCCGGCGGCGGCGAAACGTCCTCTAACGCAGCAGCAAGGCTTCAAAAGTACGGCGGATATGGGCCCGCATCCGATCCGCGGCCTTCTCGGGGTCCCTTGCGGCGATGGCGTCGAGGATCGCCGCGTGCTGCTCGGGCGTCTTCTGGGGAACGATCGCGTCGTCGGGGCGGTAGAAGCCGTCGAAGTAGAACACGTAGACATTGGAACGCCAGAAGATGTTCCTGCACCATTTCTCCAGATAGGTGTTCCGGGACGCCCTGGCGATGCCCAGATGCAACAGCTCGTTGTTGCTGGAGAACTGTTCCCGCGAGCGGGTGAGCACCGCTTCCTCGTCGCCGGCGATGTACCGGCGCAGGGCTTCCACCTCCTCCGGGGTGGCATGCAGCGCCGCCGCCGCGGCGGCCTGGCCCTCCACGGCCTCCCGGGCGAAAAAGACCTGGGAAGCATCCTCGGGTGTGGGCAAAGGGATGAAACTACCCTTCTTCGGCATTTTGGAGAGGAATCCCTCGGAGATGAGCCGTGCCAGAGCGCGGCTCACGGGGGTGCGGCTCATGCCGAGCTGTGGGGCGAGATCGAGTTCGAGCAGAAAGTCACCGGGGCGGTATCGCCCGGAAAGGATCAATCCGATGATGGAACGGTAGGCCCGCTCTTCGGCATTCTCCCTGGGGCTGGTCATGGCGAAGCATTCCTCCTTGGGAATGGATGGATTCATCCACGATGCATGCAGCATTCTAGGAAAGGCACTCCACACTGTCAATGCAGAGAATCCTCGGGACGACGTAGTCCCCGCCAACCATCCGGCGGGACACATGCGTCGCCCCTTTACCCCGGAGCGAACCCCTGTTAGGCTACGTACCGAAACATTCCATTCCGAAGAGGAGGCAGAACGCATGGAATATTACCGCAGCACACAGACGGGGAAAGGAATTACCCTCCTTCTGCTGGTCGCACTGCTCGCCGTGGGCATGATCATTCTGGCTCCCCATCTGGCCCCGAAGGAGACGCTGGACGCCATGACGCCGGACAAGGCACTGCCGCCCGCAAACGCCGTGGCTCCTCTGGCGATCCTTCTGGCAGCGACACTGCTCTTCACGAGCCAGACCGTGGCCGTCACCGAGGATGCGCTGTGCATCGTCCTCCTCCGGGGGCTTTACACCCGGAGGATTCCCCTCGCGGAGATCGCGGAGAGCCGCCCCACCCGCATCCCCTGGTACACCGTGGGCGTGAAAAGCGTCCGCAAAGGATGGCTCTACAGCGTCGCTCCCGGGGACGGGGTCGAACTGCTGCTCCGAAACGGCCGCCGTCTCGTCGTCGGCACCGGCGATCTTCAGGGACTTGTCGCGGCGCTTCGGGAGCGCTCCCGTGCGCTTCCACAACACGAAACGCACTCCGGAGCGTGAACTCCGCCTCAGGACGAGCAGGCTTTCCGAATCGATTCCAGCAGCAGACGCCCCAGGACACCCCTGGGGCGCAACGTTTCGAGGAGGGGGGCAACTCCCTGCCTGTGCAGGTAGAGCAGCTCGTCCCCTCCGGGCGTTCCCGGAAGAACACCGCAGAAGACGTAGCCCAGCTTTTCCGCCTCTTCCGCCTCCACCGCCGTTGAAGCCAGTTCGAGAGGAAGGTGGAGAAGGAGGGTGCGCATTCCCTTCCGGAGAAGCTGCCGAGTGAAGGCGCCGAGCTGAAGCGGGAAATCCATGCCGTATTCATGGACGAAAAGATCGCACCGCAGCTCCCCGAATGCCGCCACCGCGGAGATGACACTCCGTTTTCGGTGCAGATCCTGATCCGCCCAACCGAGGTAGGCAAGTCGTGGCGGTCTTCCCAGACTTTCGTAAATGCGGAACACCATATCCTGGTGCGGTTTCGGCACGTAGAGAGGGGCCTGAGGCACTTTCCCGAAGGGGCAAAAGAAGGCAATGCCCGGGCTTGCCGCCCCCCTCCAGAGGCTTTCCCCCGGCGACGAGGGAAGCAGCGCACACATCCCGAACCCCTCCCGAAGGAAAAGATCCTCCTGGTCACCTGTGTCCTCCGAGGCAATCCCCAACGCGCCGCCGAAGACATCAAAACGCTCGTCCCTCGCACGCGCCAGCAGCGCGTCCAACAGTTCCTTCCGGCTCCGGAGCACCGCGCCGTCCTCGAGGACCGAGGGCTCGCCCCACAGGGGAGGCAGGATCACCCCCAGGGAACGGCGCTGTCCGTGCCGTTCGAGGGCCTGAACCGCCGCGAGTTCTCCATCGCGGCCGCTCCGTGCCGAGACCACCCACACATCTCTGTCGGAGAGCGCCTCACGGAACATCGTCGCATCCACATCGTGCCCGTCTCCCCTTCCCTTCAGGACGGAAGCGAACCGAACCGCCAGCTCCGGAGCGGAGGACTGCGCCACCTCCCCTATGATGGGCGGCAGAGAGGATTTCCGACCGGTGCGCTGAGCCGGCGGCGACGTCTCCAAAGAGGTTGCCTCCTCGGGATGGGGAGCCTGTTGTTCTTTCCTCCGGAGCATTTTGAAGAAATGAAGCTCTTTTCCCTCGCCGCCGCGGTCGATGAGTGTCACCTGATCCACCGCGTGTTTCAGCAGAAAGAATCCGAGTTCCGAGGGCTCCACCTGGTCCGGGTCCGTTCCGGGAACAAAAGCATCGAGATCGCCCCGGGAGAGGGGAACGTCGAAGCCGCGGAGCACAACGCGCAATCCCAGGGGCACCCGGCGAAACTGAACGAAAAGGGGCGGCGGCGATTCTCTTCGCCCATCCACCTCCGGAGAAGCCGTCGTTTCTCCGGAGGGAAGGATGGCGACCACCGCCTCTTCGAGAGCCAGTTCAATTCGCTGCCCGTCCTCGTCGGAAAAACCGTAGAGGACATTGAGGTCTCGGCAGGAAGCAAGAAGGGGCGACAGGAATCGCACATCCGAGGGAAAACGCATCTCCACCACACTGCCCACAGGAATCATGGCTCTCAGTCCTCTCCGGTCATCTCGCGGTCGGCCACGAAGAAACAGACGAGCCTTCTTCGCGACGTGAAAAAATCATCCGAAAACACCGCTCGAAAAAAATCCTGAAAAAACAAAAAATGGGCCGAAAGTCCTATTCAGGGCGACAAAATCAGGACCTATCCGGACTTTGCAGGCGACGAGCTTCGTGCTATCGTTTCTCCGGGTTTTAAGAAACCTCGGCGTTCCTTCTTTCTGCGGAGTTCGCTTTCGTTACACTCTCGACGCAACAGTGGCTTATGGAAACGGAGGTCCCGGAGCCATGACCGAACGCGAAATGCTCATCCTTTTCGGCGAGACGTTGCCCGCACCATTCTTAACGGATTCATCCGACGAAAAAAAAGAGACCGCATGTCCCCTCCCGCAGGAAATGCCGTCCCCTTCTCTCCAGGACACCACCTTTCCCTCCGACACGACGCCGCTTTCTCCGCCCCCTGTTCTCGTGGAGGTAACCCGGGAAGAGGAGCGATTTCTTCTCGGAACGTCCTCCCGCTCCCGGAGCAACGGAAGAGGCAATGCCTTTCTGCAGCGCCTCCTTGCCGCATCGGAACTGTTCTCCGGCACATCCCCCGCGGGAGCGAGAAACAGAGGATAACTCACCGGAAGAGCCGGAAACAACACCGTACCGAAGCGCAGGCCGGCTCCCGTGTTCACCGGAGGCATCTACTCGGAGGAACCGGGAGCTTCGCCGCCGGTGGCGAGCCCGCGAAGCGCGGCGATGCGGGAGTCCAGCGAGGGGTGGGTGCTGAACAGGCTGTCCGCTCCGAGCTTTCTGAAGGGATTCACGATATAGAGATGCTGCGTCGCCTTCGACGCGGTGACGAGCTTGTTGTCGTCGGTGGAGAGCTTCCGGAGGGCCGAAATGAGCCCCTGGGGGTTTCGGGTCAACTCCACCGCCGAGGCATCTGCCAGATATTCCCTTTTGCGGCTCACCGCCATCTGGAGGAGCACCGCGAAAAGCGGCGCCACGATGGAAAACAGCACGCCCACAAGCACGAGAACGGCACCGCCCTTTCCGCCGTCGCCGCTGCGCCGTCTCCGTCCGCCACCGAGTGATCCCCAGAACATGCTCCGCCGGAACACATCCGCCAGAAGCACCACCACCCCCACCAGCACCGCCATGAGCATGGCGAAGCGGATGTCGTAGTTGCGCACGTGGGACATCTCGTGGGCCATGACCCCCTGCAATTCCTCACGATTCAGTTTTTCCAGAAGCCCCCGGGTGATGGCCACGCTCGCATGCTGCGGGTCTTTGCCCGTGGCGAAGGCATTCAGCGCATCGCTGTCCATGATGTACACCTTCGGCATGGGAAGCCCTGCGGCGATGGACATCTCCTCCACCACGTTCCAGAGCTGGGGGTGCTCGTCATGGGTGATCTCCCTGGCGCCGCTCGCCGCAAGAACCATGGAGTCCCCGAAGTTGTAGGCCACAAGGAAATAGAGAACCGCCGCCACCAACGCGATACCTGCGCCACCCCTCCACCCCAGGTCGAGATATTCCCCGAGGGAGGCCCCCATGATGCCGAGAAGCGCCAGCGTAAGAACGAAAAGCAGAACGCTCACGCGCTTGTTGTGCGCGATGAGCCGTTGAAAACTCACCATGGACTGCGCCACCTCCTCCTTCGTCGTGCGGTTCCGTCACGGACGGAAAAAAGCGACTGCCACCGCACCCTAAAGGTCCACTCGGACCGGAGCCCGTTCCGCCTGGTCCTCCACGATCCAGAAATCCCGTTTGGCATATCCGAAGGCTCCCGCCACCAGGTTGCCGGGAAATTCCGCGACGGCCACATTGTAGGCCCGGACGGCGTCGTTGTAGAACTGACGGGCGAAGGCGATCTTGTTCTCCGTGGAGGACAGTTCCTCCTGAAGCGCAAGGAAGTTCGCGTTCGCCTTCAGCTCCGGGTACCCTTCCGAGACGGCGAAGAGCGTTCGCAGCGCCCCGGCGAGTTCCGTCTCCTTCTGCTGCACTTCCGAAAGCGAACCCGCACCGAGCGCCTGGGCACGAAGAGCCGCCACCCTTTCGAAGAGTTCCCGTTCGTGGGTCATGTATCCCCGGACGGTCTCCACCAGATTGGGAATCAGGTCATGGCGACGTTTGAGCTGCACGTCGATCTGGCTCCATCCGTTTTCCACGTCCGCCTTGCACCGCACCAGGCGATTGTAGGCATACACGCCGAAGAGCACGAGCACCGCCAGAGCGCCGAGAATCCACTTCACCGGAATACCTCCTCCTTAAGAACAACCTCCCGCGGCAGTTCCCTTCTGCCGGACCGTTTCTCCGGACCCCTTCTTCCGAAAGGGTTTGCCGTATGATACCATTCTCTCCTTCAATGGTCCTCTCGTAAAACACGGGGAGAAAAAACACGGAGAGGCGACCCAATCCCGTTCCCGTGTCTCGCACAACGCGTTCCGTGCCCTCGACGGCGAGAAAACCGATCCTCCACCCTCCGGAGAGGAGAGACGTTCATGAAGGAAAGCCCCGCACGCTCTTTCGCTTCCGAAACGACCCTGCCGTTTCTCGGGCGTCATCTCCCCCTGGCGGTCATTCCGCCGGAGCCTGGGACGCCGCTTTTTCGCCTTGCGAACGAGCGTTTCGAACTGCGTCGTGACGGAAAGGACCTGGGGGCCTCGCTTTTCGCGGACTGGTGCACGGCCTGGCTGCGCCCCCATATCGCCTCCCGCCTTCCCGGCCTCGCGGAAAAAGCGGGCGTCACCTACTCGGGTTTCTCGGTGCGCACCTGCAGATCCCGCTGGGGAAGCTGCAGCGCCTCGGGACGCCTCTCCTTCGCCTCGGGACTGACCATGGCGGAAACGGACCTGATCGAGTACGTCCTCGTGCATGAACTCTGCCACCGCCGCGAAATGAACCACTCCTCCCGCTTCTGGAGTCATGTGGAGCGAATTCTTCCGGACTGGCGCTCCCGCCGGAGCAGGCTTCGGGCACTCTCTCCCCTGCTGCACCTTCTCCGATGAAGCTCTTCCCCCACGCAGGCACGGTCTTCCGTTCCCGTGAATTCTCTCTTGACGCCCTTCCTCGTTCTTGCTACGGTGCTGGTGTTGCGCATTCCAGCGGAGCGAGGACGGCCCCGGCACATCTCCGCTCTCCGTCGCTCCAGGTCACTTCTCCGGACATGCCGATCTTTCGCCCGGGAGAGCCGGCTCTTTCCTACCCCGGCGCCGTTTTCTCCGCGGAAAGAGGCGCGACCGGCATCCAGACGTTCCGGACGGAGTCTCTCCTGGCGACACCGTCCGTACAGCTCGCTATACAGAAAGGAGGCGACAGATCATGAACTGGATTCCGGCTTTCACCGCCATCGCGGGCATGCTCCTCGTTCTCTCGCTCCATGCCCCTCCCCGGGCAGCCGCTACCGGGACCGTATCACCGGGCGAACCTACAATGGCGGCCTCCCCGGTAACAGGGGTTTCCGGCGAGGCGATCCTCATCTTCGTCCCCGGCGTCTCCCCGGAAATGGCCCGATCCTACGTGGAGCTGCTCGGCTGCGAGGTGCTCGGGGAATTCGCCGAACTGACCGCGTCGTCGGGGAAAGCCCACCTCCACGTGCGTTCTCCGAACTCGGATTCGGAGGAGCTGACGCGCCGCTTCAGCGAGGACGCCTTCGTGGAGAGCGCCACACCCAACGTCACGTTCAAGGCGAAATGACACGACCTTCGTCCACCCCGCAACGGACCGCTCTCCAGCGGGACCGGCGGGGACTCTCGAACCGTCAGGAGGGATCGTCATGTCCCACAGGTACGCACACCGACAGATGCCACACCGGGAAAAGTCCTTTGCCGGAATCCGGCTCCCGCTCCTGATCGCCCTCGTACTGGGAGTTCTCTTCTGCCCGCCCCCCCTTCCCGCCACGGCACAGGCGCCCGCCGGAGTCGACGGCGAACTGCTCTTCGCGCCCCTGTCTCCGGGGTGGACGGAGAACCAGCCGGCCAATGAAAGCATCCACCGTTATTTCCTCCTCTCCGAAAACGATGTCGTCGCCGCGGAGATGCTCTTCTTCCTGGAGACGCTCCCCGAGGGCATGTCCCTGGAGGACTATGGAACGGCCCTGCAGAAAAACAGCCTCGCCACCTTCGAAGGATACACGCCGGTGTCGATCCAGAACGGAAATCTCCAGGGAACACCCGTGCTCATCCACGATTTTCTCTTCTCCAACCAGGGGAAACGCCTCAAGGCGCGCATCTTCATCCTCTCGAAAAACAACATGGGACATGTCCTGCTCTTCGACGGCCTTGAAGAACAATTCCCCGCCCTGGCACCGAAGTTCGACGCATTCTTTCAGACCATGTCCTTCAAGGGAACGCAGCAGACACAGCAGGCCCAACCGGTTCAGCCGATAGCGCAGGCATCCCAGCAGCCCCAACCGGCTCAGACGACAGCGCAGACGACGCAACAGCTTCCGGGCGGCGCACCGCTCCAGTCACCGGCGGATCTCGCCGCACAGCCGGGAACGACGAGCACCACACCGGGGCTCGTCGCCACACCGGCCCCGCTCCCCGAGACAGGAGGAATGCCGCCCCTTTCGGGAACCACCCAAACGGGGACCAGCGGCGCACCGTCCCAAGAGGCGCTCCCGACGCTTGACACGGAAGGCGTCGGCGAGCTTCCGCCCCTCAGTGACCTCGACGAGCCGGGAGTCTTCACCGCCGCATCGGGAGCGTTCCGGATCCGTCTTCCCGAGGGGGCGAAAGAAATCTCCCGAAATCCCGATTCCGCGACGTACGAAGGGCCCGATGGTGCACAGCTCGCCGTCACCGTTCTGGAAACCCCGGAACAAATCGGCCCCGCCCTCGACCAGGCGAGCTCGGGAAAGCGGGCGCACGGAACGAGTACGCTGTCCTGTACCGTTCCCTGCACGACCAGACTCTACTCCTTTCAGGATCCCGAATCCAAGGGAAACAAGGCACTCCTTCTCGCCACGTGGCAGGGCGGAAAAGCTTTTGTAGCCATCGAAGTCCCTGCGGACAAATACAAGGACGCGGGAGCCTGGATCCGGGAATTCCTCTGCAGTGCCGGACTGAAGTAGCGCTATCCAGAAGGAGCGTCGCCGCCACGCCTTGAGTCACGTCGAAGGACTCCCTCTAGCGAGCGACAAAGGGAAAGCTCCTTCGACAACACCTGCGCCTAGAGCTTCTTTTATTCGCTCAAGGCCGAGGCGATTCACAGCAATCGCTTCTCTACGCGAGAGGTACTGCAACAAAAGGTCTTCGAGCACATTGCCGTCATCTACAACCGTATCTGGCGTCAGAGGATCATCGGGAATGCACGTCCCAAAACCTCCAGAGGGATGTTGATTGCTTAGCGGTGTGCTCATGATTGACAGGAGGAAGTGACTTTAGGCCTTGAAATCAAACAGGAAATAGCTTCCAATTTTCTTAAAGAGCTGCCCACGCTCGCTTAATCGATTTGAATCGAAATCTGCACCACAAAATCATCCTCGTTTCCGGTCGCGAGATACGTGAGCACGTCAAGAATATAGGCGTTGCCGGTTATCTCGCGCCCGGACTTCTCAATATATTCGATGAGCCTCTCTCCGGAGCGCGGCAATTTCTCGTATGGGCCCTTGTGGATCATGGTCGCATAGTACGAAGCGGGCTTGATGAACACAGCCTCGCTTGGCACAGGAGCCGATAGCCTGCTGTAGCAATAGCTCACTTCCTCCATCCCCCGCAAAAGATTGTCTCTTGTGACGATTGCCCCCACATCGAAAGAAAGTTGCATCGCAGGAAAGGCTTTCAGGTGCGTCATCAGCCTTTGAGACGCTTCCGCCCAAGCGATATCCTCGTCGCCCAGGGAAAAATCCAGCGGAACCGCAAGCAGATACTCCTCCTCCATATATTCTATAGACGGCCTGTCCGCCTCCAGCAAGGGAACGATTTCTGTTTGCTCGATCATATTTTGAAGCAGCCTTTGCATCTGCTCAAGACGCGCGATCTCTTCGGCGAGGCGTTGTTGTTTCGCCTTGAGCGTCGCGATGAATTTTGCAGGATCCTGAGATACAAAGTGGTCTTTGATCTCGGAGAGCGACGAACCGCACTTCTTCAGAGCGGCGATGACATCGAAAGCGAAAAACTGCTCCAGCGTATAGTATCGATAGCCGCTCTCCTTTCGTATCTCCGGACGGAGCAAACCGATCTCATCGTAGTGAAAGAGCGTCTCTTTCGTTACGCCGCAAAGCTTTGCGAATTCTCCGCTAGAAAAAAGAGGACTCTTTTTATCTATCATGATTTTCCTCCTTGACTATAGGGTTACCCTATACCCTATCCTACCCGATGCACTGCCATTTGCAAGGAGGAGCTTCATGCGAAATTCCATCGCGCAACAGTTCAATGTTGGTGGCCTGGTCCGCTTCGCACTGCCCACGGTCGTCATGATGATTATTTCATCGCTCTACGGAACGGTGGATGGCATTTTCATAGCCCGCTTCGTGGGTACGGACGCGCTTGCCGCCAGCAATATCGTCTTTCCGGCCCTCGGGTTCGTCTTCGGAGCGGGAATTATGTTCGGCGCGGGAGGGAGCGCCGTTGTCGGCAAAGATTTGGGAGCGCAACGAAAAATGTCCGCCTGCCGGAATTTCACCCGCATTCTTCTCTTCTCGTTGCTTTCGGGAGTTGCACTGAGCGTCGCGCTTCTGTTCTTCATGAAACCGCTGCTGACCGCGATGGGCGCCAGCGAGCGCCTGCTCCCCTATTGTGAGGAGTATCTGCGCTTTCTGGCGCCCTTCTTGCCGTTGCTGGTGCTGCAAATCGTTTTCGGCATGTTTTTCGTCGCGGCGGGCAGGCCGGGAGTCGGGATGTGGCTCACCGTCGTCTCGGGGCTCGTGAATATGGCGCTGGATTATCTTCTGATCGTCTCTTTCGGCATGGGAATGTCGGGAGCGGCCCTGGCGACAGCGGCGGGGTTCTCCGTTACCCCCGTGTTCGCGCTCTTCTATTTTCGCAAAACACGTACGGAGCTGTATTTTGTGCGACACAAGTTCAATATGAAGGCTATTGCAGCAAGCTGCACCAACGGCTCGTCCGAAATGGTGGGCAGTCTCGCTTCCAGCGTCGTGGGATGGATGATGAATGTCGCGATGATGCGCGCCGCCGGCGAAGAGGGGGTGGCTGCTCTCACGGCGGTGCTGTACACCCAGTTTTTGTTCACCGCCGTCTACTACGGTTACTCCAGCGGCGTCGCGCCCGTGATCAGCTACAACCACGGCAGCCGGAACACCCGGATGCTTCGGCGTGTTTTCGGTATCTGCGCGGTGGTCGTCGCCCTCTGTTCTCTGGCGATGACCGGGGCGACCCTGCTGCTGGCCCGCCCGCTGACCGAAATTTTCCTGGAGCAAGGCACGGAGGCATACACCCTCGCGATACGTGGTTACCGATTCTTCTCCCTCGGCTACCTCTTCGCCGGGTTCAACATTTTCGTGTCGGGATTCTTTACGGCACTGTCGAACGGGCGGGTATCAGCTTGGCTTTCGTTCGCCCGTACCTTCGGCTTCAGTGTGGCCGGAGTTTTGCTGTTGCCCGCGATCTGGCATATCGACGGCCTCTGGATCTCCCTACCGGTCGCGGAAGCCGCCGCCCTGCCGTTGTCGCTCTATTCACTGTTCAAAAACCGCTGGCGGTACCGCTATTTTTAAGGAGGAAAGTGTATTGCCCACAAAAACTTGTGCCAAGAACTCGTTTCTGTCCGTTTTCAGGAAGAGTATACCCTTCCTGTCCTTTGGCACGGGGCGTAGAAACTGTAGAGGAAAGTCGGCGGAGACAGATGAGTTGCTCCTTGAATTTCCGAGAAAGGAAACCCTGGCCGGACTTGCCTCCGTGCGAAAGGAAGCGGATTCAAAATGAAAATGACATCGTTCTCTCTCAACCGCCCTGTCACAGTGCTCATCTGCACCGCGGCGCTCGTTTTCTTCGGAGTTTCGTCGCTGGCTACCATGGGGATGCAGCAGATGCCCGATATCGCCTTTCCCGTCGTCATGGTAAGTACCACGATGAGCGGCGCGAGCGCGACGATCATGGACAACGACGTGGCGGACCCCATTGAAGAGAAACTAAGCAGCATTTCCGGCGTGAAGAGCATCACATCAAGCAGCTACCAGGGACTCACCATGACACAGGTGGAGTTCGAACTGGGCAAGGACGTGGACACAGCGGCGGCGGATGTCAGGGATAAGGTCAATCTCGCGGTGGCGGATCTTCCCGTCGAGGCGAAAACGCCCGTCGTCGAAAAGTTCTCCATGTCGGACGAGCCTGTCGTCGTCATAGCCGTTACAGGAAACATTGCCTATAACGCAAAGGCCTGGTACGCCGATAAGATACTCAAACCGGGCCTGCAGTCGGTGGACGGCATAGGGAGTATTACAACCCCTGGGCTGAGAAAGAGAGAAATACGCATCTGGCTCGATCCTGCAAAACTCCAGGCGCGGTCGCTTACCGTCAACGACATATCCTCGGCGATAAAGAAACGGCATGTCGATCTTCCCTCCGGAAGCGTCAAAACCGAACGAAGCGAGTATCAGCTTCGCCTGAACGCGGAATATGCCTCGGCGGAGGAGTTGTGGACGCTGCCCGTGCTGGTGAAGGAGGGCACAACCGTGCGTCTCGGCGACGTCGCGCGTGTGGAGGACGGGTTGGAGGATCGTTCGAACGCCGCGACGTACAACGGAGAGGAAACGATTCTGCTGGCCATAGCACGGCGGCGGGGGGCGAACGAGGTTGCCGTAGCCAACAACATACTGATGAGGATCGAAGAGATGCAGAAGATCGCCCCGGAGGGCGTAGAAATCAAAATACTTTCGAACTCCTCCGACTACATTCGGCGTTCGATGAAAGGGGTCGGAAGCGACATCCTTCTGGCCGTCGGCCTGTGCGCTCTGTTGATGCTCTTCTTTCTTCAGACGCTTCGGGCAACCTTCGTGACTGTGCTCGCCATCCCGATTTGCCTTCTTGGAAGTTTCTTCTTTCTGAAAATGATCGGCGTGACGATCAACGGTCTGAGCATGATGGGAATTTCTCTCTCCGTCGGGATGGTGGTGGACGCGACGACGGTCGTGTTGGAGAACATCCACCGCCGAATGGGGGCGACGGTTTACCCCCTGGAAGCCGCGGAGAAAGGAACGAGCGAAGTTGCGTTTTCGGTCATCGCGGGCGGACTGACCACGGTGGCAGTTTTTGCTCCCATCACGTTCATGGGAGGCATCATCGGGAAGTTCTTCTTCTCGTTCGGCATCACCGTAGTCTGCACGATCGCTATTTCGGTGCTGCTCTCCCTGACGCTGACACCGTTCGTAAGTTCCCGGATCATGCGCACGGAGGAATCGCAGTATCCGATCGCACGCATGATCCGAAGCTTTCTTGAATCGCTGGAGAGCGCCTATAGGAAGCTGCTGACGCTTGCCGTGCGCTTCCGCTGGGTCACCATGGCGGCGGCTCTGGGAATGTTCGCTCTCGGAATCTTCTTCGCGGTTAACCTGGGGACATCGTTCTATCCCTCGGAGGACGAAGGGCGGCTTGCCGTCTCCTTCGAACTTGCCGACGGGACCTCCCTGGAAGAGAGCGAACGTTTTCTAGCCCGCCTGGACGGAATGGTTCGCGAGCGGAAAGACATCGCCTTCACCTACGGAACTATAGCGAGCAGTGGCGGCAGCTCGGAAGTACATAAAGGAAGCCTGCATATCACTCTTCTTCCTAAAGCGGAAAGAGGGGATATCGACGGGATCAAAAGCGAGCTTCGTTCCGCATTCTCCGCCTTTCCCGACGCAAAGCTGAAGATCGCCATGCCGGAGGGACCAGACATTACGATGAATCTGTCGGGCGGAGACTTCGAACAGCTCGGAGCAATAGCAGGCAAGATTCTGGCGGAGCTGGCAAACGAATCTCGTCTCACGGACCTTGATACCGACGTACGCATGGAGAAACCGCAGTTGAATATCAGTCTCAACCGTGCGCGGGCCGACGATCTGGATCTGGACATACGCTCTCTTTCAGAGGAGATCAGCGCCTATTTCGGAGGTCTGAAGGTCGGTGTTTTCAAAGACGGGGGATTCCGCTACGACATTCGGCTGATGGCCGAGGCGTCGTCGAGAATGCATGCGGGTGACATCGAGAATATCTCCGTTTTCAACGGCAGGGGAAAGAGCGTTCCTCTTGCAGGCCTAGTGGAGGTAAGAAGCGAACTTGCCCCCAACGCAGTGCAACGACTGAACAGGCGTCCTTCAGTACAGCTCAGCGCGAACGTCTCTGGAATCTCCACCGGCGAGGGGATCGCGCTCATCGCCGCCGCCGCGGCAAAGCATCTTCCGAAGGACGGAAGCGTCCTCTTCGCCCCGTCGGGACAGACGAAAGAGATGGAGGAGGACTTCGAGCGATTTTTCACGGCACTGGCGACGGTCGTTCTCCTCGTCTACATGGTGATGGCCATACAGTTCGAATCGTTCATGCATCCGTTCACCATCATGTTCTGTCTTCCGCTGCTCACGCCGGGAGCGTTCGGGATGTTGTTCCTCGCGGGGAAAAACCTGGATATGATGGCGTTGATCGGCATCATTCTGCTGGTGGGCATCGTGGTGAACAACGGTATCATTCTGATCGACTTCATCAAACAGGAGCGGGAACAAGGAATGGAAAAGAAAGAAGCCGTGATCAACGCCGGACCGCTTCGACTGCGCGCAATCCTGATGACGGCGGTCTCGACGATCGTCGGCGCCATTCCCGTGGCTCTCGGCGTCAGCGAAGGGGCGGAATTCCGACAGCCCATGGCGATCGCAGTAATCGGAGGGCTTGCAACATCCACGCTGCTTACCCTCTTCGTCGTACCGGTGGTCTATCTGCTCCTTGACGACCTTAAAGAGAAATCCGTCACGCTCCTCCGATGGGGGCGCAGGGAACACCTGCGGCGTTCGTCCGCGTTCGCGCATGAAAACACTGAAAGCACCGGGAGGTAACTCATGGACATCGTCAAAACCATGAAAAGCATCACTATGACGCTTCTTCTGCTCGCCACGAGCGTTTTTTCCGCCGAAGGAGTAGAAAAATTCACGCTCAATCAGGCCGTGCGGATCGCACTCGAACGCAATTTCGACGTTCTCTCGGCACAGACGGAACGGGAGAGGGCCGAAGGCGCTCTGATTTCCGCCCGCTCGGGCATGTACCCTTCTCTTGCGCTCGACGCTTCGTCCACCCACAGAGAGGATACCGGAGCCGCTCCGAAAAGAGTGGACGGCGCAGCGGTCGCGCTTTCGCAGACGTTGTACGCGGGAGGAACGCTTCGATCCGGAGAACGCCAGGCGCTCATCGGTTCCGAGAAAGCCGATCAGGAACTCGAATACGCGAAGGAGAGCGTAGCGAAAGCCGTCTGTGAATCTTGGTACGATCTTCTTCAGAAGGAAGCGGACACGCGGACGGCGGACGAGGCGCTCGCATACTATACAAATGCGTGGATGGAGAGCAAGAAACGCGTGGAACTTGGGCTTTCCACAAGGCTGGAACTTGCACGGGCGGACCAGCAGCGCGTCAATGCGCGGGCGGATCTGATCTCCGCGCAGAAGGAACTGGCCAAAGCGAAGGTTTCTTTGCTGACACTGCTTCGAATCGCCCCGGAGACCGAAGTCGAGATCGACGGCAGACTGGAGACCGTCGCCGTTGAAGGTGATGCGAAGCACTCGCTTGAGAAGGCTCTTTCGACCCGTCCGGACCTTCATGCCCTGGTATTGGAAGAGGAAGTCCGAAAGGAGGCCATCATCATCGCCGCGGGAGGGATGAAACCCACTGTGAAGTTGACGGCTTCCTATCGCTTCAACGACACCTCGTCGAGCCTCGCGGCGGACAACGCGAACGAGTGGGCAGCCACGCTCTCCGTCGGCGTCCCCGTCTACGACGGAGGGTATGCGAAAGGGCGCGTGCGGAGCGAAAAAGCGTTGCAGGAACAGGCTCGTCAGTCGACGGAGAAAAAAAGAGACACCATCAGGGAGGAAATTCTCACTGCATGGATGACGCTCGTCAGCACTCTGGAGACAGCGGAGGCCGCGAAACAGAACGTGGACCTCGCCCGTGAAAGCCTTCGTTTGGCCGAGGTGGGCTACCGCGAGGGAGTCAGTACACAGCTCGACGTCCTCCAGGCCAGATCATCCCTTACGGAAGCGCAGCAAAAGCTCGCCGGCTCGCTGAAAGAACACAATCTCGCGTTCGTCGCCCTCAGAATGGCCGAGGGAACGCTTGCGAGCGTTTTCGAAGACGTTAAAAAAGGAGAATGAATCATGAGGCAAAATCAAAGAAAGAAACCGGGGATGAAGGGCGCGGTGGCACTATTCCTCGCCGTTCTCCTTCTACCGATGCTCTATCTTCTTCGCTCCCCGGCTTCCGCTCCTTCATTGAAGGAGCCACAAGAATCAACGCCCTCCAAAGTCAGGGTTACGGCGGCTCCCGCGGAACGGCGTCCATCCATCCGGCAAGGATTTTCGGCCTCGGCAACCCTTGAAGCCAGGGAACGCGTCGTTCTTCTCTCGAAGGTTTCAGGCAGGTTGAAGGAGATGCGCGTCTCTCAAGGCGACTTCGTCAAAAAGGGAGATGTCGTCGCCGTTCTCGATCACCGGGACCAGGACGCGCAGGTGAGCGCGCTTCAAGCGCAGGTGATCTCGGCGAAGGCGGAGACGGAACAGACCAGGGCGCAGTTGGAGAACGCGACGAAGGAAAAGGAGCGGTACGAACGTCTGCGCAAAGAGGGGTACGCCACACAGCAGGAGCTGGACAGCCGAATCATGACGTACCAGTCAGCCAGGGCGTCGCACAACAGAAGCCTCGCCTCGGTGAAGCAACAGGAGGCGAACCTCTCCGCGCAGAAAGTCTCCAGATCGGAGTACATCATTCTCTCCCCCATGGATGGCGTCGTGCTGAAGGACTATTCTCTGACACCCGGAACCATGATATCCGACTCCACATCCATCGCGGAGATCGGCAATGTGCGGACCATGAAGGGGGTCGCGCAATTGTCCGAGACGCAGGCAAGCAGGATTTTCGTGGGCATGAAGGTCGTCCTCGGCGGCGACGGTTTTTCCGGCATCGAAGTCGATGGAAGCGTATCCCGTATAAGTCCTTACGTCGATGCTTCGACCAGAACACTGCAAGTGGAGGTTGTCGCGGACAATGTAGCTTCGGGCGGAGTCCTCAAGCCGGGAATGTTCGTCTCCGTTCTCTTCGTGGAAGCGGAAGCACACGATGCGCTGACAGTTCCTTCGCACGCGCTGCGGGAAAACAACAAGGTCTTTGTGGAGAAAGACAGCGTCGTGGAAGAGAGAAACGTCGAGGTCGGACTGAATCTTCCGGACATCGTGCAGATCCTGTCGGGACTTGAAGAAGGCGAGCGCGTCATCATCGGAGGCAAGAACCTGAAAGGCGGGGAAAAGGTCGTAGTCGCGGAATAAGCGCCATCTTCAAGGGAGAGAACAAGATCCCTTCTTCTCTCTCAAGGGAAATCCTCTAAAAGAAGCCGGAAACCCAAAGAATGTTCAGCTCCAGGAAAACGAACGAACAGGCAAGCTTTGAGGGCAGAAAGGGGTCTGTTGATGCTTGAGAGCCCCGTAGGCGACGTGGAGCAGCGCCAAAAGCGCGACCCTTTCTTGCCTCACTCCATATCACAAGGACAGGAACGAAAGACTCTTTGAGAACAGGATTTTGGCGGATAACCGATGACGCTGCCATGAACAGATCCTCGCGCAGTCTTGAGTTTTCTTGTTTGTCCATATGGGCGGAGAGACGAACCGAGGATTGTGAAAGATACTTCGCACCACCTCCCGTTGCAACGCACTCCCGTCAAAAACTCCAGACGCTTTCAATTCGTTCTCCAATGAACTCTTGGTCCGACGTTGACATCGGGGACGCCGCGTGCTATGAGATATAGGGCAAACCAAAAGTATTCATCAATAAACACATCAAAGAACGCAGGGAGGCATCTTCATGGGAAAGAAAAAACTGGTGCAATTGGGATACGGCATGCAGGGCAAGGCCTGCCTCAGCGATCTCCTTCGCACCGCCGTCAACATGGAAGAACTTGTCGTCGCCGACAGCACTCCCGGTCTCGAAGAAGAACTCCGCGCCCTGGGCGATCCGCGCCTTCGCCCGGTACGTCTGGACGCCTCGAAAAGGGAGGAACTCGCGGCAGTCATGGCCGGTGCGGATGTGGTCATCGAACTGCTCCCCGGGACCTTCGCCATCGGGGTGGCAAAGCTCGCCGCGGAACTCGGCGTGCATCTCGTGTCCACCATGTACCTTCTAAATCCCGGCGAACGGGACGAAAGCGCACGGGAAGCCGCCCGAAAGGAACTCGCCGCACTCGACACTCTCATGAAGGCGAAGGATCGAACCATCCTGCAGGAATTCGGCATGGACCCCGGAATCGACCTGGCCGTGGGTCGTCACTGCCTGAACTGCCTGGACGAGGTCCGGGCCTTTCATTCCTACGGCGCGGGCTTTCCCGAGCGAACTGCAGCGAACAACCCTCTCCGCTATAAATTCACCTGGTCCCTCATAGGTGTCATGCGGTCCTACCTGCGTCCCGCCGTGGTCATCCGGAACGGGCGGGCCGTTTGGATTCCGGCGGATGCGATGTTCAGCGCCGAGAACACCCACCGGCTCGACATCCCCGAGATGGGCGGCCCTCTGGAGTGCTTTCCCAACGGCGACAGCAGCCATTTCGCTCGGGCCTTCGGTCTCGAGGAAACCGTCGAGGCCATGGGCCGGTACATCTGCCGCTGGCCCGGCCACGGCGCCTTCTGGGAGACCATGGCCAAATGCGGCTTTCTCTCCGAGACACCTCTTTACGTCAACGGCTGTGACGTGATCCCCGCGGCGTTCTGCGCGACACTTCTCGGCTCACAGGAGCAGTTTTTCTACGGGGAACAGGAACGGGATGTGGCGCTCATCCGCACCGACGCCAGGGGAACGAAGGATGGCAAGCCCTGGAGGGTGATCTGCCAGATTGTGGACCGGCGGAACCTGGAGACGGGGTTCACGGCCATGCAGAGAACCGTGGGTTTTCCCGCCTCCATCGGGGCACAGATGATCCTCGACGGCCGTATTGCGCAACGGGGTGTCGTCGGCCCCGAGGAGGTTCCCTTCAACGCGTTCCGGAACGAACTGGCCCGGCGGGGCATCGTCATGACGCAGGAGGAAGGACCATGGGACGGAAGGCTGGAACCATAGCACTCCCCTACCTGAAAGGACATATGGGCGGGAACACCATCGCGCTTTTCCCCGAAGGCGTTCTGCCGGAAACATCCCTGATGCGGCAGGTTCTTCTTGCGCTCAGGGGTACGCATCTGCACTGCCACGAGGCGGGGCTCCTTTCTCCCTCTTCCGGCCCCTCCGCTCTGACGCTGCGCATTGTCGGCAGAACATCGAAGGGGTTCATCACCGCTTGCGGAGGTCTTACGCAGGTCCTCGGCGCCGCGATCGGAACAGGAAAGTTCCGGGAGAAATTCGGTTTTGGCCCCTCGGGCACAGGAGAGGTGACGCTCGAGTCGGAAGGAGGACCGGTCGTGCTCCGGATCTTCCGGGAAGAGGATTGCGACGAGATCAGGACGAAGACGGACATGACGAGCTTCCTGGAGGAACTCCGGCGCGACGGCATCGAACACATCGTCCTCGGGGACATCCGGGCAGTCCGGGCGGGGAAATTCCTGGTGCTCGACGCGGAGGAACTGGCGGAACGCTTTCCGCCGGAGAAAATCCGGGAACTGCACCCCGAGGTCGGAGGCATACTCACAGAGCTTCAGCGACGTTATCTGACGGCGTATCCCAAGGCAAGCTACGACTTCGCTCTTTTCGATCTCCGTCCGGAACGAAGGGAACACTTGGGGCGTCTCGTTTTTCCCCACTCTTTTTCCGCCGGGCACATCGAACCCGCCTGTGGCACGGGAACGGTGGCAGTCTGCGCGGCCCTGGAATTCCTCGGAAAGATCGGGGAGCAAAACCGGCTCGTGCGCTTTGAATCAGGCGGAGGCGCAACCCTGGGAGGTCCAGAGACGACCACGGCGTTCCTGCACTGGACGGGAAGTGCCATCGCTTCCATCGGGTTTTCCCACAGCGTTGTCACCGTGACGTCGGAGGGGATGGTGATGCTTCCCGAAGGATGAACGAAAGACGATCAACGAGAGAAAGAGCGTGGATTTTTCCGGTTCGGAAGCAAGAGAGACGGAAAGGAGTGACGTGAAGGTGGAAAACATTGCCGCGAAAGGCATCCTGTCCCTTCTCCCCATCGTTCTCACCCTGTTCCTTGCCTTCTTCACCAAAGACGCTGTCTTCTCCCTCATCGTCGGTTGCGTGGCAGGCGTCATGATCGGGGGATTCGATCCCGCCACGGGCCTTTCGAAACTGTTCCAGCACGCTCTCGGGAACGGAGATTTCATCTGGGTCATGATGATCGAAATCGCCATCGGCATCATGATCGCCTTCTACCTGAAGGCGGGTGTGATCAAAGCCTTTGCCGAGGCCGCATCTCTCCGGATCCGTACCCGGCGCCAGGCATCGGGATTCGGCTGGGTCCTTGGCGTTTTCATCTTCTTCAGCGACTATTTTTCCCCTCTTTTCAGCGGCCCCATCGCCCGCCCCCTGACGGACAAGTACAAAATCTCCCGCGAAATGCTCGCCTATGAACTCGACTCGGGCAGTGCCCCGGTGTGCACCATCATTCCCCTGAGTGGCTGGGCCGTCTACATCGCCGGACTTCTGAAAGGATACGGGCCGATCTCCGGCGCCGAAGAGGGAATGACGACGTTCATCCGTTCCATCCCCTACAATTTCTACGGCTGGCTCGCGGTGGGACTGTGCGGACTTCTGGCGTTCCAGATCCTTCCTCACTTCGGCCCCATGAGAAAAGCAGAGGAACGGGCACTCAAGGAAGGGAAAATCCTCCGGGACGGAGCAACTCCCCTGAGCGGTGCGGAAATGGAAGAGATTTCCGTCGCGGAGGGGAAGACACCGAATCTCCTGGTCTACCTCTTCATCCCCGTGCTGCTCGTCATCGGCATCGCCCTTGGAACATTCTTCGTCCTGAACAGCACGAAAACTCTCGAGGCGTTCTTCGTCGCGGTCATGTATCAATCCGTCGCCCTTGCCCTCGGCGGCTATTTCAAAAATATCAAGGACGCCATGGACACAGTCTACAAGGGGATCAAGGCGGTTCTTCCCGCAATCATGATCCTCGCCCTCGCCTACTGCATCAACGACATTTCCAAGGCCCTCGGCGCTCAGCAGTTCATTTTCACCGCCACCCAGGCATGGATGACGCCGGCCATGCTCCCTCTGGCCACGTTTGTCGCGGGGGCACTGATCTCCTTCTTCACCGGAACATCCTGGGGAACCTACGCGATTCTGACTCCTTTCGTCCTGCCTATGGCCATGGAACTCTCGGGGAACATCGTCTCCCCCCTGGTTCTCGCCACCATCGGCGCGGTCGTCGGCGGCGGATGCTTCGGGGACCACTGCTCGCCCGTCTCGGACACCACGTGCCTTTCCTCCTTCGGGGCGGGCTCGGACCACATGGACCATGTCTCGACACAGATTCCCTATGCGTTGACCGCGGGTCTTCTCACCGCTGCGGCATACGGTATAGTGGGCATTATGGCCGTTTGAGCACCCGAAAAACACCACCCGGAGGAACGACTTCTCTTTTGAAGAAAACCGTTCCTCCGGACCATACATCACCATTATCATTCCGGGAGGCGACGCAGGTGAAGACGAACGAGGCGGCAATCGGCATCCTCTGCTGGGAGGCCGGACAGGTCGAACAAGGACTTCTTCAGCTCGAAACGCTGGTGGGCAACAGTACGAATCCCGCTTCCTTCGCGTTTCCCACACGCCTTTATCGCGTGAAAGGCGCGAACATGTCGACCATCCTCGAAAACCCGAGCAGGGTGGTCCTCGAGCGGATGATCGCCGCTGCCCAGGAGATGGCCGCGGACGGTGTCCGGGCCATCACGACGAGTTGCGGCTTCAACGCCATTTTTCAGGAGGAAATCGCGAACGCAGTGGACATCCCTGTGTTCACGTCGAGTCTCCTTCAGGTACCCTTCGTGCAGCGCATCGTGGGCCGGGACAAAGAGGTGGCGATCATCACCGCCAAGGCGGCTTCACTGAAACCGGAGCACCTCCGTGCGGTGGGCATCGTCCGCACGGACAATCTGCACATCCACGGACTGGAAAATTGCCCGGAATGGGGAAAGATGTTCTCCGCCCCAGAGGCGGAACTCGATCTGGACGTCGTCCGGCAGGAAGTGGTGAGCACGGCGGTGGCGGCACTCCGCGCTCATCCGCGAACGGGAGCCTTCGTCCTGGAGTGCACCGATCTGCCGCCCTTCGCCGCGGAGATCAGGGTTGCGACGGGCCTTCCGGTCTTCGACTTCGTCACCATGGTCAACGCCGTCCACGCGTCGCTCTAGCGGAAGAGGATAACGTGGCGGCACTCCGGAACGCGGGAGAGGCGTCGTGCGCTTCGAACCCGGGCGGGAAACGCGGTAACGACCGGCGCAAAACTGGGACCGGAGAGAAACTGCGGTGCGGCGGAAACGCCGGAACAGCGCACCGGAAGAGATCGTATCCGGGAACGAAAAGCGTGGGTGGTCCGCCCTGTCCTTCCGGGGAGACAGGCGTCACTCGATCCCGCGAGCTTGGCCTGTCCCTTCGGGCGACTCTCACAGGCTTTCGAAGATCTTCTCGAAAGTGCCGTGGCGTTCCCGGAAGAGGCGGAGCACTTCGGGGTCGAAATGCCCGGGGGAGGTCCTTCCATCGCCGGCAAGGATGATCTCCACCGCCCTGGCGTGGTTCATGCCCTGTTTGTACACCCTGGGAGACCGGAGCGCATCGTAGACGTCCGCCAGGGCGACGACGCGTCCCTCCCAGGGGATGCTTTCCCCCGAAAGTCCCAGAGGGTAGCCGCTCCCGTCCCATTTCTCGTGATGGCTCAGGCAGATTCGCTTTCCCACCGCAACCCAGGGGGCGTCTCCAATGAGTTCCGCACCCCAGAGCGTGTGCTTTCTCACGATCTCGAATTCCTCGGGCGTCAATGCTCCCGGCTTCGAGAGGAGCGACAGGGGGACGCGGATTTTCCCGATGTCGTGGAGGCGCGCAAAAAGGGCGATCTCCTCCTGCTCCTCCTGGGAGCGCCCGAGCCAGGACGCGACCTCGCGGCAGTAGGCTTCCATGCGCCCCAGATGCTCCGCCGTCTCGTCGTGATAGATCCCAGTCACGGTGGCGAGCTTCTCCGCCAGATAATGGTAGGACGCCCGAAGATCCCGGGCGGACCGTTCCGCGGAGAGCAAGCCCCCCAGGGCCGTCGCCACCGGAAGAAGTGTCTCCAGGAGCGCCTCGTCCCGGGAACGTTTTTCGTCGAAGGCGATCTCGATGACCCCGAGAGATCTGCCTCCATGGAGGATCGGGATCTCCACCTCGCTCGCCACGCGGGAATCCACTTCCAGATACTCCAGATCCTGCTCGGGATGTTCGATCCACTGCACCTCTCCGGTCCGGAAGGCTCTGCCCGCGATGGAGCCTTCCAGCTTCGCCGGACCCATGACTCCTCTTTCCGGCGTCCCATCCTCCACGCCGGACCGCGTTCCGTCGTAACCCGACGCGGCGAAGGGAACGATCGCATCCCCCTCGACGCGGCCCACGGTAACGCCGTAGGCCTCCGTCACATCCCGGATGGAACCGGCCACGTTTTCGAGAGATCGCGCTTCCTCGGGGGAATGCGCCACCGTGCGGAACACGTCGAGAATGCTGGCCCAGACCCGTTCCCGTTTCTGGAGCATTGTGTTCGCCTCGTCCAGCGCGATGTTCATGGCCAGTGTCTCCTGTCCGAAAGCGGTGAGCTCCTCCTGCTGCCGGGAGATGAGCACGAGCACTTCCTCCAGGCTCGACAGCATGTCCCGGAATTCCGGGACGGCCGTCTCCCGCTTCCGCTCCCGCACGGCCTCGGCAAGGGAGAAGACCGATCTGGCGGTCTCGCTGAGATCCATTCCCCGGGAAAGCTCCCGGTGCACCTCCCCGGCCGTGCGCTGCAGATTCCTCACGGGGCGGAGAAGTGCCCTCGCCATGTGGTAGAAAAGGAGAACCGCGAGGAGCAGCGTGCCGCCGCCGACAAGGGCGAACCGAAGAAACAACGGACGCACCAGGTCCACGATCACCGCCTTGGGAAAGAGAATCGCGAAGAAGAGCCCCTTTGTGGAAGGGGCGAAGAACAGGCGCTGGGCAGTGCCGAGGAAAAAGACATCCGTGAACCCCGTCTCTCCGGAGAGAACGCGCACTCCCGCCCGGGCAAGCTCTTCCGGAATCGCCGGCGAGGCGACGAGGATGTTCTCGGAGAGGGCGAATCCTTCTTCGGGAATGGCGAGAAAGGTTCCGCTTCCGTCGAAGAGCATGCCGAATCCGGAGGCGTAGATCTTCTGCATCGCCACCATTCCGGCGAGATAGTCGAGAGAGACGTCCACGCCGGAGACCCCGAGAAGCCGCTTCGGTTCTCCCTCGTCATGGACGGGTGCGGTGACGCTGACGAGCATTTTCCCCGTGATGAGGTCCCGGTAGGGAGAGCTGAGCACGGTCCTTCCCGCCGCAACGGCCTCGCGGTACCAGCTCCGCTCCCTGGGGTCGTACTCTGAGGGCGGACTCCAGCCCGTGCCGTCGGCGAAAAATCCCTCCGCCTCGGAGGCGAAAAAGATGTCCTGCACTCCCCTGTCCCGGTTTGCCCGCAACAGGGAAACCAGAATGGGCTCCAGTTCCGCCTTCGTGCGCAGTCCCTTCTCGCTGTAGAGATGACGCACCACCTGCCCCGCCGAAAGGGTCGCACTCTCGAGACGCTCCAGATAGGAGTCGACCATGCGGGCACCCTGAACCGTCGCGGCGATGCCGTCCCGGGCGACATAGTCCTCCAGGGCGGAGTACAGCTCCACGAAAGCCCTTCCCGCGAGAAAGAGAAACAGTGCGACGATCCCCAACGAGAGAAAGAAAAACCGTACCTTGACGGTCATGAACCTCCCCCCTCGGAAAGCGCTTCCCGTTGCATTGCGTTGCGTGCGTTGCGTTTTATCCCGTCCCGCACCTCCGCTTCCCTGTTCTTTCCCATTGTAGCAGAACGATGTCGCGGCCGAACGTGCACCTTGCTTCGGACACGTTTTCCGGACGTGGCACCTTGCGAGAGAACGCGAAAGAATGCTAACGGAGGTCCCGCGCGTCCTCGGTGAAGCGTTCCAGGATGCGCTTCAGTTCCTCCTTCTGGTCGGAGGCGAGGGGCAGGAGGGGTTTGCGGCAGGGGCCGCCCCGGTATCCCGCGAGATCCAGCGCGGCCTTGATCCCCGCGGGACCGAAACGAACCGTCACCGCTTCGTTGAGGGGGAGCAGGCTGAACTGCATCCGCCGGGCGCGCTCCAGGTCGCCGGCGCACCAGGCCTCGTAGAGGGCAACGCAGAACTCCGGCGCGACGTTCGCCACGGTGAGCGTTCCGCCCCGGCCCCCGAGGAGCAGCGTGGCGAGCAGCATGCTCCCCCGCCCGGCGAAGAGACGAAAGTCCTTCGGCATTTCCGCGGCGATGGCCGCGAGCTGAGAGGCGCTGAAGGTGCTGTCCTTGATGCCCGCCACGTTGGAATGCGCCGCAAGACGCACCGTGAGGGCCGGCGAAAGGTTGATCCCCGTGTTGGCGGGCATGTTGTAGAGAAAGAGCGGCAGGGGGGCCATGTCCGCCACATCGAGAAAATAGCGCTCCAGCGCCGCGTCGGTCATGCTGTTCTTGTAGTAGTGGGGAGGCAGGACGAGAAGTGCGTCGTACCCGAGGGCCGCGGCTTCCCGGCTCAAAAGGAGTGTCTCCCGAAGGGATTCGCACCCCGTTCCCGCGAGAAGGATCTTTTTCCCCGCCACCTTGTCCGCCACCGCAGCGAGGAGCGTTCCTTTCTCCTCCCGCGACAGAGCGGGAAATTCCCCCGTGGATCCCATCACGGCAAAGCCGCGGATCCCCGTGGCGCACCACCGGGAAAGGTTTTCCTCCAGCGCGGGGAGATCCAGCTCCTCGTCGGAACGAAAGGGGGTGGGAATGGGAAGGAAAATGCCGGAAAAACGGTCCGGGTCGGTTGGTGCCGCGCATGCATGAGCATGAGACGAAGCCGAACGTTCTGTCATGATGGTCCTCCTCGCATCCGATTTTCGGCCATTCTATCATCCCTTTCTTTACAACAAAGACGGTTGCCGGGAAGCCCTCGGGAACCGAAGCGTTCTCCCGTCGGTCCGACGTGGCCGGAAACTCCCCGGAAACACAGCCACCGTTCTTTCGCCGCACCGATTTTCGCCTTTCCGCCGGGAAGGCACCGCTCACCGCCTCGTTCCGAAAGCTTTCCCTTTTTCGCGTTATCACATCGGCATTGCGCCTTCTCTAAAAAATGGGGTACAATCGAATTAACTTCAAACGGCAAAGGAGGAAGACCGATGGTCGCACCACCCCCCTTCACGACAACCCCGCCGGATCAGACGCACACGTCCGAGGACGCCCCGACGCGGCGGCTCCTGCAGCATGTGCGCCCCGAAGAGTGGAAGAATCCCGATCCGGCGCCCTTTTACCACCTGGTCGTCGTGGGAGGCGGTACGGCCGGGCTCGTGGCCGCGACAAGCGCCGCCACGCTGGGATTTCGCGTGGCCCTCGTGGAGCGCCGCCGCCTGGGGGGCGACCGTCTCAACGCGGGGTGCGTTCCCTCCAAGGCCGTGTGCCGCCTCGCGAAGGCCGCCGCCATGCGGCGGCAATGGCCGCTCCGGCATCCGGACGCGGACGATCTTCCCGACCCGGCGGAGGTCATGCGGCGCGTCCGGGAGATCCGGGCCGACCTCGCGGAAAACGACAGCGCCCACCGCTTGCGGGAGCAGGGCGTGGACGTCTTCTTCGGGGACGCCCGATTCCTGTCCCATGCGTGCCTGACCACGGGAGACGCGTCGCTTCACTTCCGGCGGGCGCTTCTCGCCGTGGGCGCCCGCCCCGCGAAGCCGGCGATTCCGGGGCTCTCCGAGGCGGAGTATCTCACCAACGAGACGCTCTTTGAACTGGAGCGCCTTCCCGCGTCGCTCGCCATCCTGGGGGGCGGTCCCATGGGATGCGAAATGGCTCTGGCGTTTGCCCGGCTCGGCTGCGAGGTCTCCCTGCTCCTCCGCGGAAATCGCCTGCTTCCCCGAGAGGACCGGGAGGTGGGTGATTTTCTCGGCGCCCACCTCGTCCGACAGGGTGTGCGCCTGCTGCCCTTCACGGAGATTCGTTCCTCCAGGCTCCACCGGGACGGGACAACCCTCTCCCTCCAGCGCCCCGAGGGAGACGAGACGCTCCACGCGGAAAAAATCCTGGCCGCCACGGGGCGCGTTCCCGATCTGAGCCGCATGAACCTCGACACGGGCCTCGTCGCCTTCGACCCCGCCGGCGGCATCCGTGTGGACGATCATCTGCGAACCTCCAACGAGGCGGTCTTCGCCGCGGGAGACTGCTGCCTCGACACGAAATACACCACCGCCGCGGAAGCCTCGGCCCATATCGCCCTGCAGAACGCCTTCTTTCCCGTGAAGCGCCGGTGGAGTTCCGTCCCGGTTCCGCGGTGCACCTTCACCGATCCGGAGATCGCCACAGTGGGACTGACCGAGGAGGAGGCCGCCCGAGCAGGCATTGCCGCAACCGTACTCCGCGTCCCCCTTGCCGAGGTGGACCGGGCGCTCATCGAGGGAGAGCCCGAGGGATTTCTCAAGATCCTGCTCCGCTCCGAGAGCGACACCATCCTCGGTGCAACCCTCGTGTCCGCCCACGCGGGGGAGAGCATCGGCATCATCGCCACGGCCATGGCTGCCGGAATGGGACTCCGCAGGCTCGACAGCGTTCCGTTTCCCTACCCCACTCAAGCCGGAGCAATCGGCAGGGCCGCGAATCTCGCGAACCGACAGCGTCTTACCGCGGGACTCCGGGGACTTCTCTCCCGATGGATCGGCATGCGTTTCGGATTGGAACACACCGGTCCGCAGGAGAAAAAGGATCGGTCATGAGCACCCCGGCGCGGCAAGGAGGCGAGTGATGATGCGGCCTCTTCTCCTTCTCGCCTTTGCACTGCTGCTTTTGCTCGGCACCACGTGGCTCGGCAGGCGGCGCACCAAACCCCGGGGATGCGGTCGCGGCTGCCCGGAATGTGGCCTGGGCCCCTGCCCGCCGCCGAAAAAACCCTCACGTAAGTAAGGTGTTCCCTCGCTGGAAGGGGAAGAGTGAAACGTGTACAATAGTGCTGCTTTTTGAAAATATGAACTTTTACAAATGACCTCCGGGGTTTCGCCGGCCTCCGAAAAAGGACCCCACCCCGGGAGAGCGGTGCATCCTTCTTTCGACAGCCCCGGCGGGAAAAGAAGCGCCGGATGCGAAAGGGACCCGGCTCATGCGGAAGGGAGATTCCACGGATGGAGCACACCGTCTACGTTACGCCGCTCTGGATCTCCGCCATCGCGTTTCTCTTTCTCGCCCTCTACGGCGTTGGACACGCGGGGCAAAACCGCGCTGCCGCACCGTTCTCGGTTTTCATGTTCACCGCCGCCTTCTGGACCGCGCTGTACGCCGTGGGCATCGTCTCCGTCGGGCTGGGGGAAAAGCTTTTCTGGATGCGCCTTCGCCTTCCCCTGCTCACCTTCCTCCCATTGCCCTGGTTTCTCATGACGGTGCGTTTCCTCAACCGGCCCGAACTGCTTTCCCGTCGTCGCATCTGGTGGTTTCTGCTCGTCCCCGCCCTCGACATCCTCTTCTGCGCCGACCCGCGCCTCTTCGCCCTCCTCGTTCGGAACAACTTCCATCTCGTCACCGACGGCAGCGGAGGAGCGCTGCTCTATCACAGCGGCCCCTGGTTCTGGTTTCGCATCACCTACTTCTACGGCATCCTCCTCTGGTCACTGTCGCTGCTGCTGCGGAATCTCCGGGATGTCCCCTCCCGTTTCCGGGGCAACGCGGTACTGGTTCTCGCGGGAGCCTTCCTCGCGATCGTCACGGACGCGCTCTTCAACCTGGGCATCCGACTGGTTCCCGGAATCAACCTCACCCCGCCACTGCTCGCCCTCACGGGCATTCTGGTGGCCTTCTCCCTCCACCGCTACCGTCCTTTCGAACTGGCACCCGTAGCCCGGGAGGCGGTTATGGAGATCATGAACGACCCCGTGTTCGTGCTGGACGAGGCCCATCGCCTCGCCTTCGTGAACCGCGCCGCGGAAAACCGCGTCGGCCTGCCGCGCTCGACACTCCTCGGCGCAGTCGCCCGGGATCTTCCGCCGCCCTGGAACGCCATTCTGGGAAGCGGCAACGGCAAACCGCTCCGAAGCGAGTTCCCTTTGGGAGAACTCAAGGATCGTCAGTGGTTCCACCTCGTCTCCTCGCCGCTTGCGGACGAGCAGGGCCAGGAGATGGGCACTCTCGTGGTCCTCCACGACATCACGGAACTGCACCGCGCCAGGGACACCGCGGAGGCGCTCACCTCCGCGGCGATGGCGCTGGCGTCGCCGAAGACCGACCTGACCACACTCCTGGACACCATCCGGGAGCAGGTTTCCCGCCTCCTTGACGCCAGGTCGCTGGTGCTCTCCATCTACAACGATGTCACAAAAACCTGGGAACCGCAGTATGTTTCCACCCCGGGGACCCCGGAACTCTCGGTCAGCCACCCCCTGGAGGACGGCATCACGGGACACGTCATCGCCACCAAAGAGGCACTGCTTTTCCGAAACAGGGGAGAGATCGACGCCTTTCTCGAACGGACCGGGCGACACACCTCCGTCTCGGACCGACCGGAATCGCACATGCACGTGCCGCTTCTCTTCGGCGACCGCGTTCTGGGAACCATGCGGGTGCGCAGCGCCGAACCGGGCGCCTACGACGAGCACGACCTCCACATTTTCCGCACCCTCGCTTCCCAGGTGGCGATGGCCCTGGAAAACGTCCGTCTCTTCGGGGAAATGGAGCAGCTCGCCGTCACGGATCCCCTCACGGGCATCGACAACCGGCGTCACTTCTTCACACAGGGGGAAAGGGAGTTCACCAGAACACTCCGCTACGGACGCACGCTTTCGGCGCTCATGTTCGACCTGGATCATTTCAAGCGCGTCAACGACCGATTCGGCCACCGTGCCGGGGACGAGGTTCTCCGGGCCGTGGCAGGGATCTTCCGGAGGGAGCTTCGGACCATCGACCTGCTCGGCCGCTACGGCGGAGAAGAGTTCGCCGCACTGCTTCCCGAAACGCCTCTCGATGCGGCCCTCATCGCCGCGGAGCGTCTCCGGACCGCCGTGGAACACTCGGAGATCATCCTCTCCGGGGAGGAACTCCTCGCCGTCACCGTAAGCGTGGGTGTGGCGGAACGGCAGGAAAAGGACACTCTCGACACCCTTCTCGACAGGGCGGACCAGGCCATGTACAAAGCGAAGCGCCTGGGACGGAACCGCGTGGAGGCGGAACGCTGACCGCAGGCGCTTCTCGGCAAAGCCGGGAACATCGGGAACATCTGTTCAGGATCCCTGGGCAGCCCTCTGTTCCTCTTCGTCCTCCTCGGCGGGGGGAACGAGGGTGAGCATCACCTTGTCCACCCGCATGCCGTCCATGTCCACCACCTCGAAGCGCCATCCCCGCCACTCGAAAGCATCCGTCTCGGAAGGAATGGACCCGAGAAAGGCCACCACGAACCCGCCCACGGTCTGATAGAGCCCCTCCTCCTCGTCGGGCAGCTTTCCCAGAGCGAAGTGCCGCTTCAGCTCCTCCACGGGGAGCAGGCCGTCCACGAGCCAGACGCCGTCGCCCCGGGAGACGATCTTCGGCTCGTCCGCCTCGTGCGCCGAGGGGAGGTCCCCCACGATCTCCTCGGTGATGTCGTGCACCGTAACGAAGCCCGAGACCCCGCCGTATTCGTCGATGACCACCGCCTCGTGAATGCGTGAGGCTTTGAAGCGTTCCAGCACGTCGAAAAAACTCGCGTGCTGGGGAACGAAAAGCGTGTTCCGCAGCACCTTCGACGGATCGAAGCTGTCCCGCCCCATCTCGGAGCGAAGAACGTCCTTCACGTGCACGACTCCGAGCACCTTGTCGAGGTTGCCCGCGCAGACGGGAAAGCGTGAATAGCCGCTCTGGAGAATCAGATCGAAGGTCTCCGCACCCGGTTCCTCCACGTCGATCCAGACGACCCGGGTCCGTGGGGTCATGACCCGACCGACCGTGCGTTCCCCCAGGTCGATGATGCGCTCGATGAGATCCTTCTCCTCCGCCTCCACGGCGCCGCTCGCCGTTCCCTCGGCGAGGACCAGACGGATCTCCTCTTCGGTCACACCGTGTTCCGGCGCGTCTCCCGCGCCGAAGAGACGAAGCACCGCCTTTGTGGAGACACTGAGAAAAGTCACCGCCGGGAGCGTGATGCGGGAGAAGAACCACATGGGGCGGGCGAGAAGAGAGGCGAGCCGCTCCGGCGCGTTGAGGGCGATGCGCTTGGGAACGAGTTCACCGAAGACGAGCGTCGCGTAGGCGATGAGCGCCACCACCAGCACCGTGGCCACGGGCCTCGCGTAGGCCCCCAGGAAGGGCAGATCCCGCAGAAAGGGCGCAAGCGCCTTCGACAGGGAGGCGCCCCCCACATATCCCGTCAGAATACCCACGAGGGTGATCCCCACCTGGATCGCCGACAGCAAATGCGTCGGATCTTCGCCGATTTCCAGGGCTTTCCGGGCACCCGTGTCCCCCCCCGCGGCCCGCTGTTCCAGGCGCGCTTTCCGGGATGTGATCACGGCGATCTCCGTCATGGCGAACAATCCGTTCAAAGCGATGAGAAGAACCACGAGGAACAACTCCGTAGACGCAGGATCGGATTCCATCCACACCAACTCCTTCTCGTTCTCAATGGCTTTTCTTCAGGGCACAGGTCCCGCGTTCCGAGGAAAAGGCGTTCACACCCGCGCTTGGGCGGGCACGCTTTCCGTGGGCAAATTCCTCCACATCCGGCGGCTCACTGCCGCGCCGCCCTAGGGCGCTCCGCCTCCTGGCGCCGCTGAATCTCCAGGATCCGCCGGTAGCTGTCCAGAAAGAACACGAAGAGGGAGATCACGAGAGGACCGAGGAAGATTCCCAGAAATCCCCAGGCGGCGAGTCCGCCGATGACGCCGATGAAGACGATGAGAATGTGGGCACCGCTTCCCTCGGAGATGAAAAGGGGGCGGATGAAGTTGTCCACGGTGCTCACCACGCCGAGACTCCAGACGAGGAGAAGCAGCCCCGTGCGCATCTCCCCGGTGGCGAGAAGGTAAAGGGATCCGGGAACGAGGACGAGAGGCGTTCCCACGAAGGGAATCATGGCGAAGAGAAACATGAGGATGCCGAAGAGCAGCGGCGTGGGAAGCCCCGCGAAGGCCCATCCCGTCGCGCCGAGAACGGCCTGGATCGCTGCGGTGAAGGTGATGCCGTACACCACGGCGCGGAGCAGCTTTCTCGCCCGGTTCATCACCGCATGGCGCTCCTCCTCGGAGAGAGGGAGGACCGCCTCGATGTATTCCACGATGAGATGGCCGTCCCGGGTCATGAAAAAGGAGGCCACGGTGATGACCACAAGCTGCCACACGAGACCGAACACGTTCTGGGCAAACGCACGGGAAAGGGTGGCCAGGCGGGACGCGGTCCATCCCCCCGCCTGCTGCAGATTGTCCCGAAGAAAGTCCACATAGTCTCCCAAGGGGCCGATGCGGGAGGCGAGCCATTGGGGGAGGAACGCCTTCAGGTCCGCCACGTCGAGGGAACCGGAGAACTCGACCATCAGGTCGAGGATGCGTCCGTAGTTGCGGAGCACTTCCCGGGCAAGCATGGTCCCCGCGAAGACGCCTGGGATGACGATGAGCAGGAGGATCGCTCCGGTGACGAGCGCCGCGGCAATGTTCCGGAACCGTCCCCGGAAGAGCCTCTCCGAAAGCAGAGCATGCAGGGGGTGCATGAAAAAGGAGAACAGCGCCGCCCAGGCGAGGGGCGACGCGAGAGGAACGGCCACCATGTAGCTGAGAACGAGAATGAGGGAAAAGATGGCCACGAAGGGAATCGCCGTGACCTTGAAGTGGCGGAGGGTCGTCTTGTCCTGCTGATCCATGGATCACTACACCTCTTCCGGCGGATGCCCCGCACTCTCCCCGCCCCATGCGAGCACTTCCGAGAGCGGGAACGACTCTGCGGCACCATCATTATACACGCTGTCCTGCCATTTCCAGGTAACGGAACGCTAACGAAAAAGCCTTGCGAAACCGTCGTAGGGCACCAGAGGAATTACCTCGAAGGTGATCAGCCCTTCCCTGACAAGAGGGAGTGAGGCGAGGGCATCCCGGGCTTCCGCTTCGTCGGCGCACTCCAAAAGCAGTACCGCATCCCGCCGGGAAGCCCTGAAGTGGATCTCCCGCAGAAGTCCCGCCTGATGCAGCTCCCAGGCGCGGAGGGCCTCGGCGTCCAGATGGGGCGCAAACGCCTCGGGGGACGTTCCCGGGACATCCCTTGCAAGCGCCAGAATCCGCATAGGCACTCCCTCCTCCGCTCTCCGGAACGACCGCCGGGAAAAATCACCCACTTCCGCCGAACCCCTTCCCGGAAAACAGAGCGGATCCGGCCGGGCGACACCGGTTTTCTTCGGGAATCTTCACGTGGTACCATAGCCACAAAAGCCACGAAAAACAGCCGTCTCATTCTTTTTCCGGGAGGTCCATCCCATGAACGACTATCTCCTCGAACGCAAGAGTTCCGTCTTCAAGGCCCTGGCCCATCCAGTGCGCCTCGCCATCGCGGAGCGCCTCATCAAGGGAGAGCGCTGCGTCTGCGAGATCGCCGGGGATTTCCCCTTCGACCGGACCACCATCAGCAAGCATCTCGCGGTGCTCCGCAGCGCCGGAGTCATCCGGGACCGCAAGGAGGGACTCAACGTCTACTATTCCCTCCACCTCTGCTGCCTGGGAAGACTTCTCTCCTGCCTGGACGACTCCATCCGGAACGAACTGCTCTCGGCAGTACGGACGCTGAAAGAACCGGGGCCGGACACGTCTCCGGAATGACGGCCCGCCCGGCTGCACCACCCCGCGGGCGGGCATGGCGCTCCTTCCTCAGGAAACGTAGCGGATCTTGTGGTGTCCCGCGAAGAACCCCGACGGGGCCCGCACCAACCGCGGAAGAGCCTTGTCCCCCTGGGTCTTCCGTACCGTGGCGAACTCCGTGGAGCGCTCTTCGAGCCCCCGGGCGACGAGCCGCGCCGCCGCGCCGAGATCGGGATCGACGCCGTGACGGGGCTCCACCAGAATCTCCAGGACGGGGTCGAGCCGGTCGTCCTCGGTCTTGCGGAGGCTGAAATCCCCCGTGAAGAGCCTTGCCAGCTCGGGATCGCTCTCGAACACTTCCTTCACCTGAGAGACGAGGACATTGGCGCCGAAAAAGGTGACGCCTCCGTCGATGCGTCCCCAGACCAGCACGAAGGGGAGCGGACGCACCGTCTCGCACGACATGCCCCGGTGTTCGAGCAACGCCAGAGGATCCGCCCCTGCCGCGGCAAGGCGGCCCAGAAGGTCGTCGTATCCAAGAAGAACACCCCGGTCTCCCGTGCGGTACCGCACCAGAGGAACCGCCTGGTAGCGGGAGACCACCAGTTCCTCCTGGTCCGTTTCGAGGAAATGGCTTCCCGGATCGTACTGGCAGAGAGAGGGAATCTCCCGTCTCCCCAGCACCGCTTCCGCAAGGTCGTTCTCGAAGAGAAGCCGCTTGATGGCCGCGCACAAAGGCGTCTCCTTGCCGGCGCTGCCGAAATCCGTGGCGCCGTACCCGGAGAGGACGGAGGACAGATCCCCCTCGTTCCGTCCCATACGCCGGTTCAGCGTGCTCCGGAAGATCTCGGAGTAGCCTTCTCCGGCGAGGCGGAAGGCGATGCGCAGCTCTTTCAGGGGAATGCCCTTCTGCTCCGCCAGATCGAGAAGCGTCTTCGCGAAGGGCGGATAGGTGTAGATCACCGTCTGGGCGAAGCAGGGAGAGAAGGTTTCCAGAATCTCCACCGTCTCTTCCATGTTGAGTCCCGGCGAGACGAGGGTGATGTTTCCCCCCTGGACCCCCAGGTTTCGCAGCCCCCAGGTGGTGAGTTCACCGCTGATCCACGACCCGAGCCCCAGGGCCACGATCACCAGCGCGGGATTGACGCTCACCGCGAAGGATTCCTCCAGATCGCTCAGGAGATAGTCCGCCACGTAACGTTCCTGCTCGGGCAACTGTGGCCAGTAGGTAGCCTTTCCGGAGGTTCCGGAGCTCCGGCAGAGCACGTGTTTGCCCCGGAGCGTCCCGTCAAGGCAGATCTCCTCAAGAGCGTACCGTTTGATGTAGCTTCCCTTGTCCGTGAAGGGCAGGATGGAGAAGTCCTCCAGGGTGGCGACGGCGGGAACGGCGCCGAGCCGTTCCCCGAGAAACCTTCTGTAGGCGGGAACGCGTTCCGTGGCAATGCGATAGAGCTCCAGGACATCCATGCCTGTTCCTCCTCCCGAAGACGGGCGTTTCTGCGGAACCCGCATCCACTCCGCCGGCTTCGGGTCCGCAAGGACGCGGATTCCTCTTTCGGCGGGCAAACGAGGACACCGATTCGGCAAGGCCGATTATAACCCATTCTTTCCCCCTTCGCCACGAAGACACCGTTGAGTGAAACCCTCGTGATGGCGTACAATGACACTGCACAGGCTCCGCTCCGCCGGAGGACCGCGCATTCCCCGGCGGAGACATCCGCACAGGAGGGGGAAAAGGCATGAAGGGCAACTGGTGCAAGGCGTTGTTCGTGAATCTGAGCGACGGCACGGCGGAGATCCGCGGGCTTCCGGAGGAATGGTTCCGAGACTATGTGGGCGGCGAGGGTGTCGCGGCAAGGCTCTTTCTGGATCTCGCGGCGGAAGGAGCGGATCCGCTCGGGCCGGACAACCCCCTGATCTTCGCCGCAGGACCGCTTTCCGGAACAGCCGCGCCCTGCAGCGGACGGTGTGTGGCTTTCTTCCGCTCGCCTGCGGGAGGCACGCTGGGAGCCTCCAACGGCGGAGGACACTTCGGCCCGGCGCTCAAGCGGAGCGGTGCGGATCTTCTGGTGATCACCGGTGCCGCGTCGTCCCCGAAGATCCTCGTCGTGGACGACGGCACGGCACGCCTGGAGGATGCGTCGAACCTCTGGGGGAAGGGCGTCGCCGAGACGGAGGACGCCGTAAAGGCACGGCTCGACGGCTCGGGATGGCAGGTGGCCTCCATCGGCCCCGCAGGAGAGAACCTGGTCCGCTTTGCCGCGATCATGACGGACAAGCACCGCGCCTTCGGACGGGGCGGTCCCGGCGCCGTCATGGGGAGCAAAAAACTCAAGGCCGTGGCGGTACGGGGGACGAAAACACTCCCCATCGCCGATCCCGAGGGGCTCCGCGAGGCCGCCAAGGCGGCCCGGGAGGAACTCTTCGCCGAGACCTTCGTCCGGGAGGAGCTGCATCCCTTCGGCACCCCCTCCTTCTACGACTCCATCGAAATCCTGGGAATCCTCCCCACCCGGAACTGGCAGCGGGACGAGTTTCCCGAAAGCCGGTCCCTCCTCGGCCACAAGGCCTACCATGAAACGCTGGAGGTGAAGCCCTACGCCTGCTCGGGGTGCCCCATCGCCTGCGGACGGCACACCCGCATCCGCAAGGGCCCCTTCGAAGGACTCGAAGGTGGCGGCCCCGAGTACGAAACCGTGGCGGCCTTCGGCAGCAAGTGCGAGATCACCGATCTGGAGGCCATCGCCGCGGCGAACCACTGGGCCAACGACCTCGGCCTCGACGTAATCTCCGCCGGACAGGCCGTGGCCACTGCCATGGAGTGGTTCGAGACGGGCGTCCTGAAGGAGGCCGACTGGGGCATGTCCCTCGCCTTCGGCGACGCCAAGGGAATGCTCGACCTCGTGCCCAAGATCGCCCGCCGGGAAGGACTGGGGGATCTCCTCGCCGAAGGGGTGAAGCGTGCCGCCGAGCGCCTCGGCAAGGACGCGGAAAAGGCCGCCATGCACGTGAAAGGGCTGGAGATGGCCGCCGACGGCGTTCGGGCCAGCAAGGGCGAGGCGGTGGTCCACGCCGTTTCCCCCCGGGGAGCGGATCACCTGCGCCCCTATGCTTCCTGCATCGACGCCTTCGGCTACAAGGAGCCCGAGCTGGACATCCTGGGGGAGATCAGTTTTACCGAGGACGGCAACAAGGGATGGATCAAACCCTTCCAGGAACTCTGCATGGCCACGAACCTGCTCGGGACGTGTCTGTTCGCCTCCATCACGCTCGCGGTGAAGCCTGCCACCTGGGCGAAACTGCTGAGCTGCGCCCTGGGGCGTCCCGTCTCGAAGGAAGAGCTGCTCCGGCGGGCCGAGGCGGTGATCAACCTGGAGCGCCTCATCAACGCCCGGTTCGGGTTCTCCCGCAAGGACGATGCGCTTCCGGCGCGCTTCACCGACGAGCCCGGACGGGACGGCCGGGGCGCCGGTGAAAAGGTGAACCTCGCCGTCGCCCTGGACAGTTTCTACAACGCCATGGGATGGAACCGGGAGACGGGCCTGCCCGAACGGGAGACCCTCTGCCGGCTCGGCCTCGACTGGATCGAGACCGTCTGAGGCGGAACGCCCAGACCGAAGCGAGCCGAACGGGAACACCACCACGAAAGGCCCCGCGTCGTCTCCGCAGGGGAAGCAAAGACCCCGGGGAGGAGTGCACATCCTCCCCGGGGTTTCCGTATTTACGCCCCTCCGTAGAGAGCCTCCGGCCTTCCCACGTCGGAACGGCACTCATAGAGGTTGTTCCGACGGCCCAGAAACCATATTCTCTCCCGGGCCGTCGCGGATGCAACGGCCCGTCGCCGCACCCTCGGCCCCCACACCACGTCGCAGGCATTCCTCGCCCCGGCGAATGCGGCGAAGGAGCACGTCAGAGGCCGAGGATCAGGTGGGCGATCTCGAAATAGACCATAATGCCGATGACATCCACGATGGTCGTGATGAAAGGGCCGGACATGACCGCCGGATCGATCCGAAACAACCGAGCGATGAAAGGGAGGCAGACGCCCGCCAGATTGCCGAGCGACACCACCGTCACCAGGGCCAGAGCCACGGTGAGGGCCACACCACCGTCAAGCCCCATGAAAGAGACCCGAATCAGGGCGATGAGCCCCAGCACACCTCCGAGGAGCAGCCCTGTGACAATCTCACGGGAGAGCACCCGAAAGAGATCTTTTTTGCGAATCTCACCGAGGGTCATGCCGCGGATCATGAGCGTGGCCGCCTGGGTCCCCGCGTTACCCCCCGTGTCGATGAGTAGAGGGATGAAAAAAGCGAGTGCCACCATACGCTCCAATGCGTCGGAGTATCCCTTGAGTACCGAGGATGTCATGGTCTCGGTGACGATGCAGATGAGAAGCCAGGTAAGTCGCTTCCGCGCCAACGCGAGGATTCCCGTCTCCAGATAGCTCTCCTCCGTGGGGGAGATACCCGCCATGCGGTGAAAGTCCTCCGTAGCCTCCTCCTCCACGATGTCGAGCACGTCGTCCCAGGTGACGATCCCCACGAGAAGCCCCTGACGGTCCACCACGGGAAGAGCCTGTCTGTCGTATTTCGACAGGATTCGGGCAACCTCCTCCTGGTCCGTGTCGGTGGCGACGGAAACGGGAGCGTCGTCCATCACCTCTTCCACGGGCGTTCCGGCCCGGACGAGGATAAGTTCCTCCAGCTCCACCACACCCACGAGGCGCCGTATTTCATCCACCACGAAGCAGGTGTAGATGGTCTCCTTGTTCGGCGCGAGCCTGCGGATTCTTTCTATGGCCTCCTCCACGGTCATGCGCACCCGGAGATCCACATATTCCGGGGTCATGACGCGCCCCGCAGTACCGTCGGCATAGTCGAGAAGGCGATTCGCCAGGGTCCGTTCCTCCGGAGACAGGAGCCGGAGGAGCTTTTTCACCGTCTTGGCGGGCATCTCGTCGAAAAGCGCCGTCCGGTCGTCGTCGGACATGTTCTCCATAAGCTCCGCCACTTCCCCGTCGGAGAAGGCGGCGAGCAACTCCTCCCGGTGCCCTCCTTCCATCATCTCGAATACCTCGATGGCCGTGTCCTTGGGCAGGAGGCGAAACAGGAGCAATCCCTTGGCGGAGGGGACGCTTTCCAAAAGATCCGCCAGGTCGGCGACTTCCATACCACACAGACGCTCTTTGAGCTCCGCGAAACGGCGATTTTCAAGGGCTGCGTCAACTTCCGACAACACCGTGTCAATATGCAACGTCATGGCGCCCCTCCTTTCCCGCTCTCCCTCAGGAAAACGCATACGACAGGAACCGCTGCGCCGAAGACCGGCAGCCGTTCCTCTACGGGATGAGTGCAGTCGTGTCAGGGATCAAAGAAGGGGGGGATGCCGGAAAAACCGGCAGAAAACGAGCGGAGAAAGAACCCCTTTCCCGATCCGGCGCCGCCGGACCAGGAGAAAGGAACGTCCGTGCGGCGTCAGTGCACTGTTTCGTTCTTCAAGCGGCACTGCGGACGTTGACTTAAACTTTCGTCTTCCATGAAGCGTCACTCCTTCCAGATGTGGACCCGCCGCTGTGTACGCCAGACCGCACAACAAAAAACTGTTTTGCTTTTCAACAGCCGCCCAAAGCAGTATACCCGTTTTTTCCACGAGGCCCAAGGCCCGGATGCCGTCCGTCTTTTCGGTGAGGAGTCATCCGTGGTTCTCGTGGATGGTGTAAGTACATGCGGCCCTGGACAGGACGGCGAAAGAGAAGATAATGACCGCGGGAGACATGTTCATCCCGGAAATGTCAGGAGACGAATCCTCCGCCCGAAAACGGCGTCGATAATGCTCCAGGGAGCGGAACAGACAGCCTGGAGATCCCTCACAAGGAAAGCGATGCGGCAGGCACCTTGGCGATACCGGTGCGTTCGCCACTTTTCTAAGGGAAAGGGGAGAACATGTGGCAGACCGTACGGACGGAGAGAAAACAACACCGGTGCAGCCAAAGCGAGGAGGAAGATGACAGTGACGCTTCGAAAAATCATAGTGGCGGTAATCGTGGTTTTTCTCTCTCTTGCCGGGCTGAGTACGAAGGCGTACCCTGAAAGCGCACAGGAACCTGAGGCGGACTTCACTGCCCCGGACAGGGCCGATTATACGGACCTGGGTTGGACGGAGGCCTTCGCCGCGGCAAACGACAAGCTTTCCCGGGAATATGCCTTCACCGACTGGAAGCGAATCGACTGGTCCGCTCTCTTCGCGCACTATCTGCCTCTTATCCGCCAAGCCGAGACGCTCCATGACGAAAAAGCCTATTACAGCTACCTCCACGAGTACCTTTTCTCGATCCCGGACGGGCACATCAGCCTGACCGCCGGTGATCCTTCGATCCCCTTGTCCATAAGCCATGAACTGATCGGGGGAGGATATGGTCTTGCACTCGCCGAGACGGATGATCATCGTGTCGTTGTTGCGGCAGTGCTTCCGGGCGGGCCGGCAAGCCGCTCCGGAATTCTTGCGGGGGCAGAGATCGCACGGTGGGGAGACGTGCCTACCGTTGAAGCCATAGGAAGAATCGACATAGGGCGAGTTCCTTACAGGGCGCTCACGAGCGACGTTTCGCCCAATGTCGAAAGTTCGATTGCCACCGCCGAGCATTACCGGCTGGAACAGGCAAGATTACTGGTCCGGGCACCCGTGAACACCCACATCGAGATCGTTTTCAGGAATCCCGGTTCGGCGGAATTCCGGCGGATCGGCCTGACGGCGGAAGAAGACGGGGGAAAGACGTTCTCGCTGCTGAATTTCGCGGTCCGGCCGGATTTTTCGGGCAGAGTGGATTTCCGGATACTGCCGGAAGGGTACGGCTATCTTCGTTTGAGGGCCTTTGCGGACCTGAACGACATGTCCGCCTACCCGGAGAAAATTTACCGGAGAATTCGTGAAGCGGTCAGCACTTTCGCCGCAGCCGACGTTCCCGGGGTGATCATTGACCTGCGCGGCAACTATGGAGGTTTTGACCAGCTCGCGGCGGATCTGTGCGGTTTTTTCACCTCCTCGGAAACATTTTTCGAGAGCCCGGTCATGTACGACAAGCGGGACGGAACCTTCCTCTCCCTGGGAGATCTTTACATCACACCGCAAGAGCCGTGCTTTTCCGGGCCGGTGGCCGTACTGATCAATCCCGGGACAAAAAGCTCCGGAGAAGGACCACCGGCATTCTTTGCGAAGAGGCCTTCTTCATGCGTCATCGGCTTCCATGGAACAAACGGATCCTTCGGCCTGGCCGGGGGAGAAATTGTCATGCCCGAAGGGTACACAATCGCGTATCCCTACGGGCGCTCCGTGAACCAGGACGGGCAAATCCGGCTGGACAGCCGCGACAGCGTCGGTGGAGTGTTTCCGACCCGCCGGATTCCGAAAACGGTCCCGACCATCCTGGCATATGCCGCACACGAAGATGTCGAACTTGGCTACGCGGTCGATTTTCTCAACGGGGAAACCGTTGCAGCACGTTGAGGCGGAGGCGCACCGGACCACCCGGCTTCCGTGGGCTGGAATAGTGCTTCCCTTTCTCGTTCCGATACCGGCGTGAAAGAGAACGCAAATGCCCCCGCGATGACGCACCCGTCTCCGCAGCGACGTCAGGCATGTCCGCACGGCGGAGAGACGTCCGTCCGGTGGATGCGTGCTTCCGGAAGCGACTCCGGCGGAAACTCCTCCCAGGGAACGATCTTGCCGGGGTTGAGGATGTTGTTGGGATCGAAGGCGAGCTTGACCCGACGAATGAGGGCCATTTGCGCCTCGTCGAGAAAGAGGGGAACATAGTCGCGACGCTTCAGCCCGACCCCGTGTTCTCCCGTGAGTGTCCCGCCGAGTTCCCGCACCAGTGCGTAGAGATCTCCCCTGGCCCTTTCGAGAAGCACTTCCCAGGAAGCATTCTCCTCTTCGAGGTAGAGGGAGACGTGCATGTTGCCGTCCCCGACATGCCCGTAGGCCACATGGGAGATGCCTCGTTCCCGGGTGATCGCCGCGAGCCCTCCCATGAGGGGGGCGACAGCGCTGGTGGGAACCACGATGTCCTCGTTGATCACCTGGACGGGAGCGTAGGCCCAGGTAGCCTCGGCAACGGATTTTCTCGCCTTCCACAGTTTCTCACGAGTGTTCCGGTTGTCCGCTACGAAGACTTCGAGAGCCCCGTGGGCAAGGCACAGGTCACCAACCCGCTCGTAGTCATCGGCCAGGATTGATGTACCCCCGCCTTCGAGCTGGATGATGAGATGCGCCTCCGCCTCGTGACAGGGCATGGTAGTGTTCAGATAGCGTTCCACCAAAAGGATGGACCGGCGGTCCATGAACTCGATGGAGGAGGGGAGAATCTTTCCCTCGGTCATGATGCGGGGAACGAAACGCATGGCTGTCTCCACGTCCCGAAAAGGAACGAGAAGGTCTACTACCCTGGAGGGAAGAGGAAGGAGCTTGAGGACGATTTTGGTGATCACCGCGAGCGTCCCCTCGGAGCCCACGAGGAGGTGCGCGAAGTCGTAGCCCGTCACGTCCTTGCGGCGTTTACCGCCGAACCAGGTGACGGAACCGTCCGCGAGCACCGCTTCCAGGGCGAGCACCGACGCGCCGGTGG
>Ga0228536_1000267_pt1 | contig 121852 bp, 101 predicted proteins | sample SJ1Smetagenome_FD_168611 | JGI IMG/M metagenome (GOLD analysis project Ga0228536, IMG submission 168611) | Enriched culture of PCE-dechlorinating microbial communities from Ithaca, New York, USA - SJ1.S | ecosystem: Engineered > Modeled > Simulated communities (microbial... > Unclassified...
AGAATCCATGCACCAGATAGTCTGGCAGGAGAACGTCAAAGATGTTGTCAGATACAGTCATGAAAAACCTGTTATCCGCCGCCTGGAAAAACTCCTGGCGGCCTAATATCGGTCAGTTTGAGTATTTAATTTTATCGAGGTGGTAAACAGGCAGGTGTATTACATCACATAAAAAAGGCCCCTGCGCTGGGGCAGAGGCCTTTATTCTTATTCCGGCACAGACTGTTATTTGCCGTAAACCGCTTTAAGCTGTTCTTCGGTCGGCATAGTTGTATAGCTTTCACCATTGGGGCCGACATAGCCGGTGCCTTTTCGCTTCAGGGTCACAACGGTCTGTGTCCCATCGGCTTTGGTTATCATCACGCCCACCTCGGCATTGTCGGCGGCGGGAGCATAAATGGCCTTTAACTGATCGGCTGTCGGGAGCGATTTATACTGCTCCCCGTTGGGACCGACATAAACATCGCCCTGCTTTTGCAGCGTAATGGGAATATTGACCTCACCGCTTTCCACCCAGATAGTGACATTGTTGGAGGCCGGGGCAACGACGACCTGTCCATACACCGCCTCAAGCTGCTCTTTGGTTGGAATGCTCGTATAATGCTCGCCCTTGGGACCGACGTATTCATCTCCTTCCCGGACCAGCACAATCGGCACCTGCTTTCCGGCGATGTTAATCTGTACTACTTTTGTCTCGGCTTTAATGCTTTGCGACGGAAGACCATAGACCGCTTTGAGTTGCTGTTCACTGGGTAAGGTCGCATAGAATTCGCCAGACGGACCGACATAGCCGCCGTTGGAAGCCGTCAGCGTAAGGGGGGTTTTGGAGCCATTATCATTGGTAATCCACACCGTCAGGGTTGCCGGGGCCGTCGGGGCGGAAACCACCACCAGCCCATACATCGGACGAAGCTGTTCATCGGTCGGCAGGCAGGCATAGTATTCGCCTTTAGGCCCCATATAATAGCCGACGGGGTCATTGAGCCTGACCAGCGTGACCGGAGTCCGGGAACCGTTGGCATTGGTCACCCACACAACCACCTTTTCTTCGACAACTGGAGCCGCAACCACTACGGTCCTGGCCGGGGCTACGACCACTGGCGGCGGCGCCACAATCACAACCGGTTCGACATAAAAATGGCGAGGCGGGCAAATCACCACAGGCCTGACTCGCGGCGGGGCAATGACAATCTGCACCGCGGGACCATGACCCGGACCGCCACCGGGGCCACCGCCAGGGCCTCGACCCGGGCCGCCGGGACCTGCATAGACTCCGCCGCTTAATGCCGTAACACTTGCCATCAAAACCACCCATAACCTCTTTACCGCTAACATCTCGTTGTCCTTTCCATTGATTCTTTGGTACACGTCCAAAGTTATTTGTTAATTCAACTGCACTGTTACATCACACACTGACTCCACTATTCCATATCCCAGTCCAGACGTTGTCCGCTGTTTTTATCAGGGGTTAATAACCTGTTCGGATGGAAACCGCCCTGGCACTCTTTGGCACCCGGCCAGCACATCCTGAAAAGTGAAGTCATATATATAGACTATGCAAGTAAAACAATTATTTCAATCGGTTGTATGAAAACGGCATGGTTAGTTATAACTTATTTTGATATAATATTTTATGATTTATTTTTCTGACTCATCAGGCAGGAGATAAAAAAATTTATAGCTTGTGCCAAGACACAAGCTATATCAGATATACTATTTCAGGATAAAGGTGTTATTTGCTTTATTGCAGCCTGATTTGCCACATTTATGTCAAATCGAAACTCTTTAAAACAGCGGATAAATCAGCGGTGCGATTGCCGAACTGCTCAACAGGATCAACAGACCCAAAAGCAGCAGGATCACCACAATCGGCAGCATCCACCATTTTTTGTTATGCTTGAGGAAATCCCAGAACTCGGCTAACAAAGAGCCTCTTTTTTCACGGGCAAGTTTTTCGAATTCATGGGTCGGAGTATTTGCAGTCATATCGGATTCCTGAATTAGAACTGGCGGAAATAGCGCTCGGCAGAGTCGGGGCAGCGATGCGGCTGCCAATAACTTTTGGCGTCGGGATCAAATCGTTTTCCCAGTACATCCCGTCCGATAAGACGGAATATCAGGCCCAGCGGCGTAATCAGTAAAAAATAGAATACAAACAGGATGATAAAATTCATCACCCATCCGATGGGAAACGTAATGCAGGTCAGGGCAATGAAGATGATTCTGCCGGCTTTGTGAGACAGCATACAGCAGGCAAACATAACCAGGCCAGCCAGCATAATCGCCGTTGTTACAGTGGCGCCGAATCCCCTGAAATAATGCAGCATCGCCGCCGCCAGGACAGACACCAGCAGCGCGGCAATTCCGAAGATGCGGACATCTTTGCGTGTGGGATTCCAGTTGATATGGATTAATGACATCGCAATGGGCCTCTCGAAAATCAATCCAGTTTAAATTGCGCGATATAACGATTCACATCCTGCTGCTCGACACGCGGCTGCCGGTCTTTGTACAACAGGCAATTTTCCACCACCAGCACATCCATATTGGTCGCCATAAAGCACCGATAGGCGTGTTCGGGGGTGCAGACAATCGGCTCGCCGCGGATGTTGAAGCTGGTGTTGATGATGACCGGACAGCCGGTTCTGGCCTTGAAGGCAGTCATCAGGCGATGCAGTTTGGGATGACGCACCGGATCGACGGTCTGGATACGGGCGGAATAATCCACATGGGTAATGGCCGGGACAACACTGCGTTTGACCTTCAGTTTGTCAATTCCGAACAGGGAGTCCTGTGCTTCATCCGTTGCCAGCCGCTTGTCGGGTCGGACGGGGGCTACCAGCAGCATGTAGGGACTTTCCTGGCCGTCCTTCATCTCGAAAAACTCATTTTTGTCTTCTTTGAGTACGCAGGGGGCAAACGGCCGGAACGATTCGCGGAACTTGATTTTCAGATTCATCACCGACTGCATCTGTTCGCTGCGGGCGTCGCCGATGATACTGCGATTGCCCAGGGCCCGAGGACCGAATTCCATTGGTCCCTGAAACCATCCAATCACTTTGCCCTGATCAATCAGGGCCGCAACAGTATCGATAAGCTGGTCATCATTCAGCTCCTGATACGGGGCGCCGAGGGAATCCAGAATGCCGCGAACCTGGGAGGTGGTATAGGACGGCCCCAGCAGAGAGCCTTTCTGGGAATCCATATCCCCGGCCTTGCGATCCTGATTGAGCAACTGGTGCCAGACAAACAGGGCCGCCCCCAGCGCCCCGCCGGCGTCGCCGGCTGCGGGCTGCACCCAGATATCGTCGAATTCGGTTTCCCGGGAAATCCGTCCGTTGCAGACGCAGTTGAGTGCCACGCCGCCGGCCAGAACCAGATTTTTCATGCCGGTCTGCCGATGCACATGCCGCACCATCCGCAGAACGATTTCTTCGGTGACAGCCTGAATCGAGGCGGCGACATCCATATATTGCTGATTGAGCGGAGCCTCCGGCCTGCGGGCGGGAAGACCGAACAGGGCCTCGAATTTGGGATTGATCATGACGGTCTTGTGGCAATATGAAAAATAGGATAGATCCAGGCGGAACGAGCCGTCTTCTTTCAGATCAATCAGCTTGTCCATGATGAGGTCGTAATAGGCCGGCTTGCCGTAGGGAGCCAGGCCCATCAGTTTATACTCGCCGGAGTTGACGCGAAAGCCCGTGTAATAGGTGAAGGCCGAATACAGCAGGCCCAGCGAATGCGGAAATGACAGAATATCAGTCAGTTCAACCCGATTGCCCCGACCGATACCAAAGGATGCGGTGGCCCATTCTCCAACCCCATCCAGAGTCAGCACCGCGGCCTCGTCAAACGGTGACGGGAAAAAGGCACTGGCGGCATGGGACTGGTGATGCTCAACAAAGACATAACGGCCCTTATAGGCGTGATTGAGGGCCTTGTCCATTTCGCGGGGCAAGTGCAGCTTCTGTCTGAGCCAGATCGGCATACTCTGGAGAAACTGCCTGAATCCGCGGGGAGCGTAGCCGATGTAAGTCTCCAGAAGACGTTCAAATTTCAGCAGCGGCTTTTCATAAAAGACCACATAATCGACATCGCCGATCGTAATCCCGCCCCGTTCCAGGCAGTATGCGATCGCGCTGGACGGAAACCGCTGGTCGTGTTTTTCGCGGGTAAACCGTTCTTCCTGCGCGGCGGCAACAATTTGGCCATCACAAACCAGCGCAGCCGCACTGTCATGATAATATGCTGAGATGCCCAGGATATTCATACGTTATTTTTATTAACCTGCAATATTATCGGTCGTTTTCCGGGCCGTGCAGGGTAAACGGTCTATCCAATTACTTCGGCATCTAAACTTTTTCAATTTACCCTTAATTAAGGTTATTTGGCCATGCTTTTTTTGGCAGCGGCAACCACCGCGTCGGTGGTGATGCCGAATTTTTCAAAGCAGGTCTTGAACGGGCCGGAGGCGCCGAAGCCGTTCATGCCGACAAATTCGCCGTTGTCGCCGATCCAGCGGTCCCAGCCCATGCGTATGCCGGCTTCGACGCCGACGCGGGCCTTGACGGCCGGGGGAAGAACGCTGTCTTTGTAGGCCTGGTCCTGTTTCTCGAACAGTTCCCAGCAGGGCATGCTGACGACCTGGGCCTTGATGCCTTCGGCGGCCAGTTTGTCGGCGGCGGCCAGGGCCAGCGAAACCTCCGAGCCGGTACCCAGCAGCAGCACATCGGGTTTGGCCTGCGGCACGAGGACATAGGCGCCCCTGGCAAAGCCATCTTTCATATTCGGATACTTGGCCGGGTCCAGCACGGGCAGATTCTGACGGGTCAGTGCTGTGGCGGCGGGACCATCGTTGTGCTCGAGAATATATTTCCACATCAGGACGGTTTCGTTGGCGTCGGCCGGGCGGAATGTCCGCAGGTTGGGCAAAATCCGCAGGGAGGCCATCGTTTCAACCGGCTGATGGGTCGGGCCGTCTTCGCCGACACCGATGCTGTCGTGGGTGAAGACGAAAATGGTCGGATAATGCGACAGCGCTGCGACGCGAAGAGCGCCGCGCATATAATCAGCAAAGACCATAAACGTACCGCCGTAGGGACGGACGATTTTGCTGACGGCGATGCCGTTCATAATGGCGGCCATCCCGTGCTCGCGGACACCGTAACGGATGTACCGGCCGGCGCGATTGTCTTTCTGGAAATCCTGGGCGCCCTTGAAATGCGTGTTGTTGGACGGTGTCAGGTCAGCCGAACCGCCAATCACCAGCGGCATCGAAGGCATCAGGGCTTCCAGCGTCTTGCCGGAGGCAGAACGCGTGGCAACCTGCGTGGCCGGGTCGAATTTGGGCAGCTTGCTTTCATCGATAACCACTTTGCCGGACAGAGCATCATTCAATTCTTTGGCCAGTTCCGGATAGGCGGCAGCCCAGGCGTTGAACATCTTCTGATAGTCTGCCTGCTGGGAGGCGCCGCGCTGTTTGCACTGGGCCATGTGGGCGGCAACTTCAGCGGGCACGACGAAGCTCTTATCGGGATCCCAGCCGAAATTCTTTTTGATCAATTTGATTTCATCCTCTCCCAGCGGGGCACCGTGGGCGGTGTGGGTATCCTGAAAATTCGGACTGCCAAAACCAATATGCGAACGGAATTTAATCATCGTCGGACGTTCGGTCTGGGTCTTGGCGTATTCAATGGCCTTATCCAGAGCGGCAATATCATGGCCGTCGCCGCCGATTTCAATAACATTCCAGCCATAGGCACGATAACGGTCGGCCACTTTTTCGGTAAAGGACAGGTGGGTTTCGCCGTCAATGGTGATATGGTTGTCATCGTAAATGACAATCAGGTTGTCCAGGGCCAGGTGGCCGGCCAGACTGCTGGCTTCGCCGCTGACGCCTTCTTCGAGACAGCCGTCCCCGCAGATGACAAAAATGTTGTAATCAAAGACGTTGTACGGGTCTTTGTTATAACGGGCGGCCAGATACTTCTGGGCAATCGCCATGCCAACGGCGTTGGAGATACCCTGCCCCAGCGGGCCGGTGGTAACTTCCACGCCGGTGGTGTAGCCGAATTCCGGATGGCCCGGAGTCTTGCTGCCCCACTGGCGGAATTTCTTCAATTCATCCAGCGGCAGGTCGTAACCGCACAGGTGCAGCAGCGAATACAGCAGCATGCTGCCATGACCTGCCGATAACACAAAGCGATCCCGGTTAATCCAGTTGGGATCGGCGGGATTGAATTTCATGTGCCGCATCCACAGGGCATACGCAGCGGGCGCCATGCCCATCGGCATTCCGGGGTGGCCGGATTTGGCGGCCTGAACGCCCTCCATGGAAAGAAAACGAATCGTATTGATGCACAGTTCATCCAACGCAGTTAAACCGGTTTTGGTTATTGCCCCTGCCATAACTTTGTCCTTTTTCTATCTTTTATATTCTTCCAATGATTACCTGCTTCGTTTCTTGCAGCAGGCCTTATTTCTTTTATTCCTGTTTTGCCTGCAAACACAACCTAAAAAGTGTGTCATATAGTAATGTCGAATGGCCCGATAAACAAGCTACTTTTTGTGAACTTTTTTTCTCACGACGCGAAGTATTATATAATGAAACAACCGTATTGATATAAGCTAATCGTTTTATTGTATTAGCTCTTCTTATTATAGATATATATGATATATTACGTATCGTTTTATTTATATAGCTATATACTCTTGTATAACAATTACTTATCATTGCACTGGTACAATTTTTGATGAAAACAAAACCCATGATATTCATATTATCTTGACTTTCGAGTCCTTTTCTGATAACATTTTTCTAATTATGACAACCACTGAAAAAAGAAAACCGGCTGCCAAGCCGACCAGGAAGAAAATCGTCGCTACCGAAAAAGTGAAACGCGCTGAAAAGGCTTTCCGTACGTATGATCAGGCTCTCGACTACCTGTTTAAACAGACGGATTACGAAAAACAGCAAAAACTGCGATACAATGTGACCACTTTTGATCTGGACAGGATGAATGAGCTTCTCAAAGGACTTGGCGACCCCCATAAGAAGACTCGCACTGTCCATATTGCTGGAACCAAAGGCAAGGGTTCCACGGCAACGATGCTGTCGCGGATGATGGAAGCCAACAGTTATAAGGTTGGCCTCTACACATCGCCCCATGTCAGCACACTGCATGAACGGATTACGGTCAATTCCGAGATGATTTCCCGCAAAGATTTCCTTGGAATCATGAACCGGATGCATCCTGTTCTTGATAAGATGGCGAAAAAGAACTCGTTTCCTACTTTCTTCGAAATTATGACGGCATTGGCCTTTCTTTATTTTTGTGATAAAAAGGTCGATATTGCTGTCATTGAAACCGGGCTGGGCGGACGACTCGACAGTACCAATGTCATCACCCCGGACGTTATCGGAATTACCAGCATCAGTGTGGACCACCAGAATCTGCTGGGGCCGACACTGGAGCACATTGCCAAGGAAAAAGCCGGCATCATCAAAAAGGGAATTCCGGTCATCACCGTGCCGCAAGATCCGATGGCTATGAAGGTTATCAAGAAACAGGCATTATCTCTGAAGGCCCCGCTGACGATTACCGGGCGGGATATTGATTTTTCCTACCGTTTTGAATCGTCCCGTGAGCATGGGCCTCACACGCGGATTTGCCTGACAACCCCAACCAGCAAATTTGAGCATTTACGGGTTCCCCTGCCGGGTGAGCATCAGGCGATGAACTGCGGTCTCGCTCTGGCGATGCTGGATTCGCTGAAAGGCCAGGGTTTTCAAATCAATGACGAAAAGGCGATATCCGGCCTCAATAATGTCCATATGCCAGGGCGGATGGAGATGGTTTGTACCGATCCGCGGGTACTGGTCGATGCCGCTCATAATGCCGCCAGTATTCGGGCTTTGATTCAGGCGATTGGACAGCACGTGCCTTACGATTCGATGGTCATTATTTTCGGCTGCAACAGCGACAAAGACGTCCGCGGGATGCTGACCGAACTGCAATATGGTGCGGATAAGGTCATTTTTACCCGCAGCAACTCACCTAAAGCAGTTTATCCGCAGGATTTAGCGGAAATGTACACCGATATTTGCGGCAAGATGTGTCAGACGGCTCTGAGTCTGACGGAGGCTCTGCGCATCGCTCAAAGTGCGATATCACGCGAAGACCTGATTTGTATTACCGGCAGCTTCTATCTGGTCGGCCAGGCCAAGCAGATGTTCCAGCCGCCAGTTCAAATACCTTAATATCAGCCCTGATAATCGGGTTTAAAAATCAAGCTGTAACTTTTCGTTTGCCGATACACTCTGAAGAGGTGTAACTTCAGGAATACATATACAGGTGTATCTCTGTCTTGTTGTGGGTATATAATGCCAAAAAAAACTTGCATTTGGTATCGAGTCGCATAGAATATCGACAATTGAAGTAAATATTTACAAAACCGTCTTTTTTGTAAATTACAAAAAAATGGAATGACAACTATTTTGAAAGGAGACACGAGAATGAAGAATTTAGTGGTTTTTGCCCTGTTGGGCGCACTGGCAACTGTCGCCGTAGCGGCAGACCAGTTGACAACAACTGTGGATGTCGGCTGGTACAGCCAGTACATGTGGCGCGGCTTTGACCTGATGGATGACAAGGCTGTTGTGACCCCCAGCGTCAACTTTGATTTCGGCAACGGCTTCAATTTCAATGTCTGGTCGGCACAGCCGGGTGCCAGCGGCGGCGATGGCTTCAGCACCGTCAATGCAACAAACTTCCAGTACACCCCATATTACAAAAATACCATCTGGGAAGACGGCTGCCTGATGACCAATTATGTTATCGGGTATCGGTTCTATGATTATACCGATATGGCCAGCAATGATGCCGATCTGCAGGAAATGTTCATCGAACTGGCATGGCCGAACCTGATTGGCAACGGCTTCACCCCCCGTTATGCCTATTATCACATGTGGAATTCCGAAGGCAGCGGCATGGTCCGCAAGTTCAGCGGCCCCATTCATGACCTTGGTCTGGATTATGCCTGGACATTCGAACAGGCTCCCGAGCTGCCGATGAAGTTTAGCTGGGATATCGTGTACAATGACGGTACCGGTTCAGTTGTGAATGATACGACTGGTGCGTATATTGTCGGCCCGGTTGATCATGACTGGTCACACATGGTCTGGGGTCTGTCCACCAGCATCCAGGCCCTGGGCGGCAAAATCACCCCCGGCATCTGGTATCAGAACTCGATGGAAGACACCGTCAACACCGAAGACGAACTGTGGGGCGGCATTTCCTACAGCATCAGCTTCTAAGACGTTATCATTCGAATCAAATAAAAAGGCCGAGTCGTTATGACCCGGCCTTTTTTATTTGTTCATGCTGATGGAGTTGTTTTGTTTACCATGTCTGGGTGATTTGGTATTCCAGTACCGTGGTCTGTCCCCCCTTGATGGTCACGGCAAACCGACAGGTATAGGCATCCTTTTGGGTGTGTTCAACACTGGATTTATCAATCTTCCAGTTGCGGCCCTGCGGGATTTTTTCATCGACAAAGACCGTCACGGCCTCATCCTTTCGGTTTCGCAGTTCCACCTTGCGGGTGTAGGTCTCGAAATTGCGGCCGTTGCGGGCATCGAGGACCGTCGGTTCAGCCACGATATCAAAGGCATCGCCGATATACAACGACAGTTTTTCATCGCGGGGGGTATGGTCGATTTCATCTTCGCCGACAAATTCGAGCGTACTGTCGGCGGCATCCCGCTTGAAGACGCGAACCCGGCCCTTGGGCAGTGCAATGCCGAGCTGGTTTTCCTTCTTGTTTTCAAACTCCATCTTGACCTGAACTTTCCTGCGGCCTTTGGTCAGCCAGTCCCAGTTGGATACTTCATAGACATAGAGCTTCTTGACCGGGACATTCAGGGCGGGGTCTATCAGTTCAATCTGCTTGACCTGATTATTCAGGAGCGTGGTTTTGCGGCCGAGAGTATAGAGGTGATACTCCATGAACGACTTTTCCTCGAATCCTCCGGCGGCGTCGGCAGCCATCATCATTTCCTGGCGCGCCATTTTCATCGGCGCCGGCGGTTGTGCGACAATGCGCCGGACATCGCCGGCCATTAATTTCAGGGCAGCGTCTTTGTACGCGGCACCGCTGTTGTTGGTGACGGTCACCCAGCCGCTCATATCCAGTGCATCATCCTTGTCATTGAGTACCGCCAGATAATCCGCACGCCAGTCGATACCCTCGGTAAAGTACGTAACCTGGCACAGGTCCGACAGTTTCTGTGCGGCATTGACCCGCCAGACGAGCGTGGGACGCGTCAGCAAATCGTCGGGCTTTTTGGCCAGTTGGATATGCTCTACAGAGTCATTGCCGATAATATTCATCTGGCCGGTCTGGGAGTTCTGTAAAATCAGAGTGTTGCCGTCGGCGGACAGCAGGATGCCATCAACCAGGGTGCCGGCATTGGAGCCGCTGCCTTTGACCTGGACTACGACCGCCTGGTCGATGTATTTTTTCAGCAGGCTCTGGGTGTTGACCAGGTCGTACTCATAATTCTGCTCCAGCAGGGTGATTTTGCCGGGATTGAGCAGACTTTCGAATAAGACACTGGTCGGATCAATCCGCTCGGCCACATCGGTGAACTTCATGGTGTTCTGGCCTTCGGCAAATTCCATCTGCCGGCGTTCCTTGACCACGGCGAAATTGTTGTTGTAAATCGTCAGGCCCACACCCGGTTCCGGGGCGGGTTTGGGCTGGGCCGCCCACGAAGGCAGCATCCACACCAGCACCAACAACACATACAATCCATTCTTCATTGTTTTGCTCCTTAAAAAGGGGTTATTTTACATGTATTTATTATACCCATTATCACACAAGATGGTTTGTAAAAAGAATGTAAAAGAGCCGCAGTGCGCGGTCGGCGGAGGCTATGACCGGGAGCTGACAGCCAGGGCGATATTTTCAAGTGCTTCGCGAGCCGTGCCGGGCTTAAGGCGACTAAGGGCCTTGAGGGCCATTTGTGCATAATCTGAGGCTTTTTGTCGTGCCAGGTCAAGCGAGCCATTGAGCTGCAACTGCTCAATACGACTGGTTTTATCCATTTCCGCCAGCGACTCGATGAATGCTTTTCGTGCGGCAGGCCGCTTTTTTCGGAGACAGTAAATCAGCGGCAGGGTCAGCTTGTTCTGTCCCAGATCGGTACCGAGCGTTTTGCCGATGCGTTTATCATCCCCGGTGATGTCAAGAATGTCATCGGTAATCTGGAAGGCCATGCCGACACATCGGCCGTATTCCCGCAGCATATCTTCAAGAACCGGATTCGCCCTGGAGGCTACGGCCCCCAGTACACAGGCGGCCGAAAACAGGCTGGCGGTTTTGCCTTCGATGATCTCAAGGTAGTCTTCTTCGGTCACAGAGACATCGCCCTGCCGGAGGTTCTGAAGAAGCTCGCCCTGACAAATCTGTTCGGCGGTCTGGCTGAGAATCTTCCCGGAACGGGGGATGTTCAGTTCCGCCCCGGCCAGAAACGCCCGGCTCAGAAGAAAATCGCCCATCAGTACGGCGGCGGTATTGCCCCAGAGCTGGTTCATGGTCGGCTGATTGCGACGGGTTTGTGCCCGGTCGATGACATCATCATGCAGCAGAGTGGCGGTATGCACCAGCTCGACCATCATGGCAAATTCGATATGCTCATGACGGATGGAGCCGATGGCCTTGCCGCTGAGTAAAACCATCGCGGCGCGGAACAACTTGCCCTGGCCGGCACCAATGGATTCGATCTGGTGATTGACACGATCATAACGGCTGGTCAGACGCTGGGTCAACTGGCGACGGACCAATTCCATCTGTTCGGCTACAGGAGCAAACAAATCCGCGATCGCCGCAGCCGGCTGCGGTTTCGATATGGCCTTTTTGGATTTAGGAACGGGCATATTCAAAGAACAGCTTTCGCAGTTTCTGGGTCATCGGTCCCGGGATGCCCTGGCCAATCAAGCGGCCGTCGATTTCCACGACGCCGATGACTTCGGCCGCCGAACCGGTCAGAAAAAATTCGTCCGCAACATACAAGTCAAATCGTGTCAGATTCTTTTCCACCACCGGCAATCCGGCCTGTGAGGCCAGACGCATTACGACCTGGCGGGTGATACCATCCAGGGAGCCGGCCTGCACCGGGGGCGTATAAATCGTTCCATTTTTCACGATAAACACATTGTCGCCGCTTGCTTCGGCGACATACCCTTCGCTGTTGTACATAATTGCTTCACTGGCCCCGGCATCAATGGATTCAATCTTGGCCATGATGTTATTGAGGTAATTGAGGCTCTTGACCTGCGGCGGGAGTGCCATCGGGTGATTTCGCAGGGTTGGGACACTGACGACCTTGAGGCCTTTTTCGTATAATTCTTCCTTATAGAGCTGGATGTTGGCGGCAATGATAATCACGCAGGCCCGTTTGCACAGATAGGGATTGAGGCCCAGATCGCCAACACCGCGGGTGACCACCTGACGAATATAACCATCGACGACATTATTGGCCCGAACTGTCTGATAGAGAGCTTCTGTCATCTGCTCCATGGTCATCGGGATTTCCAGACGAATGACTTTGGCGGAATCCCACAGGCGTTTAAGATGTGCCTCGAGTTCAAATATTTTGCCTCCGTACACCCGAATACCTTCAAATACACCGTCCCCATACAGCAAACCATGGTCAAACACCGACACCTTTGCCTGCTCTTTGTCCACCAGCCCGTTGTCCAGCCAGATTTTCATGCCACAACCTTTCATTGATGCCTGTACGGCTTGTTAGGATACGATTTTCCCATCGGACAGCTTAATCACACACCCCGCCTGACGGGCAATCCGGTCATCATGGGTCACCATCAGAATCGTCTGACCCTGCTGATTCAGCTCATTTAAAACCTCTAAGATACCATGTCCTGTCTTAGAGTCAAGATTTCCAGTCGGTTCATCGGCTAAAAGGAGCCTGGGGTCATTGATTAAGGCCCTGGCAATGGCCGCCCGCTGGCGTTCGCCGCCGGATAGTTCATAGGGTTTGTGCGGCAGGCGGTCTTTGAGCCCCATCCGCTCCAACAGGGAAATGGCTTTGTTTTGCACATTTTTTTTGCATTTAAGCCAGCCGATGGGTCCGGCGGCAATCATCGCCGGCAAGAGGACGTTTTCGAGAACACTCAATTCATCTAATAAATGATAAAATTGAAAGACAAATCCCACATTTTGGTTGCGAAATTGATTCAGCCGGCCATTGGACATCTGGTCGAGCCGCTGCCCTTCGAATTCTATCGTTCCTTTGTCGGGTTTGTCGAGGGCGCCGAGGATATGCAGCAGCGTGCTTTTGCCGCTGCCGGAGGCGCCGACAATTACGGCAAAGTCGCCTGCCGACAGGGTCATCTCGACCCCGCGCAAGACGGTCAGGGTCTGCTTGCCCATCGTATAGGATTTATGAATTCCTTTTGCTTGTAAAATGTGTCCCATTTTTTATCCGTTCGGGAAAAATAGTCCTTTTAAATCTGGCTGACCTGCAAAGCCCGCACTGGCGATTGCCGTGCGGCCTGAATACTGGGCACGCTGGCCCCCAGCAGGCAGGCGGCGACAGCAGCGGCCGCCACACAGACCAGAACCGGCCATTCAATCGCATTGGGAATCTGGTCGATGGCGTAAATCGCACGGTCCCAGACGCGCCAGCCGTAATGGTCGTACAGCCAGTTTTCCATCGCATTAATCTTCCACAAAAACAGGCAGCCGGCGGTCATGCCGATGGCAGTGCCAATCAGGCCGACAATGGCGGCAAAACCGAGAAAAATCGCGGCGACCCGCGAGGCCGGCATACCGAGGCTTTTAATCAGGCCCAGGTCGCGGGTTTTGTGGCCGATAATCATATAAAAGACAACAAAGATGATAAAGACTGTTACAATGCCCAGCATCAAAAATAAAAATGTCAGCATCAGTTGTTCTTTTTCCATGGGGCCGATGAATTCGCGGCGGTCCTGCTGCCAGGTCAGAACTCGCACATCATCGAGCATCTCGGCGTAAGGTTTGCCTTTGCAGGATTGCACATAGGCCTGCCAGAGCTGCTGGACCTGCCGGACGCCATCGGTGACAGAAACGCCGGCGGCAAAACGAATGTGGAGTGTGCTGGAACGGACGACCGGGGTATCCATGCCGCTGAGGATGCGGGCCTGCTCCAGCGGCAGATAGATGGTGCGTCCGTCCGGCTTGACTAAACCGCTGTGACTGTGGTCGCTGTAATAAAAGGTCTTGGTGCTGACCATATCCAGGCCGGCCCGGGCCAGTCCGCCTTTGGGATTCAACGGAAAACTGCTGATGGTCCTGCGATCCAGCCAGGGACGTCCGGGGCTGTCGTATTGCCCTGTATCCGGGCGGCGATAGAGAATCAAATCCACGCCGAGAATACATCCGTCCATTTCTGGGGCATAGGACGGCTGGAAGGCACGTTCCGGGTGGTCGGCGTTATAGCCCAGTGTTTCGGCGAAATGGGTGGCCCGGCTGTGTTTGACGGGGTCAAGGCCGACATAATCGATGCCGACATTCCATGAGGAGCCGGGGCGAGTCATCAGCCCGACTCCCTGGACGGTTTCAGAGACGGCATAAATGAAAGACTGCTTTTCGAGCTGCTGGACGAAATCGGCAGCGTAGGGGAAACCCGTCAAAGATGAAGCCCGGATAACGCAATCGCCGACAAAGCGATGGTTTTTTTCCTTGAATTCGTTGACCAGGCCGTTCATGACGCTCATGACCACCACGACGATGAACACACACAGCGCAACGGAAATGACCGCCAGGATGCTGATCCGGCGGTGGAGAAAATAACGCCATGAGAGTTTTATGCCTATCATTATTCGTATCGTAATATTCTGACGGGGCGGATGCGGGCGGCGGCCACAGCGGGAATCAAGGCTCCCACCGCCGCCGCGGCCAGAGCCGCAATGCAAATCCAGAACGCCCATTGCCAGTTGACTTCGTTGGGGATTTTCGTGAACAGGTATGTGCTGGCCTTCCAGATTTTCAGCCCGGTCATGGCCGTAATGCCTTTTTCAATGGTTTCGATATTGCGGGTAATCAGCCAGCCCAGCCCCGCCCCCAGCACAGAACCGAAAACGCCGTTGGCCAGACCGAACAACAGGTACATTCCCGCCACTGAAACGCTCGACGCCCCGCAGCTTTTGACGACGGCGATATCTTTCTGGCGGGTCATTACGATCAGATAGAAAATACAGAATACCAGCAGGACCACGCCGAAGCTGACAATACCGAATATCAGCATCAGCATGTTCAATTGCTTGTAATACTCGGCAATCAGCAGCGCCTGCATCTGGCGGCTGCTCTGAATTTCGACCTGCTGGGCCCAGGGATAACGGTCCTGTGCATAGGTCAGCCAGAGACCGCGTATCATCGCCATGGCCTTTTCTTCATCGGTTCCAGGCTTCAGGGCAATCTGGAACGATTCGCAGCAGGTCTTACGATCCGGGTAGAGCAGACTGCTGAGGGCTTCAATCGGGACATAGACAAAGGCCTGGTCAAATTCATAGACACCCGTCTGGACGACATCGGCAATGGTAAAGCGAAGGACCTTGCGGGCAAAACGGGGGGCGGCTGGTTCGCCGGCGGTATTGGATGGTGAGGGTTCCTGTTCGATCAGCGTACCGGTGGTGGCAGCAGCTTTACGCCCGATGAATGACTCGACTTTCTGCATATCGTAGCTGTCGGTGATTTCGTCCGGGTCGTCGATGATACCGATACCGACAAAACCACCGATTTCAGCCTTGTCAGCAAAATCGCCAAAGGCGACCCGGTCATCCGGCAGATTTTTCTGGCGTATCAGGGCGTCCTTGAGCGGGGAGACCTGCAACTGGTTTTTTAAGTCGATGCCCAGAATCTGGGCGGCGCGAATCTGGCCGGGGCCGGTCAGCAGCAGACCATTGCCGCTGAGGACCGGGGTGGCGGCCTTCACGATGGACAGGCCGGCCAATTGCCGCTGGAAATCAGCATAATCTTCGATCTTGCTGGTGCCCGGGGCTGAGAGAATCACATCGCCGAGGTAATCGCCGACGCTGTCTTCGACGGAGCGGATAAAGCCGGTAAACAGGCTGGCCACCGTAATCAGCAGCGCACAGCATAACATCACCGCGGTAATGCTCAGCAGCACAATCCGCTTGCGGCTCAGGTAACGCAGACACAAAAATAAGCTCCACTGTTTCACGCAACAGCCTTTATGACAGAAGCATACCGTCTCCAATGAGGCGGAATATCGGTCGATTATTCGCTTTTGGGTTCTTTGACTTCCGGCTTGAGCAGCGGGAATAAAATCACGTCCCGGATGCTGGTCGCCCCGGTCAGCAGCATGGTCAGGCGGTCGATGCCGACACCCAGCCCGCCGGCCGGGGGCATGCCGTATTTCAGGGCCGTGATGAAATCATCGTCCATCTTGGCCATGGATTCTTCTTCGCTGAGACCCCGCAACTGCTGGCGGAAATTGGCTTCCTGGACATCCGGATCATTCAGTTCGGTATAGGCGTTGGCCAGTTCCATGCCGGCAATAAACAGCTCAAAACGTTCGGCATATCGCGGGTCTTTTTTGCTCTGTTTGGTCAGCGGGCAGATGGCCGCGGGATAATCAATCACAAACGTCGGATGAACCAGGGTCTGTTCGACGGTCATCTCGAAGACATCATTAATCACAACCGCATCGTCTTTATCGGCGTCGTGAATCCCCAGCGAGCGGGCCTTCTGACGCACCGCGGCCATGTCATCGATGGCACAGCCGGCACATTCCTGGAGCAATTCCGCATAGGTCGCACGACGCCACGGACGGGCATAATTGACCGTGACTTCGCCAAAGGGCAACTCCCAGCCGGAACAATGCTTCTCGACCAGGTGGGTGACCATTTCCTCGGTCAGGTCCATCATGGCTTCATAATTGCCGCAGGCCTGGTACAGTTCCATCATGGTAAATTCCGGATTGTGCCGGGTGCTGAGGCCTTCGTTGCGGAAATTGCGGTTGATTTCAAAGACTTTCTCCATGCCGCCGACCAGCAGCCGTTTGAGAAACAGCTCCGGGGCAATACGCATGTACAAATCGATATCGAGAGCGTTGTGATGCGTCACAAACGGACGCGCCGCCGCACCACCGGCAATCGCCTGCATCATGGGCGTTTCAACTTCAACAAAGCCCCGGGCCTGCAGGAACGCACGGATGGAGGCCACCATGGCGCTGCGTCGGCGGAACCGTTCCATCACTTCCGGGTTGGCCCACAGGTCCACATAACGCTGGCGATACCGCAAATCCTGATCGGACAGGCCGTGAAATTTTTCCGGCGGAGGCAACAGCGCCTTGGACAGAATCTCGACCTTTTCCGCCCAGACGGTGATTTCGCCGGTTTTGGTTTTGCCCAACTGGCCTTCGGCCCAGATGATATCGCCCAGGTCCAGCAGCTTAATCATCTCCCATTTGTCAGCCAGCAGCTGCTTGCTGAAGCCGAGCTGAATCGAACCGTTGGAGTCACGCACGGTCAGGAAAATCAGCTTGCCGATGTCCCGCAGCAGCACAATACGTCCGCTGCATCGGGCCTTGCGTCCCTCCTCGTATCCGGCCTTAATCGTTTCAGACAACTCCGGCTCCGGCATCCGCTGGCCGTACGGATCAATTCCCATCTGTACCATTTTCTGGCGTTTTTCACGACGCATCTGTTCAAATTTACTGCCTGCTGCTTCTGTCAATTCCATATCCTTTCACACTTGTGAACCGGCACACCCCTTTCACATGCATAAGGCGGCCGAAAATTACATCACCTGAAAATCGTTATTTTTTTAAAACAATCGTATTGGGGTCGGAGGGAAAGACCAGTTCCCTGCCGCCGCGGATCAGCTTGGTCTGCAGCACCAGAAGCCCGGTGGCAAGCTGCGGGTCGGAATCGAGGGTCTGAGCCAGACTGCTGCGTTTGGTCGGAGCGCTGGCCTCATCATGGTCGGCCTGAACCAGTACATCATTATCCCGCTGCATCTGCAGCATCTCGCGCAGTTCGGCGGTATTAATCACGACTTCGACATCGGGGGCAATCCCCCAGTCCTTGCGACCCAGTTTTTCCATCTGGTAGCGATTCTTCACCTGCTGATCGCTGGGCAGATGATAATACGCCACGGTGTATTTCAATTGCGAGCCGCCTCCGGTGTAGGGTGTCACGACCTGCACGCTGCCTTTGCCGTAGCTGCGTTCCCCGACCAGGGTTGCACGATTATGCTTGGGGTCCTGCAGGGCGCCGGCCACAATTTCAGAGGCACTGGCCGAGCCTTCATTAATCAGGATCACCAGCGGATAGTCCGGGTGCGTGCCTTTGGTGTGGGCAATGTCATACGATGCAAAACCGTTTCTGGGGCTGCTTTTGACAATCACGCCTTCACGAACGAACAGGTCCGCCACTTCCGCGGCGCTGGACAGGTAGCCGCCGGGATTATAGCGTAAATCCAGAATCAGCCCGTTGAGGCCGTCTTTCTCAAGCTGTTTGAGGACCGCATCGAGATCGGGGCCGCTGGTTTCGGTAAACGTCGTCAAACGGACGTAAGCAATGCGGTTAGCCGGGTCCACAATCCAGTCCCACTGGCCATCCGGTTTACGCTGCCAGCCCCGCAGCGGCTGAACCACAATCCGATCCCGGACGATGGTCACATCCCATGTTTTACCGGTGGACGGACGACGCACGGTAATGGTAACCTTGGTACCCTTGGGGCCGGTGATTTTCTGAACAGCACAATAAATCGACATTTTGTCGGTGGGTTCCCCGTTGACATTGAGAATTTCATCGTCGGCATCCAGCCCGGCCCGATAGGCCGGCGTATCCGGAAGCAGGCTCCCGATCTTCAGGACGCCGGTAGCCTTGGAAATCTCCACCCCGATTCCGGAAAACTGCTGGGTCATCGATTTTTCGAAATCCTTGACATTCCACGGCCAGACAAGGTTCGTAAACGGATCCAGCGCCGACAGGGCGGCTTCGGCAAAATGAGCAACAACCACTTCTTTGGGCACCGCCAGCGAAGTCTCGTTGAGTTCCATCATATCATCAAACAACTGGGCAATGGAGCGAAGGGTCTTGTCGCCCTGTTCCTGCCTGAACGCCGCTTCGATGGAATCAATGCCGGCATTCCATTTCTCCAGCGTACCCGGATCCGCTCGCCAGCCAAGCTCTTCCTTGCTGTCGGTCAGGACCCGCCCCAGAAGACGGCAGCGCTGAATCGCTTTTTCACACATGAGGGCGTAATCCAGTCCATTGACGTAATTGGTCTCCAGGGCCTGCAGTGCCCGTACGAACATATACGGCTCAATGCCTTCATACCGCTGCCTGGCCGATTCACCGCAGTCGCTCTTTTTGAGCGACAGTTCAATCATGGCCAGTTCGGTCAGTTTCTCGGCATAGTCTTTATAATGCTTGTCATCTTCATACAGCAGAGTCAGCCAGTAGTAGCAATGACCATACGCCTCGATCCACTTGCCTTCCTTTTCATACTGTTCGGCTGCGGCCCTGGCCTTCTGAATAGCCTGCTGGACAAACGGGTCTTCCAGAACAGCGCCTTTGGCTTCGGGTGCGGCGTAATCCCGGGCACGAATGGCCGCCGCCAGAATCAGGTCGATGTCGTTCGGCTCATAAGAGACATCCAAATCCCCGAAAGGATCTTCAATCGCGGTGTCCTTGCCGGCGGCACGGGCATTATCCGCAGCCGGATCCACCGCCGCTGTACCGGAACTGTTGGGATCAGAATCGCTTTTATTGACTTTGGCTTTCTGTTTATTCAATTCGGCAAGCTGCTCTTCGAACGCAGCCTGTCGTTTTTTCTCGCGTTTGCTCTGAAGTTCTTCATAACGGCTCAGGATATTGGCCAACTGGGCCATCTGTGCATCCGACCCGGTATTGAGAAAATCGCAGGTCTGCTTTGCCCCGACGAAATCCCCGGCCAGAATTCGTTCGACAACCGCATCGACAGACCCTGCCCGGGCCACAATGGCCGGTTTTGCAGGCTGCGCAGACTCCGGTGCGGCAGCCTGAATATTCGGTTCAGCCGCCGGGTCGGCAGCCGTGTTATCGCTGGTGGGTTCACAGCCCGTTAATACCACAGCAAGGCTGATCAGCCAGCCGCATACCAGCATGGAGTAAACGCATCGTTTCCGATTAAAATGAAAAGAATATAATAAATTCATAATAGCCTTAATTGACCGGAAAACGGCAGGACGACGCTTCGCCGCCCTGCCGTATCGTTTCCTTATCCGCGTACGACGGATTTGACTCGATTCACTATTCGCCTGTTACAGGCACTCGGCCGCCTTGCCGGCACAACCCAGAACATGCAGCTTGTGCTTGACCATCTGGCGGATGGCTTCGCGGCCGGGGGCCAGATACTTGCGAGGATCGAACTCGCCGGGTTTTTCGGCAAAGACCTGGCGAATCTTGGCCGTCAGGGCCATACGCAGGTCGGTATCGATGTTGACCTTGCAGACGGCCATCTTTCCGGCCTTGGTGATGGCTTCTTCCGGAACACCCATCGCATCCGGCATCTTGCCGCCGTATTTGTTGATCAGTTCCTTGAATTCCGGCAGCACGGAGCTGGAGCCGTGCATGACCAGCGGGAAACCGGGCAGACGCTTCTGAATCTTTTCGACCACGTCGAAAGCCAGCTTGGGTGCGGTTTTGAACTTGTAGGCGCCGTGGCTGGTGCCGATGGCCACCGCCAGTGAATCGCAGCCGGTCCGCTTGACAAACTCTTCCGCCTGGGCGGGGTCGGTCAGGTGAGCCATCACATCGTCCACGCCGGCAACATGTTCTTCGATACCGCCGAGCTGTCCGAGTTCGGCTTCCACCACCACGCCGTGAGCATGGGCGTATTCGACGACCTGCTTGGTGATTTTGACGTTTTCCTCGAACGGATGATGCGACGCATCGATCATCACCGAGGTAAATCCGTCATCCACGCACTGCTTGCAGATTTCGAAGGTGTCCCCGTGATCCAGATGCATGCAGATCGGAATCTGCGGGTTTTCCTTAACCGCAACATCAATAATGGCGCGAAGATAGCTCATCTTGGCATAATCGCGGGCGCCTTTGCTGATCTGCAGAATCAGGGGAGCCTTTTCTTCCACGATGGCTTCCACGATACCCTGCGTGATTTCCATATTGTTGACGTTGAACGCGCCAATGGCATATCCGTTCTTATACGCCATTTGAAACATTTTTTTCGTTGTCACTAACGGCATAACTTCTCCTTTACACGAAAAGGTTAATAAGTACTTTATTTCAAGATTTCACCCGCATCTGCGGATTTCAATGTATTTTTTCATCCCGCTACTGCTGCGTTCCAGTACCCACCAGGCCCGTATAGCGGCGTGACCCGAGGGCCAGTTCCTTGACGCCCTGCGGCCAGACGCTGAACATTACACTGTTGCGATCCAGTGACTGGTCAAAGGACACTTCCATGGAATAGAACAACCGGTGATACTGACGAATCAGGGCAAAATCATTGCGGATGCCCTTGCCGAAATCAACGTTGTATTCCTGGGAATAGGTCACCCAGTAACGCGGTGCAAGCTGATAGGTAATCGCACCGACCACCGAATGCGACCCCTGTTCATAGATATCGGAAATTCCGTCATTGTTTTCATCGATATCGACAATCACCGGACGCAGATAACGGCTGCCCAGATAGACGCTCATATCCGGAAACAGATAACGTGACATGCCCATATCAAACTGCTGCACGACACCGCTTTCCATATCATAATTCATATCACTGAGCACGGCGGTTGTATCGCTGATACGCCATTCCATGTCGGTATTGATAGTGTCACGCACCATGCTGTAATATCGGTCGTTGCGCCGCAGAAAGACCGGAATCGACGGATCATTGTAAATAAAGCCGGCCGGTCCAAAGGTATAAGGAAGCCCCTGCGCAGAAGGAGCATCGTCATTCAGCCAGGTCGAATCCACATCCAGCCGCAGCCAATCCACGGAACGGCGATTGTCGGCCTGACCGCGATGGGTCTGCCAGCGCTGGCTCAGGCCTACATTGACCAAATCACGCTGCTTGATGCCGGCTTCGGTCTCTTCGAATGCGGCGGCTTCCACATGCGGCATCACAATGTGACGGATGCCGTCAATATCCCACAGACGCGACTGCACCGACGGGTCTTCCTTCCAGAACATCGTCGAAGCCCGCATGCCGCCTTCACCCAGCATCGCCGTATTATTGGAGTTGGACGCCCTCGGGCCGCTCAGGGCCAGATCATAGCCGTTCTGGTCCTCAAAGGCATACGTTCCGGCCACATACGGAGAGAATTTCGCCGTCCCCAGCATGAACGGCCAGTCCACTTCATTGCGCGTGCTGCCGAAGGTATAGAAATCCTCTGACGGATGATCAACCCCGTAGAACTGGGCATAATCGTTGTCATAGCGGTCTCTCAGACGGCTGATACGACTGTCGCTGTACCAGGTCAACTGGTGATCCCACAGCGATTCACCTTTGCGGTGATACTCAATCGTCGGCTGTTCTTCGGTCACGGTTTCAAAGTCGTTGATCCGCGCCTTGCCCAGAATGGTAAACGCCCAGTTGTCCCGCTGCTGTTTGAGATACAACAGGGTTTCCTGTCCTTTATCCGTATAGAACTCATCGCGATACATCAGTTCCTGGAAGTTGCGGTCGGACAGATAACCCACCTCAATGGTTGCCTGCCAGTCGTCCGGCAGAAGTTCCCGGTGACGGAGGCCGAAACGACCGCGAACATCCTGATCGGGATCCAGATTTCTGCGGTTCTCCGAACGCCCCAAATCATCCTCGCCGCGATCGGTCATCACATAGCCAATCATGCTGCCAAATGAGTTTTCATCTTCATACTCCATCTCAGCCCCGCCGCCCACGCCGCGCTTGCTGAAATAGTCTGCAGCCAGACGCGCATCCATCCCCGCGGGTTCCTTTAAGCCCAGCAGACGGTACAAATGCCAGCGGGTTTGAACAGAGGTCCCAAAATCCGAATCATTGCCCACCGACAGACTGCTGATCGGGAGGTCCGGGCGAACAAATTTAGTCCGCATTTTCGGCCAGCCAAACAGCTTGGTCTGGTAGTATTTCATATTGACATCATACATCGAGCCTTCCCAGTGAGCGGCTTCGTCCCGCCGTTGTTCGGCAGTGGCCTGTTCGGCCTGCTCCAGTGCATCCGCACGCTGGATGACATCGTCCTCCCGCATGACCACCATCCGGCTGGCATTGGCCGAGACCTGCGGGATATAAAATTCGCTGCTGGTCAATCGCACATTTTCGGCCTGAAACAGGCTTTCTCCCACCTGGCGGAGACGCTCGGCCGACAGATAAATCGGCATGCCCCGTTTCTCATCAAAAAACCGCATCTCGGCATTGACCACCGCCGCCTGTTTTCTGGCAAAATCATAATAAATCTCATCGGCCCGAATCGTCCGGCGGCCTTCGGTCATCACAATATTACCCCGCAGATATGCCGATTCCAGCCCGCCCTGGGCCAGGTCTCGACCGCTTCTTTCTTTGGCCAGGTCAAACTGCCCCTCCTGAAAAAACAGCACCGCACTGTCGGCCTGGAATTCCAGAAGATTGTCGGCGCTTTGACGCTGCCACAGGTAAAATCGCCCCGACACCGTCACCACTTCGCGGCCATCGGGCGTTTTCATTTTTTCAATCACCGGCTCCGGATCCCAGACCGCCGACACATGTACCGGATAACGAAATACCGGCTCTTTGGCTTTGGGCTGCACTGCCGGCTCCGTCACCACCGGAGATTCGGACGCCTGAGCTTCGCTGACAACGGCAGTCGGGGCATCCAAATCTTTTGGGCGAGCCGCCTGGGGAACCAGGGCTTCGGGCGAAATCTGAGGTCCTTCCTTGATGGATGCCGCGGCTTCCTGGGCACGTTCATACAACGGCTGTTTCTGCAGTTGGTCGCAAAGAAGATCATTCTGCCGGTCCGCAGAGGCAAACACCTCGCCGGTGACCACCACGCGAACAATCAGATTGTCGCCGCCTTCCAGCAGCAGTCGTTCCATTCCTGTACTGCGGGAACGCTTACCCTGCCGGACAACAACATCTTTTTCCAGATAAACCTGAACCTGATAATAGGATTGATTGCTCATTCCCGGCACATCGCGGCCATAGGCACGCAGCCACACCGCGGCATTCTGACTGGACAGATAATTATCGCCAATCGTCATCGAAAATCCGTTTTCGAACAACAGTACATGCTCATCCGGCCGCTGAGTCTGCCGGCAGGCCCACATCACAGGAGCCTTCAGTTGAAGGTCCTGACCGGCCAGCAAACCCGTCGAATCCATCGGCACATCAGCAATCCCGCTGACCAATACCGCGATTATCAACAGTCCTGTCATATCAATCCATTTCGTTTAAGTCGTTATTCAATGTCGTCTATGCGCAGTTTCCCCCTGCTGCGTGGGCAAATTATAGTCGCTATGGCATGCTAATTCCAGCGGAAAAAGCAATTTGTGAAGACTAAAAACGTATTATCTATCGAGGAAAAACGGGATTATAGTTTTAAAATAACACGGTTTAAGTGTTTGTATTTGAATATTAACGGATAATATAGATACCTTATTGCTATATTAATAAAAAGAGCGGCAATCCCAGAAAACTGCGATTGCCGCTTTCGTATCAAGATGTTACCTGGTTAAATATTGCTCTTTTGCAGCAGGGCCGGGAAATCTTTATGGACTTTGATAATCAGTTCGCCGAACAGGGTATTGGCCCAGGCAAACCATTTCCGTGAAAAGTCGGCAGGATTGTCCTTGTTAAACGACTCATGCATAAAGCCGGTGCCGGCATGAGTGGCTTTCAGCATGTGCAGGCAATGGAGCACTTCCTGTTGATCCGTGCTGGTCAGTGCCCGCAGGATAATACCCATCGGCCAGATGCTGTCTTTGCCGGTATGCGGGCTGCCGGACCCTTCGGCGGCCTTGCCCCGCATATACCACGGGTTGTAATCACTGACCAGAAACTTGCGGGTCCGCTGATAAATCGCATCGTCGGACTTATGAATTCCCAGGTAGCTCAGCGACATCAGGCTGGGCACGTTGGCATCGTCCATAAACAGGCGATTGCCGAATCCATCCGCTTCATAGGCATAAATTTTCCCGAAGTCCAGATGCTCGGCCGTACCCCACTGCATGATGGCTTCCTGCACTTCGTCAGCCAGGGCATTGCACTCGGCGGCAAATTCGGGGGTCTTCAGGGCCTTGGTATAAATTTCGGCCAACTGACGCAACACCTGCACCGCAAACAGGTTAGAGGGAATCAAAAACGGCAGCACCGTCGCATCATCGGACGGACGGAACATCGAGCAGATCATCCCGACCGGACGAATCGGCATGCCGGTACCCTCATACACCGGGGCATCGGTCATCCGGCTGGTTTCGCGAATGAAGCGGTACGGCGTCTTGCCGTCTTTGCGCTGTTCGGTCTTGAAGGTCGCCACGATCAGCCGCATCGCCTTGTCCCAGTCGGCATCGAACACCGACGTATCCCCGGTAATGCGATAATATTCATGCGCCAGACGCACGACATAGCACAGGGAATCGATTTCCCACTTGCGTTCGTGAACGCCGGGCTTGATTTTCGGGCGGTCGCTGTTCCATTCCGACACCCGGCTCAGGTCCTTATAAAACGCATTGGCATACGGATCCAGCAGGACGCACTTGGTCTGCCGGACAATTAATCCCTGAATCATCTTGCGGAGCTTTTCATCGTCATGCACCAGCGGCATATAGGGCCAGACCTGACAGGTCGAGTCGCGCAGCCACATTGCATCGATATCGCCGGTAATCACAAATGTATCCGGCTTGCCGTCGATGACTTCATAATCCACCGTCGTATCCAGCGTGTTGGGATAACAGTTTTCAAACAGCCAGGCCACCTCGGGGTCTTTAATCAGGGCCTTGATTTCGGCAATCTTGTTATCCACGCCTGTACTGACGAAGGTCCGCTTGCCGGGTTCCGGACGTTTGGATACAAACCCTTCGGCGGGCTGGGCCGCCATCAACGGCTGTCCCAGGGTCAGGCCGACCGTTGCTGCCGAAGCTGCTTTTAAAAAGTCACGTCGTGTGTACATATTGATTTCTCCTGATTTCGATTTTGTTAAGAGTCGATTCTATCCGCGGCGATCCAATTCGTTCAGGGCAAATACCGTGGCCCCGACGGACACCGCCATACTCGTATCCAGTACGGCACGGCCGACACCCAGTCGTTTCATGGAATCATACTGGAGGGTCTTCTGCGACCGCGGAACCCTGATGGTCTTGACACTGCCGGCAATGAATTGTTTGCACTGTTCCGGATTTTCGAAGTCGAATGACTTCTGCACAATACGCGGCAGTTTCTGGCCGGTATAGCTTTCAATCGTCCCATTCATCTCGGCCAGCACCGAGTCAATAAACAGCGGATAGGCTGCCGCCAGCCCGCCGCCGATGACAATCAGGCCGTCCAGCAGCGTGATGGCATTAGCCAGGGCGTCGCCGATGACCTCACCCATCTCGGCAAAGGCCTGCAATGCTGCGGCTTTGTTGCCGGTCTGCTTGCCGGTGCCAATTTCGTAAATGTCTTTGGGAGATGGAGCCGTCGCGGGGTCGATTCCGGCCACACGGGCATAAGTCCCCTGCACGGCGCGGATGCTGACGCCCTCTTCGGCAAAGCATTTGGGGTGCCGCTTGTTGCGGGTAATCCAGATTTCACCGGCGGCGGAATTGTCGCCGATATAAAGCTGACCTTCGCGGACAATGCCTGCACCGAAACCCGTGCCCAGCGTAATGCCGAACAGATTATTGAACCGTTTGGGCGAGCCGGCATCGGCAAGCATTTTATTCACTTTGGGCAGAAAACCCGCTATCGCTTCGCCATAGACAAACAGATCGCCGTCGTTGTTGATAAAGACCGGAATCCCAAAGGTCTCTTCCAGAAACGGCCCGAGGGCAACGCCGCCGCCATAGGCCGGAAGATTGCCCATATTATCGATGATGCCGTTGGGGTAATCCGCAGGGCCGGGAAACGCAAAGCTGATGGCCACCGGCTTTTGAGGCAACTGCGCCATGACCTGCTTGAAACCCTGCACCATCGTATCCAGACTCTTGTCCAGCTCTTTGGCATGGGCCGGCAGCCGGACCGGTTTGGCAACCTCGGTCATCCCCTGCATCGCAGAGAACACAAAATTGGTCCCGCCCGCATCGAGCGTCAGGACAATTCGCTTATCATTGATATAACTCATGGTTACTTCCCTTCTGAATGGTTGACTGTAATTATCAGCAGGCGCATTTTCCGGCTTTGCTGGGGCCTTTCATCGACAACACCAGCAGGTACGCAAAGCAAATTGCCGGGACGATATAAGCCATGGTTCCCATTTTGGCATCCACCAGTTTGCTCATCAGCAGCGGGACTATGGCGCCGCCGGCAATGGCCATACACATCAGGCCGCTTAATTCACTGGCCCGGCTCGGTTCTTCTTCCACGGTAATCGAAAACAGCATCGGCCAGATGTTGGCAAAGCCAAGACCTGCAGCCAGAACCGACGGAATGGCCATCGCCGAACCGCCGAACATCAGACCCAGCCCGCCCAGCAGACCCAGAGCCGCCGACAAACGGAAGAAATTGCGAGGAGTCATCATTGTCAGCACCGCTCCGCCCAGCAGACGGCCAACCGTCAGCATCAGGAAAAAGAAGGGGGCTCCAAATTTATCGGCTGTCTTTTCGGCAACTCCGGCTTCTTTCATCAGCGGCAGCAGGAACCGGCCCATTGAGGCTTCGGCGCCGACATACAGGAAAATCCCCAGAACCGCCAGGGCAAAAACCGGCTTTTGCAGCAGGCCCAGACTGGATCCGATACTCGGGGGAACATCGGCCTTGGTTTCTTCAATCTTGAGCGTCAGCACCCAGACAAAGGCAGCCGCCATCAGCACAAAAAAGATGGGGAACACGCCGCGCCAGCCCATTTTGGCAAGGATGGCAATACTCGACAGCGCCGTGCCGCCGACAATAAAAGAGGACACCGTACTGCCGACGCCCTTGAAGCCCTGAGCAAAGCTCAGGTTGCGACCATAGGCCCCTTCAGCGCTGACATCCCGCATAATCGGATTGCCCGCCACCTGAAGAAAGGTAGTACCGACACCCAAAACAAAAATACAGACCAGCAGCAATACATAATTGGGCACTATCAGACACGGTACCAGCATCGCTACCGCATTAAGACCAAGCCCCAGCAGCAGCAGATTTTTCTTGCCGATGCGGGCCGCCAGCAGACCGCCCGGGACACTGAACACTGCAAAGGCAATAAACACAAAAAACGACAGCAGCGTCGCCATGACATTGCTCAGTTGATAATTTTCCTTCACCGCATCCGACATCGGCCCCATCGCATCGGCTACACCCATGACAAAGAACGCCAGCAGAATGGGCAGGGTCTTCATTCTCATTTGGTTTTCCTTTCTGAAATATCGATTATTGAATTAAACCGCACAGTGTTAAGCAATCCCATCTTACTTGTTTTCCAGAGACATCGAGTAGGGTGCATCTTCCAGTGCCGTACCCCATTGGGTATTGGGCTGAGGCCCCATCTCAAAGCGAACCGTACCGCCGGCCTGAATCGCATCATGGCGGAGGAACGTCTTTGTATACGGCTTGCCGTTGAAGGTCGCCGACTGAATATACAGATTCTCTTTGGAATTCTGCGGGGCCTGAATCTCAAAGGTCTTGCCGTTTTCCAGCTTCAGCGTCACCTTCTGGAACAGCGGAGCACCAATGACATACTCGCCGGCACCCGGACAGACGGGGTAGAAACCCATCGCCGAGAAGACATACCATGCCGAGGTCTGGCCGTTGTCTTCATCGCCGCATAAACCATCCGGCGTCGGGGAATACAGCTTTTCCATGACCTCGCGAACCCACTGCTGCGCCTTCCACGGCTGGCCGGCATAATTATACAGATAAATCATGTGCTGGATGGGCTGATTGCCGTGGGCATACTGGCCCATATCCATCACCGTCATTTCAATGATTTCATGAATCGGGAAGCCGTAGTAGGAACAGTCGTATTTGGGAGGCGTCGTAAAGACCGCATCCAGCTTCTCGGTGAACGGCTTGGGGCCACCCATCAGACCAATCAGGCCCTGCGGGTCATGGAAGACCGACCATGTATAATGCCAGGCACAGCCTTCGGTGAAATCGCCGCCCCATTTTTCGGGCACAAAGGGCGTGGACCAGCTTCCGTCTTTCTTCTTGCCCCGCATGAAATTGGTCGAGGCATCGAAGACATTTTTGTAATACTGGGCGCGTTTGTAGAACCGGTCAATTTCTTCCTGCGGACGATTCAACGCCCTGGCCAGCTTCCAGATGTTAAAGTCGGCAAAGCAGTATTCCAGCGTCCGGGCGACATTCTCATTGACATTAACATCGCAGGGAACATAGCCAAGCTTGTTGTAATGTTCCACACCGAATCGCCCCACCGAATGCATCGGCCCTTCGTTTTCGGAGTTTTTCAGGATGCCCTGATACAGGGTTTCGATATCGTAGCCGCGAATGCCCTTCAAATAGGAGTCGGCGATATTCACAGCCGAGTTGGAGCCAATCATACAATCGCGGTGTCCGGGGCTGGCCCATTCCGGCAGCCATCCGCTTTCCTTATACGTATTGGCCAGGCCTTCCATAATCTGGGCGTTCAGTTCCGGATACATCAGCGTAAAGAACGGGAAGACCGCGCGGAAGGTATCCCAGAAGCCGTTGTCGGTAAACATATAACCCGGCAGAACCTCACCATTATAAGGACTGTAATGAACAATTTTGTTGTCGGCATCAAATTCAAAGAATTTCCGCGGGAACAGCATCGCCCGATAAAGAGCCGTGTAGAAATTTTTGCACTGGTCGAGCGTTCCGCCGCTGACATCAAAACGTCCCAATTCCTGATTCCAGGCGTCTTTGGCTTTCTGACAGGTCTGGTCAAAGGTATCTTTGGCCAGTTCACGCGTCAGGTTCAGCTTGGCCTGTTCGGGGCTGATAAACGAAGACGCCACCCGGACATGCACTTTCTGGCCCTTGGTGGTCTTGAACCGAACCACAGCACCGACGTGCTCCCCCTTGTCTTCAGTCTGCCCGGCCTGAACTTTCCAGTCATTCCAGGTCGATACCTCCTGGAAATCCGTATCAAACACAGCAATAAAATAATTATGGAAGTTTTTCGGCACCCCGCCGCTATTGTTGCGGCAGTAACCGATGATGGTCCGCTCGGCAGGCAGAATCTTGACGAATGAGCCTTTATTGAATGCATCCAGCAAAACATAGGACGCGTCGGACTCCGGGAAGGTAAAACGGAACTGGGCCGCACGCTCAGTCGGGGTGATTTCCACCGTCACATCGGGGTCGGCCAGATACACTCGATAATAATGCGGCCGGGATATCTCGGCCTTGTGTGAAAACCACGAGGCGCGTTTTTCCTGATCCACTTCCAGCTTCCCAACCACCGGCATCAGCGAAAATGCGGCATAATCATTAATCCACGGGCTGGGCTGATGGGTCTGCTTGAAACCGCGGATCTTGAAAGCATCATACTGATAGCCCCATCCATCGCCCATCTTGTTGGTTTGAGGCGTCCAGAAATTCATCCCCCACGGAACCGCAATCGCCGGGTAAGTATTGCCGGTCGAAAAGTTAAAGGTTGAATCTGTGCCAACCAGCGGATTGACCAGTTCGGTGTAATCTCGTACGGGAGCAGGTGCCGCACAGCCCACGGCTGAATAAAGCAGCCCCACACAAAGAGTCCCCCACATCAGGCGTACAGGTAATTGCGAATTCATTTCGGATTCTCCTGGTTTCTATGATTTTGCGATTGACGTTCTTCCGATATCCTTATAACAACACGCACAGAGAATTCGGCCATCTGGCATTGGTCGCCGTCATCCCTGTCGGCGCAACGTTTATCCTATTGATGCTCCATGATGCGCGTAGTGTACCCTATCACCCGATAAACTTCAACCTGATATTTTATTGGGGTTTGCAGCCGTAAACGTCTTAATTATAACATCTTAGACTGCCTGAGTCAGAACGTAACTATCGATTTGCAAATACGTTGCAGAAAATATGAAAAGACAGGCAAATGGGGCAGGCTTAAAACCTGTTACAATTGTCCAATAAATGATACAATATTAATCTGTGTAAATCAGGATAAACAAAGCTGTTCGGGACACGTTTATTCCGTTTTCTTGCGGCAGAATTGAATCACCGTCTCAATAGTCATCCAGACCGCCATGACCAGAATCACAGCCCCCACTCCGCCCAGAAGCCAGTTTTTCTGATGGACATATCCGATTTCATTCAGGGCCATCGCCCAGCAGGTGATACTCAGAATGATAATACAGGGCAGTCCCCCAATCAGCCAGCTCCAACCGCCTTTGTGTCTCAGATACATGGTCACTACCAACAGCGCCAGTGCCGCCATCAGTTGATTCACCGTCCCAAACAGCGGCCACAGCCGCAGGGCACCCGTAGCATTCGCACCGAAACGAATATGTCCCCCGGACGTATCCAGAAAGGCCAGAATCGCCGCCGAAATCACCGCAATCACGGTAGCCGGATAGCGCCCGGACAAGACGGGGATTTTAATATCGTCGGCAATTTCCGCAACCACATAGCGCTGAATACGCACGGCGGTATCGAGCGTCGTACCCGCAAACGAACAGACAAAAACGCCGAAAACCGCCAGCCCAAGCCCCTGCGGAATCCCCAGCGTCTGCATCATATTGGCCGCCCCGACCGCCACCGGCTGGAGATTGTCTTTCATACTGCGTCCTTCCATCCAGCCCGTATAGAACTGGTCCCAGACCGCCCTGCCGGTCAAACCTTCATACCCCATCCCCAGCCCCGCCGCGATACAGATAATCACCAGCACCGCCAGCATCCCTTCCAGCAGCATCGACCCGTACCCGATAAACAGGGCATCCGGCTCACTGGCAAGCTGTTTGGGGCTGGTCCCGCTGGCCACCAGCGAATGAAATCCGCTGATCGCCCCGCAGGCAATCGTCACAAACATCATCGGCATCAGCCCCGGCACATCCGGCGGAACCGGGTGATGAATCGCCGGCGCACACAGTGAAAAGGAATCGGAAAACATGGCTGCCCCGATCACGCCGGCACCCAGCAGACCCATCATGATAAACAACTGCCAGGCATTGATATAATCCCGCGGCTGCAGCAGAAACGTCACCGGCAGCGTCGAAGCAATCGAGCAGTAAATCAGCAGCAGGATGGTCCACAATCCCGTTGAGGGAATCCCGAATACCTCCGGCAATTGCGATATCCCCGGCCAGCGATGCTCCAGATACGCCCCCAGTCCAATCGTCAGATACATCCCCGCCACCGCCGCAATCGTACAAACTGCAACATTGGCATTTTTCTTATATACCCCCCAGCCCAGCGCGATGGCAATCGGAATCTGCAGCCACGTTGGAATCACACAGGCCGGATACAGCTTAAAGACAGTCGCAATGACAATCCCGAAAATGGCAATAATGATCAGCAGGGCAAAAAACACAATCAGGAAAAACAGCAGCCGCACCCGGTGATTGATATAGCGTGAGGCAATTTCGGAAATGCTTTTACCGTCGTTTCGAAGCGATACCACCAGGGCCCCGAAATCGTGCACCGCTCCCATAAAAATACACCCCAGCGTCACCCACAACAGCGCCGGCAGCCACCCCCAGATTAAGCCAATCGCCGGGCCGATAATCGGCCCTGTTCCGGCAATCGATGTAAAATGATGCCCGAACAGCATGCCCTTGCGCGACGGCACATAATCGATGCCGTCCTCCAGTTCCCGGCTCGGCACAGGATTGGAAGCCTTCAAGCCGAATATCCTGCGTGCCAGCCATCGGCCATACGTGTAATAAGCCGCCAGATACCCCACCCCGCAGACAAGCATCAACACCAGTGCATCCATACTCAGCAGAATCCCCAAAAATTATTCTACAAAACTCCGTCGTGTCCGCTCGCGGAACAGCAGCCGGATGGGCACTTCTTCCAGTCCCAGCAATTCGCCGAGGCGATTGACGGCATACCGGCGGAAATTCTCATCAAACAAATTAATCCGGTTCACGAACAGCAGAATCGACACCGGCCGCACCGACACCTGCGTACCGTAGTAAATCCGCGGCACACCCGCGCGCTTGGACGATGTCTTTTCCTGACGCAGAATCTCGATGACCTTGTTCAGCTTGCCGGTCGAAACCTTGACCGAGGCCTGCTTGAACAATTCCGTCGCCAGGTCCAGAACCCCGCCGATATTTTTTCCATCCTTGGCCGTCGTAAACGCAATCGGTGCATGCGGCAGGTTCGGAATGACCTTGCTCATGTAGTCCGCATAATCATCCGTGCAGGCAAAGCCCTTGGCAAGGTCCCATTTATTCACCACCAGCACACAGGGCTTGTACTCTTCGGCAATCAGGTGGGCCAGTTTCTTATCCACCTGTCCCAGCGGCGTCGTCGCATCCATCATAAACAAGACCACATCGGCACGCTTGACGCTGCGTTCGGCCCGGGTGTAGCCATAAAATTCGATGCTGTTATCCATCTTGGCTTTTTTGCGGACGCCGGCCGTGTCAATCACAATAATCGTCCGTCCGTCCTTTTCAAACCGTACATCCACCGCATCCCGCGTCGTACCCGGCACCTCGCTGGCAATCACCCGCTCTTCGCCGACAATCGAATTAACAAACGTACTCTTGCCGGCGTTGCGTTTGCCGACAATCGCAATCTTCATAATCGCGTCTTTAGGCTTTTCTTTGGGCAGATGGTCCAGTTCCTTGCATATCCGCTCTAAAATCGCAGTTTTATTCAGGTTATGCGTGGTCGAAATACAAATCGGGTCCCCAAAACCAAGCTGGGTAAATTCCGTCGCTCCGCGGGCATGTTTGGGCGTGTCGCATTTATTGGCAGCAAAAATCACCTTCAGATTATATTTCCGCAGCAGTTCCGCCATCCGAATATCCAGCGGCACAAGTCCTTCCTGCACATCCACCACAAAAATGACCACCGCCGCCGCGGCCAGGGCCTGAAAAATCTGATTCTCGACGTGTTCGCCCAGGGCATCGCTATCCACAATCCCGTAGCCGCCGGTATCGACCAGCTCAAAATATCGATCTTCGTAATCGACAATCGTCGAAACCCGGTCGCGCGTCACCCCCGCAATCGGGTCAACGATACTTATCATCTGCCCGACCAGAGAGTTAAAAAGACTGCTTTTGCCGACATTAGGCCGGCCTACAATTGCTACGGTTGGTAATGCCATATCTATTCTTTCAAGAGTAACTATATCCAAATACAAGCCCTGTATTATATCAGAGTCAGGGCTTGGAAAAAAGGATTTCTGTAATCATAATTCTTGCCATAACCTGCCAATTTCGTGTATTTTACAGCAACAATGCTGATTTTGCCGAAATAACTACAGAATAACAGGAATGAAAATAGAACGTAGATGGCAATAGAACAAACCAAAAAATGTCCGTTTTGCGGCGAGCGAATCAACGCCGAGGCGATTAAATGCCGCTTCTGCAAGGAATTTCTGGAAGACGACAAAGGTCTTCCGGTCTCCAACCATGCCCGCCGGAAACTGCCGCCGCGGTCTGAGCAGCCGGAAGACGCCGAGACCAAAGGTCCGGACAAAATCATCGCAGTTCCTTCCCTGTGGGGGATAACAGGGACGCTATTGTCGGCAACGATGTTTTTTACACTCGGCATGGTGCTGCTCATCTGGCCTCTGACCGGCCTGCTCAAGCAGATTCCCAACCTCACTGATGACATGCTCGAACGCACCGAACAGATGATCCGCCTGGCCGGCATGGGCATCATCTTTATCGTCGTCCTGTATGCCGCCTACAAAATCGCCCGCATCAAAAGCATCCGTTATGAAATCTCCGCCGACCGCATCGAATGGGTTCGCGGCATCTTCAGCCGCAAAATCGACAACCTCGATATGTTTCGCATTGTCGATATCAAATTGCATCGCTCGCTGCTGGATTGCATCCTCAATGTCGGCACGCTGACGCTGATGACCAAAGACCAGAGCACGCCGGAGTTTACGTTCGAGAAAATCGCTAACCCTAAAAGCGCCTATGATTTCATTAAAACCGCCGCCCTGAGCTCCGATCGCAAACAGGGCGTCATTCACGTGGATTAATCGATGCTGGACCTGTTACGCACCCGACGCAGTATTCGCAAATACAAATCCGCCCCCATTGCCCCTGAACAGATCGAACAACTCAAAGAAGCCATCCTGCGAAGCCCTTCGTCACGCGGGCTGGACCCGTGGGAATTGATCTTCGTCCAGGACAGGTCCCTGCTGGAACAGTTATCCGGCGCCAAACAGCACGGCGCCGAATTCGTCAAACACGCCGCCCTTGCGGTGGTCATCTGTGCAGACCCGGACGTCTGTGATGTCTGGATTGAGGACGGCTCCATCGCCTCGATCATCACCCATCTGGCCGCTCACAGCCTGGGACTCGGAAGCTGCTGGGTGCAGATTCGCCTCCGCCAGACTGCCGACGGAACCGACAGCGAAACCCGCGTCCGCCAGATTCTGGGCATTCCCAACTCCATCCGCGTCTTATCCATGGTCGCCATTGGCCGGCCCGACCAGAAACTCCGCCCCGTCGCCAAAGACAAACTCAAATACCAAAAAATCCACACCGACCGCTGGTAATCGTTACGCTCCCGACATCAGCCGTGCTGCAACCTGCTCTGCCGAGACGGTCTCCTGCACTGTCGCCAGCCCGCTTGTCTTGCCATTGCCGCCGCCCCGATAAATCTGATACACTTCCTGCCGCTTGCCATCAATGGTCTTGACGCATCCGCATAACCCAACATCCGCCACGGCACTTTGAGCACAATGATTGGGACATCCCGATATCGCGATGGTCTTGCCCTGCCATGATGGCCCGGTCAATTGCGTCGCCAGCTCCGCCGCCAGCTTCCGACAGGCTGTCAAGCCATTGGTACAGGTGTCATTGCCCGGACAGGCCACAATCCAAGGCAGATTCTCATAACGAGCCAGCTCCGCCGGCAAGGCAATCGGCTCGCGGCTGAACAGTTCAATCCCATGTGTCAGATTAATGCGAATGATAATCGCCTTATCTCTGCAAAACTCCGTCAGCCGTTCGGCTTCATCCGCTGATATTTCGCCGGTGACAAACTGCAAAACCGTCCGATACGAATATATCCCCCATTCGACCCATCGAGCATTAACTGCGGTACAGCAAACTTTTGACGGGCCGTCTCAAAATAACGGCCAAGCTCTTCTCGGAATGCCTCGTCCCCCAGCCGCTGACGCACATGCCGAAGGCGTGCTTTGCGGCGATTTTCCCGGTCGCCCAGAGCGGCAAATAACTCCAACGCCCCGTAACGCAAGCTCAAACAAGGCCCGCAATGCATCTACACATTTTTTTGGTAATGTCATCATTTATATATCACTATGTCTATGTGTTTTATGATTTTTTTGAATCTGCCCCAAATGCAAGTGATTTTTATGGGCTTTTTCATTTTATCTATAACTCTATTCGAAGAAACATCTTACAAAATGAACAAAAACCTCCTTTTGTCAAAACAACAACTGGCCGATGCAATAATAATCACACTATCATGATTCTGAAGACGGATGTGGATAAACGATGGAGACATTGATAAACGAATTTAAGGAAATAGCAGTCAATACCGGGCTTTTAAGCTATCTGCCTCCCCTTTTTGCCGCCCTGGTTTATGGCGGGATTATTGGTATCGAACGGGAAATACACCAGAAACCGGCTGGTTTACGGACGAATATGCTGATATGTATGGGTGCGGCGGCATTCACACTGATCGCAAAAAATATCAGTATAAACCCGGATGCCGAAACTCGGGTCATTCAGGGAGTCGTAACCGGTGTTGGCTTCCTCGGGGCCGGGGTTTTAATCCACCAGCAGGGCAATGTGCAGGGCTTGACCACCGCCGCCACTATCTGGCTGGTCACAGCAGTCGGAATTGCTTGTGGCGCAAGGCTTTACGGATTATCCGCCGCCACCGTTATACTGGCTATTATCGTCTTGATGGGTCTTTATCCCCTTGAACAGAAAATGCGAAAAAACAACACCTTAAAAAATGATAAAACAAGCCAGTAAAAAGAGATAGGAGTATATTTCAAAATTTTTCTTGAACCAAAATAGCAATATATCGTATGATATATCAGGAGCAATAAGACATTACCCTCCTCCTCCTAAAGCCAGGTTCTTTAACCTGGACCTGCAAAGCGGCGGTTGCCTCCTTACCGCCGCTTTCTTCTTTTATATCCCTATATTGATATCAGTACATTTACTTACCAGATAGGACAAAATATAGCCCCATATTATATCTATGAATACCTTTTTTCTATTGAAAGTCACCTGTTTCAGTTACGCAAACAGGGCTTCGACGAATTCATCCGGGTCAAATTCGGCAATATCCTCCGGCTTTTCGCCCAAGCCGACAAATTTAACCGGGATATCCAGCATGTCTTTAATGGCTATTACAATACCCCCGCGGGCGGTGCCGTCCAGCTTGGCTAAGAAAATGCCGCTGACGTGAACCGTCTCGGAAAACATCTTAGCCTGAATAATCGCGTTCTGGCCGGTCGTGGCATCCAGCACCAAAAGCACCTCGTGCGGCGCGCCGGGGATTTGCTTGACCACAACGCCGCGAATCTTGCCCAACTCATCCATCAGATGTTTTTGTGTATGCAAGCGACCTGCTGTATCCAGAATCAGATAATCCGCATGCCGATTTAATGCCGCCTGGCAGGCATCGTATGCCACCGCCGCCGGGTCTGAGCCTTGCTGATGCCGGACAATCTGCACACCGATTCGCTCGGCCCAGATACTAAGCTGCTCCACCGCCGCCGCCCGGAAGGTATCACAGGCCGCGACAACGACTTTTTTATTATTCCGGCTCAGAATATGGGCCAGTTTGGCAATGCTGGTCGTCTTGCCCGAGCCATTGATCCCGGCGACAAGTATGACCGTCGGACCGGATGCGGCCAGCTTGAGCTGCCGGTCCTGGGCGGGCCAGTAGGTTTTCATCTGCTCCTTGAGAAACGGCACGATTTCCTCGGCACTTTTGACCTTGCCGGCCTTCCACGCCGTTCGGATGTCGCTAATCAGCCGTTCGGTTGTCTCGACCCCGATATCATCGCCAATCAGCGTCTGCTCAAGTTCATCCAGAAGCTGCTCATCAATTTTCCGGCCAAAGGTCAAAACCGCCGACAGGCTCGAGCTAATCTTCTGCCGGGTCTTGCTCAGATGATCCTTAATAAATTGTACTGTTTTGGAAAAAAAACCCATAAATACTCCCAACCTGACATCACATTATGATGCAAGAAATTAAAAAATAGAATTGCCCGTCAGGGCTAAATTGCCTAAATTTCACTCTGGCAGTGTCGCAGAAATATGTGCTTTTTTCAAGCGAAAAGGATATGCCGACAAGAAAAGAAAAAAGGAAGAACCCCCTTGTATTCTTCCCCTGCTCCCTGCCGCCAATCAAAAAGTAAGCAAGCCCAGCGGGTGTCCTCCAATCTTTGTTTATTGTACAGGATTGGGCAGGGGTATTTCTATTGTGGAAACTACGTATTTTTCACATTTTCATGCGATTTTTTACACTTTTTTTCGCAAAAAAGCGTTATCAATACCTGTTTTTTGTCAATCTTCATAGCGAATTGTAACATTATCGCGATATGCAATATCGCTTTTACTGATTTTATACATGACAATCCACATCCGGATTCCATAGCCGATGGCCGAGAATCCAGCCAGGAAAAATATCGCGGCAGCCAGAAAGGCAAATACATCCCTTAAAACAAAGACCAAAAGACCAAAACCAATCAGAAACAGCCCGCCAAAAATACTGCCTCGAATCAGCGTGCTGGAAATCTGATTACTCATTGGTCGGGAAAAGAAAAATCGAAACATAATATCGCTCCTGAAATAAAATCCAGTTTAAACGTAAAAGTCAGAGATCTGATGCATTTCTTCAAATCCCTGACTTTTGTACGTTTTTTCACAACAGTTTGTTTGGTTCGTTTTGTAACCGCAGCTTATTTCAGTACTTCGGCAATTGCATTGCACAGCGGTTCCATGTTGGCCCTGGTCATCCCGGCCACATTCATACGCCCGCCGCCAACGATATAAATGCCGTATTTTTCTTTGAGTGTTTTGACCTGGTCATCGCTGAGGCCGCTGAACGAAAACATCCCGTATTGAGTCGTCAGGAAAGAGAAGTCCTGCTTAACACCCTTGGCTTTCAAGGTCGATACGAACAGTTCACGCATCTGCTTGATGCGATGGCGAATTTCGGCCACCTCGGCTTCCCATTCCTTGCGAAGTTCGGGGTTATTCATAATTGTAGTCACAACCGAACCGCCATGGCTCGGCGGATTGGAATAAATCACGCGAATCGTTATCTTCAGATGGCTAAAGGCCTTATCAACAGCATCCTGGGTTGCCGCAGTCAGTGTCACCGCACCCACGCGCTCGTTATACAGGCCGAAGTTCTTGGAAAACGAACTGCAGACAACCATCTCCGGCACCGCTGCCGCCAGAATTCGCACGCCTTCGGCGTCTTCTTCCAGCCCGCGTCCCAGACCCTGATAGGCAAAGTCAATCAGCGGGAACAGGTCTTTTTCTTTGGCGACGGCGGCAATCTGCTTCCACTGCTCGGCGGTCGGGTCGATGCCGCTGGGGTTGTGGCAGCAGGCATGAAGGACAATAATATCGCCCGGGGTCATCGCTTTCAGCGAGGCCAGCATCCCGTCGAAATTCAGGCTGCGGGTCTGGGGATTATAATAGGTATATTTGCCGACCGGGAAACCGGCTGCAGCAAAAACGCCGTTATGGTTCGGCCAGGTCGGGTCGCTGACCCAGACTTTGGCATTGGGTTTGAGTTTCTTGAGGAATTCGCCGGCGATGCGAAGAGCACCCGTTCCGCCGGGAGTCTGGGCGGTACAGGCAATGACCTTGCTGCCTTTGCCGAAGACCAGTTCCTGGACGACCTTGCCGTAGGCCGGGGCGCCGGGGATAGGCAGGTAGCTTTTGGTCTTTTCGGTCTCGACGAGCATCTTTTCCGCCTTGCGGACGGAGTTCATAATCGGGGTGCAGCCCGCTTCATCCTTATAGACCCCCACGCCCAGATTGATTTTGTTGGGATTGGGGTCCTTGTTAAACGCCTCTGTCAGGCCCAGAATCGGGTCGGCCGGGGCCATTTCAAGCTTTTCAAACATACTCGTACTCCTGAAGTTTGGATATTGTATTCTTCATACGACCAAAAACCGGTAAGTTTATACCGTGCACGAGCGAAAAAAGCAAAAGGAAAAGTAACGGTGCCTCGTATCTGCAATATTCACAGGGCTTTACAAAATATTGGCTTTTTCCAGGGCAATCGTTTATAGTCAGGGTCACAGTTTCATGAACCTGGTCCCGGCAATTTCAGGAGGTTATAAAATGGACGGTTTCAAACAAATCGTTCTTTCGATACTGGCTGCTGTCTTAGTCACATCCTGCAGCAAGCCATACACCTGCAATACTCCTGGCATCCCCTACGGCTGGAAAGATGGCGATGTCACCGCAAACGGAATTCGGCTGCATTACTATCGCACGGGTGATGGTACGAAACCCCCGATGGTGCTGCTGCACGGCTATACCGACGCCGGCCTGTGCTGGACAGATTTGGCGCATGAATTCGAAAAGGACTATGACGTCATTATGATGGATTATCGCGGCCATGGATTCTCGGATGCCCCGCTGACCGGATATAAGACAGAAGATTATACCGCCGACGCTGTCGGGCTGATTGAGGCGCTCAAACTCCCAAAACCCATCATCATCGGCCATTCGATGGGAGGCAGTATCGCCGCCCAGATTATCCTGACCCGGCCGGATATCCCGCAAAAAGCAGTCCTCATCGACCCGCCGGGAGTATCCAAACCCTTGTTTGCCACAGAAGCCGATAAACAAAAAGCCCTCACGTGGTTTAAAAACGACCTGCAATTTCAGCACAACGCCAGTCTCACTACCTTGCTCAAGGAAGCCGCCAAACGACACCCGCAGATTTCAGCAGCGTGCCGCCAGCGATGGGCCGATTCCAAGGTGCAGACTAAACCTCAGATTGCAGAAACGGTTATCAATCTGCCCTATCTCAGGAACGATTTCCCCAAATTCACCACCCCGACGCTGATTTTAAAAGCAGATGCCGACGAAAAGACAAAACAAGAGGAATTGGATGCCGTCAAGGGGGCGCCGAACGTCACACTGGTTCATATTGCAGGCGCCGGCCACTTAGTTCATTTAGAGCAGCCAGAGGCATTGCTTTCAGATCTGCGGAAGTTTCTTGGCAAGCCAACAGCTCAGTAAGTTCTGAATGCAGACATTTGTTATTTTTGAGTGAAGGTTGGATAATAAAAAACGCAGATGTTTCGTTGGTTAAATTTGTTACAACAAATGGTTAACTTCCTTGGCAAGTAAAGGAATATCGTTTTTTACAATCCCCCAGACGGTTTCATCCTCAACAGCAAAATAGCCATGCACCAGAACATTTCGAAAACCAATAATTTGCCGAGATTGGGAAATCCTGGATTCAAAATCCGGACTGAGTCGAAGAATTTGATAGATTGCTTCTCCGACAACCATCAATTTACGTTCTACCCCTGCACGGAGTAATTCGTCCTGTTGATACTCTTCAAATGTTTTCCCTTGTGTAAAGGATTCGAGCGACAGACATGCCTGCTGAATATCATAAAGAAATGTTTTGATCTTAGGCTGCATAAAGTTCTATTCGAGTTTGGTTAATAGACTCCATCAGAAAGGGATTTTTAATCGCCCTGACTTCGAGCAAATCAATTTTACGCCCAAACAAATCTTCCAGCGCCACCAGCAGATTGAGATATGAATGGGCATGAACCGCCGGGTCGGAAGGCAAGAATTCCACAAGAAAATCCAGATCACTTGTTATTTCATTAAAATGACTGCTCGCTGCCGAACCAAATAATTCAAATCGCTTGACACCGAATTGTCGGCAAAGCTGACATAATTGTAACCTGTTTTGTTCGATTATGACTGTCATGGTCATGTTATTGTATAGCATAATACCCCACCTCGTCAACCCCCAGAAAAAAATACGGGCCTGGTGAGATGCCAGGCCCGTTGGTTAGAATCTGATAGTGTAACACGTTCGATTTCCTGGATTCCCGCCTGTGCGGGAATGACAAAGAAAAGAACGTTTGGGTTTTTGAGGCTTAGTACATTCCCATGCCACCCATACCGCCGCCCATACCGCCACCCATACCGCCACCCATACCGCCTCCGGGCATTGCAGGGGCTTCTTTCTTTTCGGGAATTTCACTGACAATCGCATCGGTCGTCAGCAGCAGCGACGCAATCGAGGCGCCGTTCTGCAGGGCCGTGCGTTCGACCTTGGTCGGAACGATGACACCGAACTTGATCATGTCGCCGTATTCCTTACGGACGGCATCATAACCGAAGTTCTTTTCCTTGGACTCCATGACCTTCTGGGCGACGATGGACCCATCGAGGCCGCCATTGGCCGCGATCTGTTTGATCGGAGCCACAACGGCGCGACGGATAATATCGACACCGATTTGCTCGTCGCCGGAGGTTTTGATTTTGTCCAGGGCCGACAGACACTTGAGCATCGAAACACCGCCGCCGGGCAGAATGCCTTCTTCAACCGCAGCACGGCAGGCATGCAGGGCGTCTTCGACGCGGGCTTTCTTTTCCTTGACTTCGGCTTCGGTGGCCGCACCGACTTTGATGACGGCAACGCCGCCGGCCAGCTTGGCCAGACGTTCCTGAAGCTTTTCAATGTCGTATTCGCTGGTCGATGCATCGATTTCACGCTTAAGCTGCTCAATGCGGCCTTTGATGTCACCGGTCTTGCCGGCACCTTCGACGATGGTCGTGGTGTCCTTGTCGATGGTGATGCGTTTGGCCTGACCGAGCTGATTGAGCTTGACATTTTCGAGCTGCACGCCCAGGTCCTCAAAGATGGCTTCACCGCCGGTCAGGACGGCGATATCCTGCAGCATGGCTTTGCGTCTGTCGCCAAAGCCGGGGGCCTTGACCGCACAGACATTCAGCACGCCGCGGAGCTTGTTGACCACCAGCGTCGCCAGGGCTTCGCCTTCGACGTCTTCGGCGATAATCAGCAGCGGACGACCGGCCTTGGCAACCTGTTCCAGCAGCGGCACCATTGTCTTGACAGCCGAGATTTTCTTTTCATAAATCAGCACAAAGGGCTTTTCCAGCACGCAGGTGCGTTCTTCGGGACTGGTGATGAAGTGCGGCGACAGATAGCCTTTATCAAACTGCATGCCTTCCAGCAAATCCACCACGGTATCCAGCGACTGGCCTTCTTCAACGGTGATAACGCCGTCTTTGCCGACTTTGTCCATCGCCTGGGCCAGGGTCTTGCCGATTTCGGCATCCTGGTTGGCCGAGCAGGTGGCAACCTGTTCGATCTGCTTGCTGGACTCAATCGGGATGCACATCTTCTGGAGTTCTGCGATGATGGTCTCGACAGCTTTATCGATACCGCGTTTGACCTGCATCGGGTTGGCCCCGGCGGTAATATTTTTCAACCCTTCCTCAAAAATGGCTTCGGCCAGGATGGTTGCGGTCGTGGTTCCATCGCCGGCGACATTGCTGGTCTTGGAGGCGACTTCTTTAACCATCTGGGCGCCCATATTTTCATAGGGGTCGGACAGTTCGATTTCCTTGGCAACGGATACACCGTCTTTGGTGACGGTCGGTGAGCCGAAGGATTTTTCGAGAATGACGTTGCGGCCGCAGGGACCGAGAGTAATTTTGACGGCGCGGGCAAGCTTGCGAACGCCTTCGCGGATCGCCGCGCGTGCTTCTGTATCAAATGCTATTTTTTTAGCTGCCATTATTGTTTCTCCTGTATTCTGTCTTTGTGAGAGTCTTTTGTTCGGCCGCAACAGACAAGATCATGGTCTGGGTCGGCCAATCAGAACTCATACGTCTATTTATGCTTCGACAATAGCCATAATATCCGACTCGTCCATAATCAGATATTCCTTGCCGTCAATTTTGACTTCCGTGCCGGCATAGCTGGTAAACAGGACTTCCTGGCCCTTTTTCACCGTCATTTCGCCGCGTTTGCCATTATCGAGCAGTTTGCCTTCACCCACGGCAATAATTTTTCCGCGATGGGGCTTTTCCTTGGCCGAATCCGGCAAAACGATACCGCCGGCCGTCTTGGATTCCGCTTCGATCCGCTGAACAATCACCTTATCCGCCAAAGGTCTGATGTTCATTGTGTGTTACTCCTTTCAAAACAATACTATGTTATTCCGATTTTATTGGTCTTGTTTCTGTCGAAACAAACATCTCTACTCAGAAGACCGGAAAATTGCAAACGACGTGCCAAACCTCAAAAACACCCGCCAAATAAGTTGTATCATATTTATTATAAAGGGTTTATAAAAAAACCGGCAGGCCCATACAACAATGCGACTGCCGGTTATGAACCGCTATCACTGCCACTATGGCAGAACTGACACCAGACCAGACAGGTCTGGATCCGCCCTGCCAGTTAGACTTTGTGTGCTTTTTTCGGACGAATCCTCTCGGTTAGCTTCTGCACCACCACATAGAAGACCGGAACCATCAGGACACCCAAAATCGTCGCCAGCAGCATCCCTCCGAAGACCGCCGTACCCAAAGCCCGTCGGGCGACCGCGCCGGCGCCGGTGGCAATCACCAGAGGAACCGTACCAATCAGGGTCGATAATGCCGTCATCAGAATCGGACGGAACCGGAGACGTGCCGCTTCAATGGCCGATTCTTCGATGCCATAGCCTTCTTCGTGGTGGGATTTGGCAAATTCCACCAGCAGAATCGCCGTTTTTGTTGCCAGACCAATCAACAGCACGATACCAATTTGCGTATAGATATTATTGTCATACGCCCGCAGCCAGGTAAAGGATACCGCCCCCAGCAGCGCCAGCGGCACGGCAAATACAATCGCCAGCGGAATTGTCCAGCTTTCATACTGGGCGGCCAGGAACAAGAATGAAAACAGCGCCGCCACCATAAAGATTATCGGAGCCTGATTGCCGGCACGGATTTCCTGATAACTCATCCCCGACCATTCGTAGCCGATATTGGATGGCAGCGTCTCTTTGCACAGCCGTTCCATCTCGGCAATGGCCTGGCCGGAGCTGAAGCCGGGCTTGACCGCACCGGTGATGGTCGTGGAAGAATACAAGTTATAATGGGTAACAAGCTGGGGGCCAATCGTATCCCGAACCGTCAGCAGCGTCCTTAGCGGCAGCATCTGTCCCTGTGCATTGCGAACCTCGAGCTGACCGATGCTGTCGGCGGTGGCACGAAATTTCCGGTCCGCCTGGGCGACGACCTTAAACGTTCGCCCAAACAGGTTGAAATCATTGACATAGGTACTGCCCAAGTGGGTTTGCAGCGTATCAAATATGGTGCTCAGCGGCACGCCAAGACTTTTGGCCTTCACGCGGTCGATATCCACATACAACTGCGGCACACTGGCCCGGAAGGTGCTGTTGAGCTGTGTAACCACCGGACTGGTACCGGCCTTGGCCAGCAGGTCGTTGGCGGCTTTTTCGAGGGCCAGCAGGCCGGCGCCGCCGCGGTCCTGAAGCCGCAGTTCAAAACCGCTGGTATTACCCAGACCGTGAATCGACGGCGGACCGAACGCCAGACAAAATCCCTCGGTAATGCCAAACAGCCGCATTTGCAGAGTGCCGATGATTGCCGAGACGTGCAGCGACGGATCTTTGCGTTGGGCCCAGGGCTTCAGATTAACAAAGCATATTCCGCCATTGGCTGCAAGTGTACCATCCAGCATGGAATACCCCGCCACCGACACATAATCCTGGACACCGGGGGTGGTCTGAAGAATCTGTCCGACCTGCTCCAAAACCTTTTGCGTTCGTTCCAGAGTCGAGCCGTCCGGCAGGCGAACATTCACAAAAATGGAGCCTTCGTCTTCATTGGGAATAAAGCCGGTCGGCAGCTTCTTTAATATCATCAGTGAACCGGCCGTCATGACTGCAAAAATCAGCATGGCAAAAACGCTTTTGCGGATGACCGACCGCACCACTTCAACATAGCTGCTGGTGGAGCTTTTCATAAACCGGTCAAACCATTTGGCCAGACGGTTGCCGTGTTCGCTGCGGGGCCGAAGCAGCAGCGCCGTCAATGCCGGGCTGAGCGTCAGTGCGTTGATGGTTGAAAAACACACGGCAATGGAAATCGTGATACCAAACTGCATGTATAACATACCGCTGATGCCGCCCATAATCACCGTCGGCACAAACACCGCCAGCAGCACCAGCGTGGTGGCGATAATCGGGCCGGTAATCTGCTTCATCGCCTTGATGGAGGCATCCCGGGCGGACAGATTCTCATGCTCCATGATGCGGCTGACGTTTTCCACCACCACAATCGCATCATCCACCACAATACCGATAACCAGGACCAGGCCGAACATCGTCAGGGTATTAATCGACATCCCCATCGCCAGCATGACGGCAAAGGTGCCGACCAGCGACACCGGAATGGTAATCGACGGAATCAGCGTTGCCCGCCAGTCTTCCAGGAAGATATACACCGACAGAATCACCAGAAAGACGGTGAACAGCAGTGTGACCAGCACTTCATGGATTGATTCGCTGACAAAGGTGGTGGGGTTATACGGAATATGATATTCCAGCCCTTCCGGAAATGATTTGGACAATTCTTCCAACTTGGCGGCAATACCGGTCGCCACCTCCAGCGAATTGGCCCCGGGCCGCTGAAAAACACCCATCGCCACCGACGGCTTGTCATTGAGCTGAACCGACCAGTAATAACCTTCGGCGCCCAGTTCCACCCGGGCCACATCTTTGAGCCGCAGAATCTGTCCGTTGGGAGCAGCTTTGAGTACAATATTTTCAAATTCCTCTGCCGTACTCAACCGTCCGAGGGTCTTGATGGTATATTGAAATTTCTGGTTGTCGGGCGTGGGCGTCGAACCAATCTGGCCGGCAGCGACTTCGATATTCTGTTCCCGCACCGCCGCCAGCACATCGCCGGTGGTCATATTGCGGGCCTTGAGCTTTTCCGGATCCAGCCACAGCCGCATGGCAAAATCCTTGGAGCCGAAAACCATAATGCTTCCGACGCCGGGCACACGAAGCAGTTCGTCTTTCATCCGCAGATTGACATAATTGCTCATGTAGATATCATCGTATCGACCATCGGGTGAAGTCAGGCTGGCCACCAGCGTGATATTGGATGACTGCTTCTGCGTGGTAACGCCCAGGCGTTTGACTTCTTCAGGGAGCTTGGCTTCCACGGTGGCAACGCGGTTCTGCACCAGCACCGTGGCCATGTCAATATCCGTCCCCACCTCGAATGTCACCGTCACGGTCATCCGTCCATTGTCGCTGCAACTGGAGGAAATATACAGCATATTATCCACCCCGTTGATCGCCTGCTCGATGGGCGTGGCCACGGTTTCGGCCACGACTTCGGCGTTGGCGCCGGGGTAACTGGCTTCCACCACCACCGTCGGCGGGGTGATATCCGGCGTCTTTTCCACCGGCAGCATCGGAATGGTAATCAGGCCGATCAGCACGATAACAATCGAAATCACGCTGGCAAAAATCGGACGATTGATAAAAAATTCACTTATCATAAATAGACTATCTCCTTACCGCATCAGGCTGCATGCTGACAGGGTTATGGTTTTTGATTTGCGGGTGCGGGGCTGCCCGGTTCCTTTTCAACCGCTGCGGGAGCCGCCTGACCAACCCGCTGCGGTGTCACGGGAGCACCCGGCCGGATCAGATGAAATCCGCTGACAATATAGGTCTGATCCTTGTTCAGGCCGGACTCAATCACAACCCTGTCACCGACCTTGGGGCCCAGCTTGACAGGGTTGTATTCCACGATATTCCGGGCATTGACCGTCAGGATATACTTGCCGCCGATGTCGGAATTGACAGCACGTTCTTCCACCAGAACGGCATTGGTTTTCATTTCAGCAGGCACGCGAATCCGGACAAACATCCCCGGCAGCAGGTGTTTTTCAGTATTGGCCACCTGCCCGCGGATCGTAATCGTCCCGGTCATCGAGTCGGCCTTGTTGTCGATATAATCCAGAACCCCCTCGTACGTGTACCCTTCCTGGCCGGGCAGACCGATTTCAAACTTGGGCCGATAACCCTGCTTGATTTCGGAATGATACTTCAGGAGAAAGTCGTGATACACATCTTCCCCGGCGTTAAAGTACACATACATCGGGTCCATGCGAATCACCGTGGCCAGCAGGGTATTTTCCCCCGCGCCGACCAGGTTGCCGACATCCACCAGCCTGCGGCTGACCCGCCCGCTGATGGGGCTGGTAATGTGCGTGTAACCCAAATCGAGTTCGGCTGTCTGCAGGCTGGCTTTGGCGGCCAGCACTCTGGCCTGGGCCTGATGGAATTCCGCCTCCCGGGTGGTCAGGTCCTGCCGGCTGACGGCATTGACCTGGACGGCCTTTTCGACACGCTCATAATCCAGCTGCGTCCGCTGCAGTTCGGATTCGGCCACCGCAAGCTGGGCCTTGACCTGATCGCGTCGGGCAAGATACTCGTCGCTTTCGATGGTAAACAGCAAATCCCCGGCCTTGACTTCCTTGCCGTCCGCATAATCCACACTCTTGAGATAGCCTTTGACGCGGGCGCGAATATCCACCTGTTCAATCGCTTCGGTATTGCCCGTAAACTCGTAATAGGTTTGAACATCCTGAACAACGGGGGTCTGAACCACCACCACGGGCGCCATTCCCATCGGCCCCTGCTGAGGTGCCGCCTGGACAGTCACTCGTTTATAAACGAACCACACGATTGTTCCTGCCAGAGCTGCCAGCAGCAAAAAGGAAATCAATTTCTTCATAGTCCCAAAACCTGCCTTTCAATGAATAATGACGGATCGTCAATAATGATTTGTTTAATGCATCGCCGGTTGGGCCTGCCCGATCGCTTCAGGGGTCTGTGCAATCTGCCAGCCGCCGCCGAAGCCTTTATAGAGCCGCACCAGAGACTGCAGCACCTCGCCCTGACTGGCGGCAAGCTGATCCTGCTGTACAAACAGCGATCGCTGGGTGGCCAGGACATTCTGGAAATCGGTTAGCCCGGTCTGATAGAGATTATCCACCAGTTCGACCGAACGTACCGAAGCCTGAACGGATTCGGCCAGCAGGGCCTGGCGCTGCTGCTGCTGACTGTAGGAAACAATCGCGTTTTCCACATCTTCGGCTGCCAGCAGGACCGTATTTTCCCAATTGGCCAGCAATTCACCGGCGGCGGCTTCTTCCATCTTAATCACATTGCGAATCCGGTTGCCGTCAAAGAGATTCCAACGCAACCCGGGACCAACCGAATAGGCCTGATTGTGAATATTGCCCAAACCGCTCAATTGGCGGGATTGAATTTCAAACGTGCCGACCAGTTGCAGCGAAGGATACAAATCCGCCGTCGCCACACCAATCCGGGCCGTCTGTGCCGCAAGCTGCCGCTCGGCGCGACGAATATCGGGTCGATTGCGAAGCACATCCGCAGGTACACCGACAACAGCCTGCCGGCTGATCGTCGGCATTGCCTTGAACGTCTCGAGGCGGTCTTTGAGCGACGCGGGCATCCGGCCCAGCAGCACACCCAGACGATGTATCGCCGCAGCCTCTGAAATCTTGAGCACATGCAGTTCCGATTTGGTGCTGGCCAGGTTGGATTCAGCCTGCCGCACGTCCAGTTCGGGAGCCAACTCAAATTGAAACCGGCTTTTGGTTAACTCCAGCGTCCGCTGCTGGATATCAATGTTTTCACGGGTATAGACAATCCGGGCCTGAATGGTCCGCAGTTCAATGTAATTGCGGCATACCTCGGCCAGCAGCGTCACCATCACATCGCGGTAATCTTCCACGGAAGCCTGATAGGACGCCTCGGCGGATTCCACCGACCGCTTGATGCGGCCGAACAAATCAATTTCCCACATAAAATCAAATCCGCCGGAATGCAGATTGATTGGGTCGATTTCGTCACGCGACTGCGTCATGCCGTCTTTGCCAACCTTGATACGACTGTAGGATCCCGTCGCATCCACAGTGGGATGATATTGCCCCGCGGCATAATCCCACATCGCCCGAGAGGCTTGCAGCCGATACACCGCCGCCTGCACAGAACGATTTTCCACCAGGGCCTGCTGAATCAGCTCATTGAGTTGAGAATCTCCAAATATCGTCCACCAGCCGGCCAGGTTGGGGTCGGCTCCGACGGCAAACATCCCCGCCGAGTCCTGCGACCACTGCTCCGGCACATCCAATTTCGGCTGCTGATAGTCCCTGCCGACAGTACAGCCCTGCATCGCCGCGGCAAGGCCGACAGTCAACACAAGGACTATCACATTCCGCATCCGAAAAGAGGGAATACCTGTTTTTCTACTGAGGTCTAACATATCTCTATCCTTATCTTTCGTTCCGCCGACAATGCATATACGGAATCTTGCTTAAAAAATTTCCGCTTCGTCGCGGCTAAATACAGCAGCTTCATTACGGGCTTCTTTTGCTCGCAGAATAATCAGACCCGCTGGATATAACAACACCGCAGAGGTTTAATAATCAGATAAAGCCCTCGAGGTGTTACGATGTCGTTCCGGAGATACAATCGGTTGAAATTATATAGGCCGCACACTCCAAAGCAAATTAGAAAATATTGCAGAACGTGTGATTCAGGCCGGAAACGCAATTCAAAACTTGCTGCTTGAACTGGATTTTAGATTTTTACCTTTTCTGACTCCACTTTTTTAATTTTTCCAACAAACATTTAAAACGTTCATTTCAAATGATTATTTATCAAATTTCTTCGTCGCTGTCAACCCTTTATTTTTTGCATCGTGTTTTTTTACACTTGCATATTAGATACAACACGTCCGTTTTGTTTCTTGCCGCCCCTGCAAAATTGACATAAGCCTATATATATCAATGCCTTAGAAACCATCACAAAGCTTTTTGCCTGCCAATCGTCCTATAAATGAGTCTATTATTTAAAAAATATCCAGAAACGTGTCAAAAATCGATTGACTTGCACGCATTCGAGTTACTACAATGTCGCGGATTTTGTGCCTATAGTTTTTAAGAATCCTTAATGCAGGAGAAACCAAGTGGAAAATGTAGCTGGATTTTTACAACAGAAGCTCTCCGCGGACAATTATGCCCGACTGGCGGCAATTGCCAACCCGAAGATGCACGCTTTTGTGGCCGAGGCCGTTAATTTGACCGAACCGGCCGAAGTCGTCGTCTTTACTGACAGTGCCGACGATATGGCTACGATTCGAAAGTGGGCCTTGTCCGGCGGCGAAAAGCCTCTGAAGACCCCCGGTCACACCTACCACTTCGACGGCCTCAATGACCAGGGACGCGACACCTTCAGCACACGCTACCTCCTGCCCAAGGGTATGGACCTGGGCGAAAGCCTCAATTCCATCGAACGCGAAGGCGGCCTGTCCGAAGTCAAAGGCTTCCTGAAAGGCGCGATGAAAGGTCGGAAAATGCTGGTCTGCTTCTGGTGCCTGTGCCCCACCGGCTCCGATTTCTCCATCTCCTGCATCCAGATTACAGACTCCCCCTATGTCGCCCACAGCGAAAGCATCCTGTATCGCCCCGGCTACGAGCAGTTCAAAAAACTCAAGCCGACCGAGGAATTCTTCCGCTTTCTGCACAGTGAAGGCGAAGTGGATGAAAACGGCTGCAGCAAAAACTGGCAGCAGCGCCGCGTTTATATCGACCTGACCGCCAACATGGTCTATTCGGTCAATACCCAGTACGCCGGCAACACCGTCGGCCTCAAAAAGCTGGCCCTGCGGCTGGCGATTCAGAAAGCCAGCAAGGAAGGCTGGCTGGCCGAGCACATGTTCATCATGGGCGCCAAAGGCCCCAACAACCGCACCACTTATTTCACCGGCGCCTTCCCCTCGGCCTGCGGCAAGACATCCACGGCCATGCTGCCCGGACAAACCATCATCGGCGACGACATCGCCTACCTCCGCAAACATAACGGCGTGATGTACACCGCCAATGTCGAACAGGGTATTTTCGGCATCATCGAAGACGTCAACGCCAAAGATGACCCGGTCATTTACAAAGCTCTCACCACGCCGGGCGAAGTTATCTTCGGCAACGTCCTGATTAAAGACGACATGCCCTACTGGCCCGGCATGGGCTGCGAGCTGCCCGAACAGGGCGACAGCTTCAACGGCCCCTGGCACAAGGGCAAAACCGACGCCGAAGGCAAACCGCTGCCGCCGGCTCACAAGAATGCCCGCTACACCATTCGCCTGTCGGCCCTGGCCAATCTCGATAAAGAGGCCAATAATCCCGCCGGCGTACCCGTTGGCGGCATTATCTACGGCGGCCGCGACAGCGACACCCTCGTGCCCGTCGAACAGGCCTTTGACTGGACCGAAGGCATCATCGCCAAGGGCGCCTCGATTGAATCGGAAACCACCGCCGCAACGCTGGGCAAACAGGGCGTGCGGACATTCAATATCATGGCCAACCAGGATTTCGTCTCCATCCCGCTGGGCAAATACATCCAGAACAACCTGGACTTTGCCAAAGGCGTAAAAAATCCGCCGCTGATCTTCTCGGTCAATTACTTCCTGCGGGATGAAAACGGCAAGTTCCTCAACGGCAAACTCGACAAGATGGTCTGGGTGCTGTGGGCCGAACTGCGGGTACATAACGATGTGGACGCTCTCAAGACCCCAACCGGCTGGATTCCCAAATACGAAGACCTTGTCCCGCTGTTCAAGAACAAGCTGAATACGGATTACACCAAAGACGCTTACATCAAGCAGTTTACGATTCGGATTCCGAACCTGATCGCCAAGTATGACCGCATTGAAGCCATCTACAAGACCAAGGTCTCCGATACGCCCAAGACGGTCTATGACACCTTCGCAGCCATTCGCAAACGCCTCGAAACAGCCAAAGCCAGATACGGCGACACCATCAGCCCGATGTATCTGAAATGAGCCTGTAAATGGAGTAAAAAATCACAGGGGCTGGACACCCACGGTATTCCAGCCCCTTGTTGTTCGGTTCGTCACTGAAATTACCTTAGAATGTAATTCGCAACCCGCCATTGAGGGTATGTGACAGCAGGTCCCTGTTAACCGTCATCGTGTAATCCGCAAACAGGCTGATATTGGATTTGAGATACCAGTCCAGCCCGCCGGAAAAAATGCCGCTGTTGCGATCAATTTTAAGACCTGAATTATTGTAAGTCGATCCCAGCAGGTTCACACTGCCGGTCATCTGGTCATTCAGATATTCATAATCCCATGCCGCTGAAATAAATGGGCGAAGATGCGTTCCATTATCCAGTGTCACCATCCGGCTGACACGCACACCCAGCGTTTGCCGCAGGCTGTCGGTATCGTTGCGCTGCACATCCAGATTAAAGGCTCCGGCACCGCTTTCCTGGCAGCCCCCGTCGGAACGCAGCGTATAATTATAGACCACAAACGGCTCCACATCATATCCGTAAACATCATAATACAAACCACCCCCGACAAACAGGCTGTAAATGTCGGATTCATAATCCCCTTTGGCCCTTAATCCGAGAGGAACAATCGGCCGTCGTGTTTCAGTCCAGGCATGACCGTATGACAATCCCGAATCAAAGTGCCATGTGTCAGTAAACCAGCTTCCGTAGATGTTTCCATAAACGGAGGTAATGTCGGAATTACCGCTCCCTTCAAAACCATTGACACCGCTCCACAGAGCCGCGATACTGGTACCCAGCATGAAGTTCTCATGGACAAAGGTTTCGGCACCAACGTCCACGCCATGTGTTTCCCAGCGATATCCCTTGTTCACTCGATCCCCATCCACTTTGCCCCAGTCATTCAGTGTCCGGGAGTAACCAATCCAGCGCCCTTCGCTCATCTGCGGCAAATTGGCAGAAGCTCGCATGGCTTCTCCCAATTGCCCGTTGCCGGCATCCGCAAGGGCATAATCCCATATTCCTTTTTTCGACTGACGCGCCGCCAACTGGACCGTACCGATACGCCCCAGCGTGGATCCATGAACCGTACCCATCTGCTGTCCTAAAACCTGACTGGCTCCCTGATATCCCTGAGGCTGCATCTGCCCCATCGCCTGATTAAGATCATCCTCATCCAATTGCTGCAATTGCACCATTTCCGCCCCACCCTGCCCGGCGTTCGCCGCATTTTGCAGAATTTGGGTGATATGCCTCATGTTGCCATTGCTCCCGGCTTCGGAGGCTTCTGAAAAATCACGCGCCATCTGGGTCGTCAGGATCAGATTCTTGCCATCTCCCGACAGGGCCAAATCATAATCCAGCAGAAAAGACCGGTCGGACACCGCTTCATTCAGATTCGCCGCACTGCCGGTGATACCGCCGGTAGTCTGGATAATGGTATAATCCCGCTGAGCCGTAATCACTTCCGTAGGAACAGCCCTGACCGTGCCGCGGGTCAGCGCGGCGGTCGTGGCGGCAATTTTATCGGCGGCACCGGCATCATTGAGTTCGATTTCCAGGGTTCCGCCATCCAGCTCAAAATGATCCACGGTTAATGTACCAATGGAATTACCCGGCCGGACAGAACCGCCGGACACAGTCAGGTCGCCGCCAAGAGTTCCTACGCCACCCAGCCAGCCCCCTTCCACCAGAACATCACTGGCAAACGCACCGTTGATCACCAGTCCGCCTTCATCCACGCGGGTATCACCTGTAAAGGTGCAGTCTTCATCCAGCGTCAGTGTCCCGGCGCCGGTTTTGAGCAGCCCGCCTGTTCCGCTGATTGCACCCACGGAACCATTGTATCCGTTGGTATCCATCGTTGCCTCATGCCCATTCAGCAATTCAATGGCATTGGCCAGCGCCACATCATCCGACCAGCGCAGCACCGCCCCGTCAATCTCGGCTTCTCCATCACCCAGCACCTCATCATCATCCACATCAATGAGTGTCACCACATGGGCTCCATTCAGTGTCATCGCATAAGCGGCCGTGTTGGAAAAGTCGCAAACGACAAACGTCTCATTGCCATCCCAGCCGCCTGCGGCGCCAAGAGAACTCTGAGCCGCCGACTGCATTTCCATGCTGAACCAGTACGTTTTTCCCACAACGGCACGGAATGTCGTTGTCTTGGTGAATACAACATAATAAATGCGGTTATTGGTATTGTGATACGACGGATTATTGGATATTGAATCCTGAATTGCCTGGGGTATTGCATCCAGATGGCCCTGCAACACTTCAAACTGATCCGGATGCTCCGGATCAATCACGGCAACCGTTACATGACGGCCGTTGTCCTGATACCAGTAATTCAGATCCGGGTCTTCCCCAAGTTCTTCGGCATCCAGATTAACACAAATTTCCGGCGCCATGTCTCCAACCGCAGTATAAGTATGCGTAATCCCGTCTTCGGCCAGGTAATCTTCGATGCGAAGCTGGCCGGTAAACTTAAATTCCTCACCTTCATTGGTGACAACAAACACCTCTTCATCTTCTTCGCCAATCGAATCGATCAGATCGACTGTAAAGTCAATCTGACCCGAAGAATATTCGCCCGGCTGCTGCTCGCGAAGCAGTATCAGGCCGTCATAACTGACCGTTATGGTGCAGGGCGTGACCACGCCCTCCGACAGCGTATCCGACAATATTGTGAATGGCTTAACCACATTCGCCATCATACCCAGTGAGCCGCCATTATCCGCCAGATGCGTATTCTCAAACGGAGGATTCGAATCGTGATAATATTTGGCAGCAATCGCCCTGACCGCTCCGCCGCCCAGACGAGCCACATCCGCATCGGTCCAGCCATAAAATATCGTCCTGCCGCCATCTATAAACGTTTGTTCAGCATTCACTTTTCCATCGTAATCACACCACCCATTGACCATCGTCCCCAGTTTAACCCAGGCCGACAGACCCATCCCCTCCGGATCATACTCCATCTCAAAGGGCTCCGACCATACCGCTGCTGACAGAACATACATCACCAAACCATAGACAATCCATCGCTGCTTCATACCTGCATCCCTTTGACTAAAACCAAACCTTGTTGTCTGACATTCCTTAACATCGCATTATCAGTATTGATAATGAACTTTGTCAATCCGACCTTTAAGATCATGCATATACTCGCAATCCCTGCACGATATACCCGAGCAAAATAAAACAACGCTTCAGGATATCATATAGACTGACGAGCCCAGTAATTTGATATCGCTTTATCGGCAGCATTTATAGATATTCTTCAAAATACCGCGTTAAAAATACATGAAAATACGCAGCCTCTTTTGGGAATCGATTGGCTTCAGCAGAGCACCAGTCTATTGCTAAAGCCAACTCGAATCGCTGCTGAAAAAAACCATCAAACTGTTTGTCACAGGTTTTATCTGAAATTACAATTATGCCACTGTTCTGAATCTACCGGACGATCCAGAGCTGGAACACCAACACCGTATTCCAGCCCTTGTTTATTTTTAGCCACACAACCTTCATTCTGCGAAAATATCAAACTTACCTTAAACAATCCTCGCAAATCAGTCGAAATCTGGAATAGAGTTCTACACAAAAATAGACAATCTCGATAGATTGTTTGACAAATAGATGCCGGCAGCTTAAGATGTTTTTATCAAAGGAAACAGCTTCTGTGTGTCCCGTATAAAGGGCGCAATTTGTGGACCCAAAAGAACTTGAAAATGAGTTATTAAAATCACTCGACGAATCCTTTGAAGTCCAGGATCCCGGCGATGATTCCCTTTCATCCGATCAGGACACCGATGAAAATCCCCGATGGATCCGCCTGGGCCAGCTCATTCTCCGGATGCACGATGGCGACCTCGAAAAACGCTATATCCACCGTCTTGAAAGATGGCTCATGGCAGACCCTGACGCCCTCGATTATTATGTCCAATTCGCATGGCTTTGTACAAGCCTGTATCTGCTGTATAATCCCCGCCAAACATGGCAGATGGATACCGTGGGAAGCAAAACAACTGTTTAACATCGCTCACGCCACAAACACCGTGTAACCCTTATTTATCCCCTTTAAAAGACACCCCGTTTTGTTTAAAATATTTTCAGTTTTTCCTCCGGGAACCCTTGACACCGCAGGCCCAATCTGATACTATACTATTAAGCTCCTTCTGCCGCCTGTGGTTGTAGCCCTGAGAAGCCTCCCCGGCTTCTTCCTCCTTCTAAGCCGCAGGCGGTCTTTTTTTTCATTTTTTTGCCCGCTTTTTATTAAACCTTTTTCAAACCGCTGGCCGATACATTTCGTAGAAACATACAGGATAAGGAAACGCAAACAATGACATACAATGGCTCTTAATCAATAACCCAAAAGGCTATTTTAGCCGACTCCTGAATCGCTGAATCTTGAGTGCTGACACACAAGGCAGATCGTAATCCTTAGGCGACCTGAGACGACGCTAAAACCGATACGAGAAGAGCCATTCTGAAAAAGGGAGAGCCGTTCGCTCTCCCCTTTTTTTTGTCTATTAAAGGAATACAGCAATGACTCAACAACCACCGTTGGCACTTCCTGCCGGGGTCATCTTCGATATGGATGGCGTTCTTGTGGATTCCGAACCCTTTATCTGCAAAGCCGCCTGCATGATGTTCGATGAATTGGGGCTTCGGGTCCGGCCTGAAGATTTTGTTCCTTTTGTCGGCATGGGCGAAAATCGTTATCTGGGCGGCGTAGCCGAACACTACCGTTTTCAAATCGACATCACACAGGCCAAAAAAAGAACCTACGACATTTATCTGGACATTATTCGCGGTCGCCTCCAGCCCCTGCCCGGCGTGCACGCCTTTGTTGAAAAATGCAGACTCCTTGGTAAAAAAATCGCCATCGCCTCCAGTGCCGACCGCCGCAAGGTCATCGGCAATCTCAGTGAAATCCATCTGCCGCCGGATCAGTTCGATGCCGTCATCACCGGCGAAGATGTCGTCCATAAAAAACCCAATCCCGAAATCTTTCTGCTGGCCGCCAGTAAACTCGGACTCGCTCCGCAACACTGCCTGGTGGTCGAAGATGCCGTCAGCGGGGTTGCCGCCGCCAAGGCTGCAGGAGCCGTCTGCCTGGCTCTGACCACCTCGTTCGCCCGCCGGCAGCTTCAGGGCGCGGACTTCTTTGCCCCCTCCCTGGCCGAGGTCCCGGACGACGTAATAAATGGGGCCATTTCATAGCCCATTTGCACCGGTTCACCTCTGCTTAAACCAATGCTTTTTCCGGACATAAGAGATTTTTACCTTGACAGCCCGATTATGCGTCTGTATGGTTCGTCAGGTTTAGCCGCGGCAAGAGAAATGCGGATGGAGTGTGTCCGGTAATCTCTGAGACGCCCAAACCGGCCAGCCAATAGAACCGATTAATAAGACATAAATTATTGTATTATAAATTGTTATAATAATTTTGATACGCTGTATCGAAAAAATTAGATTGTGTAAAAATGGCAAAAACAGGTAAAGATAAGTCGCTGGTGATCGTCGAATCACCCGCCAAAGCCAAAACGATCAACAAATACCTCGGCCCCGATTTTGAGGTCAAGGCCTCCATGGGACATATCCGGGATTTGCCCTCCAAGGGGCTGAATGTCGATTTGGAAAACAATTTCGAACCGACCTATGAAATCACCACAGGTCGTAAAAAGACCGTCGCGGCTCTCAAGGCAGAAGCGAAAAAATGCTCGACCGTCTATCTGGCAACCGACTTGGACCGCGAGGGAGAAGCCATTGCCTGGCATCTGACCGAAGTCCTGGGACTCAAGGAAGAAAACACCTTCCGGGTCGTCTTTAACGCCATTACTAAAAACGACATCCAGAAAGCCTTCTCCAGTCCCGGCAAATTGGACATGCACCGTGTCATGGCCCAGCAGGCCCGGCGTATTCTGGACCGCATCGTGGGCTATCAGATCAGCCCCCTGCTCTGGAAAAAGGTCGCCAAAGGCCTTTCCGCAGGTCGGGTCCAGTCCGTCGCCGTCAAACTGATCGTCCAGCGGGAACGGGAGATTCGCTCCTTTGACCCCAAAGAATACTGGCTGATTCCCGGAGTCTTTTCGACTAAATCACAGACGGATTTATCCACCCAGTGGAAGGCCTTCATCGGCGACGATCCGGATAACACCCCCGTCCTGGCCAGGCAGAATGCCTGGCTGGCAAAACACGACGCTTTCAAGGCCGAGCTGCACAGTGTCAACGGCAAGCCTTTCCATGCGGACAATGAAATACAGGCCAAAGCCGTTCTTCAGGCTGTGCAGGGTGCCGCCTTTACCATCGACAGCCTGACGACCAACCGCGTTCAGTCCCGCCCGGGAGCACCGTTTATTACGTCAACTTTGCAACAGGCCGCAGCCAACCGGCTCGGCTTTTCCGCATCCAAAACCATGATGCTCGCCCAGCAGCTCTATGAAGGGATTGACCTGGGCTCGATGGGCGCCCTGGGTTTGATTACCTATATGCGTACCGACAGCACCCACTTGTCTTATGAGGCAATTCAGTCGGTACGACATTATATTGAACATCAATACGGCAAGAATTACCTGCCCGAAAAACCGAATTTCTTCTCGTCGTCCAAAGATGCTCAGCAGGCTCACGAAGCCATTCGCCCGACCGATCCGGATTTGACCCCGGATGATATTCGGCAATTCCTGACCGACGACCAGTTTAAACTCTATGATCTGATCTGGCGCCGGTTCGTCGCCTGTCAGATGGCCGCCGCCCAGTGGGACACCACCCGGGCCGAAATCATCGCCAAGACGGCAATCGGCCCCTGTGCCTATCGTGCCTCGGGACGCGTACAGGTCTTCGACGGCTTCACCAGGATATGGTCCACCGCCACCGAAGAACCGGTTCTGCCGGAAATGAGCGTCGGCCAGTCCGTATCTGCCGTCTGGATCGATGCCCAGCAGCATTTCACCAAGCCGCCGGCCCGCTATACCGAAGCATCCCTGGTCAAGGCCCTCGAAAAAGAAGGCATCGGACGCCCCAGCACGTACGCTTCCATTATCTCCACGATTCAGGATCGCCAGTACGTGGAAAAGAAGGACAAGAAGTTTTTTGCCACGCAGATCGGCGAGATTGTCACCGACAAACTGGATGAATTCTTCCCGCAGGTGATGGATATTGCCTTCACCCGTCACATGGAAGAGCAGCTTGACAAAATTGAAGAGCAGCATCTTGAATGGGTCAGCGTCCTCAGGGAATTCTATACGCCTTTCTGTGACAGCCTCGAAAACGCCAAAAAGGAAATGGTCCACGCCAAAGCCGAGACCCAGCCCAGCGAATACAAGTGTCCGCAGTGCGGGGAAGCCATGGTCTATCGTTTCGGCAAAAACGGCCGCTTCCTGAGCTGTTCCAAATATCCCGATTGCAAATTTGCCTGCCCCTGCGACAACGAAGGCAAAATGGTTCAGGAAACCACCACCGAGCATCCCTGCCCCAACTGCGGCAAGCCGCTGGTGCAGAAACGCGGACGGTTTGGCACCTTTTTGGGCTGTTCGGATTACCCGAATTGCAAAACCATCGTTCGCCTGGATAAACAGGGCCAGCCCCTGCCGCCCAAGCCGCCGGCCCAGCCGACCGGCATAACCTGTCATAAATGCGGCAAGGGAGAATTAGTCATCCGTCAGAGCAAACGCGGACCCTTCATGGGGTGCAACAAGTTCCCGCGATGCCGGACTATCGTCAAGATAGACAAGCTCGACATGCTCAAGGACCTTCAGAGCAAAGGCCAGTGGCCGCCCAAAGATGAACAACAGGCCAAAGAAATACTCGGCGGCGGCGAGGAAGGCAAAAAGACCTCGCGGAAGAAATCGGCAAAAACGGCTGCATCTACCCCATCCGAGTAGTGTATGGCAAAACGCGATATGAACGACACAGCGGCAAAAGAAATATTCGAGATCGTCGAACCCATCGGCAAGCGTGTCCTGATTCGCAAGGATGAGGATAAAAAACAGACCAAAGGCGGGATTCAATTGCCGGACAATATCGAGATTCCCACCATCACCGGGCGGATTGTCGCGGTTTCTGCGGAAGTGGAAATGTCCAGTGAATATCCGCTGCGGCAGTATGACAAGGTATTATTTAATCCCAAAGGCGCAATTCCTGTGGATTTTGAAGGGGATAACCGACTGTTTGTGGTCGAAGTGGAGAATGTCGTCGCTGTCTTTCGCAAACAGAAATAATGCCCCTGCTGCTGATGGCGTACAGCCCAATCTGAATTGCAGCGACAATCATTCCCTCATACAGTGCCGCAGGAATACCATAAAACGAACATGGCCAAGGTCATCACACCCTTGGCCATATTCAACAACACCTCTCCTCCAGTGCTAATGCAAAATATACATGCAAGACACTCTATGATTGCTTTTTGCAACGGATCCGTGTCGCCACTGCTCCCAGCCCAAGAAGAAAAAGTGTTGCAGGTTCTGGAGTTTTGATTGTCTCGTTTTCAATGACATACGTGACGTTTGAGTCGCCGCGATAGCCGGAGATACTGACAGAGGATGCGGACGACAATGACGGGGATTTAACCAACCCCCCGCTATCAGTAGATGCACCGCCCACAATGCCGACTTCCGGCAGCTTGTCAAATTGCTCGCGTTCAAAGACAGCCACCACCAGTTTGGGGCTATCCATACGAACAAATGTCTGCGCTGTACCCACTTCACCGACATCACCGATCCAATATAGAAATCGATACCCGGTGCTGGGTACTGCCACTACTTTGACCTGGTCGCCGATTTGGACTTTATGAACACCATTTCCCGGCGCGATGTTCCCGCCATTGACGGGACTGGATTGAAGCAATAACGCATAACCTGAGTCATCCGCTGCACATGCCGGGACGGCCAGACCAACCAACAGCAAGCATACGATTGCTGCATACGGGCAATGGTTCTTCATATGTACGCTCATCATAATTATCCCCCCGGATAAGTTACACTTCAGAAACGCTCTTTTCTTGCCCGCCTCGCTCTTGCTGTCTTAAATCACATCCTGTGAGGATTCAAAGGTGAGAAAACAATTCCTTTGAGATTAATGACCTCATTGTCATTAATACGATTATTTCCCCCCCTTTTAGGGGGGGGAAATAACATTGTAATCTTTAAAGAACTGAAAATACTAATTAGCGCTTGCGGCCGCAGGTACGCAGAGCCAGCCAGCCAGCACCCAGCAGAACCATCGTCATGGGTTCCGGAATGGGAGTCAGAATGCCGCCTTCGAGGTAGTTAAATGTACCCTTGGTGCCCAAACCTGTTAATGAACCCAGATCGCGGGTCGGACCATAGGGGCTGGTGAACCAGACCACTGAGGAATCCAGACCAGGAGCAACCTGAACTGCAAACAGGCCTTCGACGCTGGTCGCAGGCGAGCCAACAGTTGTCCACGAGGTGGGATCATTGGTGCCGGTATCAAAACCAGTACCTGTCACGGTCGCACCAGGAAGAAGGGCCACTGAAAACCAGCTAAAGGTATTGGTGGCATTTTTGATTTCGTAGGCATAGATATACCCACCTGCAGTAGCAGCATACACTGTACTTGTCACTTCAGCAGAACCGGTTCCATAAACTGGGGAGAAGGTCGTTGTAATCTGCTGGACCTGTGAGCTATACGCCGGCAGAGCAACTGCCTGCAAGCTCATTGCGCAAAACGCAATCACCGCTAGAGATACCATCAGTTTCTTCATCATTTCCTCTCTTTCTGAGTTTATCAGCATTGATAAACTGCTTGAGACTTTTCAACGAGAAAAGCCCATTTACACATTACACAACACATGTTACACAATTTACCACAACACAACACACTAAACACACACATCACACAAATAACAGCCCACACAGGCTGACACACGCATTATTGAATTCGCTATCCTTGTGAAAAACGCGTCCCCTGCTCCAAATGAATGTCCATATTACTGACATAAAGAAAAGACACTTCATCCTTGAATCAATTTCACTTTTCAAAGATTAATCGCTGTATAGCTCTCTTCACGATATTGATTTAAGCGTATTAGACCAAATAATCGCTTTTCAGTCAAGTAAAAAAACTGTGAAATTTAGCCTTATTAGCGATAAAATCGGCGTTTTCAACAAAATAGGTAAAAATACCTATAGGGCCACTATAACGATAGTTTTTATCAGACATTATTGACCTGTCGGCGGGGTTTTGGCCCCGGAAACCGGCTTGCCCTGGACGAACCGGCTGATGTTTCGTATGGCCTGCCGGAGACGGTGCTCATTCTCGACAAGAGCTATCCGCATACAGTATTCCCCGTTTTCACCAAACGCCCTTCCGGGTGCGATGGAGACATTGGCGTACTCCATTAAGTCCATTGCGAAGTCGATGCTGCCTTTGCCTTTGGACTGTTCGACCGGAAACCGAGTCCAGACAAACATGGAAGCCCTCGGAATATCGACCTGCCAACCCATTTTTTTCAGACCGTCACAGACCACGTCCCGGCGAACCTGATACTTGGCATTCTGCTGGACGATGAAGTCGTCGCATTCCCGCATAGCGATAATACTGGCAATCTGGATCGCCTGGAAGATTCCGTAGTCGTAATATCCTTTAATTGTGGCTAAAGCTTCGACCATGGCCTTATTTCCAGCGACAAATCCAATCCGGAATCCAGCCATACTATAAGGTTTACTGAGCGTTGTGAACTCAACACCGACATCTTTTGCGCCCTTTGTGGATAGGAAACTGGGGGCTTTATAGCCGTCAAAGAGGGTTTCTCCATACGCGAAGTCGTGAATGACGGCAAACTTAAATCGCTTGGCCAGTTCCACAACACCTTCGAAAAATCCCGGATCGACCGTCATGGCCGTGGGATTATGCGGGTAATTGAGAATCAGCAGTTTGGGTTTTGGGAAAAGCCGTTCGCATACCAGAGCGATCGTCTCCAGAAATTTCTGGTCATTACCCAGCGGGACCGAGATGACGTTGGCACCGGCCAAAGCTACGCCGTAGATGTGGATGGGAAAAGCCGGGTCGGCAACGATGGCTGTGTCGCCGGGGCCAAGCATGGCCAGACACATGTGGCTGAAGCCTTCTTTGGAGCCGATGGTGGCCAGCACTTCGGTTTCGGGGTCCAGCTCGACATTCCACTTGCGGGCGTACTTTAAAGCCATTTCCCGCCGAAGGTTATAGATGCCCTTGGAGGCACTGTATCGCTGGTTGCGAGGGTCTCTGGCGGCTTCGCAGAGCTTTTCCACGACCCGCTGCGGGGCGCCGTCCATGGGATTTCCCATCCCCAGGTCGATGATATCGATATCCGCCTGTCGCTTCTTGTGCTTAAGGGCGTTAAGCCTGCCAAATAAATAGGGTGGAAGGCGTTTGACCCGATCCGCTGGTACGATTTCAAAATCACTCATTTTAACCTCAGTCCATTCGATTGTTTAAATTCAGGGTATATAGTTTATCGGCAGGCCGGTCAAGTTTCAAAAATATTCCGACGCGATTCGGAAAAACTGAGGTCGCAGATTACACAGATTACACAGAGGGTTAATCCTAAAATTGAGGTTTGTGAGAAAAGGGGCGACCGGCAGGTCGCCCGTACGCCAAATCAATCCAATTCATCCGGGCGGAAGCATGACGTGCAGCCTGGATACACAGTCGCAACGGCAGCAAATTGTATCGCCCCTGCAGGGGGATTTTGAGGGGGCATGTGGGGGATTTTCTTTTGACTTTGCGGAAAAAGACGTAAAGCGGGTCCGTAGTTATCCCGATAAGACAAGCGAGTCACCAGAGGCTATTGGCACAAGACACCCTGTTTGAACACCCCTGCCTGTATTTTAGTTGCTGTAAATTCAAATAGATTATCGGTCTTCGCCGGGAAAGGATAGACGATGTTCAAGAAGATGAATTTGACGGTTCGCGGACGGATTTTTCTGCTTTTGGGATGCTTTGTCATCAGTATGCTGATTATGCAGACGGCCGGGTGGATGGTTCAACGAAGTCTGTTCAATAAGGTCTATCTGCCGCTGTTTGCCGAAAAGGTGCTGGATACCCACAAGGTGACGATGCAATCGGGGGTGGAATGCCAGGTCAGTGCCCTGGTCGAAAAGCTCAAGGGGGTGACGGACCCGAAAGAGCAGGCCGTGATTGTTGAACGCGAAACCGATCCGGTGCGGTTTTATGAAGATAAATCCGGATATTTCTTCAGCTATACGACCGACGGTGTGCGGGTGAACGTGCCGACCAACAAGAGCCAGAACGGGCAGAACCTGATTAACCTGAAAGACCAAAAAGGCAATCCCTTTATCCGGCAGTTGAGCGAGGCGGCCCAAAAAGGCGGCGGATTTGTGGAGTATTATTTCGACAAGCCGGGCAAGGGCATTCAACCCAAGTTGTCGTATGTGAAGATGATTCCCGGAACTTCGATTTTTGTCGGGGCGGGAGTGTATATTGATAACGTGGAACAGGAAACCGCGACGCTGAATGAGACACTGGATAAGGCGAAAAAGCCGTTTACCATCGGGCAGACGATTTTATACGGTGTGATTTTGGCGGTGACGCTGGTGTTCAGCGGATTGATTTCGCGTGACACGACCCGGCGGATTTCGTCGGCGGTGACGGCATTGCGTCAAAGCAGTGAAAGCATTCACAACTCCAGCCAGCAGGTCGCCACGGCATCGCAGTCGCTGGCCCAGAGCTGCAGCGAACAGGCAGCTGTGCAGGAAGAAAGCTCGGCGGGACTGGCGGAGGTGTCGTCGATGACCCAACAGAATTCAGAGCATTCTCAGCAGGCCAGCGAACTGGCCGGGCAGGCTGAGCAGGCCGTCAGCGAGGGATCGCAGGCAATCGCACGGATGAACCAGGCGATTCAGAAGATACGCCAGTCGTCGGAAGAAACGTCGAAGATTATCAAGGTTATCGATGAGATCGCGTTTCAGACGAATCTGCTGGCGCTGAATGCGGCGGTGGAAGCCGCTCGGGCGGGTGAGGCGGGCAAGGGATTTGCGGTGGTAGCCGAGGAAGTCCGCAACCTGGCGATGCGCAGCGCCGAGGCGGCCAAGAATACCTCGTCGCTGATTGAACAGGCGGTCAATAACGCCGGCCAGGGCGTGGTGTGCATTGAAGATGTCAACACGTCGCTGGGGACGATTACCGCTGCCATCGGCAAGACCAATCAGATTATTGCTGAAATCGCGGGGGCGTCCCATGAGCAGGCGTCCAAACTCCAGCAAATTACCGCCTCCGCATCGGAAATCGATAAGACGACCCAGCAGAATGCCGCTATCGCCGAAGAAAGCGCCAGTGCCGCCAGTGAATTGCAATCGATGGCTCAGGACTTGAATGCCGTCGTGGGGCAACTGCTGCAATTAGCGGGGTCGGGGCAGGCTGCGGGAATGAAAACAGCCCAGGGCGGAAATTCGCTATTGCTGACAGACCATTTGTATCATCAGATAGCACAAGCTCCCGTCAAGTCGGTCAGGCAGCGAGCATAAATCAGAATTTATCGGGACAATAAAACAGGCCCGGCACAGGGAAATCTATCCTTGTGCCGGGCCTTCTGCTTTCGAAGAATATTATCGCTTGACGCGGGCGTTGCCCTGCCAGATGCTCCAGACCTGCTCTTCATCGGCAGGCTGGGCATAGTCGGTCAGCATGGTGGTGGCTAAGGCGCCGGTGGCCCAGCCGAACTGACCCCATTTTTCCGGCTCCCAGCCCCGCAGGATGGCATAGAGCATACCGCCGACGAAGCCATCGCCACCGCCGATGCGGTCCAGGACGGTGATTTCGCGCGGCTCGATGACATGCCAGTTGCTGCCTTCGGCGACGAGTGCCCCCCAGAGGTGGCAATTGACACTGACGACCTGACGGAGGGTGGTCGCAAAGACGGTGGCGTTGGGGAAGGCTTTTTTGGCGCTGTTGATCATGCCTTTGAAGCTTTCGATCTTGGCGGCGATGTCTTTGCCGCCGGCTTCAGGACCTTCCAGACCGAGGCATAACTGGAAGTCTTCTTCATTGCCGACGAGGATATCGGAGGCCGCGGCGATTTCGGTGAAGATGTCGTGGAGTTCCTTTTCGCGGTTTTTCCAGAAGGAAGCACGGTAATTAAGGTCGAACGAGATGCGTGTGCCGTATTTTTTGGCGGCACGGGCCAGTTCCAGGCAGAATCGGCTGGTATCGGGGGACAGGGCACCAATCAGGCCGGACAGATGGACGATCTGGACACCTTCCTGGCCGAAGAGACGGTCGAGGTCGAAATCTTTGGCATTGAGGGTGCGGCCCACTTCGCCGGCACGGTCGTTATGCACGCGCGGGCCGCGGCTGCCGTAGCCGCTGTCGGCAAGATTGAACTGGTGGCGATAGCCCCACGGCCCCCCCTGGTCCACTTCCTTGCCTTCGTAGTCCATGTGCCGGCTGGCAAGGTCATCCTTGATGAAGCGGGCGATGGGACTATTTTTGACAAAGGTGGTCAGTACCTTGACCGGCAGGCCGAGGTAGGAACAGACGCTGGCGACATTGGTTTCGGCGCTGGTGGCCTGCATAATAAGGTTGCGGCCGCAGTGCATTGGCTGGCCGTCGGTGGGGGTCAGACGGACACCCATGCTGCTGGGAACGACAAGACTGTATTTATATTGTTTTTTCAGTTCGATGCCCATACTATCCTTTCTGTGTCTTCTATGGCCATTAATGCTTCTATGTCTTCTTTCTATTTTCTCACGATGTGAGTTATTTTACCAGAGGTTTTTGGAATATCAAGCGAGTGGGTCTGAAAATCGGGCCGGACGGGGGCTTTGGGCTTGCAACCACACCCATCCTTAATGTAGGATATGTGGCACTGAATCAAATAAAAAATTAAAGAGTAAAAATAAAAAATAAGGCTTTGCCTGCGGCGAGACAATTTATCCCAAGCGCGGAGGCTTGGGCTGCAATATATTATATAGAATAATTTTACAGGATAACTGGTCACACAACTGAGAATATAAGGAACAACACATGAAGTATTTCGGGTGCGTTCTTTTTGTTTTAACAACAGTTTTGGGAGCGTGGGCGGAGCAGGCCCAGACGGCCGAGGCGGCTGCATCACCGATGGCCAAGTGGGATATTCTCGTTAAAGACCCCAATGACCCGAATGATTTGATGCGGACCAAGTGGGACTCTGTCGCGAAAGTCCTCCAAAATAAGGAACTCGACGAGAAAGCCAAGGCGGATATCGTCGATTATATCATCAGTCCGGTTTTTGATTTTGAGCTGATGGGCAAGCTGGCCCTGGGCAAGACCCACTGGCCCAAACTGAATGCGTCGGAACAGAAAACCTTCACGGCGCTGTTTGTCCAGCGACTCAAGGCATCATATCGCGATAAAATCATGCTGTATAAGGATGAGCAGGTTGAATTTCAGCCGGCGGTGCAGAGAAAAGAGATGATTCAGATTCCGATGACGCTGATATCCAACAGCAAGAAGACCGCCATTCTGTACAAGCTGCACCGTCTGGATAAAACATGGAAGGTCTATGACGTCGAGATTGAAGGCGTCAGCATCCTTCTGACCTATCGGTCTCAATTCGATGATATCCTTGCCCGCGGGACGGTGAAGGATTTGCTGTCACAGTTGGAAAAACCGGCGGGTTCCTAACCCCCCTGCCGCGTCTGACAGGCTTTCCCCATGAACAAACCAAACATGATGTCCTCGTTTATTTTTGACCGTCTGATTCTGCGGCATCCGATCCTCGTTCTTCTTGGCGTGCTTGCAGCGGTGGGATTTCTGGCGTATCAGGCCCGCGGATTCCGGCTGGATGCGTCGGCGGAAACCCTGGTGCTGGAAAACGATGCGGATTTGCAGTATTCGCGGGTGATTAATGCCCGGTATCATCAGGCGGATTTGCTGGCTTTGTCGTATACGCCCAAAGGTGAGCTTTTTTCGGATGTGACGCTGACGCGGCTGGGACAATTGCGGGATGAACTGAAGGCTCTGAGGAACGTTGCGTCGGTGACGACGATACTGGATGTGCCGCTGCTGAACAGTCCCCGGTTATCGCTGGAAGAATTGACCGAGCGGGAAGAACTGCCCACACTGAATTCACCCACAACCGACCGTGAGCTTGCCAAAAAGGAATTTCTGAACAGTCCGCTGTATCGTGACCTGCTGGTCAGTGCGGATATGAAGACGACGGCGGTGCTGATTAACTTTGCCGAAGATACCCGATACGATGAATTGCGGAAAAAACGGGATGCGCTTCGCGAGAAAGAAGTCAGCGGCAAGATCACACCCCAGGAAAAGGCGGAATTAGATCAGGTCATTGACGAATTTCAGCAGTACCGGGATCAGGCCAGAACCACCCGGCATCAGGATATTCGGGCCATTCGTACCATTATGGATAAATATCGGCAGGACGCGGAACTGTTTCTGGGCGGCGTCAGCATGGTCGCCGACGATATGATTACCTTTATCAAAAACGACCTGCGGATTTTCGGCACGTCGGTATTTCTGATCCTTGTGCTGGTGATTGCAGCCATCTTCCGCAGACTGTACTGGGTTGTGCTGCCGATGATGACGTGTGTGATTTCGGTCATCAGCACCATCGGGGTACTGGGCTGGGCCGGCTGGGAAGTGACGGTGATCAGTTCCAATTTTATTTCGCTGCAGTTGATTATTACACTGGCGATGACCATTCATCTGATGGTTCGCTATCGGGAATTTGCCGCCGACGAGCCGCTGGCCAGCCAGCATGAGCTGATTGTCAAGACTATCGGAGCGATGCTGCGGCCGTGCCTGTTTTCGGGCGTAACCACGATGGCAGGCTTTGCATCGTTAGTCTTTTGCAGCATCCGGCCGGTCATCAATTTCGGCTATATTATGGTGGTGGGCGTGGGGATTTCGATGCTGGTGCCGTTTTTGATTCTGCCGGCGGTACTGGCATTGGTGCCCCGGGATAAACCTTGGACGTTGGTGCATTCACGCTGGCAGCCGACCCCAATGCTTGGGCGATTTACCGTGGCTTATGGGCCGCTGATTGTCGTGGCCAGCATTGTGCTGCTGATTATCAATGTGGCCGGGATCTATCGGCTCGAAGTCGAAAACTGCTTTATCAATTATTTTAAATCGACCACGGAAATCCATCAGGGCATGAAAGTGCTGGACCAGCAGCTTGGCGGGACGACGCCGCTGGATGTGGTGATCGACATGGAACAGGCTCCATCATCTCAAGCGGCACACGCCGACACAGTCACTGAGACGGATAGCGATTTTGATCCGTTTGAGGAATTTGACAACGCCGTCCAGGAAAACAAGGACAAGTACTGGTTCACACCGGAAAAGATGGCCCGGATTGCCGCGGTACACGATTATCTTGACAAGCTGCCGGAGACCGGCAAGGTGCTGTCGGTCGTATCGCTGGTACGAATGATTGAACAGACCAAAGGCGGCAAACCGCTGGATAATGTGGAACTGGCGCTATTATTTAATAAAATTCCGGCCCAGCTCAAGGAATTGCTGGTGGCACCGTACGTTTCCATTGAGGAAAATGAATTCCGGCTGGCCGTTCGGATTCGGGATTCGGAACCGACACTCAAACGCAATGAATTGCTGAACCGGATGCGAACCGATCTGACCGGCAAGCTTGGCTTCAGACCCGAACAGGTACATCTGACGGGGATGCTGGTGCTGTATAACAACATGCTTCAGAGCTTGTACTCCTCGCAGATTGCGACGATGGGATTTGCGTCGCTGTTTTTGATGGGAACGTTTCTGATTTTGTTCCGCTCGTTGCGGATTGCGATGATTGCCATCTTCCCCAACCTGCTGGCCATCAGCTGCGTGCTGGGGGTGATGGGCTGGCTCAATATTCCGCTGGATATGATGACCATCACCATCGCCGCGATTGGTGTCGGGCTGGCCGATGATGATACGATCCATTATATTCATCGATTTAAACACGAGGTCATGACGGATGGGAGTTATCAGGCTGCCCTGCATCGCTCACACGACAGCATCGGCCACGCTATCTATTATACGACGATCACTTTAGTCATTGGATTTTCCATTCTGTGCCTGTCGAATTTTATCCCCACGATATACTTTGGCATGTTGACGGTGCTGGCGATTACGGTGGCGCTGCTGGCGTCGCTGACGCTGCTGCCGCAACTGCTGGTGCTGGTTAAACCTTACGGACCAAACCCTGCAAACAACAAGCAGGACTCTCAGGAGAAATAATCATGAAATGGACTCTTTGGATTATTCTGGGTTGTATCGCAATTGCAGGATGTGCGACGACGCCCAAGAGCGACTCTGCTGCCAAGGTGCCCGCGGAGTCGGATTCCGCAGAGGCAGGCGATTCTGATTTTGCGGAATTTGACGCCTTTGAAGAAGAGTTTTCCAGCAAGACGGTCAAGATGGCCGACCCGCTGGAATCGTGGAATCGCCTGATGTTCAATACCAACGATGTGCTGTACTTCTGGGTATTGAAGCCCGTCGGGCAGGGATATAAGGCGGTCGTGCCGGAGCCGGGACGGGTCGGGATTCGCAATGTCTTTCAGCATATCACCACGCCGGTCCGGCTGGTCAATTGCCTGCTGCAGGGCAAATTTCATTCGGCCGGCAATGAAGTCAACCGTTTTGTCATCAATACCACCTGGGGCGTGCTGGGTATCTGGGATCCGGCCCTGGAAAAAGGAAAAATCCAACCTGCCGATGAAGACTTAGGACAGACGCTGGCGGTGTATGGGCTGGGCGATGGATGCTACCTGGTCTGGCCGGTGTTTGGGCCGTCCACATTACGGGATTCGGCGGGCATGGCCGGGGATTATTTCCTGAACCCGACGGTTTATATCGAAGACTCCAAAGCCAGAGTCGCAGTATCGGCAGTCAATATTATCAACAAGACCTCGTTTCGCATTGGCGAGTACGAACAGTTCAAAGCCGCCTCGGTCGATCCGTATGTGGCGATGCGGGAAGTCTATATCCAATATCGAACCAAACAGATCCAGGATAAGCCCAAAGAACAGCAGGAGACTGCCCCTCCTGTCGGACAACAGAATCTTTCATCCAATTGATTCTTAGATACCCGAGGTGATTTATTCCCACTCAATCGTGGCCGGGGGTTTGCTGGAGATATCATAGACGACGCGGTTGACGCCGCGGACTTCGTTAATGATGCGGCTGGAGATGCGGGCCAGCGTCTCGTGCGGTATCCGCGAGAAATCGGCGGTCATAAAGTCGGTGGTATCCACGCAGCGGATGGCGATGACATTGTCGTAGGTGCGTTCGTCGCCCATCACCCCGACGGTGCCGACGGGCAGGATAACGGCCAGCGCCTGACTGATGGAGCGATAGAGTCCGGCAGCCTTGATTTCCTCAATGAGAATATCATCCGCTTCGCGGAGGACGGCCAGTTTCTTTTCGGTCACTTCACCCAGCACTCGCACGGCCAGGCCGGGGCCGGGGAACGGATGCCGCCAGACCATATCTTCGGGCAGGCCCAGGTATTCGCCCACAAGGCGGACTTCGTCTTTGAATAAATCCCGCAGCGGCTCGACGAGCTTGAAGCCCAGCTTTTCGGGCAGGCCGCCGACGTTGTGATGCAGTTTGATATTGGCCGCCAGGTTGCCGTCTTTGTTGCCGGATTCAATGACATCCGGATAAAGCGTGCCCTGGGCGAGGAATTCGGCATTTTTGATTTTGGATGCCTCGGATTTGAAGGCCTCGATGAATTCGGCGCCGATGATTTTGCGTTTTTTCTGCGGGTCGGTGACGCCGGCCAGTTTGGACAGGAATTGTCTGGACCAGTCCACCACACGCAGGTCAATATGGAAATGGCCGCGGAACATGGTTTCGACGCCCTGCCGTTCGTTTTTACGCAGCAGGCCGTTATCGACAAAGATACAGACCAGTTGATCGCCGATGGCCCTGTGAATCAGGGCCGCGGTAACCGCTGAATCGACGCCGCCGGAAAGACCGCAGATGACCGTGGATGAACCGACCTGATCGCGGATTTTCTGGACGGACTGTTCGACAAAATCGCTCATCTGCCAGTCACCGGCACAGCCGCAGATGTCGTAGAGGAAATTCTTGAGAATCTCGGTGCCGCGCGGCGTATGGGTGACTTCCGGATGGAACTGGACGCCGAAGAACTTGCCGCCCTTGTGTCGGACCGCTGCAAACGGGCAGGTCTGTGTCGTTGCCAGGGGGATAAAATCGCTGGTCAGTTCATTGACCTGGTCGCCGTGGCTCATCCAGACAGTCGTGTGTTCCGACAATCCCTTGAACAGGTCGGATGTATCGTTAATCGCAACATTCGTCCGACCGTACTCGCGGGCATGGGCGGGGCTGACCCGGGCGCCGAGAATCTTGCAGCCAATCTGCATCCCGTAACAGATGCCCAGCACCGGAACGCCCAGTTGGAAGATTCGTTCATCACAGGTCGGGGCGTTTTCGGCATAGACGCTGGCCGGGCCGCCGGACAGGATGATGCCCTTGACGCCCAACTGGGCCAGCTTTTCAATCTTGACCGACGGCTGGTAAATCTGCGAATAGACCTTGTGTTCGCGGACGCGCCGGGCGATGAGCTGGCCGTACTGGCTGCCGAAATCGATAATAGCAATCACTTCACGTTCTTTTTGCGACATAATTCATCACTCAATACAAGAACCACAGATTTCACAGATAACACAGATTGAATAAAATATTTTCTTCTGTGAAATCGGTAAAAGCTGTGGTTTCATTTCTTTAACTGTTAAACGACTCAGAGCCTGAATAATTCGGGGCTTCTTTGGTAATCATAATATCATGCGGGTGCGATTCGCTGACGCCGGCGGCACTGTTGCGGACAAAGCGGGCATTGGCTCGCAGTTCCTCAATCGTGCGTGTCCCGCAGTAGCCCATCCCGGCCCGCAGGCCGCCGACAAGCTGATAGACAAACGTCCCGAGTGTGCCGCGATAGGGAACGCGTCCTTCGACGCCTTCGGGAACAAGCTTTTCTTTTTCGGTGGACTTATCCTGGCCGTAACGGTCAGCCGATCCCTGCACCATCGCACCCAGTGAACCCATGCCACGGTATTCTTTGAACTGACGGCCCTTGTAAATGACTAATTGGCCCGGGCTTTCGGCAAGGCCTGCAAACAATGAGCCAAGCATCACTGACGAGGCGCCGGCGGCGATGGCCTTGGTAATATCGCCGGAATGACGGATGCCGCCGTCGGCAATCACGGGGATGCCGTGCGACTGCGTTTCCGAGACCGCGTTGAAAATGGCTGTTATCTGCGGCACACCCACACCGGAGATAATGCGTGTGGTGCAGATGGCCCCGGGGCCAATACCGACTTTGACTGCATCGACACCGGCGGCAATTAAATCTTTGGCTGCGTCGGCGGTGGCGATATTGCCGGCGATCACATCGATCTTGAAATTCTTTTTAATCCATTTAACCATGTCGATGACATTTTTCGAATGGCCGTGAGCGGTATCGACTACAATCACGTCGACTTCGGCTTCGATCAGGGCCTTGACGCGATCCTGATCCTTGACGCCGACGGCTGCACCGACGCGAAGCCGACCGCGGTGATCCCGAACCGCCAGCGGATACTGCTGGAAGCGGTCGATATCCCGCATGGTAATCAGGCCCGACAACTTGCCTTTACTGTCCACCAGCAGGAGCTTTTCGACTTTATGTTTCTGGAGGATAACCTTGGCTAACTCCAGCGTGGTATCGGCCGGGCCCGTGATGAGGTTGTCTTTGGTCATGACTTCGGCGATTTTGACCTGGTCATCCTTGAGGAATTTCAGGTCGCGGCGGGTCAGGATGCCAACAAGCTTGTCTTTGCTGACAATCGGAATGCCGGACACATTTTGCTCTTCCATGACCTTGCGGGCGACGGTTACGCACTCATCGGGAGACAGAGTTACGGGATCCTGAATAACGCCGTTTTCAGACCGTTTAACCTTGATGACCTCGCGTTTTTGGGCCTCGACGGACAGGTTTTTATGGATGATGCCGATGCCGCCTTCCTGGGCTAAAGCAATCGCCAGGGCCGACTCGGTCACTGTATCCATCGCCGCCGAAATCAGGGGAATATTGATACGGATATTACGGGTCAGCATTGTACTGGTATCGGCCTGCGAGGGAACAAAGTCACTGCGGGCCGGTATCAGCAGCACATCGTCAAAAGTGATGCCTTCACCGATAATTTTACCATTATCCATTGATAGAGTACCTCCACGGGCTTTCGAAACATTAATAAAACACGGAGTATATCGCCCCGAATGGGCAGGGTCAAACCAAAATCACTGTTTCGGGGCTACCAAACAAAAAAGGCCGGGCAAATTGACCCGGCCTTAAAGATATACGTTACTTCGTGAGGATTAATGTCCCGGCTGGACAGGAGTTTCAGGCTCGGACTGGATTGGTTTTGGATTTTTTGGGTAGAAATACAACACAAAATCCGCCTTGTTCACATCGATACCCCAGGCTTTATACTGCTGTTTATCGAGTTCATTCGCTGAAAAACGATATTCGGCATTCGCCGCAATGGACTCGGTCAGGATATTCTTGCCGGTTTTTTTATCCAGCAGGTGTATAGTACCGTCTTCGGGTGCAACAAACCTGATATTAAATCCGCCGCCGACGCGGTTTTTCTCTTTGGCCTGACCGAAATTGTCCGGCTTGACCTCATTGCCGATGATGATGCAGCCGCCCAGCAGGGCAACGCATAAGACCGAAACAACCGCCACAGAAACAACTCTTTTCATTGCTATAACTCCTTGTATTTCAATAATATACATTCTTATCCATCAATCACAATACAACCGCAGATGCAGCACATCGTTACGGCAATCAAAGCCAACATGACCCATTTATTCATTTTGTCTCCTTGAAAGGTCTTTCTCTGGTTATTCTTATATAATAAGACGTAACACAGGCGATTTCGTTTCAAATATTATTACTGCTGTTCTTCCTCTTCTTGTTGTGGCTTTGGAACAAAATAAAGCACTAATTTGCCATTCACGAGGCTTTGAGTTAATTCCTGATATTGGTCTTCATTCGTATCCGGCAGCGAAAAATCAAAATTACTTCCTTGAGAAACACTTTGAGTGACAATAAATTTGCCGGACTTCTGATCCACTAAGTAAAAAGTACCATCCTGTGGGGCTTCATACTCAATCACAAGGCCGCCGCCAACCCGGTATTCTTCTTTAGGCAAGCCGTTGGGACCGAAGGACGTTTGACTGAATGAGCCACAACCTGTTACATAGATTAGACTTACACACATTACCAACATCATCCATACCGCTTTCATGCCGACTCCTTTTTAAATTTTTACATTTTCATTTGCAGCCGCAATAGCTGCTTTAAGATCGATTGAGCCTTCGTAGAGCGAACGGCCGATGATGGCGCCGGCGGCCCCGATGGATTTTACATTTTTCACATCTTCAATAGTGGTTACTCCGCCGGAGGCAATCACCGGCACAGAAACCGCCTGGATAAGCTGACCTGTCCGCTCCAGATTCGGGCCGGATAGCATGCCGTCTTTGCTGATATCTGTATAAATAATAGCGGCAATAGGGAGTTCGGCCGCCTGCTTGGCAAAATCAATGAGGTCTTCGCCGCCGGCCTGAAGCCAGCCGTGCTTGGCGACCTTGGAACCGCGGGCATCCAGGCCCAGAACGAGCTTGCCGGGGAAACGCTTTGCCATTTCGCTGAACCAGTCGAATTCTTCGACCGCCTTAGTCCCGAGAATCACCCGCTTGAGTCCCAGATGCAGCATCTGTTCGATGGTCTGCTGGTCGCGGATGCCGCCGCCGAGTTCCACCTGCAGCGGGGTTTCTTTGACCACACGTCCGACCACCTCGGCATTCACCGGGTAGCCGTCTTTGGCCCCATCGAGATCCACCAGGTGCAGCCAGCGGGCGCCGGCTTGATAAAATTCCATCGCCTGAGCGACGGGGTCGTCTTTATAGGTAATCTGGCGGTCGTACTGGCCCTGAATCAGCCGAACACACTTGCCGCCGCGTAAATCAATTGCCGGTAATATATCCATTGTGTTTCCGTTACTTTTTATAGTTCATACAATTCTTCATCGCTCATCAGGCGGAAGCCCTGCTCGGTCAGCAACGCGGCGATATCGACACCATCGTTGTTCTGGACCTCGAGAAAGCAGATACCCTGCTTGTCGCTGGGAGAGACAAAGCCGTAGGCATCCTTGAGATTCACATTTTTTTGCAGCAGGGCTGTGCCGAGTTTACTGAGGTTGCCGGGCTGGTCGGGGGCGGTCACGGCCAGGACATCCTTGAGTGCACAGGCAAAACCGCGTTCGGCCAGCACCAGTTGAGCCTGGGAGGGTTTATCGACAATCAGCTTGACTAAGCCGAATTCGCCGCGGTCCTGGATGGTAAAGGCCCAGATGTTCAGGCCGGCCTGCTGAAGGACATCGCAAATGGATTTGACGCGTCCGGGCCGATTTTCGAGAAATATTGTTAATTGCTTAGCCATAGTATCGCTCCAATTTGAATTTCATTGTCCACGTCGGATACTTGACATTACAGTCTGATCCGCTCATCCACGACCCGCTTGGCCTTGCCTTCAAAGGCGGGCAGCGAACCGGGTTCGTGCAGCTCGATATGGGCGTTAATCGTAATCGAGGCACGGAGTTTATCCTTGATTTTGCCTTTGAGCGAATCGATCTGCGACAGGTCGCCGGTGAACAGTTTCTGGTACAGTTCCACTTTGACAGTCAGCCGGTCCAGTCCTTCGTGCGTCGAAAGATAAATCATGTAATTATTGCCGACCTCGGGGATGCTCATCAGGACTTCTTCGATCTGCGAGGGGAAGACATTGACGCCGTTGATAATCATCATATCGTCGGTGCGGCCCTGGATGCGGGACAGACGCCGATGCGTCCGGCCGCAGGGACAGGGTTCGGCATGAATATACGCCAGGTCACGCGTCCGATAGCGCATCAGCGGCAGTGCATGGCGAATCAGGTTGGTAAATACCACTTCGCCCTGCTCGCCATCCGGCAGCGGTTCACCGGTGACAGGATTGATGATTTCCACGATATAGCCGTCTTCCCAGACATGGGGATCGCTTTTGCAGCAGCATTCAAAGGCCACGCCGGGACCGTTCATTTCGCTGAGGCCATAACAATTGAAGATATCGATCTGATAGAGGTCCTGCAGTTTCTGACGGGTCGTCTCCGAATGCGGTTCGGCCCCCATATACGCCCTGCGCAAGGCCAATTCGGAACGCTTGATGCCGAATTCGGCCATCCGCTGATGGATATGCAGCAGATAGCTGGGCGTGATATGCAGGGCGGTCGTGCAGAAGTCCTTCATAATCTGAAGCTGTCGCTGGGTATTGCCGCCGCCGACAGGAATAACCGTCATGCCCACCCGCTCGGCGCCATAATGCAGGCCAAGACCACCGGTAAACAAGCCGTAGCTCATCATATTCTGAAAGATGTCTTTGGAGGTGGCGCCACTGGCAACAATGCCGCGGGCAAGCAGGTCGGTCCATCGATTTAAATCATCGCGGGTATAATAAATCACCGTGGGCACACCGGTCGTGCCGCTGGAGGAATGGACTCGGACGACCTGCTCCATATCGACGGCCAGCAGGCCTTTGGGGTAACTCTGGCGAAGGTCGTCTTTGACGGTAAAGGGAATCTTGCGCAAATCAGCCAGCGTCTTGATGTCGTCGGGGCTGTGAATCCAGACCTTGGCCAGACGCTTCTGGTAAAACGGGGTTTTGAGGGCATAGCCCACGATATCCCGCAGCCGCTGGAGCTGCAACTGCTCCAGCCGCGCACGATCCATGGTTTCGATGTCTTTCGACCAAAACGGAAATTCCATAATAATTGCCTTACAAAAGAAGCCTCACACTGCAGCACTGAACACCTTCGGGCCTGCTGCGCCGGCGGATGCGCTTAAAGACCTTGAATGTCCTTGCGGGTTACCACGTGCACCCCGGCAGAAGCCAGGACCGTCGCCGCCCTTTCGGGGTCGTCAAAGCGGAATACCATCAGGGCCTTGTCGCTGAATTTCTCCATAAAGCCGTACATATATTCCACATTGACGTCGGCATCAGTCAGCACTTTCAGTACATCGGCCAATCCGCCGGGTTTATCGGGCACTTCCACGGCAACCACTTCGGTGCGATTGGCGGTAATATTATTTTGCTGAAACATCTTGACCGCGGCATCGGGCTTATCGACAATCAGCCGCAGCACACCGAAAGTTTCCGTCTCGGCAATCGTCAGTGCCCGGATATTAATCCCACTCTGCCCCAGCCTGGAGCAGATTTCATACAGCCGGCCCTTGCGATTTTCGAGAAATACCGATATTTGCGTCAGCTTCATACTCCGTTCCTTTCGTTTTTTGGAACCACAGATTACACAGATTTCACAAATTGCACAAAAGATCGCGTGCAATCTGTGGCTTCATCGTTTTTACAGGGCGCGTTTATCGATGACCCGTTTGGCCTTGCCTTCGCTGCGGGCGATGGTTTTAGGCTCGACCAGCTTGACCGTCACACCGATGGACAACACAGCCTCGATTTCTTTTTTAATCTTCTGTTCCAGCGCGTGCATCTTTTTAATCTCGTCGCTGAACAGCTTTTCATCGACTTCCACCATAATTTCAACATCATCAAGCCGGTGAGCCTGACGATCGATAACCAATTGATAATGCGGATGCGTGCCTTCGATACCCAGCAGAACATGTTCAATCTGCGAGGGGAAGACATTGATGCCGCGAACCACGATCATATCATCGGTGCGGCCTTTGATCTTGCTGGTGCGGGGGCTGGTCCGGCCGCACTTGCATGGCTGGTAGGTCATGCTGACGATATCCCGTGTCCGGTAGCGAATCAGGGGAACCCCCTGCTTGGTCAGCGTGGTAATGACCAGTTCGCCATCGTGACCTTCGGGGACAGGCTTGCCGGTTTCGGGATCAATGATTTCCGGGTAGAACACATCGGAGAACAAATGCAGGCCGGCCTTGTGATGGCATTCCTGTGAGACGCCCGGACCGATAATTTCCGACAGGCCGTAGATATCGGTTGCCAGCATGTTCCAGGTCTGTTCGATTTCGCCTCGCATGGATTCGCTCCAGGGCTCGGCCCCGAAGACCCCGATCTTCCAGCTTGCCTGTCGCGGGTCAATACCCATCTCGCGGGCATCTTCGGCCATATACAGGCAATAACTGGGGGTACAGGCCAGGATACGCGGCTTGAAATCCTGCATAATCTTGAGTTGACGCTTGGTCTGGCCCGACGAAGTCGGGATAATGGTCATGCCCATCTCCAGCGCCCCGTAATGGGCACCCAGCCCGCCGGTAAACAGGCCGTAGCCGTAGGCAATCTGAATCGTATCTTCCGGCACCGCTCCTGCACAGCAGAACGCGCGGGCCATGACCTCCGACCACAGCTTGATATCATCGCGGGTATAGCCGACCAGGGTGGGGTTGCCCGTGGTGCCGCTGGAGACGTGGATTTCCACCAGGTCCGTCCGCGGGACCGAAAACAGGCCGAACGGGTAATAATCCCGCATATCCATCTTGGTCGTAAACGGCAGCTTGACAATATCGTCGATGGATTTGATATCGCCGGGGCCGACGCCAATCTGGTCGAACTTCTGTTTATACACCGGGCACCGCTGATACACATAGTTGACCAGCTTGACCAGCCGCTCCGACTGAAGATTTTTCAAGTCCGCCAGCGGCATTGTTTCCATTTTTTCATTCCAGATCATAAACCGCCTCCTGAATGCAGGTCGTTAATAGTTGACGCTTCAAGGTATCCTATAACAACAATCGGGTCAAGAATTATCCGCCTGAAAGCTGGTTTTCAGGCATAAAAACGCATTTTGCGCATAAAAAAGCCCGGTTTTTGAGGCCGGGCTTGTCGGATGCTTTCACAAAACAGGACTTAGAATGTCCACTCCATATTGATACGAGCAAAGATCGCGTGGTCGCGGTTGCTCTGGTCATAGTAGCTGCCGGGGATGAAGTAATCCACCAGGAACTGGGTGCGGAAATTCTTGCAGCACTGATAGGTCAAAAGCCCCGTAATCATCTGGCCGCGGAAATAGCTGTTATCGGAGACCTGCAGATTGCCCGACGGAGCCTGTGTGGCATCGCCGTTCTGGTCCGCCCACATCAGGTTGTAATCGGTAGACATCGTCCATTCTTTGCCGGGCTTGAAGGTATGGCCAAAGCCTATCCGGTGCAGATTGGAGACTTCACCCAGAGCGCCTTCATAGGTCCATATATAGGACTGGAGGTCTCCACCGCGCTGATACTGCGGCCAGTCTCCCCACAGGGTGTCAAATTTTTCGCTGGCACTGGTACCCGGCTTATCACCTGACATATATTCATGCGTCAGCCGCAATTCGTTCTTTAATTCATCATTAAAGGCATAGGCCAATTTGTTGTTTGTACCAAGGCCTTTCATGGTTTCTTCATTACGTTTGCCGAACTGCTTGGCAACTTCAGTGCTGTAGGACCAGTTTTCGTCCAGTTTCTGAGCAATGCGGCCGCCGATAGTATGAATCTCGGCATCCGCGCCGGGCGCTGCTGTCCACCATGAATCTGAAAATTTCGCCCAGTCGGAGGGTTCTTCTTTCTTATAAATATAATAGCTTTCCAGCGTGGTATTTCCGAACGATTTGTCGGTCAAATAGCCGATAAATCCGGTTTCATCCGTTCGCTGGGTCAGATGGATATAATCCCGATGATTGATCGGCTGGAGAAATTTGCTTTCGTCGTCATACTGACAAATGCCGATCAAGTCCAACTGCGTTGTGTCGCGCAAATCAATCGTTGCACGAACTGCATCGAAGAATACTGTTCGCGAACCATCCGCTGGAGTGCCATCGCCCACCAGCCAGCCGGTACCCAAAAAGATATCCTGACGACCTGCGGTCACAGTCATCGGCGCATCGAATGCGTTTTTCAACTGAATGTTCATCCGATCAAAAATCGCCTCGCGAAAGTCCGTATCCTGAGCCGACAGGGCCTTGTTGCCATGGCGGTCCGGACTGCTAATCGTCCAGAATTCCCAGACCAGGCGGGTATTAAATGTAACATCCGGGGACAATGTCCACACCGTGGACCAGCGGGAACGAATACGCTGCCAGTGATGGTCGTTGGCATTTCTGCCGCCGCCATCGCCAAACTGGTCATCGAGGGCCAGCATATTATGGGTATAAACTTCACGCAGCCGCAAATCCAGGCCCATCTGCAAACCGTCAAACGGGTGATGGAACGCATCCGCCCAGGCACCCTTGACATCATGCCAGTGCGGTTCTGCGGGGGCCGCGGGGGCGGGTTGAGCGGCCAATGCCGACGGAATCCACACTGCCGCCGACACGATGAAGACCAGGCACACAATCCTTGTTACCATACTCATACTGTTTCTCCTTGTTTAGGGTTTATAAAACACTTTGACTTTCCCTTTTCGGCAAATTCAGGCTGTTTGTTTGAAACATTTTTTTCAGCCGGATTGACTTATTCAAAGCATTTTTTGATGTGCTCTCGTGAGGGTGGAGTGGTCACCAGGCTCACAATCACCGCTGCCAGTATTGATATCGGCAGCGCAACGATCAGCGGATCCACTTCCGACCAGTTGGGTTTATCCAATAAAAGTGATGTTTTTCCGAATAATTTTGAGCATAAACCGATGGTCGAGGCTTCCTTATCCTTAATAAACACCAGCCAGAGGGTTGTGACCAGAAACCCGACAAACATTGACCAGATAGCACCGGCCCGTGTCATCCGCTTCCAATACAAGCCCCCCAGAAACGCCGGCAGAAACGCCGAGGCACATAACCCAAAAAAGACCGCCGTCGCACGGGCGATAAAGGTGCTTTCCCGGGCATAGAAACTGATGACTACCGCATAGACGATACCGATAATAATCCCGACACGCGTGATGTTGGCACTGCTGCCGTGCTGGCCGGTCACCTGCTCATAGACATCGCGGCCGATACTGGTGCCAACCGTATGAAACTGGCTGGACAGGGTACTCATCGCCGCCGACAGCAGGGTCAGCAAAAACAGCAGCCCAAACCATTTCGGCATGGCGCTGGTAATATACGTTGGAATGATCTCATCAGCAGAACCGCCGGCATAGACAACCGAAATACTCCGGCCTTTCTGTATCGCAACGGTCTGACCATCGGCCCCCGGCTGGCTGCCGCCATTGCCGGACAATTTCACCGGGGCAGTCTTTTCAGGCACATCCCGCCAAACACCCTGTTCGTCGGGCTTCATAATCTGCAGGACCGCAAGTCCTTTGCCTTCGTCAAGGGTTTTGACCACCCGTCCGGACAATTCCGCCCCATGATCGGCAAAATACGCATTGGACAAGGCGCCCACGGTAAAGGCCACCCCGGTCATCACGATAATAAACACCCCGCCGATGAGCGTGGCACGATTGAGTTCCCGCTTGCTCCGGACGGTCATAAACCGTACCACCAACTGCGGCTGAGCCAATACGCCGATGCCGACACCCAGTGTGATGGTGCTAATGACCATCCACCACAGGTTGTACTTGACATCGCCCCAGCCAAACGCCGGCATGGCCGTCCAGCCGCGATGACCAATCGCCTGCAGTTTGCCCGGCACCAGCGGCGCCAGCGCCGTCAGTTTTTCATGGGCTTCGGTTATTCCGCCCAGTTTTACATAACAAAAAATCAGCAGCGCAAACATACCCACAAACATAATCGAGCCTTGCAGGGCATCGCTGTACATCACGCCCTTAAGCCCGCCGACCACCACATACGCCGCAATAATCACGCTGAACACCAGCAGCGCCGTTTCATACGAAATGCCAAACGAAGTCGCTACAAAGACGCTGCCGCCAATCAGCACCGCTGCGGCGTACAGGGGAATAAACAGGAATATGATTGCGCCGGCAAAAATCTGGATGAACCGGCTTTCATATCGGCGTGCCAGCAGTTCGGGGAAGGTATGAGCATCCAGATGATGTCCCATCCGCCGGGCACGCGGTGCCAGAAACACAAACGCAATGAATATACCCACAAAGATATTGCACACCGTCAGCCACAGGACACTCATCCCGAACAGCCCCGCAACACCGCCGAAGCCCACAATCGCACTGGTGGAAATAAACGTCGCTCCATAGCTCATCGCCATGACAAATGGGTGTGTCTGCCGGCCGGCAATCAGATAATCCGTTGCGCTTTTAGTTCGTAAATAACCCACAACCCCCAGATACATCACCAAAAGAAGATATGCAAGAACTACAATAATATCCAATAACCCTACGCTCTGCGCCAACATAAAACCTCCATAAGTTAGAAGCAATTAACGGCTCATATCACCTGCATGATGTGTGCTGAATCAGAATTTCTCTTCGACTTTCTTCTCTTCGGCAACCCATTTGACATCATCCGGTTCGACCGGCTCGTCGCCGCGATTCCAATTCAGCAGGCCATAAATAACACACAGGCCAGCACTAAAAATACAGAGCAAATATGCCGCCACTACCCCTTTATCCTCGATTCCTAACATCGTGTTCTTCCTGCAAAATCATGGATTTTGATTTGTTTGAAACACATATTCCGCAAAACTGCCGAAGTTTCTATGAAAAGAAACAATAGTGTCAAATATCACTTTTTTCAAATAAATTTTGTTCTGAATTCACAAATTATCGACAAAAAGTACAATAATCATGACTTTTAGGACATAAATCAGGGGATTTCCGGACAGATCAGCACAACACCGGGTCGTATATCCGGAAAAATATGGGGCTGACAAGCATTTTATGCCTGGTGATCCAGCAATCGCCGGGCATTCTGATAAAGCATCTTATTGAGCGTCGCTTCGGGCAATTGCAGACTTTCAAGAAAGGCTATCATGTCTGCCTGGTCTGCCCAGGGGCTGTCGGTTCCGAACAGCAGATAGTCGGCCGGATGGGCCAGCAGCATCCGTCGAAATCGGTCGTCTCCCAGAAACTCCCGACTGACGGAAATATCCATCCAAACGGGTTTGCCCAACAGGTATCGTTCAACGTCATCCCACTGCTGCCAGGAGCCGACATGGGTGGTAATCAGCTTCAGTTCCGGCACCTGCCCCAGCACCTTCAGAATCCGCTGCGGGCCGGCCCGGTCGATCCATTCAAAGGCGATGTCAAAACCGGTATGAATCACGGTGATTAATCGATGCCGGCTCAGGGCTTCGTAAATCGGCATCATCCGCGGCTCATCGAGGTCGAAGTCCTGATAATAGGGGTGGAACTTCATCCCGATAAATCCCGCCTCGGCCACCTGTTCGACTTTGCGGACGGCATCCGGGTCAGCCGGGTGCACCGACGGAAACGGAACAATTCGCGGGGACCGGATTTGTTTGCTCCATTCGAGAATCGGCTCATACTGCTTTGGACGGGTGGCAATATTGCACAGCACACTCGTCTGGACACCGGCCCGGTCCATCGAGGCAATCAGTGAACTCAGCCGGCCATCGAGGACAGCCTTCCAGTCCGCCTCCGCTTCCATCGACGTCATGGCCTTTTCGGCCACGCTGTCCGGAAATGCATGTGTATGAAAATCAATTACAGGATGCATTACTGAATCCCCAAAGCAAACTGACAGGTCCAATCCGCTGAGCTTCTACTTATTGGCCGAAATCGCGGCTTCCAGGTGAGCCGGACTGGTTCCGCAGCAGCCGCCCAGGATTGCCGCCCCGCAGTTGCGGATTTTCACCATCGCTTCGGCATACTCGGCGGGGGATAATCGATAGACTGCTTTGTCATCCACCAGTTCGGGGCGTCCGGCATTGGGCTGGGCAATCAGCAGGATATACCCGCCGAATAATGCAGATGTAAAGGCCTGTGCCAGCTTGACATAGCCGTCCATATCGAGGGTGCCGCAGTTGAAGCCCACCGCACGCACGCCCTGGCCTGTCATGGCATCCACCAGCATCCTGGGCGTCACGCCCATCATGGTCCGCGGTCCATCCGGCGTCGAGTCAAACGCCATCGATGCAAACACCGGCTTGGCGGTGACGCTCTTGACCGCTTTGACCGCGACCGTCAGCTCATCCAGAGCCATCATCGTTTCCACGATAAAGCCATCGACGCCGCCTTCTTCGAGGGTTTTGGCCTGCTCGGCATAGGCCGCAAATAAATCGGCCTCTTTCAGGGTTCCCAGCGGCTCGAGGAAATCCCCTGTCGGCCCGATGTCGCCGATGATATAGCGGTCTTCCCCGGCGGCCTTGCGGGCAATCGCCGCCGCAGCCAGGTTGATCTCCCGCATCCGGCCATCCAGACCATGCCGGCGCAGCGAAATCGGATTGGCCCCAAAGGTATTGGTCAGGACCGCGTCGCAGCCGGCATCGAAATAGGCCTGATGCACGGATTCGACAATCTGGGGCTGTTCGATATTCAGCAGTTCGTTGCAGCCGCCCGGCCGGGCACCGCGTTCGAATAACTGCGTCCCCATCGCACCGTCAAGAAAAACCGTTCGTTTTCCAAGCTGTCGTCCCAGCGGTACTCGCATTAGAATCTCCCTTCGGCCTGTTCCCGGTCGGGAACAAACTCACAAAATTCGTTTAATTGGTACACGGCTTCAAATCCTTTCGGTTCGGGCCGCACAAACAGCCGCATCTGGGCCTCGGTCGGCCTGAACACGGCAATCCCCGACAGTTTCAGGGTCAGCCGCGTATTCATCCGGCCGCCGCGAAAATGCCGCAGGTCGATGGTGCTGGGAATATCCCCAACATCCGTGATCGTCTTATAATCGCTCAAGTCCGCCGAGGCAATCAGTTTTCCCAGCGTGTCACAATACTCGATTCGCTCAATCCGGTACGTGCAGCAGTTGATATAGACCCGCCGCAGACCCGTCGTTTCAATCACGGTCAATACATCAAATCCCGGATCCTGGGTCAGCAGCCAGTCCAGCGATAGATCAATCTGTCCCAGCGCATCGGCCAGATAAAAGGGATTAAATCCTATTTTTTCCGGACACAGCATGACATTCCTGCGCGGTCCGTACCACGCCGTATCGAGCGCCGGCTTGACATACATCCAGAAAGTCTCGGGGTTGGCCCCGATGCGTATCGGCCCGAATTTCTCCCCGCCCAGGTACAGCCTGTCGGGTCCGACAAATCGCAGCGTCCCGTCAAAGCTTTCTTTTTTGGGCTTTCCCTGCGCATCCGTAAATTCCATCACACAGCTTACCGACGACCGCAGTGACAGCGTCGCGGCCTGCCGGGCTCGCAGCGTATCAATCACTTCTTCCAGGATCGCCTTGCCCGGGCACAACAGCTCCGGCTCCCGTTTGGGCGGCACACATCCGCCCAGCCAGACCAATCCCACTGCCATCCACAGCCCGATCCAGCCGCGGATGATGGAGCCATACCCCGTGCAATGGCATCGATGGTTTTTCATTCCGTCTCCAGGCTCGTCTGCAGAATCTGGCCCATCTGTTCGGATAACTGCTGAATCTGGTCTTCGTTGAGGTGCGGATTCACCACATCCGCCGTCCGATCCTCACCGGTCACTTTCATCGTCCAGATTTCCTGATCATTCGCGTTCCGTGCCGAATCGTATTTCAACTTGCGTTTGCGCATCAGAATCAGCGTCAGCACAAAACGGAAATTCACTTTCTCCGGTTCCTGCTCATTGGCCAAACGGTCAAAAAACGCCAGCAGCATCGCATCATCAATCAGCAGTTTCTTTTTGTGTTCGGGATTGGGAATCCGGCTTTTCCAGAAACAATACACCTCCGGCTTGTGCTGCTCCCAATATGCCGCACAGAAATCCCGACGTTCCAGACCCTGCTCGGTCTGGACCAGCGCCGCAAAATACTCCTCCCCCACCGCCAGCTCGCGCTCGGTCCCGAAACACCGTCCCACCGTCTTTCTGATTTCCCAGTCTGCCATCCGTATCTTACTCCGCTGTTGACTGCTCACTGTCCAACGATATCCAGGTTCGCATCTTATTCACCGTCGCCGGGCCGATTCGCGGCACCGCATCCAAATCCTCCACCTGCCGGAACGCCCCATGCTGCTGACGGTACTCAACAATCGCCGACGCCAGCGCCGGCCCTACCCCCTGCAGCCGCACAAGGCTGGCCGGCGGGTCTGTATTGGGATTAATGGTATCCAGCGGACAAGGCTTGCATATCGCCCTGCTTGAATATCCGATGATCCCGCAGTATGTCATCACCCCTGCAAAGGCAATGATTGTTGAATATCTGAAAATCTCAATTCGATGTGACAGAAGAACCGGGGAGATTTCCTCTGTTCTGGATGCATAAATTTCATTTTTCCCGGATTGATATGCCATCGCTTACCCTCCCCGCGCAAATCCGGAATCTAACATCAAGCCATTCACTTGGTCTCGCCCAGCATCTTCAGGATCGTCTTTTGAAATTTACCCATGGTCTGATACGCCTTTTTGGGACAGAGCTTGTCATCCACAAGCCCCGACCCGGCCCACCCGCAGCCTCCGCCATCGGCAAACTGTGAATAGGTAATCGTGGACACCGAAGGCCGGCCCAGCAGTGTCTTGTATAGTTGCTCAATCCACTCGGCCTGCAATGCTGCCGACCATGGTTCTTTCCACTGGCCCGCCCGGCTGTAATCTTCATTACCGGCACCACTTCGATCCGGAGCCGCCGTCGCCGTAATATGCAGCGGTTTGTTGACCGGCATAAAACAATCCAGACGCGAGGCAATCTGCATCATATCCCGCAGGTGCATCCCCGTCCTGTCCCGGCCGAATTCCAACTGTAATCCAAAAGCATCAAAGCTGATGCCGCTTTGAATCACGACATCCGCATAGACCAGCGGCGGCATCGTCAGCTTGTCCGTCGCGTAATATTCACCCCAGGGCGCCACAATTTCCACAATCCGCCGGCTTTTGGCATCGGCTGCCTTGGCCGCCAGACAGGCCGTCCGCGTCATCTCAATCATCTGCTCATAGCTGAAGCCGAAACAGTTCCGGGCATTCATACCGCTGATGACACGCCAGTAATGCACATATTTGCCGTAGCGAGTCACCAGCTTATGAATAAACTCGTAGGCCTCCTCGCGCACTTTCTCAAATTCCGCTTTGGATTCCAGCAGCCGCGCCGGCACCATCCCAGGCTCAAAACAAAGCAGCGGCCCGCAACTGATCGCCAGACGCTTGCCTGCCAGATGGTCCATGCAGGCATCGATGGAGGAATAGTCGTATTTGCCCTTTTCAGCCTCAATCTTGCCCCAGTTGACCGGTACCGTAAAGAAACTGAACATATCCAGCATTAATTTGCGATACTGTTCATCCTTAATCAATGCCGGATCCACCCCGCACCCGAGACTGTGCCGGCTGACTCCCTTGTTTTTCAGCCGGTAGGACAAAAATTGTTCCGAATACCGCCCCGACAGCTTATCGGAGAACTGAAGTCCTTTTTGTAAGGCTTCATCCGCAAGCTGCGAGGCCCTGGCCGGGTCAGTCACAATATATTGCAGCGACTCAATGAACAGATTCTGGGCCTCGTGCGCCAGGTCGGCAAACTTGTCGGTTTCCTCAAACAAAGCCCAGTCCTCGCGTTTCAGCGTCACCTGCATCAGCCGGGCACGGGCCAGTTCCACATTCAGAATATACGGCTCTTCCCGTTCCGGCAGCCGGGTGGTCGGAAGCAAAAACGTCCCGCATCCCTCAACCGGCCACATCAGCGCCAGCCCTGCCGCATCATCTCCCTTGCGGCGGCACTCAATCACCCCGTTCTTGAACGTCATCGACTCCACATAACGAAGTGGAACCATATCCATCCCGAACATATACGCCGCCGACAGTACAAACTGGTCAGCCAACCGCCCGTTTTGATATACTAAAAAACGCAACCGTCCCTCAATTCTTGAGTTATCGTTTTCCCGCTTAATCCGTCCCTGTGCACATAGACTATCACCACGCAGACGGCCACTCATCACGACCCGGAATTATAACACCAACCCCTCGAATTGCAATCAATTCCCCATTTTTCATCAAATCCCGACCCACAGACCCCGAAATAAGACCATTACTCAATCAGCACCACCCCGTAATAATTCCCCTTGCAGTCACAGGTTCTGACCACCTCAATAGGGTACCCATTAGCCCGGACTGTCGCATAGACATCAATCCCGCAGGCCTCCATCGACGGGCGGGTCTTTTCAGTGTGCCGGCACGTCTTGCCGCAGGTATTACATAAGTTACAGGGGCCGGCCCCCATCCCAAAAGCCTTATAAAAGCCATCCAGAAAGATTTCCCGTTCCAATACCGGCACCATCGACCGAATATCCGTATAGGCATCACCGTGAATCAGCAGTGCTGACTTGTAGAAACCCAGCATCCGGCGGGTTTGCTCCGGCGTCGGTGAATGCGGCGGACACGTCAGACACTGCCCATATCCGTCACAGCCGAACTGACACTTGAGCCGAACCCATTCTGCTGTAACAATACTCTTGGCCGGAATGATTTTGGCCTCCACCGCCCCCAGTTCCCTGGCCCGCTTGATGAATTTAGTATAGCCTCGCATCCTGATACCCTTTCGATGGTCCTTATTCTGCTATGGCAATATCATTATAATCAATTCACGTCATGGAACAACACCCCTTCAATCAAGAATGACACGAACCTTTTACATAGTACAATAGTACATTAAAAAGAGGGTATCATGTCAGATGGTCAGATATATATTAGGCATTTCTTTGTATCATCCTTGCCTCCGTAATATCACGTTAAATAAAATTGATATAAAACAAATTAGTTTACATCCTCTGTGCAAAACATAAGGAATAAACATTTGTTTAGGCCAAAACCTTTTCGGAGGGCAAAACCATGCAAAGAAAATCCTTTATATTAACTGCACTCTTATTGTGCTTCTGCAGTCTGTCCATGCCGGTGGTCGCGGAATATATGAAAATGGATCCGCCGCCGGACGTGGACAAAGCCGCCCACGGCCATGCCGGGTCCAATAGCTGCTGGCTGGCTACCGCGGCCAATATGCTGGCCGGTGCCGGGTACGGCGTCGGAGTGACCGTTCAGCAGCGGGCCGACAACATCTACAATCAACTGGCAGCCCATTACGGCGTTGCCAACGGCGGCTGGGCTGACACCGCCATCAGTTGGTGGCTTGGCTCAGCACACAACCTCTGGCCCGGAAATCCCTACGACGTCGTCACCGTGTATGGCAATAAAACCCGTGTCCCCTGGAATAACGCCAACGGGGCCATGTTTATTGGCAACGAACTGCGACGCTGCCAGATGCTGGGCTTAAGCATCAGTTGGCCGCGTACCACTGCCGGCGGCAGTGCTTCAGGCGGACACGCCATTGCCTGCTGGGGCGACAGCGGTGCACGTGCCCCGTTAGCCGCCAATCCCGCCCAGGTCATTGTCGTCGATTCCGACCGGGACACCGGCGGCGATGTCCAGACCTACACCTATGACCTTTACACCAACCCCAACCCCGCCGGTTTCGATGAAGGCAACGGCTGGTACATCAACTACAGTGCCAACCATCCATTTATCAAGCACATCGTGACCCTGTGCCCCACCGACAATCCCGGCGACCACACACAGACTCAGAAAGTCACCGGCAGCTACCGCATCCACCAACGCTCGCGAATCCAGCGGGCCAACGACCTGCATTACAAAGTCGGCACCGATGTGGACATCCTCAGCTACAGCACCTGGATCGACTGGTCAACCAACAATAAACCGTCGATAAAAGAAAATGCCAATCCGCCGCGCGAACTGACTGTGGACTGGGATCTGAAAGATCACCCCGTGCCTTACTGCACCTGGGTCACCATCACCACTGAATTTGTCGTCCCGCACTGGAACGCCATTTCGTACCGGGACGTCTATTTCACCTATCCCGAACTGTCGATCCGCTTCCCTGAATTTTACTGGCTCATCAACACGCCGATATCCGAGATCGCCCCGAAATATCCCAACGCCACTGGCGGCTATGTTGTCGGCAGCTTTGACCTGATCTCACAGAGTATGACCGGGGGGCCTCAGGAAGTCATCGCCGAGTATCGCTTCATGCACGAGTATGATTTCATGCAGAATCCCGAGCTTCATGAATTCACCCTGCAAAGCAAAGACCCGGAAATCTTTTTCATCGGCAACCTGCGATTCGGCCACAGCTACGGCCACCTCGATACCGAGGAACTATGGTCTTTCAAAGACTGGATGACGCGTCTGCCGGGACAGTACCCCATCCAGCAGCTTCCTGCCGTCCAGATCAACTGGACGGGACTGCTGCCGTATCCGGAAGGCGAAATTTACAAAGGCGAGTTTGAACCGCCCAAATGCACCGTATTCTTCGATGAAGACCTCAACAAAGACTGCTGTGTGAATCTGGAAGACTTCAACCTCCTGGCCCGCCGCTGGCTGGATTGCACCACCCGTTAAACATCACACTGCATAGCCGTCTTACGCATGAATAAGGCCTGCTGGGATTGCCGACAGGCCTTTTGTGTTTGATGAGGATTCGTCTGTCCGTCGTGTTATGCCGTTATTTTGTCAAGACCAGCCAGAGTGCATGAACCTTGCCCACGCCATCCCGCTGCGTGACCTGCCCCACCCGGTTGCCGAAGTCATCGGTCGGGAATGCTTCCGTGTCGTTATTGAGATACGTCACCTGCGTAACCCTGTCCAAATCATAGATTGGCATAGCCCGCCGCAGAAAGACTCAAAAGAATAAATACGATGGGTATCACATAACCTCGCTGCCTGCTCCGAACCATATAGGCTCCTTTAAATGGTTAATGAATATGCCTTCCTAAACCCCACATTATCGGTTTTTTTCTTCCGATGCAAGCAAAATAAAAAGGCCCGTCTGGGGGACGGGCCTTGTGAAGGGTAATGGTTGTCTGAGCCGCAAATTATTTGGCTTCGAATTCCGCGTCGATGACGTCGTCGCCGCCTTTGCGACGGACTTCGCCATCTTCCGGAGCACCCGCAGGCTTGCCCTTGGGGGCCTCTCCGGCCGGCGGAGTCTTGGCCTGTTTCTTGGCGGCCTCCTCATACAGGACCTTGCCCAGTTCCTGAGCGGTGGTGTTGAGGTTTTCCATCGCTTTCTTGATGGCGTCGCCATCTTCGCCCTTGGCAGCTTCCTTGAGCCGGTTGACGGCGCTTTCGATATCGCCGCGGACTTTGGCATCGACCTTCTCGCCGTATTCCTTGAGCGTCTTTTCAGTCTGATAGACAAGCTGGTCGGCCTGGTTTTTCAGGTCCACCACCTCGCGGCGTTTCTTGTCTTCGGCAGCGTGGGCGTCGGCGTCCCGTTTCATCTTTTCCACTTCGTCCTTGCTCAGGCCGGAAGAGGACTGAATCTTGATGGACTGTTCCTTGCCGGTGCCGAGGTCCTTGGCCGAGACGTTCAGAATGCCGTTGGCGTCGATGTCAAAGGTGACTTCGATCTGGGGCACGCCGCGCGGAGCGGGGGCGATGCCGTCCAACTGGAACATGCCGAGCGTCCGGTTGTCGCGGGCAAATTCGCGTTCGCCCTGCATCACGTGAATCTGGACGCTGGGCTGGTTGTCGCTGGCCGTCGAGAAGATCTCTTTTCTGCTGGTCGGTATCGTGGTGTTCTTTTCGATCAGCTTGGTCATCACACCGCCGAGGGTTTCCACACCCAGTGACAGCGGAGTCACATCCAGCAGCAGGATGTCCTTGACACCCGAATCGCCGGACAGGATGGCGCCCTGAATGGCGGCACCGATGGCCACCACTTCGTCGGGGTTGAGGCTCTTGTTGGGCGTCTTGCCGAAAATATCCTGGGCAATCTTCTGCACCAGCGGAATACGCGTCGAACCGCCGACCATCAGCACTTCATCCACATCTTTGGCCGACAACTTGGCATCCTTGAGGGCCTGATAGCATGGATTTTTCAGCCGTTCAAAAACTGACTCGGCCAGGGCCTCAAACTTGCTGCGGGTAATGGTAATATTCAAATGCTTGGGCCCGGAGGCGTCGGCGGTGATAAACGGCAGATTGACCGTGGACTCAACCTGCTGGCTGAGTTCGCATTTGCATTTTTCAGCCGCTTCTTTGAGCCGCTGGAGCGCCATCGGGTCCTGACGCAGGTCAATGCCCTGCTGCTTCTTGAATTCATCGGCCAGGTAGTGAATCAGTACTTCGTCGAGGTCGTCACCGCCAAGGTGGGTGTCGCCGTTGGTGCTGAGCACTTCAAAAACGTTGTCGCCGATGTCCAGAATCGAGATATCGAAAGTGCCGCCGCCGAAATCGAAGACAGCCACTTTTTCGTTCTTTTTCTTTTCGGTGCCATAGGCCAGGGCCGCGGCGGTGGGTTCATTGATGATACGCACCACATCCAGCCCGGCGATGGTACCGGCGTCTTTGGTGGCCTGACGCTGGGCGTCGTTAAAATAGGCAGGCACGGTAATCACGGCCTTTTCGACCTTTTCGCCAAGATAATCTTCGGCGGTCTTTTTGAGGTCCTGCAGAATCATGGCCGAGATTTCCGGGGGCGTGTATTCCTTGCCGCGAATGCTGACTTTGACCAGTTCGTCCGAGCCGCCGGTGATGGTGTAGGGCACCATCTTTTCTTCGGTAGCCACTTCACGATGACGACGACCCATAAACCGCTTAATCGAGAAGACGGTATTGGTCGGGTTGGTCACCTGCTGGTGCTTGGCGGTCTGGCCGACGAGCCGTTCGCCTTTATCGGTAAAGCCGACCACCGAGGGCGTCAGCCGTGAACCGCTGGCATTGATGAGCACCTTGGGTGCCGAGCCTTCCATCACCGAAACGACCGAGTTGGTTGTTCCTAAATCGATGCCTATGATTTTTGCCATTGTCTGCTCCTGTATCCTATTGATTACAGTTTTTTTATCGTATTCAGTTTTAATCAGGCCTTAACCGCCGACCTGACCATATACTGTGGTGCAAACAATGTGCCACATACTTACAATAGCCATAAGTTATTATATATAAGCACCTTATAGAAACACCAAGAAGTCTAACTATGCCATTATGGCAGAACCTTGCAGGATTTGGGTAATTTTGGCAAATTGCCAAATCGTATCCATTTAGTCTTGTTTTTGGGCTGGATTCGATAATAATTATGCATACATAGGCGGTTTTTACTTGAGACTTGCCTCCAACAGCCTACGATATATCGTGAAGCAACAATAATATGATTGGAGGACTCATTTATGGATCGCAGAGTGTTTTTAAAGAGCGTGCCGGCCCTGGCCGTGCTGAGTGCCGCAGAATCCACCCTGGCCGAGGAAGCCAGGCCCGTCCCTCCTGCCACGCCTGAAACCACAGCCGTACCCGCACCGGTGGTGAATCTGAAGCCAATCTCTTTAGTCAGACCCCAGACCGACGGCGGCAAGTCCGTCCTGGCGGCACTCTGGGAGAGAAAGACCATCCGTAATATCAGTGATCAGAAGCTGACGCCGCAGGAGTTGTCGAATCTGCTCTGGGCGGCTTTCGGGGTGAATCGTCCCGAGGGGCCGCGGGGTCAGGTCGGCAGAACTGCTGCCAGTGCCAGCAACTCGCAGGAAATCGATTTGTATGTTGTGCTGGCCGATGGGATTTACATCTATGATGCTCCGGAACATCGTCTGGTCCCCGTCGTTGCGGGAGACTATCGTGCGACGGTAGGACGCCGACGCGGCGGAGCCATGGCCACAGCGCCGGCCATCCTGGTATTTGTGGCCGACCTTGCCAAATACAAACTGTCCCGGATGCAGGAGCCGGGCCTGAAAGACCCCGAGATTCAGAAATCCTATTATAATGTGGCAATCGGCCTGATTGCGGGCAATGTGTATTTGTTCGCCGCATCGCAGGGTCTGGCCGCCTGGTTTCATAACTGCAACAAGACCGCCCTGGCCGATTTGCTGAAACTGGGAACCGACCAGCATGTCGTCTATGCCCAGACCGTCGGCCATCCGGCATAACCTTACGGATTCTTCTAAAGATTGGGTTGCGAAAAATCACGAAGGACCATGTCCAGGGGCAGAAACAGGTCGTCTTTGCCGCCCTGCCGGCCATTAATAAAAGACTGAAAATCCATCAGGGCGGAGCCGGCGGGTTTGACTTTGTGAATCATCAGCTTATCCCGGCCGCATATCACGTGAAAGTTGTCATCCATCATGCCGCAGACCTGTCCGGAATGGCTGTCGGCAACGATCTGGCAGGAGGCAATGGTCACTCTCCAGGACTTACCGGTTTTGGCTGAGACATACACCGCCGCAGCGCCCGGCCAGGGCCACAGACCGCGAACGAGATTAGCAACATCCGACGCGGGCTTCGACCAGTCGATAAAGCCATGCTCTTTTTTCAGCTTGGGGGCCTTGGTGACGTATTGTTCATCCTGGGGCCGATAGACCGCTGTTCCTCTTTCAATGGCATGGATGGTATCAATCAATAACGGTGCGGAAAGCTCGGAAAGACGGTCGTGCAGGGTCTGAAAATCATCTTCAGGATAAATCGGCGTACAAGCCTGGCCGAGAATCAACCCCGCATCCATTCGGTCCGCCAGCGTGATGACGCTGACGCCGGTTTGCGATTCACCGCGAATAATTGCCCAGTTGATCGGAGCGGCACCGCGATATTTGGGCAGCAGTGAGCCGTGAATATTGATGGCGCCCTTTGGAAATAGCTGAACCAGCGGCTGGGAAATCTTCTGGCCAAAAGCAATCACCACCAGCAAATCCGCCCTGTAATCGGCTACTTGCCGGAGCTGGTCAGGACAATTGATATCTTCAGACTCAAAGCATGGAACCGCTTTTTCATAACACCATTGGGCCACATCGGTGGGCTTGAGGTCACGATGACGCCCGGCCGGTCGGGCCGGCTGAGTGAACACGGCCGCCAGGGTATGGCCGGAACAGCGAATCGCGTCCAGACAGGGAATGCCGAACCGCCCGGAACCGAAATAGAGTATCCGCATAGATTATTTGGGCCCCTGTGTGGATTGATTGTTCTCATATTCTTCCTGGAGCCGCTTGAGGATACGGCGGGCACGCAGTTTGGCTGCTTCGCCCATGCGGTCCTTAATCATCACACCCTGCAGATGGTCATATTCATGCTGCATGGCCCGGGCATACAAGCCTTCGCCTGCATCACTGAAAGGCTTGCCATCGAGGCCGATGGCGTGAACGATGCATTGGCTGTAGCGCGAAATCTTGGCATAGATGCCGGGCAGCGACAGGCAGCCTTCTTCCATGGTGGTCATCGGGCCGGAGGGTTCGATCTTCGGATTGATATAGACTCTGGCATTTTCCTTGGTGCCATCCAGCGAGATGACAAAGATTTGCAGGTTGACCCCCGCCTGCGGGCCGGCCAGGCCGATGCCCTTTTGCTCGACCATAATCTCTTTCATCCGCTCGGCCAGTTGACAAATCGACTCGTCAATTTTCTCAATCGGCTTTGCGGCCTTGAGCAGAACCGGCTCAGGAAAATGCGTAATTTTGCAATTCATATAATCAACCATATCAATTACCGAATTCATCACCTTTGAAGGTGTTGCCTAAGTAGCTTTTCTGCACCATTTCATTCTGGATAATATCACGGGGGGCGCCTTCGGCAATCACCTTGCCGTGATCTATAATATAAGCTTTGTCAGAGACTTCCAGCGTCCGCTCAACATTGTGGTCTGTAATCAGGATGCTGACGCCGCCGGCGACCAGTCTGCGAATCTCAGTCTGCAGTTCTTCCACGGCAATCGGGTCCACACCGCTGAAGGGTTCATCCAGCAGAATCAGCGACGGATTGGTGACCATGGCCCGGGCGATTTCGAGTTTGCGGCGTTCCCCGCCGGACAGGAAACGGGCCTGGCTTTGGGCCACCTCGGTCAGACTGAACCGCTCGATGAGTTCCTCGACCTTTTGCTTGCGCTGAGCCCCGGTCATGGACATCGTTTCCAGAATCGCAATCAGGTTTTCCCGGACAGTCAGCCGCTGAAAGACACTGGGTTCCTGGGACAGATACCCCATGCCCAGCCGGGCGCGTTTGTACATGGGCAATTTCGTAACTTCTGTCCCTTCAAAGACTACCGAGCCTTCATCGGGGACAATCATGCCCATCACCATCCGGAATGTGGTGGTCTTGCCGGCCCCGTTGCGACCCAGCAGCCCGACGATGCTGCGCTGGCCAACGGAGATGTTGACCTGGTTGACCACCGTCCGTCCGGTATATTTTTTCACCAGTCCATGCGTCTGGAGTAATGTCATTTGTACCAAAATTAGGTCTCCTTTAATAATTCAGGGGGGTATTATACCACCGAAAGCCGCCGTGCCAAACCACTTTTTTAGGGTTGATGCCTGTTTTGTTTGGCGCAAATGGAGATTTGTGGTATGGTGGTTGCTTTGGAAATGGAATCATTCAGTTTAGGAAGTTTATGGCAAAATCGAGTCCTTTTGAACAGGTACATCTTCAGATGGGAGCCCAAATGGGGGATTATCACGGCTGGCGTCTGCCCAGCCGGTACAGCACTGTAGAAGCTGAAAAATACGCATTAGACACCCACTGTGCCGCGTTTGACCTGTGCGGATTCGGGCGTATTAGTGTTAAAGGACGGGATGCCGAGGCCGTGCTGGTCCAGGCGGGTTTACCTACTCTTCCGGACCGTTCCAGTCAGCAATGGATTTGGGCCGGGAACGGGACAGAAAAAATTCATCGTATCGCCGCATTGCGGAATGAGTATATCGTCATCAGCAAACCCGGACATTCTTTGTTTGGGCTGATTAGTGACATGATCCAAAAGCAAAATCTGGATGCAACCGTCACAGATTTATCGGAAAAAACGGCCTTTCTGGGGCTGTATGGGCCGGAGGCATTCGAATCGATTGGCAAGTTGTTACCCTTTGAAATTGATGAACTTACGGTTGGCTCCGCGATGCCGGTATCCTTTTTTATGATGAATTTCATCCTGCTTCGCGGCAGTTGGCTCAATGGCGATGGTCTGGAGCTGTTTTGTCCAGCATCAGCGGCAGGCCTGGTCGGCGGTTCAATAGCCAAGTATCGGCAAAAATATAATATCACACCGGCAGGAATGGAATGCCTGATGACGGCTATGGGGACATAGAGACATCGCCTGTAATTGATACGGATTTTGGGGTGTCTCTGATAATTGTAACAGAACTTACAGGTGTTTGGCTGGTTTTTATAGCAATTTGTGCGGGCTTATGTTATAAGAAAATGCCTTTTTTACCTTAATAATAGGACTTAATGACAGTATGTTTGCCATAATCAGCGATATACATTCGAACCTGGAAGCCCTGACTGCGGTCTTAAACGACATCGAACAGCGGGGTATCAAGACGATTTATTGCCTGGGTGATATTCTCGGGTACGCCGGCAATCCCAAGGAATGTCTGGATCTGGTTATTGCCAAGACTGAAAACTGCATCATGGGCAACCATGACTATGCGGTTTTGTATGAACCGACCAATTTCAATTCCGGTGCGGAGTCGGCTGCTTACTGGACCCGCAAGATGCTGGAACAGGAGACCGACCGGGAGAAAGTCGAAAAACGCTGGAAATATCTGGGCAGCCAGAAGATGCGATGGACGCTGCAAACCCAATTGGGCGGAGTGGATGCTCACATGGATTTTGTGCATGGCTCACCGCGCCGGCCCATCAATGAATATATCTTTCCGGATGATGTGTTTACCACGGCGGGGAAAATGGATGCTTTGTTTGAACGGGTCAAGCATATCTGCTTTATCGGCCATACCCATTTGCCCGGGGTATTTCTGGAAGACCCGGATTTTTATCCGCCGGATGAACTGGGCGGCAAATATCCGATTATCCCGGATGAAAAGGCGATTATCAATGTCGGTTCGGTCGGCCAGCCGCGCGACCGCGACAACCGCGCCAGTTATGTCTTTGTGGCGGACAATGAAGTGCACTTTATACGATTGGAATATGATTACAAAGCCACAGCCCAGAAAATTTATTCGATTCCGGAACTGGATCGCTTCGAAGGAGAACGGCTGGCCGACGGTCGGTAGCCTGGCGAGATGGCTCAGAATACAACCTTTCGATAAGCTGCCGCATCCCTTATGCGGCTGAGATCTCTGATTTTCAAAACGGCAGAAAGATTAAGGATAATTTCGATGACAATAAAACGTGCTGCTATTGGTTTTTTAATTGTATTTACGGTTGCCTGCGGGGCGATGATCTGGCACACAGTGGCCGCCGGTCACTCTGCGGGAGCAATTCGGCTGGCTGCGGAAATTGAATCACAGCCGACAACGCTGCCGGTAGAACCCGTCGAACAGCCTGCGGCAGCGATACAGCCTGCCAAAACAGAACTGCTGCCGGCGGAAGCACCGGTCGAAGTGTCGGCCATCAGCAGCAGTGAGCAGACCGTCACCCTGGGCGGCCTGATGGACAAGATTGCCCGAACAGATGATCCGAGTCAGTATAAATTTGAGGTGGAACTGACCACACTGGGTGCGGCGGTGCGGACGGCCCGGCTCTCGGAGTTCAGCAATCTTAACCGTAAAGACCCTAAAGCGATGGCCATTCTCAGCCCGGTCACCAGCGGCAAGACACACTATTCCATGGCTTGTGAATCACTGTATGTGGCACGACACGGACAGCCGTTCAGCGGGCTGGCGTTTCCGCTGGAAAAACTGAACTGGAAACTGGCCGAGCAGACCGACAGCAAGGCTGTCTTCGTCGCGGAGCTGGGCACAGTCCAGACGGTTGACGGCAGGCGGCAGATGACCGAATCGAAACTGCGTATCACCCGCACCTATCAGGTGCAGCCCGGCAGCTATGATCTGGCCAGCAATATCCGCATTGAAAATCTATCCTCGGAAGCCCTCAAGGCCCAGTTGAATGTGGCCGGGCCGACGGGCATTCCCCATGAAGGCCAGCAGCGGGACACCCTCAAGGTATTCGCGGCGTACCAGTCCGGCACCCAGGTGGAATCGCAATTCCTGGATACGGCAAAAATGAAAAAAGCCGTGGACAAGAATAAGCCCGAAGACCTGAAATTTGCCGGCAAGGAATCGCTGCCGTTTTTGTGGGCGGCAATCACCAACAAATACTTCACCGCCATCGTTTATCCCTCCACGGAACTATCCAGGCCGATGACGGGTTTTCTGACAGCCCGTTACTATGCCGAAAATCCCGATGTGCGGCATAGCGAAAACTGCTCGTTTGTGCTCAAAACAGGCATCTTTGAACTGGCCGCAGCAGGCGACAGCAGCTCCGCGGTCGATGTGGCAATGAACCTGTATCTGGGACCCAAGGACAAAAAGGTCTTTGAAAACAACCCTGTCTATAACACCCTGTCGTTCTTCCAGACGATTGATTTCAGTTCGTGCTGCTGTCCCAAAGCCATCATCGGGCCTCTGGCTTTCGGCATTGTCTGGCTGATGAATACCCTGTATCATGCGATGGGGCCGCTGGGCAACTACGGCATCGTGATTATGATTTTTGTGTTTGTCATCCGGCTGGCGCTGCATCCACTGACCAAGAGCGGTCAGGTGCAGATGATGAAGATGCAGAAGATGCAGCCCAAGATTCAGGAAATCCAGAAAAAATACGCCGGCAACAAACAGGAAATGCAGCGGCAGATGATGCTGGTGTACCGCGAAGGCGGCGTTTCGCAGTTTATGTTTATGGTGCCGATGCTGATTCAGATGCCCATCTGGATTGCGTTGTGGACGGCGGTGTATATGAATGTCGATTTGCGGGGGCAGGGTTTTCTGCCGTTCTGGATTACAGACCTGTCCGGACCGGACGCATTGTTCCGCTTCCCGCCGGTTGATATACCGCTGATTGGCGAATTGAGTTCGTTTAACCTGCTGCCGCTGCTGATGGGCGGGGTGATGTATCTGCAGATGAAGCTGACGCCGCAGGCCCAGTCGGCACAGGCCAACCCGGAAATGGCCCAGCAGCAGAAAATGATGTCGATTATGATGGTGGCGATGTTCCCGGTGTTCCTGTATAACGGGGCGTCGGGCGTGAACCTGTATATCATGTCCAGTATCGCCGCCGGCGTCGTCGAGCAGATGGTGATTCGCAAACACCTCAAAGAACGACAGGAACAGGAAGAAGAAACGCTGGTACCGACAACCGCCAAGCTGGCCAAAGTCAAAAAGAAAAAACCGAAGCCTTTTTTCCGCGTTGACAAATAAACCGCTTATTCCGGATTCGCAGATCCCTCAACAGGTCTTCTGTGAATCCGGCACCGTTTTGTATGTATTCACTGGATGATACCATTGCTGCAGTTAGCTCGCCGTCGCTGCTGCCCGGGCGGACGGGACGAACTATCATCCGAATCAGCGGGGCCGGTGCATTTTCTGTTTTTATGCATCCATCTTTGACGTTTCAGTTCGGCAGCACAGAGAGTGCCGCACGGAATAAGCGGGGGATTACTGCATTTCGTGTGAAGCTTGCCTGCGGCGTTTGGGCTGACGGCAAGGCGTATTGCTTTACCGCGCCGGCATCGTACACCGGTCAGGATTTGGTCGAGCTGCATATCTGGACGGCACAGCCGGTGGTGGAGGCCATTTACGATGCCCTGCTGCAGGCGGGTATCCGTCAGGCCGGGCCGGGAGAATTTACCCAGCGGGCATATCTGAACGGCAAGATGGATTTATCGCAGGCCGAGGCGGTGATGCATATCGTCTCAGCCGGCAATGAAGGGCAGATTGGGGCTGCCCAGCGACTGCTGCAAGGCGGACTGGCCGCAAAAATCCGGCGACTTCAGGAACGGACGCTGGAACTGCTGTCGCTATTGGAAGCAGGGCTGGATTTTGCGGAGGAAGATATTGAATTCATCGGAACACGACAGACCTGTGAGCGGATTGGCTTGCTGTCGGAAGAGATACAGCGGCTGCTGGACGGGGCGGTACGGTGCGAAGAGTTGATGGAATTGCCGTCAGTGGGGCTGGTCGGGGCGCCGAATGCGGGCAAGAGCAGCCTGATGAATGCCCTGACAGGGACCCGTCGCAGCATTGTCTCGGAGGTCGAGGGAACGACGCGGGATGTACTGACCGCCCTGCTGGAACTGCCCGGCGGAGCGTGTGTGCTGTTTGACTGCGCGGGGCTTAAATCCAGACAGGACGACATGCTGGATGAGCTGGCCCGGCAATCGGCGATTCAGGCGATTGAGGCGGCCACGGTCATCCTGTTTTGCGTGGATTTAACGGCCGACAATCTGGAAGCATCGAAGGTCATTTTCAGTCATTTATCACGACATCATCTGATAGGCATTGCCGCCAAGTCCGATTTGATCCCATTTGAGGAATTGCCATCACGAGTCGATGTTTTAATGCACACATTCGGCATCGACTTTCTGGCCGTCAGCAGCAAGCTCAGGGCAGGGATGGAGGCATTGAAAACAGTACTGTCCCAGGTCTTGTTATCGGCCCAGGCTGGACAAGCCGAAAGCAACCGCGGAATCGCCATCAACCTGCGGCACAGGCAAAAACTGCAATCGGCTCTTAAGCATCTGGCCGAGGCAGCCGAAGAAATGAATACCGGCAGGACGGAAATCGCCGCCATGCTGCTGCGCCAGGTCCACCAGGAACTGGGCGGACTGGAGCACGAGCATGTGGATGAGCGAATTCTGGATGTGATTTTTTCGAAATTCTGCATCGGGAAATAAATGCAGTTGCCGGTCAATGTTTGCAGGAATTGGCAATTGTCAATAAAGTATAGCGAAATCAGGAATTCATGGCTCAGCTTCGCATCATAACAGGCCCGCTGCGTGACACCAGTTTTGAGCTGGAAAAAGGCGGATGGGCCAAGTCGATTGGCCGGGTGGACGGTACGGATATCGTGCTGGCCGACAAGGCCATCTCACGCAAGCACGCGGAGGTATTTTATCGCGACAGCCAGTGGTTTATCCGGGACCTCGGTTCTTCTAACGGGACGTTTATCAACGAACAACGGATTACAGAGCCAATTCCTCTGAAAAACAACGATCAGATTCGCTGCGGGGCGACCGTGCTGCTTTTTGTATCCAATCAGGAATCGTGGATTCTTGACAAATCCAATAATGATAAACCTACCATTGAACTGGAGTTCAATCCGGGCGATACCATGGTGGCGATTGCCTTTGATAATCTGCAAAGCAAGCAATCCGCCCAGCAGCGACAGCGTCTGATGCAGGCTGGACAGACGGCGTTGAATTTGTCGCATGGGATTAAGAATATCCTGCAGGCGGTCAGCACCGGGCGGGATGTCATCGATTCGGCCTTTTCACGCAATGAAATCGACCAGGCCAAAAAGGGCTGGAATATCCTGAAACGGAATCTCGAACAGATTCAAAAGCTGGTTTTAGATATGCTTAAGTTCAGTAAAGAAACAGAGTTACGTATCCAGCCCTGCCTGTTCAACCGCCTGATTGAGACCGTCATTCAGATGGCGACTCCACAGGCCCAGATGCGGTCGGTGACAGTGGCTGCTCAACTCGATGAACAAATCGGGATGGTCAATGTGGACCCGGACCGGATGCAGGATGTGATTATGAATCTGGTCTTGAACGCCATTGAGGCGGTGGAGCCGCAAAAAGGACAGGTTACGGTTTCAACGGAACTCGATATGGAACGAAGCCAAATGATCCTGCGGGTGACGGATAATGGGCCGGGAATTAACGACCTGAGCAGTCTGTTTGAACCATTCCATACCACCAAAGGCAACACCGGCATCGGATTGGGGCTGGCGATTGTCCGGAAAGTGGTTATCCATCATAAAGGCACCGTCGATGCTCAAAGCATTCCGGGGGAAGGGTCGATATTTACTGTCCGACTGCCTTATCTGCCTGTCAATACTGAAGTTGCAGAGTCTTCGCTGCAATCTCAGGCAAACTGATTCTAAAACACATATCTAATTCCATTCACACTCTATCTATATTTGTTTGAATTGTCGGCAGAAAAACTGAAACATCAGCGTTGTTTTTCTTGTCTATTCAGGTAGAATTCTCCTAAACAGATTAAAATTGCGAAGGAGTATCGATTATGTTCACAATTCTGTCAGCAATAACGGGCCTTGAACTGGTCTTTGTGTCATGTGCGCTTCTGGGCGGTGGGCTTTTTGTCGTCCGGCTGATACTCATGTTTCTGGGCGGCGGGCATGGCGACACAGACGCCGGGGCAGTGGATTCTCCGGATGCGGCGGGTACGGATTTTCATCATGACATGTCCGATTCCTCGGATTTAAGCTTTAAGTCACTGTCTTTACAGGGTCTTACCGCGTTTTTCATGATGTTTGGTCTGGTTGGCTGGGCCATGCTGCGACAAAGTAAACTGCCAGCGGGGATAGCATTGATTGGCGCAGCGGCGGCCGGGGCGGGAACCGTTTGGTTGATTAAGCAAATATTCCAATGGGCCGGCAAACTTCAATCCAGCGGCACGCTGAATCTATACAATGCCGTAGGCAGCGAGGGAACTGTGTATTTAACCATCAAACCCGGCCAGACGGGGAAAGTGCAGGTTACCGTTCAGGAACGTCTGGTTGAGTTGGATGCCCGCAGCGCATCCGATGAAGAAATCAAAACTGGCGAACCCATACGAGTTGTTCATATAAGCAATAATATTCTCATCGTCGAAAAGATATAACTAACAAGGCTTCTATAAGGAGGATCCTATGCCTACTGATTACCTGTGGATTATAGTCATTATAGCACTGGTTGTTTTGATCTCATCATTCTTTTTGTTCCTGGCATCGCGTTATCGCCGGTGTCCGTCGGACCAGATTCTTGTCGTATTTGGCCGTGTAGGCAGAGACCAGACATCCCGCTGTATTCACGGTGGTGGTACGTTTGTCTGGCCGCTGATTCAGGACTACTGCTACATGAGCCTGACCCCGATGACGATTACCATCCCGCTGGAAAACGCCCTGTCGCTGCAGAATATCCGCATTAACGTGCCCAGTACGTTTACCGTGGGCATCAGCACCGACCCGACAATTATGCACAATGCCGCCGAACGTCTGCTGCGACTGATGCCCAAGCAGATTGAACAGATGGCGCAGGAAATCATCTTCGGCCAGTTGCGTCTGACGGTGGCATCGCTGACCATTGAGCAGATTAACCAGGACCGCGAGCGGTTCCTGGATGCCATCCGCAAGAATGTCGAGCCCGAACTGAATAAAATCGGTTTGTACTTAATCAACGTCAACATCACCGACATCACCGACAGCAGCCTGTATATCGAAAGCATCGGCAAGAAGGCTGCCGCCGAGGCCGTCAACACCGCCAAGGTCGATGTGGCCGAGCAGGATAAAAACGGTGCCATCGGTGAGGCCCAGGCCGGTAAAGAAAAGGCTATTCGCGTGGCCGAGAACATGGCCGAGGCCAAGAAGGGCCAGAAGAAGGCCGAAGCCGACATGCGTATTTACCTGCGTCAGCAGGAAACTCTGGCAGCCGTCGGCGAAGTGGAAGCGGACCGGGAAAAGATCATCCGTACCGCGGAAAACGAGGCGACTGCCGAAAAAGGACAGAAAAAGGCCGAGGCCGATAAGCGTATTTTCATCCAGCAGCAGGAAGCGGAGGCCGTCAAGGGAGAAAAGAAGGCCCAGGCCGAGCAGCGTATTTACGTGCAGGAACAGGAAGCACTGGCAGTTTCCGGCGAAAACAAGGCCAAGGCCGATATCGCCGCTGCCGAGGCCCTGCTGGCCATACGGCAGGCCGAAGCCCTGCAGAAAGGCGAGGTCGCCAAACGTCAGGCGGAAGTGGAAATCCAGAAGGCTCAGTATCTTGCCGAGCAGCAGCGTTTGAATGCTCTGGAAGTCGTCCGACAGGAAATCGATAAACAGAAGGTTGAAATTGAGGCCGAGGCGATTGCCGAAAAGACCCGCCGCGAGGCCAGAGGTCAGGCCGACGCGATTCTGGCCAAATACGAGGCCGAGGCCAAGGGTATCCGGCAGGTTCTGGAAAGCAAGGCGGCCGGCTACGAATCCCTGGTCAAGAGCTGCAATGGCGACGCGAAGGCGGCGTCCACCCTGCTGATGATTGAAAAACTGGAACAGATCGTCGGCAAGCAGGTTGAGGCGATCAAGAATCTCAAGATCGATAAGATTACCGTCTGGGACAGCGGCTCGGATAAAGGCAGCAGCACCTCGCAGTTTTTGTCCAGCATGATTAAGGCGATCCCGCCGCTGCAGGATCTGGCACAGATGGCTGGCGTGCAGCTGCCGGAGTATCTGGGCAAGATGGTGGACAACAAAGAAGTCGCCAAGGAAGAGTCCACGCCCGCACCATCCGGCGGTTATGTGAATGTCCAGCACAAGGGACAGGATAAGAAATAAATCATAAGGCGTAAAAAAATAAAAACCGGGAAGGATTAATTCTTCCCGGTTTTTTTATGGAATCCGACAGGCCAATTACTCCTGCGGCAGTTCGAGCATCCACTGCGATGCAAAAATGCTGAAGTCTTTGAGGTCCACACGGCCATCGTTATTCAAGTCTGCGGAATCCGCCGTCTGCATGAACGGCACGAAGATATAATCTTCGGTTTCGCCAATCCAGTATCCATTCTCGGGGCCGCTGCCGCCATATCCTTCCATCAATGGTGCCGACAGAATATCGGTCATCGGTGATGGCGATATCCAGGGTTTGTCGGATAGCGTGATGCGCATCCATATCGGACATTCAAAGGAAGGATAGAACGGGTGCCAGCAGATAAACGGCGGCGTTGCGATGCGGTGGAAGCCCGGTTTTAAGTCGGTCAGCATCTGGTTGCGTACCGCCCATTCACGGGCCAGCAGGGTCTTGTCGGCGGCATCATCAGGGTTGCCGCAGGGGATGGTATCGTCCCAGTCACCATCCCGATTCCAGTCAAACCAGACATTGACATACAGCTTGTCGATGGGCTGTATGACCTGAACCAGATAATCAAACCGTGCGGGTCTGCGATGGGGCAACCGCAGCGGAATCCTGACACCGTCATCGGCCTTGTCCATATCCGCCGCATCTTTGGGCGGAATCAGGTTGTTGGTCGAGTCCTGATCGTATCCATAGTCGGCATCGGTTTCACGGGTGAGAGCTTGTCCCAAATGAGCGATAAGAATCGGATTCCAGTGGATGGGACCATACGGCGGCAGACCGCCAAAGACAGTGGGGAATCTGGCAGGAACGACAATATCCAGCGGGCCCAGTGAACGGTATGCGGTCATGTTGACATTGTAATGATTGGTACTGTCGGGGGCATCGCCGAGTTCGGCAATGCGCTGCGGCGGCTCAATTTTGACCAGATAATCTTCCACCTCACCATTTCGGGCCGGACCGGCATATTTCAGGCCGCCCTCCAGACTGAAGCGGAAACGGGCATACGTCGGACTATTGGTCGGGACGGTATGCGGATGCGGCGGGACATGAATCATCAATTCATTGGCGCCCATCGCCAGTTTTTCTGAGGCGAATATCTGTTCAACAAAGTCGTCCCAGTCGCCATCGTTATTAAAGTCAATCCAGGCATCAAGGCAGCCATCGACGGAGGCCCAGACGCGGAGTCTGGCAGGCATGCCGGGAATCAGAGGACTCAGGAACTCGACGCCCCCTTCATCATCGGCTCCGTTGATATCATCGCCATCGGCGGCAAGAGTGGGCTGGCCATCCTTTTCAGCATCGATCTGGATGCAGTCTGCCGCCCCGCCGCAATCGAGGAGCGGATTACCCAGAAAGACAGCCGGGTCAATGTAATGCCGGGCGCCATCCCGGGCCAGCGTCGTCGGGTAACTATTGCAGCGGACCACGGTGTTGTCGTCGCAGCGAAGTTCAGGGGCATCGCCGAAATCCCAACGCGGCTCAGGAACAATCTTCACCAGATAGTCCTCGACTTCGCCATCTTCAGCAAGACCCGCATAACCCAAAACCTTTTCCGGAGCATTCAATGAAGTAAATCGGAACCGGATATAGGTCGCAAACGGTTCGGTTTGGGTGCTGATGGGGGAGACATAAAATGTCAAATAATTGACTCCGGCGGCAAGAGCTTTGGCCTGGAAAATCTGTTCGCCAATATCGTCCCAGTCATTGTCGGCGTTGAAGTCCGCCCAGCCATACAAGAGGCCGTCACAGGAGGCGATGACTTTAATCTCAGCGGGCTGGCCGGAAATCAGCGGGCCGGCGAAAAAGACGCCATCTTCATCGTCAAGATCATTTAAATCATCGCCGTCGGCTCCCGTGGAAGGCTGGCCATCCGGCTCACCATCGATATACCGGCCCAGGCGAATCTGCGGATTAATCTTATGACGAGCGCCATTGGTCAGCAGGATAGTCGGATAGCCGCTGGGGGCAAAATCTCCATCCGGTGTATCGCCGAAATCCAATTTCGGCTGCGGGGCGGCGGCGATTGTCACCAGATAATCTTCCACTTCACCGTCTTTGGCCGGACCGTAATAATTCAATCCGCCTGCGGTACTGAAACGAAAACGCGAATAGGTATCGCGAGGCGTATAATCGGCATCACTGTAAGGCACATGGAAGGTCAGGATATTCAAATCGGTTGTCACCGGAGCACTGGTGAATATCCGTTCGCCCAGGTCATCCCAGTCGCCGTCGGCATTGAAATCAATCCAGGCATCAATGAAACCATCGACAGAAACGCTGATCTCAACGGTCGCCGTGGTACCCGGAATCAGGACCGACGGCAATTTGACGGCCTGTTCATCATCAATGCCGTTGACATCATCACCATCGCAAAGCAGAGAAGGCCGGCCATCCGGTTCCGGATCAATCTGGATGACGGTTAACAAGGGCGACCCCATAAACACACCCGGAACAATCCCATGCCGGGCGCCGTCACGGGCCAGGGTGGTTGGATAGGTATTGCATTTGGCGCCGGTCGCATCGCATTTGGTTTCATCCGCATCGCCGAAATCCATAAGCCGCATCGGAATATCGCGTCCGTTGATGACGAACGCCATATCGGGCGGCACTGCGGTCGAGTCGGGAATCGGTCTCCAGACAGGATTGGGCGCAATCGGCCAGGCAGTCCAGAGGGGAACCTGGCCATACTGCTGGATTGCGGTTTTCCAGCCTGCCTGGGCCTGAATCGTATTGCTTTCGGCATACGGACAAAGCAGGTGCAAAACCAGCCAGTAGCGTTTGCCCTGTTCCTGATGAAACGGATTTTCAATCTCGGTGAGATTGACCTGAGAAAACCGGGTGTGGTTATCGGGGAGAAATATTTGGGATGGATCGGCATTCGCGGGGCAAAGCCAGCCCTGTAAGGGGCCTTCCTGATCGAGTACTTTGATCTGAGCCTTGCCCAGCTTCCACAATGGCTGGCCCGGTGTTCCGTTTGCATCCCCATAGATGGCGACATACCAGTCCGTCACACTGTCAAGGATATTGCCTTTCCATGAAATCCAGAAATGAATCTCGGTGATCGGGCCGGTCTGGCTGCATTGGAAATCGTCGGCGATTGCAATTGGATCAAGGCACACATCCCACCCGTTCGGATTGGGCAATTGGGGATAGTGCATCTTGTAGCCATCGGTCGGGATCCAGTCTCCGAAAGCAACCATCGACAGCACAGACACCATCGCAAGTGCAAAAAAAGTCCTTTTGTTCATTTTTTAATCCTCCTGAAATGCATGTTACCGGTTTTCAAGAGAACAGCGAAGTCCATCGATGTTATGGATTACAATCCTGCAAGTGTCAAAACGAGGCCGGCATATTTTGGAACCAAGATGATTATTCTATTGATTATACCTTTCTGTGAAAGTCAAAGTCAAGCGAGATAAATAATACCGGAATGAATATGTCGGGAATAATTTTAGAGTTGTGTGGATGGCTCTGATTTTTGGAATTGAGATTGTATTTTGCTTGGGTCCAGTTATAATTTCGGACAAATGAGGTGAAGTTGAAGGAGTATCCAAAACTCCACATAGAATAAATTTTATTCGAAACAGGAAGGGTAGATCATGATTGTCGTCAACACCGAAACCATTCCGGGCAAACGCATCAGAGAAATCAAGGGACTTGTGCAGGGCAACACCGTCCGAGCCAAGCATATCGGCAAAGACATTCTGGCCGGGCTGAAAAATATCGTCGGCGGAGAATTGAAAAGCTACACCGAGCTTCTGGTGGAATCCCGTCGGGAATCGATGACCCGGATGCTGGCTCAGGCTCAGCAGCTTGGCGCCAATGCGGTGGTCAATGTGCGGTTTGCCACCAGTTCCATCACTGCCGGGGCGGCGGAATTATATGTTTACGGCACGGCGGTCATCGTCGAAGATGAGATCCCCGGCCAGGTCGTCCAGCAGGCTGTCCAGTCCACCCCGGTGCAGCAGCACCAGCAGATATAAAAGGAGGAGTTATGGAATCTTTGTTTTCGATTGTTTTTGCGGCGGTATTGATTCTGGTGTCGCTGGTGGTGGGCCATATCGTTGAGACACTGCATTTTCGCAAGCTGGCCCAGCAGGAACGCGAGTTTGAGTATATGCTGGTGACCAACCTCAAGACATTTCCCCCGCAGGCGGCTCATGCCGGGGCGGTAATTGTGGTCGGTGAAGCGGTCATTGCGACCGATTATTTCAAGGTCTTTGCAGCGGGGCTTCGCAACCTGTTCGGCGGCGAGATGAAATCGTTCATCACACTGCAGAATCGCGCCCGCCGGCAGGCCACACTGCGGATGCTGGAGGACGCCAAACGCTACGGCGCCAAGGCGGTCTGGAACGTCCGTTACGAAACCGCCACCATTCAGGGACAGGATAATCAGAAAGCCGGCGGTGTGGAAATCATCGCTTACGGCACTGCGCTGGTATGGTGAAAAACGACGACTATTTCGATGTTCGCAACGAGCCGTGGATGAATGAGGGGGCTTTCAAAGCCGACCCATCCGAGCGAAAGGCTCCGCCGGCAGCAGGCGGTGACGACGAACTGATCACCCGGCAGAATTCGGTGGAATATGAGCCTGCACTGACCGGAAAACTGGAGCAGCCGTATATTGGTGACTGGATTCAGGAACAAAGACAGCGATGTTCTTTTGTCGGAAACCTTGGTGTTACCCTGCTGGCAGCCCTGATTGGAGGTCCATTTGCGGTCGTCGGGGCTTTTATGGCCGGCAGGCAAACGTCGGTGGCCATTTTATACACGGTATTGTTCGCCCCGGTCATTGAAGAACTGCTCAAACAGTCGGGCATGATTTATCTGCTGGAAAAGAAGCCGTATCGATTGTTTTCGGCCATGCAGTTTCTGTTTGCCGCGTTTATTTCGGCTCTGATTTTTGCCGGCATCGAGAATCTGATGTATATTCATCTCTACACCGCAGGTGAAGAATTGGATAATCCGGCAGACTATGCCCTGTTTCGCTGGACGGTCTGCACGGGGGTGCATGTGATGTGTTCGATCGTTGCCTCACTGGGACTGATTTGGCTGTGGAAACGCCAGCAGGCCGACGGCCGAGTGATTGACCTGGCAGGGGCGTATCCATTTTTTGCCACAGCCATGGTGCTTCATGGGCTTTATAACCTGACTGTTTCTGTCTGGAATCCATCATTTTAATTTTATATAGACACTTATGTCTTTTATTAACAAGGCATTGTGTGTTTTCTTAAATATACGACATGACACGTCATATTTTGGTGTAATTTTTTAAAAAAAACCTTGCAATCTCACATTGGGTTGTTATAATTTTTGGTTTCTTATTGAGATAATAAATGGAGATAGAAATTATGAAAAAAGATATTCATCCGACGTATCAGGTCGTGAAGGTTCGTTGCGGTTGCGGCAATACCTTTGAGACCCGCAGTACGGCCAAAGAGATTCACGCTGAAATTTGCTCGATGTGCCACCCGTTCTACACCGGCAAGCAGAAATTCGTTGATACCGCCGGCCGCATCGAACGGTTCCAGAAGAAATTCGGACAGAATTACTTCACCAAGAAAACCGACAAGAAGTAGCGACTTATTCAGTACAATTCTTGCGCTGTCGAACGTAATTTACAGATTACGGAAGGCAGCGCAATTTTTTTGTCTCCACCCAACCTCCAATAATTCCTAATACGAGTGAAATTCTATGGATCCAATCAATCAGGCTATTCTGGGTAAACTCGACCAGCTTGACAAGCGTTATATCGAGATTGAAGAGCAAATTGCCCAGCCGGATGTGGTCTCCAATGCCCAGAAGCTGATTCCGCTGACCCGGGAACAGGGCAAACTGCGTCCGATGGTGGACAAATACCGCCAGCTTCGTGAATTGCTGCGCCAGGCCGAGGATTCCAGGGCCATGTCTGAGGATCGAAGTGCTGACCCGGAACTGCGGGATATGGCTCGGGAAGAAACCGCGACCTTAACTCAGAAAGCCGATAAACTGCTGGAAGAAATCAAGGACAGGCTGGTGATGGCCGAGGATGATGCTATTGATTCGGTGATTTTTGAAATTCGTGCCGGCACCGGGGGCGAGGAAGCGGCCCTGTTTGCCCGCGATCTGCACAATATGTACACCCGGTACGCCGACAAGATGGGGTGGAAGGTTGAAACCATGGATTTTTCCACAACGGACAAAGGCGGCTTTCGTGAAATTGTTTTAACCATCAGCGGCCCGGGCGTCTGGGCGCATTTAGGCTATGAAAGCGGCGGGCATCGCGTCCAGCGCGTCCCGGAAACCGAATCGCAGGGACGCGTGCACACTTCGGCGGCCACGGTGGCGGTACTGCCGGAGCCGGAGGAAGTGGATATGGAAATCAAGCCGGATGATGTGATCGAAAATGTCAGTTGCGCCGGCGGGCCGGGCGGGCAGAATGTCAATAAAGTCGCCACTGCCATCCGGCTGGAGCATATCCCGACCGGAATTGTCGTCAGTATGCGTGATGAACGCAGCCAGCACAAAAACCGGGCCAAGGCATGGCGAATTCTCCGCAGCCGTGTATTTGAATTTTATCAGAAAAAGGCCCAGGCCGACCGCTCGCAGCAGCGCAAGACCATGATCGGCTCCGGCGACCGTTCCGAACGCATCCGCACCTATAATTTCCCGCAGAACCGGCTGACAGACCACCGGATTAATTTGTCGCTATACAGCCTCGATAGGATTATGATGGGTGAAATTGACGAGTTGATTACCGCACTGAAGGACTACGACAAGCAGCAGCGGCTGGAAAACTTCGCGTTGTAAAGCCGGCCATTCAGGCCCTCAGAAACGATTTCTATGATTATTCTGGTCACAGGTGTAGTGGGAATTGACAAAAAGCGGTATCTGGCCGATGTCTGCGAACTGGCCCGGAGCCGCGGCAGGGATATTCTGTTGTGCAATGTCGGCGACATGATGTATGCCGAGGCGCCGGATATCGCACCGGGGCGGATTCTGGATATTTCACTGCAGCGGCTGCATTCGCTCCGCCGCAGCGTCTTTAAAGATATCATCACCAAAGCTCAGGATCATGAGCATATTATCGTCAATACCCACGCAACGTTCCGCTGGCGGCACGGGCTGTTTCCGGCGTTCGATTTTTACCAGATTCGTCAGCTTAACCCGGATTTGTATATCTGCATGATTGACAGCATCGAGCCGCTGCATGTGCGGCTGACCGCAGAACATCATATTCGTCACTCGCTCAAGGACCTGATGGTCTGGCGCGAGGAGGAAATCCTGGCCACCGAGATGATGCAGAAAGGCACCAGCGAAAATACCCCCTGCTATTGTCTGGCCCGCGGCCCTGAACAGGGCACGATTGAGACCTTTTATCGACTGGCCTTTGAACCGTGGCGGAAAAAAGTCTATCTGAGCTTCCCGATGACGCATGTCGCCGGACTGCCGCAGACGCTGGCCGAGATCAATCGCTTCCGGGCAGCCATGAAGGAACAATTCATCTGTTTTGATCCCGGCGACCTCGAAGAGGCGTACCTGCCGTATTACGCGGAACAGGCCGCCAGAGAAGGCCGAAAAGGCATTGAAATGGAAGTGCTGGGGAAACAACTCTGTCTGGAGGTGCAGGAAATCCGCCAGATTCACCGCGACATCAACAGCCAGATTTACGCCCGCGATTTTGCCCTGATTGACCAGGCCGACCGGATTATCAGCTTTATCCCCGCCCTGCCGGATGGCCGGGCCGCGATTTCCAGCGGCGTGGAACGGGAACTCCAGCACGCCCACGAGGCCGCCAAGGATGTGTACGTCATCTGGACGGCGCCGTCGGACCCGAGCGTCTTTGTCACCCAGACGGCCACGCGGGTCTTTAAAACCGCCGATGAAGCAATTGATTACTTCACACAGGAAAACCGCAGCGCTGAAAAACTGCTGTTTTAATGGAACAAGAAAAACCATGCAGAAACCCACGACAAAAACCGAATTGGCCAAATATATCGACCACACCCTGCTGAATCCGACGGCAACTGAGCAGCAGATACGCCAGCTTTGCGCCGAAGCCAGACAATACGGCTTTTACAGTGTCTGCGTGATGTCACGGTGGGTGGACTTGTGTGCGGAAATACTGCATGACGCCGGCGTGAAAGTCTGTACCGTGACCGGATTTCCGATGGGGGCTGATTATCCGCGAGTCAAGGCATTTCAGGCCGATCTGGCGATTGCGGCCGGGGCGGACGAAATCGATATGGTTGCGGATTTGGCAGCGATTATTGCAGGGGATGAAAAATACTTGTTGAACGATATCCGGACCGTACTGCGTCCGTGTCAGTCCGTCCGACCGTTTGTGACATTGAAGGTTATTATCGAATCAGCCACGCTGACGACTGACCAGATTATATTCGCCTGCAGAACCGCACAGGCCGCGGGGGCGGATTTTGTCAAGACCAGTACCGGGCTGCATCCGGCCGGGGGAGCCACAGCCGAACATGTACAGCTTATGGCACAGTCGGCCCCAAAATGCAAAATCAAGGCCGCCGGCGGCATTCGAACCGCCGCCGATGCCCTGGTGATGATTGAAGCGGGTGCCTCCCGCATCGGGGCCAGCAAATCCATCGACATCATTCAGGGCTTTGAGCCGGCCGCATCGCAGACATGACCGCCGCAGCTTCCGAACCGATCGCATGTCACATCCATATCCGGCCGGTCGTCGGGGATGTCGCCCTGCTGTCGCTGGGGCGGATTATATCCCGGCAACCCGACCCCGCCATTCTGGGCGGCAATTGGTCCGTCGAGGGCTGCAGTTTGTTTTGCGCCTGTCCTGTTGATGGCTTTGAACTTCGTGACGGTTCGCATCTACTGGAAAAACTGCAAACGGCCCTTGCAAAATATCGCTTAGAAACCGCCTCTTTATCCAATTCCATTCCCCTGCCGGGTTGGATTGGGTATTTTTCTTACGACCTTGGACGACATCTGGAATGTGTTCCCAATCATGCCAAAGACGATCTCCGAATGCCGATCATCCATCTGGCCTTTTACGATGCGGTCATTATCTATAACCACAACACCGGGCAGACCTGCCTTGCAGCACTGGAATATATGGGACAGAAAGAATCCGTCGAGCAGAAATTTGCCCGGCTGGAACAGTGGATTGCCCAATCGCAGGAGCTGATTCTTGAGTTGCCGTCGCGACTGCCGCGGACTGACACATCCAAACCGACTTTTCAAACCAATTTGACGCAGGCCCAGTATATGCAGTCGCTGGAGCGGATTGGCCGACATATCCTGGACGGCGATGTGTATCAGATCAATTTTTCGCAACGTTTTGAATGTCCATTTCAGGCCGATCCGGCAACGCTTTTCCTGTGGCAGAATACGTATAATCCCAGCCCTTACGCAGCTTATCTGGCGACCAATGAGCGGGCCATCGTCAGTGCCTCACCGGAGCTGTTTCTGCAAATACGCGGACAGGATATCCTGACCCGGCCCATCAAGGGGACACGACCGCGTCGTATGTGTGAATGCGGACAGGATGCCGTCGAATTCAATCGCAGGCACTATGAGGAACTCCTGCACAGCGAAAAAGACAAGGCCGAACTGATGATGATTACCGACCTCCAGCGCAACGACCTGGCCCGCATCTGCATCCCCGGCACGCGCCATGTCCGACATCCTCGCAAGATTGAGGCCTACCCCACCGTCTTTCACGCGTATTCGGAAGTCGCAGGCACCCTGCCGCGGGCAAATGATCCGATGCTGTTCTGCGATATCCTGCGAGCAACATTCCCCGGCGGCTCCATCACCGGTGCCCCGAAAATCCGTGCCATGCAGCTCATCGAGGAACTCGAGCCGACCCGCCGCGGGGTTTATACCGGCTGCATCGGGCACATCGGCATCAATTTTAACGCAACCCTGAATATCGCCATTCGCACCATCGTCGTTCAGCACGGCATGGCATATACCCAGACCGGCGGCGGCATCGTCGCCGACTCCGACCCGCAGGCCGAATGGGATGAAACGCTGGTCAAGGCCGGGGCCTTACTCGACTGCATCCGGGCCGTCAGCCAGAATGGAATCCATTAACATACCGCCGCCTTTTTGCTGGTTTTTCACCGTCAGCAAGGTATATTATTTGTATTCAGAAAAGGGATGAACTATGAATCAGATATTTCTCAATGGAACCATCGTACCGGCCGAGCGGGCTGGAATCGCCACCACCGACAGTTCGTTTTTGTTCGGCATGGGATTGTTTGAGACCATGCGGGCGGCCAATGGCAGGGTCTTTCGCCTCGACGACCACATCAACCGGATGCTGGCCAGTGCCGCGGCCCTGTCGATTCCGTTCGGGTATTCGGCGGAGTATATTCAGGAGGCTGTCGCGCGGCTTTTGGAGGCCAACGAACTCAAGGACGCCCGGATGCGGATGACGCTGTCCAGCGGGCCGGTGTCCGATACGGAAAATATCAAAGGAACACTGCTGATTACGGCAGCCCCCTTTGCCCCCTATCCGAAAGAGTATTACGAAAAAGGGGTTCGCGTCACCCTGACCAATTTTCGTCAGAATCCCAAGGATCCTACCTGCGGCCACAAGACAACCTGCTACGCCCCCCGGCTGATGGCACTGAAACAAGCCCATGAAAAGCTGGCTGCCGAGGCCGTGTGGTTTACCACCGAAAACAAGCTGGCCGAAGGCTCCATCAGCAATATCTTCCTCGTGAAGGACAAGACCCTGCTGACACCGCGAGCGGAAACCCCCGTCCTGCCCGGCATCGCCCGCAAGACCGTCCTGGAACTGGCGGACAAGCTCAAGATCAAAACCGAACAGCGGGATTTGAGCATCCACGACCTGCTGGCCGCCGAAGAGGTCTTTTTGACCAATGTCATCATGACCGTGCTGCCGGTGACCGCCATTGAATCGCACACCGTCGCCGAAGGCAAAGTCGGCCCCATCACCCGGCAACTGACCGAAGCCTATGAAGATTTGTTGAAATAAGGAGCTGAATCTATGGACATTTTTTGGAACATGAACCAGCGATGGCTTGCCATGAAAGCAGAGAAAGCTGCTGAGGATGCAAAGGTCAAAGCGAATGATACCAATCTCCATTTGATACGATTGGAAGAAAAGATCAATCATCTGGCCTTGAAGTGCCAGGCATTGTGGGAATTGGTCAAAGAGCAAACGCAACTGACGGATATGCAGATCGCTGAACGCATCAGCGAAATCGACATGCGGGATGGTGTGGCGGACAGGAAAATCACCCAGGGACGCCGCAAATGCAGCGACTGCGGACGGGCCATGGGCCCCGGTTACACGCAGTGCCTGTTCTGCGGCGCCCCCATGAACGGGGCGGAAATATTTGAGCCGTAACCGTATTAGCCGCCAGATAGAATAAAAATATCATTTTCAGCCACGGAGGGGCAAAATAAAATAGCCGGCGGTGTAAACCGCCGGTTGATTGCAAAAAACAAATAAAACCCCATCGGGGCGACACAACAATCAGGACAAAACTTATGAAACTTCAACACATTATCGACGCCGTCGAAACCATTGCCCCACGGAAGCTGGCGCAGAGCTGGGACAATGTCGGCTTTCTGGTCGGCGATGCAAAACGGAATATCAAAAAAATCTTAGTCACCATCGACACCACCCAGGCGGTGACCGATGAGGCGATTCGCTTCGGGGCAGATTTGATTCTGGCCTATCACCCGGTCATCTGGGACGGCCTCAAACGCATCACCGCCGACGGCGCCACCGCCCCCATCTATCAGCTCATCCGCAAAAATATCGGCGTCTATTCCATCCATACCTCGCTGGATACCGCAGCCGGGGGAGTCAATGACGCCCTGGCCGAGATACTGAGCCTGACCGACACCCGGCCGCTGGGCGATTTCGTGGATGACCCGGCCGGGCCGCAGTACAAGGTCATCACCTTCGTCCCTGCCGACAGCGTCAACAAAGTCGCCGACGCCATGTATGCCGCCGGGGCGGGTGCCATCGGCAACTACTCCCATTGCGGCTTTATGACCAACGGTATTGGGACATTTCAGCCCCTCAAAGGGGCCAATCCGGCCATTGGTAATATAGGCAACATAGAGCGTGTCGCCGAAGTCCGCCTGGAATCCGTCGTCCCGGCCGGCACAGTCCGCCAGGTTATCGCCGCCCTGCGAAAAAGCCACCCCTATGAAACCCCGGCCTTTGACGTCTTCCGTCATTACGATGTCGAGGGCAAGCTCGGGCTGGGCCGGATTGGTAAAATGGGTAAGTCCATGACCATTGAGCAAATCCTCCGCCGGGTCAAAACCATCACCGGCGCCAAAACCGCAGGCATCATCGGGCCGCAAAAACGGCTGGTCAAGACCGCCGCAGTCTGTGCCGGGTCGTGCAGTAAGCTGATTTTTGATGTTATTAACGCGGATTGCGACCTGTACCTGACCGGCGAACTGAAACACCATCAGGCCCTGGCAGCTTCTGAGGCGGGATTGACCTGTATCTGCCTGTCGCACAGCGTTTCGGAGCGTTTTGCACTGAAAAAATTGGTAAAGCAATTGCAAAAACAGCTCGTTGGCGTCACAATACGCCAAAGTACCAAAGACGCTGACCCATTTGTATGGAAAAGGATATGAGCGACCAAAAGCAACCTACGCAGCAGCAAGAAGATATGACAGAACAGCAGCCCTGCCAGTCGCAGGAACAGGATATAAACAATCCGAATATAGATGTGCCAACGGATCCTGCCGAAACGGATTCTGCCAAACAAAGCCCATTTTCGGAAGCGGAATCCGCAGAGCAAGTGCAGATTCAGGACTTAGAGACGCCGGAATTGACTCCATCCACTGCAGAGCAGGAAGAGGCCGCTGCCGGCCAGCCGGATATTACTGAGCCGGTGATGGAAACCGCGCCCGAAGCGGCTGGCTTCGAGGAGGAAACCGCGGAAGACGAGCCGGACGATGAACCGGAGCTGATTGAGGGGGAGTTTGATACGACGCTCGAGTCGGTGGTCGAGGCGATTCTATTTGCCAGCGATGAGCCGGTCAGCCTGCAAAAGCTGGTGGAAATTGCCGAGGCGGGTTCGGTCAAGACCATCCGCAAGGCTGTCAAGGCACTGAATAAGAAGTATCGGCTGGGGCGGTTTTCGTTCCGGATTGAGGAACTGGCCGGGGGCTACCAGATGATGACGCTGTCGTGCTTTAATCCGTGGCTGACCAAGCTGATTAAGGTGCGGTCGGATAACAAACTGTCGCCGGCCCAGTTGGAGACACTGGCGATTGTCGCCTATAAGCAGCCGATCATTCGGGCGGATATCGAGGCCATCCGCGGCGTGGCCACCGGTGAAGTCATCCGCAACCTGATGTATAAAGGGCTGGTCAAAATCGTCGGCCGGGCGGAAATCCTCGGGCGGCCGATGCTGTACGGCACCACCAAAAAATTCCTCGACATCTTCGGCCTGGCCAGCCTCAAAGACCTGCCCAAGATCGAAGAATTGAAAAATCCGGAGAAAGGGTCGTAAATTTCATAATAAATAAAAAAGGGGTCAAAAATGGTGGAAGACGAAAGTGAACGATTCGATGAGATTGGTTATTGGTCCGAAATTAAGCTTGAGATACTAAAGAAATATGCTCCTGCATACACAACCATACTTTCCAAACAATCCTTCATAAAAGGTTATTATTATATCGACGGATTCGCGGGGTATGGATTTCATAAGTCAAAAACAAGAAGTGAATTTATTGCTGGTAGTCCCATAAATGCCTTAGCTGCAAAGCCACCATTTTCGGGCCATTACTGGATTGATCTTGACGGCAAGAAAACAGATTTTCTAAGAGAGCAAGCGAAAGGAAATAATACTGTTAATATCTATCAAGGGGATTGCAATGATATTCTTCTTAAACAGATTTTCCCAACTATACAATTCAACAATTATAAGCGGGCTCTCTGCCTGCTGGATCCGTATGGACTCCATTTGAAATGGGATGTTATTTTGGCTGCAGGCCAATCAAGGGCTATAGAGATTTTTATTAATTTTCCCGTAATGGACATGAACATGAATGTGCTATGGAACAATCCTGAAAAAGTCGATGTCACTCAATCACAAAGAATGACTTCATTTTGGGGAGATGAAAGCTGGAAATCTGCCGTCTATAAAAAAACAAGGGGACTTTTTGACACAATTGAGGAAAAATCTGCTAATTCGAACGAAGAAATTGCCCAAGCCTTCAATAGAAGACTGAAAGAAGTAGCTGGCTTTGAATATGTCGCACACCCTATGCCTATGCGTAATACTAAGGGAGCAGTAGTATATTATCTCTTTTTCGCGAACATGTCCCGATTGTCGTTGAAAGTGAGTTGAAAAATCTTGCGGTCAAGGTAACGTAATAGCATCAACTAAAAATAAGTTACCTTTATTAGGAGACCGCAAGATGCGTAAATCGTACACGAAAA